>Ga0307507_10000490_pt1 | contig 83593 bp, 66 predicted proteins | sample 7_EM_MG_FD_207223 | JGI IMG/M metagenome (GOLD analysis project Ga0307507, IMG submission 207223) | Populus trichocarpa ectomycorrhiza microbial communities from riparian zone in the Pacific Northwest, United States - 7_EM | ecosystem: Host-associated > Plants > Roots > Unclassified | place...
GCTCTTTCGCGTCCTAAGCGAGTTCCCGATATTTTGCAAGAGACAGTAAGAAATATCGGGAACTCGCTTAGGACGCGAAAGAGCCGCATCGCCCCCCACCAAAATTTGTATGAGGGGCAATTCTTTCAATTTTAACCACCACAATTAAAGTTATTATGGGCCGCCGCCTTCCAGATGAAGTTGTTTATAGAATTAGGATTCGTATTAAAGCTAGTAAGGCAGTACCAGCCATTGCAGAGGCTATAAAGGTAGGCAAGAAGACGATTTATAAGATGCGATTAAACCTTAATATTTAGGGCGAACCATACACTCCTTCTACTGTTGTCCTTGGGCGACCGAGAGCTCTACTACCTTACCAAGAAATGGTAATATATTACGTTATAATGTTGAGCTTTTTACTAACTAGTTTTATAGAGGCTTCTCAACTTCCTTAAAGACCAGCCGACCGCGTATTTAGATAAAATACAGACCTTCCTATTTAATAAGTTTGACGCCTAAGTCTCTACTATAACTATTCACAATATCCTTAAGAGGAATTGCTGGTTACGGAAGACAGTTAAAGCTCAGGCGGCTAAGAGAAGTAGCCTCCTCCGTAACGCCTAGATTGGTATCTAAAAGAACTAGATAGTAGAGCAGCTTATATTTCTTAATAAGTTAGCGGCAAACGAGAGGACTGGTAATAGGAAGTACGGCTAGTCACCAGAAGGGACTAAATATAGTATATTACGCCCGCTTAAGAGGTTGGAGAGGTAGAGTATCCTACCAGCATTAGCAGTCAACAGATATCTTAGCTATATTATCTTTTAAGGCTCTATTACCTCCGCGATATTTAAAGCCTTTATAGAGGAGCAGGTACTGCCTCATTATTCGCCTTATCTAGGGCTAAGATTAGTTCTTATTCTTAACAACACGGCAATCTACAAATTAATACAGCTTCGAGGGCTATATAAGCAGTATAGCGTCTTATTAAAATTCCTACCACTATACTCGCCAGATTACAATCCTATTAAGGCTACATTTAATGATATTAAGGCTTAGATTAGAAGGAACCAGCGGCTAGTTAAGGACTTTAAGAGCTTTAAGAGCTTCTTACATTTTGCTATTAGTTAAGTATATGGTACGCACACAGAAGCCCACTTCCAGGAAGCAGGATATATTGTAGATAAATAGATAAATACTATCTTAATTGCCTAAAGCTTGAACTTTGAGATTAGAGACCTAATTCTACTAGCGTACCAATCTTAAAGCTGTAGTTCTCCCATAGATCTAACGCCACAAGTTGTAATACCAAAAATTCTATATAATTAACTTAACCAGGTAACACGCCAGCTTCAATATTTAGGCACTTATAGTAGGCAGTTAATGCATTATAGGTGGTTAAAATTAAAAGAATTGCCCCTTATACAAATTTTGGTAGGGGGCGATGCGGCTCTTTCGCGTCCTAAGCGAGTTCCCGATATTTCTTAAACGACTGTATAAGATACCCAAAAGAATGGTGAAACCCCCCGTTAATAGGTAGTGGCAGCCAACTGCTTGTGGAAAGCCCCTTAGGCCTTTCAGCCAGGCAGGTATCAAGACAAATGACATAAGCTAGCTGATAGGTAGAGACACAGAATTGTACGAGTGATCTGTTTTATTCAAGGTGGCTCTAAGAGCCCTAATATACATAAGGAAAATAACCCTAGTTCGACCTTCGGTGTCCGTAGTCGTTCGGTGTCCGTAGTCGTTCGGTGTCCGACAGTCGTTCGGTGTCCGACACCTCAGCAGTAAAGCTACCTCCGTGGCCAACAAGGCCTTTAGGCCTAGGTAACTGGGACTAAATACTAGAAAACTGGGGTAGAGGCCTGGATAAGCAGGCATGTTAAACTCTACTCTATAACTACCTGCCCCTAACCGGCCCCAGCAGACCTTAGTGACATTATAGGTGAAACACTAGCAACTCGCCTATGGGTTAACAGCGACATGACAATAGAAGAAATGGCCAGAACCATTAGCCGCCTTTTAAACAACACAGCTCTAGGACCAGATGGGATTCCAAATAAGGCCTTAAAGACCTGTGGTCCACTTATAGCACCCTAGCTTACAGATATAGCCAGAGTATACTTTGCTATAGGCTACTACCCACAACTCAGAAGAGCTATGATAACAGTTATTCTATAAAAAGAAGGTAAAGCAGACTACTTAATCCTAGGCAGCTACCGCCCTATTGCCTTAGAAAACACCCTTAGTAAGATCTTAGAAAGGGTAATAGCGGACCATATAGCAGATACGGCTGAGGAACACGCCCTACTACCATAAAGCTAAATAGGGGTAAGAAAGAACCGCTTAACACTATCAGCACTTACGCTACTTACTACCACTATTAAATCTACATAGGCGATGCGAAGGGACTTTATAGTATCAATACTTAGCCTAGATATTAGTGGTGTCTACAATAATATACTCCATAAGCGCCTCCTATATATCCTTAGGGCAAAGGGCTTCCTAGAATAGATTATATAATTTGTCCAAGGGTTTATAGGCTAGAAAGAAACATTACTAGTCTTTAGCGGATACTAGAGCCCCCCTATTACAGTTACAACAGGAATACTACAAGGATTACCCCTCTTGCCTATACTCTTTCTTTTCTTTATAAGCAACCTTTTTAACTCTTTTAAGAAAGGGGCGACCTAGGGGATAGGCTTTGTTGATAATATAAATCTAATTATATACGGGCTAACAGCTACAGAGAATTGCAGAACACTAGAGAAAGCCTATAATACCTATATAGAATAGGCAAAACGATATAGAGTCTAATTCTTGCCAGAGAAGTACCAGCTAATCTATTTTATAAGAAAATATAACCAATCTGCAGATCTTTAGCACATAATTTATATCTAAGGCTTTAGGGGTTAACCAGTTTAAGGCCTTAGGGTATTAGGAGTATAGGTAAATAGTAAGCTCTAGTAAAACGCATATACGTTATAAGCGGCCTATAAGGGCTAAGTACAGTACATTGCAATGTCTAGGATCGTTAATTTTATATAGGGTCTATGCTTCTAGAGGTTACGCCTACTATATACAGCAGTTATCTGGCTAACCATAATATACGGGTCTAGTGTTTGGGCCATAGGAGATACTAAGAAAGGTCCCCCTAAATCACTTCTTAAACCACTCTAAAAGGTCTAAACGGCCTGCCTTTGGAGTATAATAGGCGGGTATAAGCAAACGGCTACAGTACTGCTTAAGAAGGAAGCTAATATCCCCCCCCTATAACTATATATTAAAGCCGCTGTAATATAAAGGGTGCAAAATAAGCGCAACTTTAATATTATAAAGTATATTAAGACACGCCTAAACAAACTATAGAGGGACCCTAGGGTGCCCTATAGGAGAGTAAACCAATATCCCTAAAGTAGGGAAGATATATTAGAGAAACAGGTAGAGAAAGTAGAAGAAAAATAGTACCGTGTTAGGGCCCAGGCCTATATAGAGGAGGAAGGGAGACGTGTAAGAGACCAGTAAAGACAATAGTAAGAGAGAGAAAGGAGCTAATATAGAGCATAAAAGAGTACTAGGAAACTATCTACTATAATATAATACTGGTTAGACCAATACTAGAGAGGCGTATAGGAGTTAAAAGTATAGAGGCTAGCTTAAATAAGAGGAACCTAAGCTATAGTATAGTTAACGCTATAGGGGGTAAACACCTAAGGGCTCTAAGAAGGCCTAATAAAAGTAAAAAATATAATAGCAACACTCTTAAGAACAGGAATAATAGGACTAAAAGATTAGCTTTACTAGGTAGGCGTCCTAGTAGGTAGCCTAAGATGTAAATATAGCTGGCTAAGACAAACACCAAAATATATAATACTGTTATGCCCCTTACGCACTAACTAAGAAGTAATACTCTTAGTAGCTGGCATAGAGAACTATAATACACTACTCTTAATATAAAAAGGTCTTAAGGCAGTTACCTAATGGCTTATTAGCTAAAATGTATTAGACCAGTTCTAGGTTGCAAAAGAAATGGTAATAGAAGGCAAAGGGGCGAGTATTAGGCGCCCCCTAATAACTCTACAGTAGTAGAGTAAAGTTTGCGATACTAGCGCGTCCGTAGGCTTGTTACGGCAGCAGTAGTTCCTAAGGAGGTTAAAAAGTAAGGTAGTAAAGCACCACTAATAACTCGTAGGTGCTAAGTAGGCAAGTCCTAAAAGGCGGGGAGATGGATTACAGGGTTTTCTCAAGTTAAGTCTTTCTTAAGTTGAGTTTTCTCCCCATATATAAATAAGGAGTAGTCTGCGTGGGCCCAATAGGGATCCAAATTAGACGTTAAGCAATAAATTATTATTAATTTAATGCCTTTATAAAAGTATAAAACTCTAGCTATTCTATATATAAGAAGGGAAGCCATTATACAATAATTAGATCTAGAAGTGCTTGCTTTATAGTATTTTAATATACTATATACTTTAAAACCTTGCCCTTAAGACCTTAAACTTCAAGTTCTCCTTTTACTAAAAGCTTTTAATATAGTTCTAAAAGAGTTCTCTTTCCCTAATTTTTTACTATTATATACTCCTAATTCTCTACTAGACTCTATTTAATATTATATTTTCTAAGATAGCCTTATAATCTAATAGTTAAGAAATAGTGTCCTTTTAGGTCTTAAGGATAGTATTTATAAAAGCGGCGTTTCTTTATATGAGATTTTTCTTCCTTTATTACTGTATAAGTATATTTATAAATTAAGGAGACTTATCTTAAGGCCTATGTTGTATAAGTAGTTAGGATTAAACTAGTATTAGCTCTAGTCTTAACGCCACCTAAAAAAGTAAAAAGTATACCAACTTTAAAGGAATTATTATTATTAAAGTTTTTAAAGTAAATTTTACTAGTACTAGCTATATTTATAGCGTTATATAATAGGGGGTAAAGGTTTAGTTTGTAGTTAAATTTTTGCGGATATTTAGACATTATCCAGATATTATCCTTACCTCAGCAAGCTTAGACCATATATTTGGAATAATTTTATATCCGCTCTACGTAAAATTAAAAATGTGGTCTGAGGGACATTTCCAAGGTTTATTACATTTTCCGACATTTTCTATAATTTTCCCTATACTTGTAGTTGAATTGCTTAACTATAATGGCTTAAAATACTACCAAAAATTGATCGATTAGAGAGATAACCCGATATTTTATAAATATCGGGTCTAAATTAGCCCATAACTGCCCAAAGTCAAGATCATTTTCGGCAAAAAAAAAATTCCGTTATTAAGGATTGTAGAAACAGCTATAATGTTATAATAGGTATATATATAAGGCCTAAAAATTAATGGATTATAGAGCTAGTTCTTACGATTATTTTAAGCCTATATGCAGCCCTAGACCTTATGTGGGTAGCTTTATTAATTTTATTAAAGATTATATATATCCCCATACAAATTTAGACAACGCGACGCCGCAACGGACATCGCAATGAACGTCGCAATGGGTGTATATATAAGGCCAAAAAGTTGATCGATTATAGAGCTGGTTCTACGGATCAATTTAACTATATTCCTAAGAAAATAGCTGCTATAGGGGTGTAGATTAATTTCGTTAAAGAAGGTAACTGCTCTACATATAAAACAAGTCGCGTCGCTTAATAAAGTCTGGAAAAGTCCCTCAGACCTTACCTCAGCGAGCTCAGACGTGAATTTGATTGGAGCGGATGTTCCTTCGGCCCGTCAGCAAGCTGACTAACATCCACCAAAATCACGTCTGAGAGCGTTTGGCGAGTTTTGTTAAAATTATTAATAAAAATTATAGTTTTAGCAATTTTATAAGGGGATTTCCTCTACTATATAATAAAATAAAGTTTTTAAAAGTTTATAAATAAATCTTAGGGGGCTACTTTATATATTAAAGATCTCTAAATTGCATTATCCCCTTCCAAATTTAAGATTAATTTTGTTAAAGTGAAAATTCCTATTATTAAAATTATTAACACTTTTAAGTACTTTTATATATAAGCCTATATAAAGGTATAAAAGCCTAAAATCTTATAATTTATAGAGCTAGATCTCCCAAATAATTTAATATAATTTTTATTTTAAAAAATGTTGTAGGGATGTTAATTAATTTTGTTAGGGTTTGTGAGTTTTCCTTATTAAAAAAGCTTGTGCTTCCATATAAATCTCGCCTAAGTGCCTCAAACTAAGAAATCGATCAAATATCCGAAGGAGTTCAGCGCGCCAGCGCAATCGATTTCTTAGTATGAGTCCACTGAGGTAACCTCAGACCATAGAATCAACTTTTTGACAAAAAAGGTTAGCGATATCCGCCTGCGGATATACGTATGTCCGCTAATTGATTCTCTGGTCTGAGCTTGCTGAGGTAAATATTATCCGATATCCGGGCTATCCTCGGATAGGACTATTATCCGCCCGACCGGATAGGATAATTTATCCTCCGCAAGCCTGTTGATGTTCTTGACTGCAAGCACGGGCCACCTTTTATAGGATGTCCTCGGTGCAAGAGACAAAGCTCGAATTTGGAAAGAATGCGCTCTCGTCAGCCTAGGACAGGCGAGAGTTTACACAAAAATGCCTTTAGATGGCCGCTTTCGGACTTTGAGTTAAGTCAGGGGACGGCCTTTCTTTAGTATTCAGCTAGTGCTCTGTCGTCTTTGATCAAATAGCTGGAGGATCAATGAGGGCACTTCAACCATTGCTTTTTTTTTTCACTTTGTCCAAATATCAATAAATACACGGTTCGTCAGATCCCCTCTGCATCACCCTACAACTTGCTCACCTTCCCATTTACCCTATTCAATTGCAGCAGATCCGTTTTCTGAATGCCATACTTCGCCAATAACCCCTCACTCTTCCTTTGCTGGGCTTCGATCCTCGCCTTATGTGCCGGCCCCCGCTTGTTCTCATTCTTACCGAGCTGTAGAATATGTACCTCGTCTGGGCCATCCACAATCCTCATTGTCCTTCCTAGGGCATACATGCTCGCTAGAGGCGTATCCTGACAGACACCGGCGCCACCATAGGCTTGGATAGCCCGGTCGATAACGGTCAGGTTCATTTCTGGAACAAGGACCTTGACTTCGGCAATCTCTTTGAGAGCGCCTTTAGCGTTGGATTCGTCAATTTTGATGGCAGCGTTCAGGACTGCGAGGCGAGCGGCGTCGATTTCGATGCGGGAACGAGCGACTCGCTCGATCATGATACCATGCTTGTGGAGCTGTTCACCGAAAGGCTTCTTCTTAGGGTCATTGATACGTGCGAGGAACCATTCTAGCGCTTTCTCGGCCTGTGGTGGATGAGTATTTGAGGAAACGGAGTTAATTGATGAAGTTCTTACAGCGCCAACACTCCTCATGGCGTGGTGGATACGTCCTGGGCCAAGACGACCCTGAATAACCTCGAATCCCTGTCCCTCACCGAGAACCATGTTGGAGGCTGGTACACGGACGTTGTTGAATGAAATGTGACCGTGGCCATGTGGGGCGTCGTCATAACCGAACACGGACAGCATGCGGTGGATAGTGATGCCCGGAGTGTCATGCGGAACAAGAATAACGGACTGCTGCTTGTACTTATCCCGGTTTTTTGGGTCCGTTTTGCCTAGGACGAGGTAAATCTTGCAGCGTGGGTCACCGGCGCCGCTGCTCCACCATTTCTAAGAGCGTAATAGATTAGTTTGCTTTCTATGTAGGCCATAGAAAAATCAAGTCCATATGAGAAGTCTCTTACCGACCCGTTCAGGACGCAATCGTTACCATCCATCTGTATTTGCATTTCTATGTTGGTGGCATCACTTGATGCAACCTGCGGCTCCGTCATCAAGAATGCAGAGCGGATCTCGCCATTAAGTAATGGGTCGAGCCACTTTCTCTTCTGTGCTTCATTGCCGTACTTCGCAAGAACTTCCATATTGCCTGTATCAGGTGCGGCGCAATTGGTAGCCTATGCAACATTCAGCATGATGCCCAGCATGAGCTCCTCTCATTATTTAGCTTCCCGAACTCCATATCTTTTCATATTCACCCTTGTACATCCTCAAGACCATATGCATACCTCACTGGCCGTTCTGCTCTTCCCCAGGTATTCTGCCATAAGTCCATACTCTAAATTGCTAAACCCGGCCCCTTCCTTGAAGTGGTTCTTCGGCAGGAACATGTTCCACAGCCCCAGTTTCTTCGCCTTGGCTTTCAGTTCCTCCATGACTGGCGGGTGGCTTGAGAAACGCTGCTCTGTGGTTTCGCCAATCTGGCGCGCGAAGACCGCGTCGGCGGGAATGCATTCTTCTTCGACGAACTTCTCGACCTGATGGACAAGACTTAGTCAGTACGGGGCTGTTGTGACTTTCAAAGCAAGCCATGACGAAGAAAGAAACGCAAATGAAGAAGGTGAGAAGAGCATACAAGGTCCAGTGTCTTCATAGCCCTCTCGCTGACAAAAGGTCGAGCGATGGCGGGAACCCTGGCAGAGGCAGAGAGATGGCCATTCTGGCTGTTCTGGAGGAGCTCGGACATTTTGCAATTTTTCGTAAATTTTAGGGAATAAAAATTCAGGTAAGAAGTGAAGAAGGAGAAGCAATTGATGCTGACACAATTGACTCGGCCATGTCGAGTATTTAGTAGGTGCTTCGGCTTCCGGTAGAGCTTACCCCAGCTCGCGCTCCCCGCAGTGAGTGGCTGCATACGGTTTCGATTTGTGCCGAGGTTGATCACCGAAACGGGCAAAGGAGGTGAGGCGCTCACATTATCATGATAATATCATCCCATATATTTCGTATGCGACCCCTGTATCGACATACTACGGAGCACCGGAAACGCTGCTTTTACCGAAAAAAGAGTTGAGAGTCTAAAATTTTCACATTATTTCGGGATATATATACTCTTCTCAACGTCGAAAAGAGAGAGATTCGCCTTGTTACAGTGCTGACAGGCTAATGGGTTGATGAGGTTCAATGTGAGCTCAGTGTGGTGTCTCTTACAGACAGTCCTAGCTATGAGGTAAGTGACATAAGATAACTGGGCATGATATCTGTACAAACGTTAAGGTTTACGGTTTTGATAAAGGTTATGTTTATCTCGTAAACTCTGTCCTGGGGCGCCCCTATTTGGGTTTAGCGGGACTAGCCTATCCTAAGCGAAAAGTGCCAAGGCCCGTGATAACCTCTCGTTCTTGCTCCCACCAGCACCTTCCCACTGCCTACTTCTCTTTCCCCTTTTGCTATTGTTATTCAGCAAACAAACATGTCTTCCTTTATGTCTTCCTTTCTCCGGCCTTGGGCTTTCTACTTCTCTCAACCTCGACCACTCAAGGACAATCCCACTGGCAGCCCTTCACACACTGATTTAGATCACAACCACTTCCTTTCTCTTGCTAACCAGGGCCCTATTGACGTCGCTCCCACCGATATGCCTAACCTCTACGACATACTGTTGTCCGATATTGATGAGAAGGTTATGTATAACGAGATCTCAACCGCACTCGGGTTGGCCTACCTGTTGGAAACGCTACACCTAACAAGCCCTCTCACCACCGTGGACGGTATTGTGTTTGGCATACATAACCGTGTGCTTTTTCCGCTGGTTGTCAGGTTCCCCCGCAAGTCACACTCATATGTTATGCATTTCTTGTATGACAGTGGAAGTCCCCACACGTTCCTCTCACGAGAGGTATGTGGAGTCCCTAAGCACTTCACTTGTAACCACTAATAACGCTTTCTAGGCATGCGATAAGCTATTTGGAACCAACCCAGTTCCAACTAATTTTCTTATTCAGATTAATGGCGGGGACAAAATTGTGGTAAACCCGCCGAACGCCAACTCGCATTTCGAGCATGTGAATCTGCTAGGCACTAATTTTTGTACCTTATCCGAATCAGTCATCACCGTCAATTATAAGGAAAAAATTGCCACAATGCACTTTCCCTCCGGTCAATGGGAGTGATATCCTCCCCTCTTCGATTTCCAATAAATTGCTAGCATCGATATCCCCAACGTCTTCAAGACAAGCATTAGGTTCTTGCATTCAGCCAGGGGATATGCTCTACGTAGCCTTCGACACACCCAACCGATCACTGAACACCAGTTACGCGATAGTATTGGTAACAGTATGTCTACTTACCTTTGTGATTAAACTATTGTTAATATAGCCTAGCTCTGCATATATCTGGGGGTCCTCTATTTCTTGTCTGAGACCAAGTACGTAAAAGATGGCGTGGATATCCTTGGCCTCCTGGTTAATAACATTAAACTATGGGATCCGACGCAGAATAAAGAAGCGTCTGGGTAGCGCGGTCTGGAATTAGTAACTATCATAACCCAAAGCAATAAAATTATCTTATTCAGAATATATCCTATGCTTCACGTGTGATAAATTGTCACATTGTCGTTCATTCCCGTACCATTCCCCAGCTCGTACGACCGGACCACCCGGTACAACAAGTCCAGCGACTGCAACAGTAGCAGAAAACAAAGAACGGTATCCACAAAGTTAGGGAATCGCATCCCAAAGGTGAAAAAGGCCCCAAGCCCCACAAGACGCCATACTATGCAGCCCTCCAAGAACGCACCGAAAATGCACAACCAACCCCCTTCCATTTACTTCAAGCCTGTACCTCAAACCAATTCTAACCCCCATCTCTCTCAAAAGGACCAAGTTCCTTCCAATGGTTACACTAATTACCGCTGCGGCGCCCACTCCTCATCTCCCACACTCCCACTCCTCCCAGCCTCCACGGCGCCCACATCCTCCACACTCGTATTCGCGCTGCCCCTCCAACCCCTCCACAGCTCCCCCAACGTCCCACTAAGACTCCGTCCCCTCCCCGTCGTCTCGCCCTCAGTGCCTCTACGCACGATCCCCCGTTCGCGCCCACCGTCGTCCGGCCCGCGCTCGTCGCCGTCCACGGCAATCGACTCGCGCCATCGGCTCGGCGTGTGCGGCTCCGCGCTGCCGTTGCTGTTGTGATGGTGACTGCCGCGCAGACTGCCGCCGCGGCGCAGCTCCGCGACGACGGCGCTAAGGCTGGAGCCGAGCGGGCTGGCGAGCAGCGGGCCCGCGATGGAGTTGCGCGCGGAGAGGCGGTCGCGGTCGCGGCCGTGGTCGCGGTCGCGCGAGCTGAGTCGCTCTGCGGTACCACTTCGTCGGAGGCGTGGTGCCGTGACTGGCGTTGCGGGCAGTGCGTCCGCCGTGTGCGTCGTGCCTTCTGGCGTGCGTGGCCTTGTTGCGGAGGCTGAGGAGGGGGCTTGGGCATCTGTGGGGAGGACGGGGTCGGAGACCGAGGCGAATAAGGGTACTGGGACAGGACGGAGGACTGGTGATGGGGAGGGAGAAGCCGGTGCAGAGGATTCCCAGGGATTGGTAGTGAGAGGAGATGGAGCCTCTCGAATGGAGGATGGTGTCTCGAAAGCGGGTGTCGGGTGTGTGGTATTGTGAAGCGTAAGCTTGATGATAGGTGTCGAGGGAGCGGAGGCTGAGGCGTGGTGCATAGTTCGTCCAACGGCGATGGGAGGGGATGAATCACGCAAGGTGGAGGGGCGTCGTGTGCTTGTACCGGCTTCAATGTCTTCGGGGCCGTCCGTGTCCACGGAATCACGGTAACGCTCGCCATTGACAAGGTTGATGGCATCTTCAGGCTCCGGGTCCCTATCTTCCTGTTCATCGGTTCGCCGAGGCCGACCACTAGTAATGAGCCAGACACCCATAAACGTCATAGCACAGCCTCCGATGAATTTGCCAGCATCGTCGCCAGGAGTTTTTTTGAAATCCCGGTAAAGTACCGCAGAGCCTAGAATAACGGATAATGTGAAAAGCACAAACTGCGTCGGAATAACTTGAGTTGCGTCGAAATGTTGGAGAGCACGATTAACATATTTAATCTGCATTACAGCGGTAACAATCAGGACAGCGACGAGGAGGTACGTAACAGGGAAGGTGAGGGCACGCCAGAGGGTGTATGAAAGGAGAGAGGCAACGCCCTTGGTAGAGAGAGCTGTATAACCGCCTGTAGAACACGTAATTGTTAGTCTACCACATAATACAATTCAGGCGCAGAGAATTACTAAATCTTATCCCAGGGAAGGTGTCAGTATGAGGAAATTTGCACTCACCGAATAATCCAACTAGCCCTAAATCGATGAATATACTTTTTCCGCCATATTTGTTGCTAGCTGCCATCAATCCAATTATTACCGCAACTGTGATTCCAAGGTAAGTCTCAAACTCCCATGTCCCGATTAACTTCCAGATCTCCCCCGGTCCTAATTTAGGGTTGTTGTCGCTGGCTGACAGCACCACAGTGACGGCACCAGTAACTGCTATAAACACACCCACCCCATCGCGTTTCCGGAAGGGCTCTTTGAGCACAAAAGGAGCAATTATACAGTTCGAGATGAGAGCTACAACGCCTAGAGGAGAGACGATGGACGCGGGTGCAAATCCATAGGCAAGGAAATTCCCAGCTTCGCCGACCGTCATCATGATGATGCCACTCCACCAGTACGGTGAATGGAGGTACGACTTCTGTTTAAAAGCCGTTTCAGCGCGCGAACTGGCGGCAGAACTGGATGTTGCCGTATCGATAGATGGGCGAGATGGGCTGTGCCGAGGTCGGGAGTGGGGGTAGGTTGGTGGAAGAGAGGCAATTAGAGGATTGGATTCGCTAGCTAGATATTCATCATCTCCATTTCGATCTAGGGCTTCCTCCTCTTCTTCAAGCCTGTACTCGGCGTGTTGAGGCGGATTATATCTAGGCGTAAGGTTTGCTTTAGCTCTTTCTTCCGCAATAGTGGCTTGGTTTGTACCGTATGACTTTTTTCGTCCTTTTCTTATTCGTTCCTTCTCTTCCCATTCTCGGATCAAGCGTATATGCGCATACCGTTGCATGTTCAGCGCGAACGAGATCAGGATGTTGCCAATGATTGCCGTCACGATACCAATGAGCGACGACCAGTTCTCCCGGCCCATACCGGGTACTATGGAGGTCGGAGTAGATGAGGGCGGAGCGAAGGTAGTGGGAGTCGCTGAGCCAGCAGCATTGTGGGGGGTTGGTATGGCCATCAAGAGGAAGTCTGATGCCTGTTCCGGGGATGATGATGCGGCGTCACCGGAGGTGCTTGCCTGGAGTTGGACGGAGGGCTGCGAAGGCTTCGTGGCGGACGCATGCGCAGGTACTAGGCAGTTAATGTAGTGGTTGTAGTGTGCGACATGCTCGATTCCTTGTGGTCTCGAGATGCGCGTTGTGTTGGTGGCAGAGAGTTCGTCGATATGCGAGCTTCCAACGTGGACTTTTCACATGACGAAGTTGATCTGAGCTTCCAACACTGGTCTTGGCATTAGTGGCTTTTGTGGCATGGCCGTGCATAAGGAAAAATAACTTATAATACTGCTAAGCTGTAGAAGCAAATAGTCTTACTAAAGCGCTATCTTAAGCAGTACGTATAGCCCACTAAGCCCAACAGAACAAGCCCTTGGCTAGCTTGTTAAGGGGTGCGAAATGGCGATGTTAAGCGCTGTACTGCTTATAAGCAAAAAATAAGAAGCTACGCATAGAAAACCAGCGTTAAAAAAGAAAGAGGGTAAAGAAGCGCAGGTATATAGCTAGAGGGGGTGTTCTATTAGGAGCAGAAGGGGCCTCTTATGCACAAGTTGCCCAGAAGGAGGCAGCAGAGGGGTAGCTGAGGCAGCGGCCGAGCGACCGCAATAAGCACCACGCAAGTGCAGCATGTGCGAATCGACAGAACACACAGCACGTACGTGCCCTAGACGGCAGGCAACTAGCTAGTAGATAGCTACACTAAATATAATTGTTCGTGGTTGAGCAATTCGCATTTTTCGCGCCGTAAGTTTTGGTGGGGGGACCACATGGTGGTGAGCGCCACTTGGTGGTGGATTACGTTATACAGTACCGTATTTAATCACCTGACGCACGGTAGCCTCGCTCATGATCCCTCTCAGGCTGGTTCTATCATGATACTTGCCGGAATTAACCAGAATCGATTAGTAGACTCCTTCTACACTTATCTACCCGCCCGCCCTTGCCCGCGCCTCTTCTGCGACCGTGCCATCCTAACCGTCCGTAACCGAGATAAATGACCGTATCCTTAACCGCCTCACTGGCACGGCTACGGACTTCTATTTGGTTGATACGGTAGAAGCTAACTACTAATACCGACGGCCCATAAGACCCGCCACCCCCCAAGCTATTATAGACCTTTGATCCCCTAGTTTACCCCCTTCTAAGCTCCGTCTAAAGGTTAGCACCCCTATAATTCTATTGCGGAACCTCTACCTAAAGGAGGGCCTCTATAATGGCACCCGTATGGTTATTACCTATCTCAGCCGCCGCTGTATTAAGGCACGCATCCTTAGTGGCGCCTTTAACGGCCAGCTACGTCTCATCCCCCGTATTAAGCTGACTTCTACGGAGGGTAAACTACCCTATATCGTAAGCAGGAGGCAGTTTCCTCTCCGCTTATGCTTTGCTATAACCGTAAATAAGTCCTAAGGCCAGCTATTTAACCATATCGGTGTAGATTTACGCGTGCCGCTATTTACCTATAACTAGCTCTATGCAGCACTATCATGGGCAACTAATATAGATAATCTGTTACCACTACTGCCGCTGAATGAGGTTGTTATGATAGCGATTATTATATACCCAGAAATGCTGCTCTATTAGGTAGATCTCTATGATAATATAGAAGTTTAAGCCAACGCAACGTTAAGTGACCGTGTGTGATACCACCTCGCCTTGGCGAAGTGGTTCTAGTGGTCGTCCTAATTAATATTTAATTATAGAGAGGCTTTTAAATTTGGGCAGCGGCCAAGGCTTAGATGGAGGTGTTTTTGCGGTCTTACTTGGGGAAACCTTGTACTAAGCCTTCTGAATAAGATTAGCATCAACTGTGGCACGATTGGAAGGCATGGTGGTAGTGTGTTTGATCAACAGAAAGTGAGTGCTTTGAAAGAAATGCTCTACTGTCTGAGCCAAAGGGCCTGTGGATAGAGGTCCCTGCATTTGAGAGTTTGTTCCAGCTTCGTCAATTTCAATATATTTAAGGGTCTTTGGACAATTTTGTATTTTCATCCAGGAAAAATCATTGATAGATTTCTGTCACCAAAATTCCCTGCAGCCATTACTCTAAACCAAGTATAGGCTATGTTCAAATATCCTGAATACAAAAGCATGAATACAAGAGGAAGGCAATTCCGGAATGCTCTACCCACAGAATGCAGCGAGCCTAAACCGATGCAAGAGAACATGCCTCCTAATCCACCACCAGTCTTTAGCCCAACGAATTTTCTACACAGCTATCCGAAGGCCCTCCGACCACCCACCGTGACAGCCAAAGAAAACCCCTCGGTGAGCACAAAGCTCCTTACCGATCCTTTGTTTTACTCATTAAGCCATGCAATCCCCCTATAAGCTTCTCAATTTGGTATTTTAAGCTTAAACCATGTCGTCCTCACCGTTCATAACCTCCGCGGCCTCCATAATTCCATTTTCTTCATCCACCGGTTCGGCGATCAGGGCCTTGACCTTCGCCTCCACAGCCTCCTCTCCCACAACTGCTTCCTCGACCTGCGCCTTCCGAATAAACACCGTCTGCCATCTCTTTCCCCACGCTTTAATCAGCGCCGCATCCTCAGCGCTTAACTCCCCACTTCCTTCCTTCTCAATGAAAGTGTTCGCAATGCCCTGAGCGACGGCCTTGACCGCATCGTCGATTAACTTGAAAAGCGCGCGCATGGCATCGCGCTCCTTCGCGAGCGTCTCATCCAGCATCGCAACCTGCTCCTCCGGCAGGCCCTTCTGCAGCCTGGCGGCCACAATCTGGCGGACGCGATTTGTGACCTTGCCGACGGTGCCCGCGACCATCTCGAAGATCCAGCTCTCCGACAGCGCCTCGCCGGCGCCGAGATGGTCCGACAGCGCCCACTGCACTACGCACATGGGCGACAGGATCGTGTAGTTGAGCAGCTTGTCGACGATGTTGACGGCGATGCCGGGCTGGTCCTTCCAGTACTCGACCACGCTCGCCACGATCTGCCGGCGTGCTAGCTCCGACTGCGGCCCGATGGCTAGGAGACGTTCTTTGCTGCGTTCGATGCACGAGAGGACGTGGGAGAGCGACTTGGAGCCGATGTAGCAGATGCTTGTGACGAAGGCGTCCGTAGACGGAACTAGGACATTGGCGATGCCAGCATCGGCTGCTTGCGTGTGGATGGAGTTGATGGTCTCCTGGATATGGTCTTCTGATGCCTTTTTGCGAATCTGACTACACAGCTGGCGGCCTTCCACGGAGAAGGGGGTTTCTGTGCAAATAGGTTAGTTGCTACTAGATTGTGTTGAGAAGGCTTAAGGTGGGAGATATAACATACTTTCGTCAGCGTACTTAAAATCCGGAGTATCCTTGTCCTTACCCTCTGGGATAAGGGGGTGGTATTTCTCAGGGAGAGTAGCACGGATACGCTTTGCGAAGGAAAGACGGATCTCTTTGTCTAAAGCACCAATAATGAAGGCTTTCTTCGGGTGCATGTTCGTGCGGTCGATGTCATCAAGCCTTTCAAGGGGTCAGATTGTCCGTCCAAACTTCAAAATTAAATAGCAGAAGGATTACTCACCACTCCGTCCACTTCCACCTAAACTCAAAGTTACTCAGATGGTGTGAGAACCAGTCTAGAAATCGATAGACAAGCTCTAAATCCATGACGTCGAGATTTTTGAACAAAAATCTAATTGCTCTTCCTAAGCTTGGCGCTATGGCGGCTGGGGCGATCTTGCAACTCTCTGTAATGACCGAGTGGTAATAGATAAGCTTGTGTTCTGGATTAGGAAGTAAGAAGATCTGAGAAAAAACAGCGTCAACTGCCATATCTTCTGGCTTCCATGTCGATTTGTCACCGGCTACATCGCGAAGCTTATCGAAGGGAGTCGCGCGCTTAACGAATGTTTCCGGTTGCCAATAGCAATCCAAGTCAATGAGGAATTTGGCCGTTGCGGTACGGTTGAAGTCCAGGATATTAATTGTATCAATAAGTGCATCTCGGAGTAGGGAGGCAGCAATATCTGTGGTTTTGGGGACAGTCTATGCCCGTTAGTATGTCTCTATAGAGATTGGAAAAGCAATCACTCACCTCGACATCCTGATCCGCATACAATGAAAAATACGCCTCCGGAAACAGCGGTTTCGGTCCAGGATTGACAGGGGAAGGAATCGTAATATTCGGGAAAGTATGCATGGTGGGTGTAGTAACCATTGCATCCTCGCCTTCCCCCTCGCGAGCAATAGGCTTAGAAAACCTCGGAATGCAGAAAAATTCCCAGCCGCGAGCAGCTTCATTTTGCAATTGCACCTGCAGCAATCCGATGACACTGTGGTAAGGAACAGGTTTCTCTTCAGTATAGCCAGTATATGCCTCCACTAACGATTCTATGGGGAGCCTCATTGAAGCAACAATCTCAGTCTTTTGGAGTATGTCCATGGCCTGTTCTTCAAGGCCAGAGCCTGAAGACACAAGAGCATATGGGAGTGTAAGGAGGATGATCTTGACAAGCTCTAGTCCGACAACCTGCCCATTTAATTAGAGATAATGTCTCGTGAACCAATGCTTGACAAGCAGACAACTTACATCATTTTCGTTTGCGCTCTGTAGGTCTACAGCGCTGTCAAATAGCTTATGGAGTATTGAGAAGACACCGTCTCCCTCGAATAAACTCTGTAGACAGGCCAAGAATCGGAGTAGTAGCTTGAACTCCCTCCAATTCCCAGAGCTAAGAAACTCTTGTGTTCGTTCTGACACGCGTCTAAGGGCCTCTTTCGTGACTTCTGGCTTCGATTCGTTTGCGTAGAGGATGACCGCCCCAGCGAATGGGATTTTAAATGGTTGTTCAATGATACTAGAAGGTGTTAGCCATCAGTCGCAGAGGCCAAAACATAGCAACACTGACAGTTTCACAAAAACATCAAAAAACTCGTTCCTAATTTCCTCATCTTCGAAGTTTTCCTCCAGCAGCCTAGCGATGTCCTTTGCCTCGTCCTCGGGGAGTCGCATAGGCGACTCGGCAATGCTCAGAAGCATCTTGCGCAGCTTGCTCGCAGTGGGCTCTTCATAACGCCTGCGCGTTGGGCGGCGGTCGAAGTCATCGTCATCTAGAATGCATTACTGTTTAGCATATTCCAATTGAGTACGCGTGCAAGCTCTTCAAGATGCCGGAACGAAGTGCTTCAGTAACTGCAAAAGCTTACCTCTAAACCTTCTCTTCCGATTCCCGTTCCACCGTCCCCGTCCTCCCTCACCTCTGCCCTCAGGTCTTACATCCAGATCTGCCATCGCGTCAGACAGCTCTTGCTCAATAGTTCCCCAGCCGTATGAATCTGCAGTTTTGAAAATTCGGGAGCTCGTCTCAGGGCGGTACGAATCAACGGCGCGACGCAGTAGTGGCCTGCGTGGAAGATGATGATAACTTTGGCGATGAAAACGGCTCTGACCTTGAGCTTGTGAGCGCGATGCTTCTTTCGGGCGCGGCGGAGGAGCCGCCCGCGCAGATTCGCCGTGATTCCGTAGTTTGTCATGTTTGCTGAATGATGGCCCGTGCATGAACGCATTTGATTGGAAAAGTAGATCAGAGACTGATGAGGGTGGGTTGGGAATGCCTTGAAATATACCGTTATCTGTCATACTAGAGGGTAAATGATGAAATTAGTGAATTTAGAGGAAGTCCTCTAGCCTCGGGCATAAAGTGCCTTTTAGTGGTGAAACCGATGAAGCACAATTGAGTGAGTCTATCAGAGCAACCAAGTAGAAGTAATTGTTCAGAGGTAGTTGATTGTGGGTAGCCAGAGCTCTAGCGGGTTAGAGGGTTCATTAGATATTTCACCCCAGGACCAGAAGCGACAGATGCAAGTTGTTGCACTCTTAAGGAACTGCGCGTGGGATCTTGTCCTGAAGTGTTTGCTTAGCCTACGAATAGCCGTAGATAGGTGATGTCGGTGGTGCTCAATGAACCCTATTAGAGGATCACGGATATTACTCGGGTGTAAATGGATTTAATGATTAGAGTTATGAACGAGGTCGCCAATAGCTGTGAATTAAGTAAGAAAGCGTTTTATTCCTCATGCTACTTAATACACCTGCACTGCCGTCCGAGGTTCCGCTCCAAAATCAGTAGCCGCTTCATGACCATTCCAAGCTATAACCCAGACTGCCGCCGGAGGCCGTTTCTTCATCCCAACTGCAAACATGCAGAGGTGGAGGGGCTGAGTAGGAAAATCGGCAGCCGGCTAGCATGTGCACTTATCGAGACTGAAGCCACTCTCCTAAACAATGTCTTTTCGCAAGCAAACAGAACCCTTGAGAGGAAAAAGAAACCATGCAAAGAGCCCGAAAAAGACAGGAGTGGGATGTGTTGGCGACGGAACAGGTTGGCCTCGAGAATTGTTCTGAGGTCGGCATAAGGGGAAGCGGGAGAAGCCACCACAACAAATACCCAAATTGAAAAAACGAGAACGAGAAAAAGTCTACTTATCAAAGAAGAGCCCCCGGGGGCAGACAAAATAAAAAACAAAGCCTGACCCATTTCTGATTCCCTCGCCATTCCTCTCACCCTAGCGAGATAAAAGGCGACCTGTTACTCGCTACCCAAACCATCGCCCCGCAAGTCGATTGCAAGGTACGAACCAATAGCATAGCCGTCTCGCCCGTGATTCGGAATAAAAAAAATTAGAAAGATCACACCTACATGCAAACAACCACATCCGCAACAAACCCGCGATATCAGAGCCGAGTAAATCCCCACCAGTTTCCCATGTTCGTGCCAACCATCCCCGACTTTTATCAGCCACCCGTTCCACATGACATTTCGATCGCCGATTGCCAGCGAGCTTGAAGAGAAAAGGAGGAAGGAGGAAGAAATACATCTACGCGGCCTCTCACGGTAAATGGGTTGGAACGGGGGAGGATTAAGGATTCAGAAGCAGATAACAAGCCAGTCCGATAAGAAAAGGATGAGTAACATTCGTAGCATTTTCAGACGAGCACAAGGACTGCAGAGGATGGGCCTTTACATGGTGGTGTGCGCCATCCAAGAAACCGACGCCGGAATGAGTTTTGAAGAATTTGCGTGCGCCCAGAAAGAACATTTAGGTTTCAGAGGTGAAAACAAGCAAATGCCACACCGCTTAATTGAAAACATGATGTCGTGACGCATGCTTTTAGCTGGGAGTGTTAATCTAGCCGAGCCATCATTTCATCTTTCGTTAGTGGCTTGAAACTAGGAGATTCAAAATCTAAGCCCCGAGCTGCCAAGCTCAGGCGCGCATGCGGCGGAACCAGCTGCCGGTTAAGATGTGGCGCGATCGAAAGTTCTGGTGGCGGTTAGTACAAACCGACTAACATATTGCGTTGGATCAGTCTATACATACCATGAAGGGTGAAATCAAAGAGGTTGGGGAGATCTCTAGAGGCCCCATTCGGATGACGTGAATCGGGGAGCCGAGTAGTCGGGTCCCTCAACTCATCAAAGAAGGGTTGAACTAAGGCATCAATGGCAGAGAGTCGTTGCGTCGGAGTATACTCTAGGAGTTTCGAAATAAGATCGATGGCGTGTGGGTCAGCCTTTCGGAAGACCTGTTGTATTGTGAGTGACATGACACCTTTGGTCCACGCGTGCGAATCTACCTTGTTGAATGGATGAGGTTTAATTTGAGGAAACTTGTGTTCCATGTAGTTCGGATTCATGGTCCGAATCTGGTCTCGCGTGGGCGTCCCGAGAACCTTGATAATCTCCACCAGTTGGTCGATACCCGATTCCCCTGGAAACAACGGTTGCCCGAGCATGAGCTCTGCCATAACACAACCTGTAGACCACACATCTAGGAATGTCATGGATTAGCTAAGCAGAAACGGTAGAATGCAGGGACTGGGTTAATGACGTACCAATTTTGGTAGTGTAGTTTGTCGCGCCAAAGATGAGCTCTGGTGCTCTGTAGTATCGCGAGCAGATGTACGAGACATTTGGCTCATTTTCCACCAGAATCTTCGCGCTTCCAAAGTCGCACAGTTTCAAAACACCAGTAGCTGGATCAAGTAATAGATTCTGCGGTTTGATATCCCTGTGGCAGATTCCTTGCGAATGAATGTATGCCAGCGACCTGAAGAGTTGGTAGATGTAGAGTTTGACCTCAAGAATGGGCATGACGGTTTTCATCTTGTTAAAGTACCGCGAGGCTCGGTAGACGGTTTCTGGGACGAATTCTAGCACTAGATTGAGGTAAACTTCGTCCTTCTGTGGCTGGAAAAGTCAGTAAAGCCACTCGAGCGGACTCTGCGCGTTGGAACCACATACCCGTTCCCCATTGTTATAGAAAAAAGCCTTGAGCTCGACGATATTTGGATGCCGGACGATGCGCATAATCTGTAGTTCTCGATTCTGCGAAAAGTTAGCCGTCCAGCATAAATCCCACCAAAGCCGCATCCGCAAACACACCTTGAAACGCTTGTCTTGTAGAACTCGCTTGATGGCCGCGTCTTCGCCACTAGGCGACAGCTTCGTCTGGAAAACTACTCCAAAAGAGCCGTTCCCAACGATTTTGCATTGTGTGTATGCTAAGTCTTTATATTCGCCGGTCTGTCCGTCTTGAACCTTCTCACGAATTACCTCTGCGGCTTCGTTAGCATGACGAGATTTGGAGAATAACAACGTCAAATTACCACCCATCCGTAGGCTCGAAAACGCCGATGGCCGATTCTGTGTCATCGTGCCGTGTCTCAACAGTTGTGCTCGAGAAATGTGGATTGCTATCGAGAATACGGCGGGCTGTAGTTCAGGAGCTGATGCGAGGAGCGCGGAGTCTGGGCGATGAAGTCCGTAGTGGGCGAGAGAAGCAGCAAGATGCTGTCGTGGGCGCGGTCGGGTGGTGGAGCAACGCAGGAGTCGGAGGTGTGTGTGTGGTTTTCGTCACGGCTGGTGGGTGGTTGATCAAGTGATTGATGGGGTTGTTGAGAGTGGTAGTGGCTTGTCGCTAAAGAGGCAAAACACAAGCACTGAGAGGGTGGTGGTGGTGAATCGTAGGATACCGCCTTGGATAAAGATGAATTCGAGGTTTATTTGTCTGTTGTTGAAGCAGTGCGAGAGATGACGAACGGGATGATGATGTTGGAGCGTGAGTGCTTGGAAGCCCCGCTACCAGGACCGGATGGAGCTAAGATTCTAGTTGGTGCGTGACCTTGCAAGTGAATAACGGTACGTCTCACGCTGGCGGCCAGTGAAGGGGCGCCTCTGGGTCCAGGCGGCGGGGGAATCAGAGCTGGCGGAGAGGTGCACGATTGAGGAAGAGGGCCGTAGGGAGAGTGGGTCGAAAGAGATATTAACGCAGAGTTAGATTTCGAAGCTGTCGCGGTCAGTCACGATTCGCTGTCTGACGGCTGCGATGGAGTTGTGCTGCTGCGCGCTGCTCTCTCCTGCTTCCAATCTAAGGGCAGGTGGCACGTGAAGGGTCGCAGAGGGCCAGTGAGAAGACGCGAGACGCTGAGAAGGTCGGCTAGGGAGCGCCTGTGTGGCTTGGGGAGAAGGCCAAGTCTGTGCTTCAGGGCCTGTTGGAAATTCAAACGGCCTGCATTGGAACACGGCTGGGCAACGAGCATGGCGGTATTGGCAGCATGGCAGTAAGTTAGGGCATCACAGCAGCAGGGCAGCATCGCGGCATCGAATTGAGCTCTTGGGCAACTGGGGGGCAATGCGCAGGATGGGCGGAAAGCACAGAAAGCACAGGAAGCACAGCAATCAGATCAATTGTCTGTGCTATCTGGCCGCAAACACGAGAGAGGCCTGCTCTGCCTGTTGCCAGCACTCTGGCACGCCCGCCGTGGCTGCGGCCTGGGTTGCGTCGCCGCGGTGAGCGGTTCCCGGTGGCATCAATGGTGGCATCAGCGGAATGGCATCGGTGGCATCAGCGGCATCGGGGATGGGCATCGGGATGGCTAGGCGTGCTGCTCCTTTAGGGAGATTTGCATCACCATGTAATCAGAACAGGAACACCTCAGCCGTCACGTCTGCTGATTCTGCCCTCGTCTCAGCATCCCCTCTGGCCACCACCCGCAAGCGCCCTGCCTCCTTTGAGCTCCACTTTGGTCGTGTTGTCCAGGGCTGGAGCATAAACGCAGCAGGTCAGCTGTCCACTTGGGCAAATCCTCCCGTCCAGCCAAAAAAGGTCGAAGCCACACCACGGCCCAGCAGCAGCAGAGCCTCCCTCTCCGAGCGCTCGTTCCAGCTTTCCCTTTAGTTCGCGCCCAGTTCCGGCGGTGTTTGGTGCCTGAGCAGCACGCCCACAGCTCCTCTTCCGGGCGTCTAACCGCGCCTCTTGCTCGCTCTTCCGCCCTGTTCAAGCCCGCCGAAGTCTGCATCTCACAGAAAACACAGAGTAGGGCGGTTCAGCTGCGGCCCTTGCCTCGATCGGTTCACACCTGCAGCAACCGATACGCCGGCCGGGGACATGCCAGTCACCATGACGAGCGGTGCTGACACAGATTTTGTCGCCTCAAGCGCACCGCTCAGATTCCCACTGAAGAGAGAAACAAAGGATGGATTACGCCGTGATGCCGCGCCGTGTTTCAGATACATAAGCAGTGACAGCTGAAACCGATCTCACATCTAGCAAGGCGCAATGCTCGCGAGATCCGGCATCGTTCGAGGCAATAAATAGCGACAAAGTACAAGAGCCAGCCGTTTGGTTGTCTTGCACAAGCGATCCGCGGCGATACGTCAACCTGCAGCCATCTCAAACGTGCCCTCCCGTCTGCCACGGCGGTTGGGATTCCGAGGGGGAACGGGCTCTCCAATCAGACCTAATCCGGCATAAATCGAATGGTCGAAATATTGATACTCACACGTGACTGAGAGATTAATGCATGCAAGGTTCCGCAGACCAATATTCAAAAAGCTTCGCTGCGCTTTTTTAACTTCGGAATATTCGGAAGGCTCCAGCAGGGCAGCTAGTGGCTTGTCTGAGACCCTTTAGAACTCTTGCAACGCGATCTTAATAAGAACACCTGGTGCTAAACCGTCCTTTGGACGTAAAAGATCGTGACATCAACCTCAGAGCAATTCTAACCGATCACTAGCAAGGTAAAAGGCAACTGCATTGATCGCCAATTGTTAGATTAGAGTTACAGAAGTCAGTGTCCATGCTTCAGGCTTCAATAATGTCTGTTTCTATCTCGTTCAATCAGACGTGCAGAATGTCAGCCTTGCACAGCCTCTATGACATGAAAACGCGCCTCCGCAGCTCAGTCGAATGCCTGCAAATCGAGATCCTCTAACATCATGTCTTCACCTCCATCGGTATGGGAAAATTATTATGGTTCAAGCCACGTAGACTTCTGTCCGGACACAGTTCCTCCTATTGGGCCTGGCCACTTCCTTGGCCCTAGCGTTAACGGTGTGTACGAGACAAGCTTCAACGGCGCGACTCTAGCGTGGAAGAATATACTGCCGACATTCTATCAGGCTCAATGACCACGGGGAGATTGAATCTGTGGAAAGGCTTCGACACAAGCACATCATCAGCATGGTAGGATCTTATACCCATGGGAAATGGCTCGGACTGCTGTTCTGGCCCGTTGCTGTCTACTTTTCTTGAGGACCTAGAGAAGTTTAGAAACTTGGCTAATGATAAAGAACCAACCGAAATTTGAATGGACACAAAAGGTCGACTCAGCAATTTTTAGGAACGAGCTGTACGAGGTATATCTCAGCAGCTCTTTTTTATGTCCACCAACAACGTATTAAGCACAAAGATCTCAAACCACGAACCGTCCTGCTCACTCACAATGGTCTTTGGATCACGGATTTCGGAGCATCGACGGACTTCTCCGCTATCGGCGCCAGTGACCAGGAACGCCAAAATACCGTGCACCCGAGGTAACCAAATCGTCGATCAGCGGACATATTCTCTCTTGGCGCTATGTTCCTGGAAATGACATGCCCTTGCCGAAATTCCTTTGGAAGACCTTAGGTCTCAGGCCAGAACATAATCGATCATTTCAAGCTAACATTGGCGCATCGACTCATGGATTTCTCCTTGGAACTGGTTGCCCCGTGCCCATGAGCGGCGTCTCGCTTTTGAAATTAGACAAATGCTTGATCCAGATGAGCGGCCCAAGGCTACAGATATGTGTCCAAGTCTTTATTTCATGAGTAAATTAAATTACAAACAAAAAGAGTCCGGTTTTGATAAGTTTTACGGACCTTGTTAGGAGCAGCCTGGGCCAGAATTAGCATGCAACGAACAACAAGCGGAGATTGAGCGCCTACGTTCTCAGAATGCTGCGCTAAAAAGTCAGCTTCATACCCAAAGCGCGTGATCGATAACCTGTCCAAAGGGATCTTTTCTTCATCACGCTTTTAGCTTCCAAACACATCCTAGGCGGGATGGTCTCACCAATCAGTGATCTTTTTGGACTGGAGTGGAGCGACTGCTAGCCTTGATAGTTAATCCCATTTAGGAATGAGCTAAACCACAAGTAGTTAATTTGGGCTGGAGTGGATTCCTAGCAGGGGCCTAGGGGAGGGAAAAGAACAGGAAGAAGTCGAAACAAAGCCGGGGCTTCGAGGCTCTAGATTCAATGGTAACGGCTACGGTAATGAAGGTTGTGATTGCCAGGGTTGCGATGGATGGAACTGAGATCGAATCCACCTACCCCATCCTTTGGGATCCCTTTTGTGCTCTACGGTCTTTAACCACTCGAATAGCAGTTGCTCATGTTTCTAAATGGCCCTCCAGGGGACAATAGACCGCTTGCCGAACATTCTAAGTGGTTAGATGTCATCAAACTCCTCTCTACATGCCAAAGAAAGTCTTAGAAGAAACGGAGCTGGCCGTAATGAAGCAGCCTTCCGAAGTTGGAAAACCAGGCTTGAAACACCATACTTTATCCTATAAAGTCATGCTTCCAACAATAGCCTTTTACTACCGCTGAGTGGATCAGGCCGTATGGAGTCTTCGGACCTCATATTCTTACATTTCCGCTGGGTACGATCTTGAAGTCGCCTGACAAGAGTGGAACTGATCCCGAGTCTATTCTTATCAACAGTTGAATGATGCATGTATTAGATCAATTTGAGTGTTGATCAAACCTGCAATTTTTCTAGTCGCCAATGAGGTCCTCATGGCAACGTGGGAATTTTCAAAGGGGAACGCTGCATTACAGGTTTCCATTTACCCCTTCGTAGTAAGCAGTCAGAAATAATTGCGTGGTGACTAGTATGACACTATCCCTGCCGAATGCAGGCGACAGCAGCCGCGCCAACCCCCGCACATATAAGGAGAGACGTCAAAAGGGAGTCAGCCGTCGAAGTACCCCTCTTCATCAGTGGCCAAAACGCCACATACACCACCTCGTCAATTCCGGTGGTTAGCGCTTTTAATTAAGCCACCAACTAACCCGAATTCAGTGCATTCCGTCTTGGCAGCTGAATATCAAAAAGAGACTGCCGAACAACCTCACCTGACAGTCAATTTGAAGATTTTCGACGCCTCTGCCAGCCGCATCGTGATCAGGTGTATTGGTGAACTCCACGCGGTGAGGAACCTGACTCAGGAAGTCTCTACTAATCAACAACACGTCTTCTAGTTTCCTACCCCTCTTCTAAGCCACCGACGCGTTATTTATGACAATCCTCAACTTCCTCAAGCCTCTATCACGACCTTTGCCTTATTCTTCTGTTCTACCGTCCGAATGACCTTTTTGGTGGTAACAAAGTTCAAAAATGGCTTGCTTTCGTCCTAGGTGACATCGTAGAAGTTAGAAATAGGCCCTTAGATATATTGATCACGCTGTTGAGACGGATATTGATGGCGGTGGTTACAGATGAGGTTTCTGAGTTTGGATGAATATTAGGTCTTGGCGCGATTGTGAGGGACTTTAGATGGTTCTGCAGATTTAAGTATAAAGATGTTTATCTGTGCCTGTTATAAGTTAATACCATCCTTACCACTTTTTATACTAAATTTGTATATTCCTATAACAAGTTCTAACTGAAATCTTTCAGATTCTATTCTTAAAGGTATCCACTATGCCTTCTCCTGGGTACGATCCTTCCCGTATGGAAGGAACTCTAGAACCTACTTTACCTGATCCTTCTGGAGCTCCACTGCGCCTTCCTAGCTTTGGAAGCTTCTTTGGCTTCTTTGGTAGTACAACTGTGCCGAATACTCCCTCTGCTCGCTCCGCTGCATCTAGTCCTACTCTAACGCCTACCACCCCGAACCGTCGCATTCGTCGTGCAATTGCTCGTCTTGATTGACGGGAAAGACGCGAGGAACAGGAACGGGAGGAGCGAGCTGCAGAACGTATTCAGCGTCGCCGATGGCTTGAGGAAAGTAACGCTCGAGTGCTTGTTCCTTACTCCCTGAGATGCACGATTAAAGGCCTCTATCGCTACCTTCAAGAACCTATCTCTTGCATTGCTGCATTGGTTAAGCAACTATATTCTACTGTCCACCGCATCGTCAATGAAGCGCATACCCTGACGCGTGGAGGTTACCGTAACGCTCTTGCATACGGCTCACTAATTTGACGTCGTCTAGTTGATTTCCTAGAGTCGAATAACTGGGCGCGTTGTCTTACCTACTTGGAGCTTTCCTTCCACGCGGGAGTACCTTGTTCTGATTCTATAGTTGCTTAATATCTTAAGAAGGAAGGCTTTTAACGCTGCGTTGCTTATGCAAAGCCCTGGCTTACTGTAGCTTACCGTCGTGCCCGGTTAGCATTCGCACTAGCTTACCATTACTTCCAAAAAGAGGATTGGTGGAGAGTTATGTGGACAGATGAGGCAGCTATATATTGTGGTGGGCACCAGCGGCTCTATGTCATTAGAAGACCTAGTAAACAATATCATCCTAACTGCCTCCGTCCCAAGTTCACTAACGTACCTTATACAATGGTATAGGTTGCATTCTGCGGTGTAGAAAAAGGGCCTCTACTATTTTAGAATAAGGAAGAATGGGGTAATATTACGGCGTAGGGCTTCCTGGATTATATATATCCAAAGCTTAAAGAATTCTACGACTTCTACAACGCTGAGTATGGTGTATATTTCCCTAATTACGAATTTGGAAGTACCCTAACAATTATGCAAATGGACGGAGCTCCCTGTTATAGAGCTCATATTACCACCGCTAAGTTCCAGGAAGACAATATTAAGTTACTTTAGTGGCTAGTAAATAGCCTGGATCTTAACCCAATTAAGGCTGTTTGGAATTTGATAAAGACTTAATTAGCTAAGTGGAAGCCTCGCCTGTTAACAAAAGAAGCAATGCAAGCAGCTATTGAATTTGAATGGGAGAATCTGGAGGCCTGCTACTTTGAGGATCTGGTTGCTTCTATGCCTGCACGCCTTTAGGCAGTAATTGAAGCAGAAGGGGGACCTACTAAGTGGTAGAGGACAGTAGAAAGCTTGGAGGATGATTAGGATCTTGGAGGACGATCAGGAGCTTAGAGGAGATTTGGACACTTGTTTGATTGCTAAGCGTTGATTTTAACACTCATTTGGCTACTGTGACTTCAGAAATATTCGTATATAGGCAATATACTATACAATCATTAGTTTTTAAAAGCTTTATAAATTTTTGATATTGAGGTCTTTCGAAGCTCGCTGCCAAGACGGGGAAACTCATACTAATCTATATGAGGATTTCCGCCCGGGAGGCGTCACTAGTAAGGCGCTAACCACCGGAATTGACGAGGTGGTGTATATCTTGAGAAGGGCGCCCTCCGCTGGCAGCAACAACTTGCTTTCTTTGCTGCACATACGACTTCCCGAAAGGGTCAAGACAATGCTTGGTGACTTTAACCACCATACACCGTCTCTTTGCATCTCGTAAGTGCTTGCTGATCTTGCTAACCAAACGGTACAAATTCACAACTTTTCGAGTAACAAGCACAGCTACTTCGCTGTATTGCTGTCTTCTTACAGCTGTCTTCAGTTCGGCACGTCAGATTATAGCTGAGGCGGCTTTTCCAGAGACGATAATCCGAGCATTGCAACCTCAACTTCAGCCCCCCCCCCCCCAATCTCACCCTTAGCGCACCACCACTCACAGCCTTATAGACAGCAGAAATCGAACATGACATTAAGTAATAAGCGCGCTCCGCCCGCCACGAAGAACTAGTAAACCACCCGAATGCAAAGCCCGCCGTTACGTTCCAGACGCCCATTTAAATGCACCGGCAACAACATGATTAAACATCAGTACACCATGAAATCCAGGCCGTCCTCCCCAGGCCCAGACCCCTCGCCATCATCATCATCATCATCAGTGTGCTCGTTATCCCCCTCCTCGTTCTCCTCGTCCTCCTCATCCTCTCTAATCCTGTCATCATCATCCCCATCCCCATCGCTACTTCCCTCACCCCCCCTCCCCAACGGACTCCCCCGCCGCACCGCACCCGCACCCCCAATCCCAGGATCCGACCCCGCGCGCGCCCCTCTCAGCATCCCAACCGCCCTCTCCACCTCCTCCCAACTAGGCCTACAATCCCTCGACCCCCTCGGCGTCGCCGGCCCGGACTGCGTCGCCAGAACCCTAAGCCCGCGCCGCGCCGCCTCGGCCGCGATCTCGCGGCCCAGCTGCTGGACCTCGCGCTCGGCAGCGCTGAGCGGGAGACGTGCGCGGGCGGCGCCGCTGTCGCGCTGGCCGTCTGCGGTGGCGCCGGGGGGTGTCGGGGGGGAGAACTCGAGCCGGACGGGGGTGTGGGCGTCGGGGTCCGCGTCGGCGGGGTCTGAGCGGCCGCCTCCTGCTCCTCTGATTGTTGATCGCGCTCCACCGCCCCTTGATCGCGCTCCGCCATGACCCGCATCCGCATCCGCGCCCCCAGCCTCCCCGCCACTGCTCCCCCCCGTCTCGCAGCGCCAGATACCGCGGAAGCCCCCGGCCCCGGCACCACCACCACCACCACGGCGCACGCTCTCCGGGCTCGCGGGCGGCGTATCGAACCCCCTCTTCGCGACCAAGCTCGCCGAGTGCACCAGCTGCTGCACGATGGGCGCATCGAGCTGGGCGCCCAGCGTGCCGCTCCTGACGAACAGCACGAGGCCCAAGCACAGCAGCAGCAGCGTGCTCTGCACGACCGCCATGCGCTTCTGCCACACCAGCTCGTCGGCCAGCAGGCTCAGGCGCGCCGAGACGGCCCCCATCTCCGCCTCGTGCGACTCGCGGTGCGACTCGAGTTCCAGGATCGTCGATTGCCACAGCTGGTCGTACTGCACGCGGTAGGCCTTCAGCTCGGCGAGGACCGAGGTGTTGAGCGTTGCGAGGAAGGTGGTCGTTTTGGTGAGTTGCCGCTTTTCGACGTGGATGAAGGCGTCGCGTAGGATGCGCGACTGCTCTTCGATGTATTGCAATGAGAGTGTGCTGTTGGATTCGAGCTGTTGCAGCCGCTTGTGGATCGATTTGAAGAAGGATTCTTGGGTTGTCGGGTTGGCGGGCTGCGGTTGCGTGTGCGAGGGTAAGGGGCGGGTTTGGGCTTGGTCTGTGGAGGGGGAGGGAGGTTTGGTGGGTGGAGCGCTGGATGTGTCGTTTGTGGATGACTTTGAGGCGGCGTGGGAAGTCGAGGCTGAGCTGCCACTGGTTGCATTTTGTGAGCTACTCGTTGACGATGAGGCTCCCGTAGAGGTTGAATCGGAGCCGGAGGGAGCCGGATCACTACGTTCGGCTCCCCCGGACGCGGCAGACGCCGTACCAGCGCTACCCCCGTGGGTGTCATTGATAGGTGAGGCCGATGCCGCTTTACGAGCATCAGAAGGAGGCTGTGATCCATTCTGGGTCTCTGAGGTAGACAGTTCGATGTTTGTCGATTGTACTGGCTGAACAGACTCATTTTGCGAACCCTTCTGAGTATCCTGAACCGGTTCTGGCTCGGCATGGTGGCTTCGTGGGTCTTCTTGAGTTACCGACTGAGACGCATTTTCTTCCTTGCGGAACTCTTCTGCACTTGGCGGCTCCGTAACTTTAACATGCTCTGGCATCTCGAGAGTTCCCTTTGCTGCGTCTTCCTCAGCTACCGGCATAGCAGTAGTGACCGGTTCCCCCTCAGCTTCTTCAATCGGCTCTGCAAAGTCATATTCACCTCTTGCCGCTTCCTCCTGATGTCTGAACTCTTCCATCATGGTTGTGCCATGAACTCTCAGGAGACTGACCGGGCAATAGTATTCGTTGCCATAATGACTCAAGAATTCCACCCGTAAGTACCTCGCCCAAATGAGCGGGTTCTCAACCAGGAAAGCCTGGATGTCTCGTGAATTGCGGGCTTCGAACACTCCAAGCTCTTTCCACCGGTCAAGCTTGACAGGATATCGATCCGAGACACTAATGCGGAAAGTGCGGAACATAGAAGAAAAGAACTCAAAGTTTGCCAGGACGATAGTATCGATGAGGATGTCGTCGCAGAGCTCGACTATAATGAACCTGTTTTGAGCAGCACATTCGTTGAGCATGTAGCTATCCTTATTCTCAACGAGAACCGAGGAGGAACTCTTGCACTGCTGGTTTGCTTTGAGGACAGTAGCGGCGCAGTCGAAAGAGGCATAATTGAAACGTTCTTTGCACGTCTTGCCAGCATCTTTGCTGCGAGCTCGGGAGCTTGGAGGGACATTTTCACCCTCATCACCGGTCTTGGAGGCATCAGACCGCTGGCGTGCCCCAGAAGCCCAGCTAGCGGTGCCACTGTCAGCTTGCCCAGCATCTCCAAACCCTCCAAAGTCCAGTTCTATCTCAGCATCTTCACCCAGCGAGTCCAACGCGTTGTTGATGCTCACAGGCCTCCGTCTACCTCCAGAACCGCTCGAGGCACCCCGACCTTGTCCAACATTCTCAGGCGACTGTCCAGCGCGGGCAAGGTTCTGTTTTTTCCACTCTTCGAACGAAAGGAAGTTCGCATTGTCAAGGGGAGAGTCGGTCTCGACTTCCGGCTCTGTGTTTGCTGTGCCGGTGGGAGAAGGGATGGCGGGGGACGCACCAGCCGCAATCGAGTGTGCTGATGACGCGGAGTCTGGAGCTATATCTCCTGTTGGGCTGGGTAAGCTGGGTTCCGGGCTGCCAGGTCCGCTTTCGGTTCCCTTGGAGCGGTCTCCCGCCCCATCTCCCCACCACTGCAGTACCAGAGTCCCAGCAGAAGCTATAGCCTCCGAAGCCTCTGTGTCTGCGGCGGCAGCTCTCGAAGATGCCGACCAGCTCGTCTTCAAGCATTGCTGCGGCAACGTGTGCGTGATGTAGTTAATGGTGCGAGATTGACATGTCGATGAAGAGTAAGCAGCCGCAGGGAGCTTCACAGAAGCGGTTGTAGTGGTCGAAGAGGATTGAGAAATCGAAGCGGAAGCTATCGAAGCTGAAGAAATGGACGAAGATTCCGAGCCGGTGGTTTCATTTGTGCTCTGGGCTAGTGGGATGCACAAAAGCAATAGTAGGTTTGTCCATATGCAGACATATGCGCCAATCGTGGGCATTGCTTGGGCGCATTCTCAAGCAAGCTGAAAATGGAGCTGGAGGTTTGGTGCACGATTTTGCGGCACTATGAAAAACACGGAGAATTTTAAGAGAAGGCGGTTGTTTTCAATAGGCGGTGTCGAGTTGTTGACTTTTTTCGAGTTTGACATGGTGTCAAGAGGACCTGCAGCGACCTTCTATTGAGCCGAGATCGACGCCACCAGGGAATTCCCTCGAATCGTCTCACCTGCCACCTGCTAATCCTAGAGTGCAAGCCAAGCCCCACACTGCACAACGGACTTAATACATAAAACATAAGACTACAATTTTCACAACTTTGCTGACTCCGGAAGGCTATCCAAAGCCACTATATACACTATACAAATACACCGATTAAACTCCGCCCTCACCTGCATAGGCACGGATACCACATCGAGTCCTCACATGTAATCCTCTCAATAGAAAAGTTATCACGTCGTAAAGGCATGCCCATGAACCTAGTAAGCGCATAGGGCGCAGCACGCGGCACGCAGCATGCAGAACGCAAAACGCAGCAAGCGTATATCTGCGTAGCACGTAGCAACGTAGCAACGAAAGCGCAGAGAGGGAGTAGTACTTTCAAACCGCGCCCAAAATCAAACACCGAGAGCGAGTGAATGTTCCAGAGATCTCTCCCAAACCCCATTCAGTCCGGTTCAGTCATATGCAAGGTCTATAGCCTCGCAGCCGTCCCGCCCGATCTTTCAAATGTCCGCCCATCCGTCTCTACCTCTTTCTCAAATTCCTAGAATAACGCCGTGCTAAATATACCGTAGAACGCCATGCAAAGAACGAACTAGATCTGAATATACAAAAGGTGCTTAAAGAAGAACGAGTCAAGTGTGCTTGCTATGCTATTGTAATACGCATGCAGGGAGTATGAAGTGCCGAATGCGTCAACGCTTAGTCGCAGCAAGGTAGATGCGTAGATTTCAGTAAAGGGAGCCTGGAGGCTAGCAGGGTGCCTCGAGGAAAGGGTAAGGAGATATCGAGCACTGGGGGCCGAGGAAGTCTCAAACGAGCTGCTCCAGAAGAGCTGCCAGCTGAGGTTCCCTTTTGCCCTGCTCCATATGTCAGAAGCCCTCGTCGCCAGCACGGCAAACTTTTATCTCTTTAACCCATTCTGAGAACAGAATTTGGTGGGCTGTGAGACGGCGCGTGGGATTCGGGTCGAGGATCGAATAGATCACGTTACGGCATTGACGCTGTCGCCGCATTAGTGGTGAAATCTCTAAATGAGGTTGGATGGCTTACCCTACGCAAGACCTCAATAGGCCTGTACCCGGCTTCTTCCCTACGGTCTTCGAGATACCTGTCAAAGAATTCATCTTCACCTCTCTGTGCGACTCTCCAGAGGTGTCGGCCCGTTCGCATAGCCATGTAGATGATACCGCAAGCCCAGACATCGACTGCTCGAGGATCGAACTCCTGGTCGACGTACTCCTCAGGAGCGATGTAAGGAGCCGAGCCGCAAAGTCCAGCGGTCATGTGGGCCTCTTTCTCCCAAGCCATGCGGAAGCATTCACCGTTACCGAAATCGGTGATCTTGATGGAGCCATGCTGGGTGAGAAGGAGATTCTCCGGCTTCAAGTCCCGGTGCGCAACGCCCATCTCATGCATATATTCCACTCCGCGCATGAGTTGCTTAAAGAAACAGTCGGCTTCGGTGACATCGAGCTGGCCCGCCGCGAGAACTAGAGTGTAGAGATCTCCGCCAGAGCAGTATTCCATGACCTCACAATACAAGCCCTTGTCGTCTTTAAGAAGATCGAGAGTATTGATTACATTAGGATGGGCCATTGACGAAGAAATACAGAATTCGGCATTGAGACGTTTGTGGTATTTCTTCGCCGACTCTCCCGGTCGCTGCTTGAATTCTTTGACAGCATAGAGCTGCTCGCGCTTCGGATCCTTATCGTCAGTCTTGTGGGCGACCCGCACAATGCCAAAAGCGCCACGACCAACGATCTCCTGGCATTTGCCGTACTTTTGCGCAAGAGTTTTCGAGGTGTCGGCCGTGTTCTTTGCCTTTGCCAGTTTTTCCTTTTCGTTTCTCACAACGTCTGCCCAGTTAGCCATTAAGCTTAGCGGCTGCTCGTCCTGGTTGCCTTCCCGCCTCTTGCCTGTCATGAGATTCTGAAACATATCCGAGAGTGTTTCCTGACGCTTGCCCTCTTTTAGGTGATGCTCGTGGGTGCCATCCTCATTGATCCAGAAACGCCTGTGAGGTTGTTGGGTTGCTTCTTTTTTCTTGTCAGCCCCGCTTTTCTTGTCGGCCTGTTTTTTATCAGTAGTTGACGTCTGTTGCGGAGGCGGAGGCCTCCCAACGATGGATGGCACCGGCGAAGCACCGTTCACCCCCTTGTCCATCATCCTGTCCGGCTGGGCTATTCGTGCAGAGTCTCTGCTCTCGGTATCCTTTCGAGTGAACATGCCATTGATGCGCGAGGACATTGTCGGCTTCTTCGGCTTCAGGCTTAGGGTGTTATTAGACTGCAGAGAGTCTGCGCCGGCGCTTTTCGGAGGTGGTAACGAGAAGTTGCCGTCTAGCTGCGAGAGTAGCGAGGAGGCGGTAGAGGAGGACCGTACGGGTGAGGCTATGGTCTTGGGGCTCGTTCTCGGGGGACTGCTCGCAAGCTTGTCGGTGGCAGTCGCAGCCATTTTTTAATATTATCGCGAGACCCAGCCGAGTGTGTTGAGGCAGAAGCTTTGAACGTGGAAAAGGTGGTTGGTGGTGGTTCCGTTGAGACTGGAGACTCGCGCGGCTGGGGCAAAGCCCAGAGTTGAAAGGTTTAATACCCACAAAACGGCCGACGTGACAATTAATGCTTGGATATCAACGCGAATAAAGAAGCCTCCCGCAGTATGTAAGAGTCGCTGGTACTGGCAGCGTCAAGATTTTGCCGATGGCAAAACCTTGGCACCGGACGGGCAGATTCGATATTGCTGACAAAAGCGGCGAGGATGGTTTAGAAAGCTGGGTCGGAGTTGAGCGTGGCTGTGTCGCCGGGGTCGGGGCGACACGAGGGCGAGGTGGTGTAGCAGAAATGTAAAGTTGACAGATTACTCTCAAGTATGCGAATTTGGGACGTTTGCGTAGTGGTGGTGGTGGTGGTGGTGACGGTGGACTCGATAGAAATAGGAAATAGTGGGAGGGTGAAGGGAAATGATTGCTGCGGGGCGAACGCAGATGGTCGCAGGTGGTCGCAGGTGGTCCGCTCGTGTTGCGGGCTTGTTGCGCGATTTACAAATTATGGGAGACAGACTAAGCTGATTCTAATAAGTCGTATTTTCTGGTGGAAGCAGGGAAACGGACTCCACGCGCGAGCGGAGGAAAAAGAGAGGAAGAGGAAGGTCAGGCTGCAAACAGATCTTATTATTACGATCTGGCCACAGGACCTTTCGCGTCCTGTATAGAGCAGGCCCATCAGCCACCGCGTACTCTTGGACTTCTAGGCAAGGACGTCTGGCTGTGCAGTCTGGCTGTGCAGTCTCCCATTCATCTCTCTGGCCGCTATTGGACTCGGCCTTTCACTCCGCATGACAAGCAAGCGAGCAACAAGATCAAAAGAGGCGGCGTCTTGAGAAGCCACGTGCCTGCCTGGATCCCTTGCAATATCGCTTCCTCAAGCTTTCTGCCGAGAGCGATGGCGTAGACGATGACTATGGCCATGCCCTGCACTCTCAACACACTAGCATTGCACACATTGCTAGAGGCGAAGATGATGATACATCCGTTCACCTGTCTTGCTGCTTTGCTGCTTCACTGCTTGCTTATTTGATGCTGCTTTCTCGTTTGATGATGCTCCTGCTCCTGCTCCTCCGGTTGCTAATTCGGGGACAAGCCCATCAGCTCCTGCTCGTGAATGCTGTTAGCCACTAGTCGCATAACGCGTGCCGCGTCTCTGACGTTGGCCTGCCTGGCATAGCCCATGAGAAAGAAGGTCGCCTGGTCTCCATCAGCCCCGGGACTCGCCTCGTCACCACCAAACTTCCCTTCCAACGGCGTGCAAAGTAAAGCCAGGAAGCTCCTGACGAGCCAGTCAAAAATCCCTCAGCTAGAGGATCTGCATGCGACTCGACTTCTCCACCCTGCAAGCTGCTGCAAAGGCGCTGCAGAGCTGCTGCAAGGTCGGATGCACCGCCGTCTCTATTTGAACTGCAATGCACTCCCACAGCCCCCACGGTCTCCCACAGTCTCCCGCAGCCTCCCACACAGACCACTTACCGCTCCCCGATTCCGGGATGCTGGTTCTGCCCAGCCAGTCGGGATCACAGAGCACGTAAATAGCGGTAGTAACCATAGGCACGATGCGTGTTGATTGGCCAGGATTGCACTTTTACTTCGACATCCGTTCCCCACTCTGCCCATCTGAAATTGGAAATTTCGTGAGATGCGCTTTGGTGGGCGCTATGGCAGTTCGACAGGCGTCCTAGACAAGCGACCCGGACAGGCGAGTAGACCGGCATCCCGGGACGATGCAAGCAAAGCATGAGCAATTTGCACTAGTACTCTCTCGCTAGTGCTCCCGGTACTCTCTACCTCAGCTTCCCGCCTTCCGCGTCCGCCATACGCAGGTAAGCCGTAGTACTACTATTGACAAGCTCGCCCGCTGCCAGATAAGCAGTCCCCGCAAATCACTTTCATTACCCACCTAGCCATCGCATCCATCGCGTCCATTGCGTTCCATCCCATCCACTGCGACGCTGATCCGGCGAGCCCGTGTGGTTTACCCCAGATATCATTGGAGGACGATACTAGGAACGGGGTGGAGCAGAAACACCTCAACCGCATGTTGCATACATAACACCTACTCCACTTAAAACATTCAACATTATATCCCCTCCACTATGATGAAACACCACGCAGAATACCCCCTTCCTGATCGACTTTTCTTCCGCAAATCGACCACCCGTTCCACAGGCCCATCTACCAGGGTCGGATGTGGTGAGGTTGCAGAACAATCATCTCCGGGATTATACACACGCGCCTGATCGTCTCGGACCACCGTATCGAGGTAACACTGCCGAGGATGCCTGGAGTATGCAATGCACCGAACGAGAAAAAACCAAGGCAGATATACGAAATTGCCTGTTCAGGCAGTTCTTAGACGCTTTAGCTTTGGGAAAAAAGAAAAAAACTACTCCTTTATTGTTTCCTAATCAGCAGCTCACCTCACCGTAGAGCTTATTCCAACCAAACACTTAACATAAAGTTTTGAGATGCCAAGAAAAACGTCCCTTCCCGCAAGAGCTACGCTAGGACAAATCGCACGTCCCGTCGGTAGCAGCTCCACCAACGCTAATGTACAAACAAAAGCGGTGTATCTTTTGTGGTTTATCTCGAGTTACCTCGTCTATTCAATGGCAGCTAGAATTTTTTGAATGACTAATGGTTTCGACAACTGCGGTGTAGAAGTGGATTTCATCTAGCATGTGCGTACCGTTGGGGCTTTTCTGCATCTGCGCCACTTGTTGCCAAACGAGCTCGTTTAGGGCTTGTCTGGTAACTTTTCTTGGCCAGGTCATATCGACCCAGGTAGGCGGTCAAAAAAGCCACCTGGCGACTCACGGGCCACCCAGATCAGGTGGGAGTCGTCCGTTTGGTGACCCAGGCGGATTCTGGGCAGATGGATGGTCTTGGCAGCCGAAAGTCGAGCCCCTATCTGGCCGGGTGGAGTCCTCGCGTCAGCCGCAATTGTACGGCCAAGAGTAGAATAGACTGCGCGATTTTGGCAAAAATCGCCTACCTAGCAGGTGAACTCTGCCCGATCTCACCAGTTAACTCCACTTCCGTGGGGGTACCGTTCAACTGCCTGTGCGGCCAGGTCGATCGCCTTAACCGTACTTATCCCTTGCAACGGTAAGGTCCTGCGCGTGGATGGCCCGTGCGCGAACAACCGTTTTCGAAATAACGCGTATATCAATTACACCACTACTATCCCTTCGTGTGGCAAGTAAGACTTTTCGTATTGGGCGCTTTAGGCGCTTCTGCCTGGGTTAGCATGCTGCAGGCACCCTAGCTAGCGTGATTTTATTAGCAAGCCTTACCAAAACGCGATGATGAAATGCTGTAGAAGGCCACCACTAAAAACACCTATATATATATATTTTTTTTTGAGGAAGTTGGGCAAAAAGTTGTGATATATAACGTTATGAATAGGTTTCTATCCTTCCTTCACTAACTAGCTACTGATTATATAGGAAAATCCTCTATTAGAGTCGCTTTATACGCGTTCTTAACTTTAATAAGGATAAGCCGGTAAAGGACCAGCTTAAGGTTATAGGGAGGACGTGCTATATACGTTAAATGAGGTGTATTAAGTGCTACAAGTGGTTAAACGGTTCAACTAGCGGTTATTCGATATCCAAGCGCCAGCACCCTTGCTGCCGAGAAATCGCACTGACCAGAGGCTTTAACACCAAGCTCTATACAGTATAGAGCCTCTAGATTGGCTTATGAGGCGTGCATATACGAAAAGTCCTTGAATTCTTGCCATACGAAGGGATGCCTTTTAATCGCGCTAAAGTTGATAAGGACCTTATTCGGAAGACTTAATATAAGGTTTCTCCTAGTCGCATTGCTAAAAAATGCTCCCAAGCCCTTAGTCCTATTGATCTAATTGGCTAACCCTTACCGATAACGACAGGGCCCATTTCACCGTTGCAAGGATAACGATTTTAACCAAGTATCACTCTCACGTGACCTTACTTGCCTCCGAAAATGAAGCCTTAAATATCAACGGCAGTATCTGTAGGCCTTCTAGTGCTCCTGGCGTTGGTTTAGATGCTTATAGATTGTGCGAAGAGCCTTCCTACGCCTAGTCATAGACGCCAGCACATTGTTTACCCTCTGCGCGGTAAGACAAGGACGGTGGAACTGCTATTTAGGCCTCCGCAGGCGATAAAGACGTTAATCCAGCTTATTAGCGCCCACTACTAGCGTTGACGGGGCTGACCGGACTGCGGAAGTGGCGTGTGCGGACCTACTTTGACTCCTGATGTTTAATTCAGAGTTCTAAGAACAGTTGCGATCGTGAGGAACTCCACAAGTCTCTTAGAGAAGTACCAGCGAATTGGGTTTGTGTCCTGAAACAATCTCTAAGTTTGGTCAGAACTATCATTTATTGTGCTCCGATTCTACTTCTTTACCCTATGCACTTGGTTTAGAGATATTCTTGGCACCAGATACAATTCATGAATTTATCAATGACGTTGAATTTCAAGCATCTTAAGTCTACCATGTTTTCCTAGCCCTCATTCTTTAACTACCTTTTAGATGCCTAATTCATATTCTGCTCTTTTCAGCAAGCACCATCCCGCCCTTCCCGCTCGTTTGAACATATCAGACACCACCCCAAGCAGAGCAAAACATTTTGAACAAGGCCACCCCAAAAATGCCAAACACATCCATCACCTCCCTAGCCCCTTTTCCATCCCTCTTAACCCTCTTTCAAAGAATACAAACCTCGCACACCAAACACAGCAGGATCAGAAAACAGCACAGTCAAACACAAGATGGTCGAGCACTTCAATTCCGAAGTAGCTACACTGATACCAATACCGATGCCGATGCCGATACCAATCCCAATCCCAATCCCACTGGCCTCCTCGCCCAACGTCATATTCCCGCAAATAGAAATATCCAATGCCTACCAGCTCGTAAGGCGCATGCTCTGTTAAATGATACGCACCACCAGCCCAACTCAACCCAGCCCGCAGCAGGTATGCGCGACGAGAGGGGTAGTAGAGACCAGATACCGCAAAGGCGACGGAATCCAGTCGCAGCCAAAACCATTCCTCTCATCCCATCTCATCCCATCCTATCCAACCCTCATTCAGCCACTCCCGCCCCCTCCTTCTCCCCCTCCTTCTCCCCCTCCTTCTCCTTCTCCTTCTCCCCTTCTCCCTCCCTCCCCTCCTTCAACCCCCTCAACCCCCTCGCAATGAGCCCCTCTCTCTCCCCCTCCCCCGCCCCCTCCCCCACCCTCTTCGCCTTCTCGACTAACTTCGCAAACCTAACCTTCGGCACCTCCATCCCCAAGCGCGCCGCATCGAAAATGAACTCGTTCTCCCGAATCGCCTTAACGCCCTCGACCCGACGCGTCAAGTACAGCGTCGGGCGCCGCATCCTCCCCGCCGCACCATCCCCTCCCTCCCTTCCCACTCCCTCGCCCTCTCCCGCACCACCACCACTCTCCTCTATCCCCATCTCCCGCTCCCGCCTCTTCTGCGCCTCCAGAATCCGCGCGATCTCGTCCTGGTACGCGCGCTCGTAGACGTCGATGTCGACGGCGGACGGCGACTCGGACACGACGATCGGCCCGTCCGGCGGCTGTAGCGACGTGTTGTCCGGGTCCGGGTTCGAGCTGTCGATGGCGTCGCTGCCCGTGCCGATGTGCAGGAAGAGCGTGTCCTCCAAGGGGTCGTGCGCTTGGCCTTTGCCGGGGGAGGGGGTGCGGGGCGGCTGGGGTTGGGCGAGCTGAGGGAGCGGTTGCGGTTGTGGTTGCTGTTGCGGAGTTTGAGGAGGGTGCTGTTGCTGCTGTTGCTGTTGCTGTGGCGGCTGTTGCGGCGGTTGTGGCTGCGGCTGCGGCTGCTGTGTGAGCGGCGCTGGGGAGTTCTCGGGCGCGTCGGCGGTGCTGCCGGCGTGCGGCTCCAGCACCGCGGCCGTCGTGGCCGCGTATCTGTCAACCTCGTTCTTGCCGCGGTGGGCCTCGGGCGCTTGCGCCTGCGCCTGCGACTGCAGGAAGGCCATCTTATCGATGTGTTCGGGCACCCGCGTGCCCGCGTCCGAGATTTCGATGTTGCGGTGCACGCCCTCGGTCGTCAACACTCCTTCGAGCGGGCGCCGGTCGTCTGAGTCCTGGGATTTCGATTTGCGGAAGCGCGATGTGCTGCGCATTGACAGGGGTGGTTGCACGATGCGGGAGACGCTGCCAAGGATGCCTTCCATGCGTTCGGGGCGGCGTCTGAAGAGAAGCTGTTTAAAGCGTTTTACGGCGCGGACCTAAGAGGGGGTGAGTGTTAGGTGGAGGAAGGGGAAGTGCGGGCAGAAGGGATATTTAAGGGGTTAGGTAGGGGAACTCACGACTGTTATTAGATGACCCATGTTCCCTGTAATGGCCGCGTTGAGTTCTTCTTCTGTGGGAGGTTCGACAATAATTGCGATATTCTCGGAGGTGGGCAGGAGAGGATCTGTTCCACGTTTCGTGACCCAAGGGTGTTCCTACATCAAAGTCAATACTACAAGCTTTAATACCTAGGTCAGATTATTCACTCTTATCTCTTCCATCTTTATCCGTTTCTGGGGATCTTTTTCCAACAGCTTTGTCAACAGATCTTTCAGGTCTCCGTCGCAGTCACCTCCTATCTCCACGCCATCATTTCGTATCGAGCCGTACAACTCGAGCACCCCCGTCTTTTCGAACGGAATTCTGCCGAATCGCAGGCAGTAGAGCGTTACACCCATGGACCAGATATCTGCAGCTCTCCCAGACACCTGGCCGTGTTTGGCAACGCAAAGTTCAGGGGGCATGAAAGCCGGCGATCCAGCCGATTTTGCTGTTTGCATCTCCGACTCCTTCTCGAACATCTCCGAAACTCCGAAATCGACAATTTTAAGGACGTCGTCATCGGTTATGAGACAGTTGTCTGGTTTGATATCTCGGTGTATTATGCCCTGAGCGTGTACTATACCAGGCAAGCGTTTTAGTGGAGCTCCGTGCCCTTGAGATTCCCTGGTACCTACGGTATTCTAACCCAAGAATCATGTCCCGGAACCAGCATCTGCACTTCTCCTCGTCGTATGGATCTGCTCGCTCCTCAAGACCCACCTGCATGACTACTCCCTTCTTGCACATTTCCATGACCATGTACAGAGAGTCTTCTTCAGGATCGTCAAGAACCTCGAATAGGGATACGACATTTGGGTGATTCAATTTCTTCATGATAGCAATTTCCTCTTTTATCAGGTCCAGCGAGTTATTCGGGTCGGTGTCCGAGGACGAATGTCGATGCAAAGGGGAATTGAAGCCCAGGCCCGCAGCCAGAGCGCCCTGCCGTCTATTCCTCGCACTCGGCCGTCGGAGGAGGTTGGACTGGGCGCGCTTCCGCAGACGCGATTTCGAGAACTCTTTAACCGCCTATCGCACACACACATAAACAATCAGCATAAAGTCACTTTTCGGCCCCACCACAGGGAAAAAAAAACCCGTCCCCAATTATCAAACCCCGCGCATACATGGAGGAAAGGTCCTATTTGCAAGCAGCTTTCGGTTGTACTTTCAATTCCAAGTGGGATTCCTCACATATTCTTGGCCGTACTGATCGACAGCCAGGTGGACAGCGCCGAAGGAGCCGCGGCCGATCTCCTGCTTGATCAGGTACTGGTTGATGCGGTGCTGGGCGGTGCCGTCATCCTCGCTGTTGCTGTACTCGGAGCGCGCGTTGAGCGTTTCCTGCTCGGACACCAACAACACGTTAGAGCTGAGCTGCTAACTTATGTTTTATTTAATTTATGTTTTTTTTTTTCTCAATTTGACTCTCATCTCCAATTTCATGGGTGTGTGCCTGGCCAGGTGGTTTTGGTTTTACGGACTTTGACTTGTCTTGTGTTGGACGCTGCCCGGCGGTGGTGTCGGAGGGGGCTCTGGTAAGCTGGAGCTGACCTGGTGGGGGTTTCTCGATTAGAGTCATAGCTTTCAGAGAGTGTTATAGTAGGGAAAGCATTACATGTATTTGACGGTAGGCGATCGAGTGCCTTCTCCAGCAGACGACACAGCCAAGCTGATATCGTCCGAGGAAAGGATGCCGGGGATATTGTCTGTAGATAAAAGCTTCGTCGGGGGTGCGGGGGGCATGTTGTGTGATCGACGTCAGTATGAAATAAGGAAGAAATGAGTGCAGGGCTATATAACGGCACGGAAACGGCCCAACAGAGCAAATGAACAAGAGCTGCAGTGGTATCTCTAGGTAGCAGAGGGAAGTGAGGCTGGACGAAGAGAGAGTTGACGGTGGTGGGGGCTGTTGGCTTTGGAAGTAATAGCAAAGGTGCCCACTTTTTTTCCGCCGGGTGTCCCTCATTTTCACGAGCACAGGGTCCACTTGCTGGGCAAAGCTTGGCCAGACTGTTTTTCCACGTTTCATGTCCGCCGCCCACCAGGCTTTACATACTCACCGTCTATTCTAGTGAAGACATTGGTGGATTTACTCGGCCCGTCTACACCTTCGAACAGTCTCAACATGGTCGTCTATTCCTTCTATATCTTCGATCGACATAGTGCGTCGCTGTCTCCTCACCTCTCCAGTGCCAGTCACTAACAACCCTCAAGCCGAGTGCATCTATACCAGGCGATGGACTCCGAGACCTATATCCTCGAGCGGTAAAAGTGCGCGGCCGCAGTCCGGCTCCAGCGTTACCAGCAATGGCGACAACATTCCCGCAACCCGCAAAGCTCTGTCGAAAGAAGACGATGCCAAGCTAATATTCGGCCTGGTATTCTCGCTCAGAAATATGGTACGGAAGCTGGGAGGAGAGGACGATAGGTGCGCAAATGAGTTGCAATTGGCCTCGCATGCCCACTGCTAACCAGCTCTGGCCCTTCACAGCTTCCTCTCCTACCGGACTGGCGAATACAAGCTCCACTACTACGAGACTCCGACGAGAATGAAGTTTGTCATGCTCACAGATACGAAGCAGAACAATCTTCGAGTAGCCCTTCACCAGATATGGGTAAGCTTATACGTCGAGTATGTGGTTAAGAACCCATTGTCCCCAGTGGAACATCCTGGAGGAATCGGTGTTGCGAACGAGCTGTTTGAAAGAGGGCTTGATTCCTTCGTCGTAAGGATCCCCTTTGCAACACTGGCCTAGGAGATACAGACGCTGACAAAAGCACAAGACCGCTGTCTTTCCATCATGATACCAGCTATAGTATTGCTGGAAGGTAGGATGAAATGTGGACATGCCTCGGGTGAGGAGCCCTACCCAACCGTGCTTGACTCTAGGCCACGCCTCCGTTCAGAAATGCATGGTAATTATCACTATGCAAGAACTCTGGCCGCGAGTAGGCGAGCACTGCAATGTCCGGGACACTGCAGCCACAAAGGTTGCCAAGGGATACTCAAGCACACTCTTCAGGAGAAGCAATACTGCTTGGGTATGCCGGAGGAATGTCCGGGTGCGCGAACTAGAGGTGGAAAGTCTTAATGATATGTGTACATACGACAGATACCATAATACAGAATGAATGCATAGATACGCAGAACTCGCCAACAGCTTTCGCTTCTATCAGATGCTGGGAAGTGTTTCGGCATGTGCAGTGAAGTAATTTGGTAATCAGATGGAGGGCGAGGAGCACTTTAGAAGCATTTGTAACTCGACTCAACTTTCCTACTCAGGGTAGATACTATCTTTGTAACTATCCTTCAGACCTCCCTGCATCAATTCCTTTGTTGTCCTAATCTTAACTCCAAATTCGTCCCATTTCTATCAGTCATCCGGGTATATCATGCTGCACATCTCCCTATGTCAAATTTCATGGCACTTTTCCCATCCGGCCACAGTCCTCCTACGCTTCAATCCTTTAAACACCCTGATCCGCCCAAATGCAAGCATTGAAAACGCCCCTACCAAATAAAACTCGTGATCATGCTTTCTGCGCCCTAACTTTTGCCGGTCCCAACCCTTTCCTAATCTCATCCAGCTGCTCAAGCCCGGTCTGATACCCGCCCTTCTTCACTCTTCTCTTCCCGCTCATAGAATAACCTCCCAAAAAGTCATCCATGATGCCGTCGAAATCTGATCGCAGCTGTGGCACCTCGCTCGTCCCAGAAATGCCCGACATCCCTGACATTTTGCTCAACCCAGACATTTTACTCATTCCCGAGACCATGGAAGCATCGTCAGGGAAGTCCTCGGCTGCGTACTCCTCTTCAATCTTCTCAAAGCGCTCGTCGAGCAGAGTGAGTCCTTCGGTACGATGTAGGGCGGAGGATGTCATGCTGTAGCCTGAAGTAGATGTCAGCGCGCCTTTGCGCTTCTTGCGACGTCCGCCGGCTGTGAGGGCTGACGCTCCGGTCAAGTCTGAGGGAGCCGCCGCTTTAGCAGTCTTCGATACTTTGGCGTCTTTTTTAAATTTATCGAACTCGTGTAGCCAAGCATCGTCTCCTTCCTCAGCGGATTCCGGTACTGAATCTGGGGCCGGGAGATCTCCCAAAGGCGCTGGAGTCTTCTTTTTGCTGGGCTTGGGCGAGTTACCAGCCTTGATAGTATCATCAGTCTCCCACCCCTCATCCTCTTCATACTGCTGGCCTATCGAGACACCCCCGCCCTCGCCCTCATCCCACGCCCTTTCCTCCCACTCCACAGGATCAACTTCCAACCCATCTCCCGCCAATTCACCGAACAACTCGTCATCATCATCCACATACGCCTCGTCCTCGAGCGCCTCCAACACCTCTCTAAGGCGAGAGTCCATATCGGGCTGGAACCCCGCCAACGCATCCGGCACATTCTGCTGATCCTGATACGTCGTCCTGCGCACAAACCCCGACGGCGCCAAATCCTCCCCAAACAGGTCCCGCGCATCCCTCGACACGACGCTGCCGATGCCGCTGCCGACACCAACCCCACCCTCACTCCCCCCATCCAGCCCGACACCGCGCAGCGCGTCCTCCAGCCTCACCGTCTTCTCCTTGCCCTTACCCTTCTTCGCGCTGCCAGCTTCGACGAAGAACGCGTCCCCGCTCGCGCCCAGCTCCCGCATGTGCTGCATGTAGTCGTACGCGGAGTCATCGTAGAAGACGCCGTAGGCCGCCGCCTCGCCCTCGTTCGGGCGCACGCTCAGCCCGAACTCGTCCTCGAGGTCGCCGCGCGACTTAGCCTTGCTGCGGGCCGGCGCCACAGCCGACGCCGCAGAGCCCGCAGAGCTCGCAGAGCTGGCGGCCGGGTCGTTGGCGGTGGCGGCGGCGGGGGGCTGGCGAAGGTTAGGCGCGCCCACCTCCTTGAACACCATGTCTGGGGCGTCGGCATCGTGGATGCGCGGGTCGTTCTGGGCGCGGTGGACGAGCGTGAATGTCGTGGCGGTTTTTTTGTCGCTGGCGGAGGGAGGGGGTTAGTGGGGGTTCACTGTCCCAAAATCTTGACGGGAAACGGGAAACGCACATGAATTTTCGGCGCGCCATTGCGGGCGAGTCTCTTGCTGCTGGCTGAGGCGATTACTTGAGGCGGATCCCTAGGGGGGTGAAGTGGAAGGTGGAGGAAAAAGGTGCTGACAAAAGCGTCGTTGGTGGATTTAACAATCGTCCGGGGTTGTCGAATTTCAATTTTTGGCGAGGAAGTGTGAATGACGTCCCCTCTCTCGCGAATAATCCTGACTTTCAACGCCACACCTTTCCTCACCACCAACACTCTAACTTCAACACCTCAGCACTGCGAAAATGGTGCTAGCAAAGTCTAAGAATGCCGTCGGGCTGGGGAACAGCCTGATGAACGACCGCTTTGGCAAGGGCAAGGGCGCAGACATGAGGCGGGGCAACCACCAAGCCATTCAGCGAACTGGAGCAAATGGAGAGACCGTATGGCACACACCCTCAATCCACCCTTCTCAACCCCTCTCAACCCCTCTCAAACCCTCACACACTAACATGGTAGTCTACAGTATGTCACGAACCCGAAAAAAGAAGCCTCGTGGGTGAAAATGCGCTCCGTAACCGAGCAAGCCGCCCTCGACGAATTCCTCAGCACCGCCGAGCTGGCCGGGACGGACTTCACGGCTGAGAAGATCAGCAGCATCAAGATCATCCAAGCCGACCAGAAGAACCCGTACCTGCTGTCGGCAGCCGAGGAGCGGGCCACGATGAAGAAGCACAGCGAGAACCGGACGCGGCTGACGGTGCCGCGGCGCCCGGCCTGGGACGCGCGCACGACGCCGCAGCAGCTGGACGAGCGCGAGCGCCAGGCGCTGCTCGAGTGGCGCCGCGGCCTGGCCGAGCTGCAGGAGAGCAACGATCTGCTGATGACGCCGTTTGAGCGGAACTTGGAGGTCTGGCGCCAGCTGTGGCGGGTTATCGAGCGCTCCGATTTGGTCGTCCAGATTGTGGACGCGAGAAACCCGCTGCTGTTTCGCTCCGAGGATCTGGAGAAGTATGTTAAGGAGGTGGATCCGAGGAAGAATAATCTGCTGTTGGTGAATAAGGCCGATATGATGACACTGGAGCAGAGGACAGCGTGGGCAGAGTATTTTGAGGAGGCGGGGATCAATTTTAGGTTTTTCTCGGCCGAATTGGCGAAGGAGATGAATGAGGCGAGGGGGTTGGAGGGGGGGGAGGGGGGAGATGGGGAGGAGGACGCTTATCTGGATGAGGACGAGGTGGATGAGGAAGTGGATGGAGAAGGGGACGAGCTGGCAAACGAGGCACGGAAGTTGAACATCCAAGACGAAGAGGAGGGCGAGCAATGGGTCGACGAAGAAGAGTTAGAGGCAGACAGCACTGACGAAGCAATTCCTCTATCAAACGCAGAGCGAACGAGGATACTAACCACCGACGAACTCGAAGAGCTCTTCCTCAAGCACTCTCCCGAAATCGACACAGGACCGGACGAACAACCACGCAAGACACAAATCGGCCTGGTCGGCTACCCCAACGTCGGCAAGTCCTCCACCATCAACGCCCTCATCGGTGCAAAGAAAGTCTCTGTCTCCGCCACCCCCGGCAAAACCAAGCACTTCCAAACCATCCATCTCAGCGACTCCGTCATCCTGTGCGACTGCCCCGGCCTCGTCTTCCCCAACTTCGCCACCACCAAAGCCGAGCTGGTCTGCAGCGGCGTGCTGCCTATCGACCAGCTACGCGAATTCACCGGCCCAGCTGGGCTCGTAGCGCAGCGGATCCCACAAGCCTTCCTCGAGGCCATCTACGGCATGAAGATCTCGACGCGGCCGCTGGAGGAGGGCGGCACCGGGGTGCCGACAGCTGAAGAGGTGCTGCGGGCCTACGCAACCGCGCGCGGCTTCCACACGACAGGCCAGGGCCAGCCGGACGAGTCGCGCGCCGCCCGCCACGTGCTGAAGGACTACGTCAAGGGCAAGCTGCTCTTCTGCCACCCGCCGCCATCCACGCCGCCGCTCGACCCCCGCGCCTTCAACGGCGCCCTCTACGCCGCCGCACACCTGCCCCAGCGCCGCGGCCGCCGCGCCCTGCTCGCGCCCTCCGACAACGATGACGCCGCTTCCGCCTCGCTCACGGATGCGAAAACAGATGCGGACTCGCTGCCCCTGCCGCCCGTCCAGGGCGCCAAGTCCTCCGCGCTCGACAGGAAGTTTTTCGGCCCCGACCACGGCGGCGCGGCGCGCGTGGTGATGCCGTTCCAGTACCAGTACAGCGAGCAGGGCCGCGCGAAGCAGCTGAGCGGGCGCAAGCAGCGCGACGTGGTGGCGCTGGAGCGCGGTGTCGATCCCGCGGAACTGAGGCTGAGTGGGAAGAAGCATTTTAAGGGGAATAAGAGGAGGGGGAAGGGGAGAGCGGAGTATGAGTGATTGTGGCGTGGTTTCATTTCTCTTTTTTTTGGGTTCTCCTATTTTAAGAGTGGGGAGGTGAAGGGGATGTCGCGGGTTTTTTAGGCGTTTGGTTTGGGACTGGGCTGCTAGCCTGGTTGGCTGGCTGGCTGGCTGGCTATGATATAGAGGTATATTAGGGTTTTTTCGACGTTGAGTCGATTGGGTGGGTATGGAATTGAATGAAAAATCTGGTTTGGGAGGCCGTCTGCGAGAATCTACCTAGGGGTTGATACGTGAGCATGTATGAGATGGATTCTTTGGGACAACTGAACTTGTCCTGGGAGCTCCGTCTTCTCCACTTCATCGTCCTTGTTGGTCATGATTTATTCTGTGAGCCGAGGGTGAGAGAGCGAGAGCGAGAGGGCGTGTGAGAGAACGAGGGTGTGTGAGAGTGGGTGAGGAAGTGAGAGAGTGAGGGTGAGTCGGCAAGAGTGAGTGAGTAGAGCGGATTCGAGTTTTAACCTGGCACTCTGAGTGCTTTAGGGCGATGGTTACCACAAGCTCTTATATCCCGTTCCCTAGATTTTACTCCCGTCCTCAGCTCTCTCATTCCATCTCCAACCTTTCCTATTTTCAAATGACATGTTTCCTGCTAGAGCCATGCACCTCTCTAGGAATCTAGAAGGTCCAATCAACAGAGACAGGTTTTATATTGCCCACCTAAGCGGCTAAGCCAAAGGGGGAGGTCTAGTTTTGCGGCTATGGACATTGCCCGCACTACCTCATATCGTTAAGCAATACCATCCAGCAATATTGGACTGTGCGGCCAATCCCAGCTACAATGAACGCAGCATACTCTGTTATTATACCTCCATGTGTTTCCAGACACACCCAGGCTAGAGGGAGGCACCTTCAGATACATTTCCACAGTGTTTGCTGGTTCTTGTCCCTGCCCTATTCTCGACGGCGGTTCTCTCTATGTGCTAGGAGGGTGTGCACTGATTTTGGTAGCTTGGGTATGCGCTCGTGGACTGCCTCGGGTGTTTAAGAGGGCTACAGAAGCTCTGGGCCATGGTTCAGTGGTACCTCAGACAGTTGTTAGGCTTTGCATGGATATCTTTATCGATGGCTTCTGGGATACGCTCGCGATCGAACAATGCCGGGGGCTCTGATAGCCTTGAGGGGTTCACTTGGTTCTCGAGGAAAGCTTGTGAGTGTATTCAGCGTGGTTGACTGAGGCCAGGTTTGTTTTGTGCCCGTCTATGTAAGCAACTCGTATTGCCATTCCAAAACGAACATAAGTGTACATGCGCGATGCCAACGGTTCGAGGCCAGAGGAAACTGAATTTTACAGGTTGTGGGCTACTAAATTATATTCATGTTGTCTATCTATGTGTCGACCTGAATCGGAGTTCCTTACCACCATCGTACTACTGTCCGTCGACCCAGATCGTATTTGCGTACTTTGTCTTAGTTGTCTCTTAACTTATGACTAAATATCTCATCGAATGTCTCATTACCTATTTCCATTACCAATTAACGTAGTCGTCAGTCTATTTGCCACCTACCTGGTGTATATGGTGAGGCTCTAGAGCCTCTTGCAATAATACAGAGTTCTCATTCCTGATCGTCCGTTCAACACTATGATCCTTTTGTTGCTTTAACATATATTCACATTGCAGTATTGGAGGGAACACAGGCTCAATCTATGGAGCAAAAAAGTTTGCGGTAGATTATAGGTTGGATTGCCTGTGCTATATTTAACTACTTCTTTACTTGAATTACCAATCGCTCCTGCCATGACTTGCGGAGACACTGTTTCCTCATAACCCACCTCCTAGCCTTTTTGGACGAAGAAAAAGCATAAGATGACGCCTGAGTCAACTACAACCAGGGTCTTGTGTAAGCTGAAACCTGACAAACCAGTATTTTCCATAGCGCTCTAGACACGGCAGAGAGGAGGCATTAGTCGAATGGACTCGGGAGACGAGTCTGCAAGATCTTTTCTGTGCCGGAACGTGCGCTTGGCTTTGTTGTTAAAATAAGAAGATGCTTGCGTGGGATCTGTAGGGTCACCGAGAGCACTGAAATCACCGAAGTTGCTGAAATCAATGGGATTCTGGCGGCGCGATAAATCTGGGGAGGGGTTGGCACAATTTTCCACGGCTGCTGCGGGAATTGAGCACCACAGCGTCGAGCGATTCTTCGTGGCTTGTGGAGGTGCGTAGATCTGGAGAGATCATCTGGTTTTGAGGGGAAATAGGGATAGGAACTCCTTCGAAAAGCAGTAATTTCTGCGGACAAACTGCAATTCAATGTCACTCGCTGGGTTCGATTAATTGCTGGTGTGGCAACGTTTGTAGGCCAGGTACGGAAACCGTTCGGGCGGTTCGATGCCAACCAGCTCGACGGGTTCGGCGTGATGATTCTCGCATACTAGCCAGTGCTGCAAGACACTAATTGTACGTAAGTGCCGTGATGGCTTTCAGCTTTATCAGTCTCGGAAAACTAATTTCTAGGATTCGGCATAGACGGTACATGGTGAGGTGTGGCAGAGTATCGATGAGACAATTAGATAATAGTTTTTCGAACGGTATGTCATCTTCTAATCTCGGAGAATTTAATCATCTTTTGTTTTTGGAAAGAATTATTATCCAACCGGTCTAGCGTCTTGGGATTTTCACGCCGTTGAAGCAGGTTTAATTTCACTATGGTTTTCGAGGCAATTAGAAAGGGACATCATAAAACAAGGTGGGGAGGTAGGCATGAAGTCAGACCCCGACAAAGGAACAATCATAAGCAAAGAAATGTGGAGAAGGCCTGTGTCGTACTTCTTGGCAAGAGCCTCAATCCTACGGCATGTCGGGCACTTTTAAGTCCCGAAGAACTATAATCTGAGAATGCTATAACCTACCTAGGTAGATTTGCAGTTTTCTCACTACAGGATCTGAATCAGGACCACAGCTGCTCTGCCTCGTGCGAGAGAAAATTCTTCGTAAGCAAACCGGGGTTGGGCGAGCAAATTTTGGATTGGCACACCCCACGCCGCGGCTTTCACAGACGTCATGGTGGACTTGTGTTAAGCAGGACATCCCGGACAACATGGTGAACAAACGCAATATCGTGGAGTGCATTCGATGCGTTCTCCAGGTCAAGGGCGTTCACTAGGCTGAAAGTGTGCCTCTGTTTTCATCTTCTCCTAACCCTTGCATCGAATGATTTCACTTCGAGTCAGCTCAGAAGTGAAGGGAACAAGCTGGTAAAAATCGTGACAAAAAGCGAGGCGCGTGATGCGATGATTTGCAATAGCGACCGACCTACGGGTTAGATACTATTCTGGTAACCCGAGGCGATATATGAAGATGTTGGAATAAGGCAATGGCCTGATACAAGGGCAGCACCTATGATGAGGCTGAGACAGGCAGCAGGCCATTTTAACTTTCGCATGCGACGTTAGAAGCGAAGAAAGCAGACATCGCGTCTCACACGGGTCGGCCCTTTCGTGCGGGCGGCACGGTTATGGCATCCGATCGTTTTTTTCTCCTTTGGCCTATAAGCGTGGGAGGAAATGCAGCCGATCAAAAAGGTGATTGACGGCGTTGCTTCGAGGGAAGTGGCAGCACGAGGTGGGTATTGTGGCGTGGTGTTCCTTGAGATCGTCCCGTTATTTCAACGACTCCGTGGGGTGCGTCAGCGTGGGGAACGCTGGACCGCTTTATCTCAGCAATCTCAGACGCTTACCTCAGAAAGCTCAGACGCATAGTTAGAATCAATTAGCGGATAAATGTATATCCGCAAGCAGATATTGCTAACCTTTTTAGCTAAAAAGTTGATTCTACGGACTTTCGCACAATTTGTTAAGCGGAGCAACCTATTTTGTATATAGAGAAGTTACACTTTTTAACAAAATTAATCTACACCCCCACAACCACTATTATCTTAAAAGTACTGTTATTTTAATCCGCAGAACCAGCTCTATAATCGATGAGTATATCTACTCCGTACGCCTCCACGATGTCAAGTAGAAAGCGCCTCCGACATTACAAACACAACACCAGTCAACATGCCCACACAACCGCCATCCGAAGCATAAGAAACTGTTCTTAAAGGTCCCATAGCCGTCGCCCCCGCTCCGTTCTATAACTTCTTTGATTTTAAGTGTCCGTTACCTAAATTGGTAATAGATGTTCTAGTAGCTTATTTGACTTCCTGCCTCTCCGGTTTTTGATAATGGTATATCACGGATTTATCTAAATATCCATGACTTAGTAACTGTGAGGCACGAGGTAGACAGGGAGTCTAGTTGATGGAACAGTAAGGTATGTTAATAGGTTCCGAAGAACTACGAGACGAATCCTTGAGGAAAAGGGGCTTCTCGGTGCGAGGTGTGGAAGAGGGTTCCCGGGTCACGTGGCCCGCATGCGAGTCGCACGGAGTCGCATGCGCCTCACAGCTATATATAGCTATCTACTGTACCATCACCTGACAGTAATAAGGTTTCGGGGGATATTTATACAACATCCCTTTGTGTTGCAGAAGACGCTTTTCGTATTATGCGCTTTGGGCATTCCTGCCTAGGTTAGCATGCTGCAGATACCTAGCTAGCGTGATTTTATTAGCAAGCCTCACAAAAACGCGTCAATATTATTGCGATGCCGATAAAATCCTGCAGAACCGCTAAAAACACACACACATATATATATATCTATTTTAAGGAAGTTGGGCAAAAAGTCGTGATATATGGCGTTATGACTATAGGTTTCTACCCTTCCTCGTTAACAGCCTTGGAGCTTTAGAGCTGAAGATATCCGACTTTTTTTAGGCGGTATAAGGACGATATTTTACTGGTAATTAAAACAATTAAATAGACGGTGATAATACTAAAGCTTTTTAATTAACTGTACTAAATATTATTATAGGCTTCCTGGCCACGTTGCTGCCGTTTACCGCAATATCCAAGCGTTAAAAACGTCAATGAGGCGCCAGCACCCTTACTGCCGGGCAACCGCACTGACCAGAGGCTTCAACACCAAGCTCTATACGGTATAGTGCCTCTAGATTGGCTTATGAGGCGTGCATATACGAAAAGTCCATGAAAACTTGCCACACAAAGGGATAACGCGGGTGCTACATATCCACAAGGCTCTAGTAGATACCTTAAGGTACCTATTATAGATTTATGCGGGTTTTATATAACGTGGGCGATAGGGCTATGACGGTTTGGAATATCAAAACTACGCACAGATGAAATTTGTTAGGAACCATCATAACTCTATCACTCACGTTACTGTCCTTAATAACGCGTTTTTTCTTTAACGAAAATAAGTACAAGACCTAAAAATACTTAAGTAATAAAAATATTATATTCTAAAAGCCTAGATTCTGTTGATTAATGAACTTTAGAAGCTTTTTGGGCCGTGGTTGTGGAGTGATTTATTGATTTATATAGGGACAATCATAAAACTGTGACGTGTCCCGTCTCCACGTCGCCGAATGGCCGAAGAGACAGCAGTACTCGCGAATCTATCGCGACTGTGGCGGGATCCAATATATGTACTCTTACAAAAATAGGCCGACGCGTTTGACTCAGACGTGATTCTGGTGGTGTACCACGAACGTGATTAGTCAGCTTGCGGACCGATTGAAAATTCGCACCAACGGAATCAGGTAAGTCTGAGCTTGCTGAGGTAACGGACAGCTGGAAGAGCGGAACATCATGGACGGATGCGCAGCAAGGATGAATGCTAAGCCTTGTCCTAGAAGCCTCGTATTTCTGGAGATGGAATTATCGTGCATCCATCGTTGGGTTTGGAGTTGGAGGTTGGAGGTGTTGGAAAATTCCCAATTCGGGACCGGGGGTTGATCCGCCAGACCAAGCCTCCTGTTTCAACTCCACGAAGAAGCCAGATTGTATTTGAAGCATTCTATGACTTGAAGTTGACTGGATGAAATTGCAGAACGTAACGCGCGGGGAAATCTGCAGTTAGAAAACGGCGTCTTTCTACGGAACTGGCGCGAAAACCTGACGACAGGATAAAAAGGTTAACCTGCAAAGTAGAGTATTTTTAGTCCGAGAGACTGATAATTCTGCTCGTGTCACAATTTTGGTTGAGGCATCTCAATGCTGTAAGATACTTCAGTATAGTCGTTCAAGGATGTTCAGTGAGCAGTGTCTTGTAACAAGGGAGGTTTGCTGTATCCTCCATTGCTGGCGATTTTTGATATGAGCGACGCGGAGCGATTGGGAAAACCGGAGTTCTTCTGTTGAGTCTCGAAGTAGACGATTAGCAAAAGCACAACTGGACTGATCGCCACCGGCGTTAATTAGTAGCGGCACTGGTGAAGAAGTTTGTTAGCTGGCCACCCGACAAGTCTCAACAACGATCTCGATTTGGGATGATGAGAAGCCAAGGACGACCTAAGTTTAGGGCCATGTCGGAGGAACTATGCGTATCACATTCTGCATGTGCTTCGAGGTCATGAGTGCCAGTTTTGATTGTGCTGGGTTTCCCAAAAAAAGGAATCCATCATCACTTAGCCGAATAGGTACTTGTGCTTTCCGGAATGGCACAGAGAGCACATCTTTGCACAAGCAGAGGGGGTCACAGTCAACACACGTGAACAAGCCGTGGAAGTGGTACTCAACCGGTCCGTTTATATGCTGCGCGATGGACATCAAGGTGCTCCCATTGCTCATGACGAAACGTGTCGTTTGGTTTAAGGTTCTTGGTGGAGAGTCTGCTCTTTGGTACCTACGGAACGAGGTACCCACATGGCGTCCGCGTCCGACTTTGAGTTTTTGTGCCTGGCTCGGCTTGCGATAAACTTTCGCAACGGCAGCTAGAGAAGAATCCGAGTCTGTGGTTCCTGAAGCCCCAAGGAGAAGTTTATCTGGACCCAATGCGTCAGGACTGTGGCTGAGCAGACCGACGACGCGTCCTTCTGCGAGGCGCACGGAAAATGGAGGGCTCTGTCAGCGGCATGCGCTCGATCGAGCACGGCAACAGTAGCTAGCACTCGTCACTGCTTTTACTACATGTTTCGGCCTCTGGTTTGAGGCGAGTAATGGGTGTGGGTTTCGCAAAGTGTCGTGGATCAGCCGTGTCTGCTCCTCTCACACCATTGCTGATATCAGCCGATAAAGAGCGCTTTGCAATCCCGAGTATGTAAAAAGGCCGGTTCGAGTTGCTGTGCGCCTACATACAGACAGCTGAGCGACCATGTCTCTCCAGGTCTAGTGTCTTTTCCGCGACTAGTTTCAAGACCCAAGGCGCCCCCTACCTAACGCCATTAGCAAGAACTTTTCAACGACCTCTGCACGGACCAATATGATGTTGCGTTCTTTTGCACCGTGCGGGTTAGCTTTACCCACTGCAGCAGGCACACTCTCCGGAAAATGGGAGGAGCTCAGTCCTGCAGATGCACTTCAAATATCAACAAAACACCCCCGATGCTTCGGTAATCCCTTGGCTTCGGCTCCGGCAGCGGAATGCACATGCCAGGGCAAGAAGTTGCGTTCTGAGACTAACATAAGAGGCATGCATGGTGACGATGGTAATACTGCAATCATCAATTGATCACGGTGGTTTTTTTTTTTAAAGGCTGGGGAAAAGTCCTGGCACGCAATACGAGTCTCGTGTCAATGGGGAGCCCGCACGCTATAGGACAAGCAGCGACAGACGGTTATGAAACCCCTATGCGCAAGGCTGCCATGCAGCGGGCGCAATGGACGCCACTTGGTTGGAGCAGAGTGCCTGCGGCTTTTCGCGTCGTCGGCTTCCCTGGTGGTCCCATATGGCACTTACCCGGGCGTCTCAGCCGACTTGCAGCTTCCAGAATGATTCCTTAGCCCTGCCGCGACCGACGGAGAGAATTGCCAGTGAACAAGCTCGTGGAAGAACGTCAATGACAGCCGGCGGTGCTTTCCTCTGACGATGTGCCCGTCGAGAGGACTTGGACGTTGCCGAGCCATGTCGTGACGAGGCGGACATGGATACCATGTCTTACATGCAGCGTCTGCAATCCAGCTCGTTGCGCGAGTAAAGAGCGGTAGCAGGAACAAGCAGCAGCGGGACAGACACAAAACGGCGGGTACCGGAGTACTAATAGCTGCTTGGTTGCCGATGAGACGGGCTGGCAGCGGTCAAGCAGCTCACCACAGCACATTCGGAAAGAGAGCAACAAAGCCTAGGGGGCAGGGCAGAGAGGGCAGATGAGGATTGCCCCTAGGGGTCCCAGGGAGAGATGGCGGGGTGTGAAACATGGTGCATTTTCCGCCTCCGCGATATTAGATAAGTGACTAGAATCGACATCGACGCAAAAGCACCCTGGCCTGTCAGAGGTTGCGATGCTCGATGCTCGATGCTTGTGACCCGCAGCCATCCCCACCTGCGGCATCGGATTGCACTCACGCCGGTCAAGGCGTCCTGTCAGACAATAGAGTGGTGGCGATGGGGAAACGACTGAATCGTTTTGAATCGGCAGCGTCAAACAGGCCGTGGGTCGTGGCGCGCCCGCGATTTTGGGAGAGGGCTTTTCCCATGGCGGGCTTGGTGTGCGGCCAGGGGGGTGTTTTGACGTTTGGCCCTACCCAGCATCCCTGTGCTGCAGCTTGGCTTTTTACTCCACATTTTTTGCAAGCTCTCTGCTTTCTCGATCCGGCCTCGGGCTACCACAGCCAGCCTGCCAACCTGCCAGCCTGCCGACCCAGCACCGGCCACTGAGGCTCGCCGTTGTGTGCTAGGTTGCTCTCACTGCTCACGACTCAACCATTCAGCAGTAGTTTGCCGCCCCAGGCTCCCCGGCACCCGCAGAGGCCATACTACTGCTGCTCGTCTGTCGTGCAGCATTTGCCACCGTCACCAATATCGCCAATGCTGCTGATGCTGCTGATACTGCTGTTGCCTGTTGGTGAGGACGAGAATAGTAGCAGTGTGCTGGGAGGGAGTTGCTGGTGGGAATTTGGCTGCAAATGGCTGTGATGGCTGCAATGGCTTGGGCGGTGCGGAGAGCTGCTCCTCTGCCTTGTGCGTCAAAGGGAAGCAGGGCCAGAGTGGACTGTTGGGGGTTTGGCGACTCTGATCCGAAGCTGCTTGAGGCATAGCAGCAGGGGCGATCTTGACGCTACAGCCGGAAGGGTTTGGCCGAGGCCTAAGCCTCGAGATGTCTGCACTTGCCCTCAGATTTCAAGGAGGTTTGGCACCAAAAACGGGCGACGCCGCCAGCATCAAGCCCTCAAGCCCGTCAAGCCCGCAAAAAGCCTGCGCAAAGCAGCCATATCGATAGTGCTGCTGCCCGTGGGTAAAGGCAATGCCTGCGTCCACCGCGCGCTGCTGCCCTGATGCCCACCACCTGTCCGAGACCACTGCTTGCCCTTTTCTAGTTCCTGGCCCCTCTGCAAAACGGCCAACAGCCAAAAGCCTGCATCGCAATTACTGCTTGTTATTTGATGCTCGGAGAGCCACCGGCCCTTGCCTTGTACCTTGTACCTCGTCCTGTCACTGGCTGCAAGACGTCTGTTTTGAATGAAAACGTCCCTTCACCCGGTCCTGCGCTCCACGAGCAAAGCAGACCTTCGACCACCCATTCGTCCCATAGCCTCAACGTCAGGTCCCATTAACGCTGCGTGTTTCGTTGCGGGCCGCCAAGCGTGCTCCAGGACGACTACCTAACGCTCCCCCCGCCCATTGGACTCTTCCAACAAAGCCTTTAAGCCAGCCTCAAGGTCCCTCTCTCACTCCTTCTCTCGCTGCAGGTCGCCCAGCAGAGTGACAGCTTCCCGGCCGACGTTAGCTCACGGCCAGCGCCTTACGCGTTCGGGGCCAACCTTCGTGCCCTGACCTGGTGCCCGTCCCTCTGGAGATCTGCGAACGAGCCGCCAAAGTCCGGCCCGCCCCCGCTGCCTCCCTCACGACATCTTCAACGGTCATCTTCACCAGAGCCTGCATCCGCCCAGCATCATTCTTTTGTGCCAACAGCGAACGTTGCGGGAGGAGGTTGAGTACCAGGGTTGGAAGCGGAGGTAAGAGTAAGCTCGCACCGCCTTATTCATGCCCGCTCCCCAAAGAAATCTTTTCATTTCATTGCATTCATTGGATCCATTGGATCCATTGCGTTGAACCCTCAAAACCCTCTCCGCATTGGCAATCCCCTCAGCTAACTTTTTTCGCCTGCCAGAACTTTAGCAATACGCCGATCACATGCGCGCAGCTTTGCCCGGTGCCGCAGTGCGCTTGTCGCTCTGACTTGTCGCTCTGACCTTTCAGGTACTCAACCGACCAGTCTTCGACTATTTTGCTCTCGTTGCAGCCGTGGGTGGTCGAGGAGCTAATCCCGTTTTTACTTCTTTGCTCTCGTTGCACCCCAAAGGTTTTTCGCGCTCTGACGTCCTTTTGGCTTTAAATCTCCTCTCTTCCCGCCAGCTGCCGCATACTCAACCTTTCAAATCTTCCATTGCCTATCTTCCAATACCGTGCGCCTCTCACCTGTGAGGTCTGGAAATCAGCATGAGTCTTTCACAAAGCTATCCAGGCGTTGCTCCAGTTCCTCATCCACCGTCGGTATCATTCTCGCGTCATAGCGCGCATTCTCAGTTCGATTCTTCCGCGCATGAACCGATTCCGCGTTCCTATTCATCCACGAGCATTCCTCTCCTCGACCGTACGGAGTCTGGACAGAACTCTTCGGCTTCTAGGCCTTCGCTGCCTGTTCGAGCCCGATCTTCGATGCCGTCTGCCACAACTTCTGTGCCAACGGGCCGCAGTCAACATCACAACGCCGAAGCTGAGTTCGCCCCAACATGGAACGGCGTTATTCATTCCACTCAAGATTCACTTCTGATCATCGAAGCTTGTCTATCAGGAAAGCTTAGCCATGTGCCCCGCCGCCCTCACGATAAGGAGAGAGGGGAGCAGATCAAGAGCGGTTCCATTTTCGTCTATGAGGAAAACGCTTCCGGCATCAAGCGCTGGACAGATGGTCTGACGTGGAGCCCAAGCCGCATAATGGGCAACTTCCTTGTTTACCGCGAGCTGGAAAAGCCATTCCCACCAGGTGAAAAGAAGAGGGCTGTCAAGCGGAAGCGTAACGCCGAAGACGGATACGATCCAACCGAGACTTCTGTTAAGGCTGAAGCTAAACCATCCCCGCCTATCGACTCAAGTGCAACTGTTGTACCTAATGCAGAGCGACCGGCGGTTCAATCAACTAACTTTGCTGCATCGTTGAGTGCTGACGAACAACGCCGACTCCTGGGTTCCTTGGTCGACTCGTACGGATTCAAAGAAGGAGGGCTGGTCAAGAAGACCATGAGCGTCAAGTACAAGGGCGCAACTCATCATATTATATCCTATTATTCTCTGGAAGATGTTGTCGGCGACAGCTTAACTCGACCGATGTACGATACTACCTTGAGAACTTTAGTTATCCGCCCAGAACTCTACAGTGATCAAAACTTCCGAGCTGGTCTCCACGATGAGGCGGACCCATATATGCCTTACCACCAAATGCAGCCGGCTGCTTATCATCTTCATCCTCATCCTCATCCTGCAGGGATGTGGGTGCACCCTGTAAACCATCCTGCCAGTACACCATATCACTTTGGTCATGGACCACGTGACAGCGTCTTTGAGCCTGCTTTCGTCACTCAGCAGCAGTACCCGACATTGACGACACATATCACAATCGCACCAACACCAGCACTTGCGCCACTTCACACCCAAACCCACCCTACTGAAAACGTATGCAACCCCGTCTTCCGTTACGACTCATTCCCGCAACCAGCAGTCTCCAACCATGGGATTCCTTCGAGCCATGCAACGTCTTTGTCACTTAATAACGAATGGTATAACAACCCAAATGTGAGTAGAGGACTTGAACTCAGCAACCTAGCCTCTGCTGTCGACGAGTCTTTATCACCTCCAACCTTCGACCCGGCGTTATACTCAGCTGAAGAACATCACCAATCCAATGGCACTCAACAATTAGCAGACGGCAATGAGTACTCCCAAAATTCTCAGCAGGTCTCCAGCGGAGAACATTTTCAGCCATGGGCGACTGCCACCTACTATTGAACTTTCTGCCTGTTAGAGTCGGCATTGCAACGGTAGATGCATTAAATATGGTAGCATTACGGGCATGGGACGATGGCGCACGTTTTCTTTAAAGACAGCATTATTAGGTGCTTTTGCTTTTTCTGCCTAACCGGTCCATCTGCCTTCTCCTTCGTACGCCGATGATACCCCGGCAGAAGCCACAGTTGACTAAGGGTGGAGCTTTTCTCACTCATACTTACTTTCGAACTTACTCGTCTTGCGTTAGTTCATGCTCATGTCACAATTATAGTGCTTGCACAACGGCGGTGTTTTAAGCGAGGAGGCGAAAAGATAATGAGATACCCCTCTATATACGATATACGTTTCATGGCGCCCTAGGGTAGACTTCTCGATTCATCCATGGCACGGCGTTCAGTGGAGGTCCAGATTAACTCAGACTTTTGATTGAGTTATGGTCTCATGCTTTTTCTTTATGATTTTTCTTTGTTTGGTTGCTTCATCAAAGGGTCGAGAAGATGCCACTACACTATCCGAGTGGGCCGGCATTTCTTTTTCTATGGATACATGGCGCTTTAATTAGTGGTATTCCACTCCTAATCAACGGCAGTGCGGGATAGTGCCGTCAGACTCTTTCATCGTGAACTGAAAAGTTGATAGAGTGCTTTTCATATGTCATAAATAAATTCAAACCCCACTGAATTCTAAAATGAATCTCATAATATCTAAGAACGTGCCAGTAGAGCATAACTACAATCTCTGCTTAAAGTGTTTTGACTCCAGAGTGTATTACGCATTTTAGTTATAACCTAGTTGGGGGAAATATGCGATGGTCATGAAAGACTAGAGTTAATCTATAGTTTTGCACATCATCAGACTCCTGTAACATTTCGCAATATTCATTCTCTTGCGATATTAGACGATGTCTATTCCCAACTCAGATTATCTATTTAGGATATCCTTCAGATGCAAACCACGCAAACCTAACCTCGGCATCTTGTGCGACAAAGCTCTGACGTCTGACCTTGCACCTCCCAAACCAAACACACTCATGGAACTCCGGTTCCAATAGTTCTTATTCATGGCCGGGGCTAAACTCCCCACTGGAGTCATACAGTTACTTCTGTTTTCCCGCTCTTACCTCCGGATACTGCCTTGGTCCCGAGAACTCTGCTGTACTCCCTCACTCATCTCCTCACGTGCTTCATCGATTGTCGTTCGGAATCGAGGCATTGACTGTTGTATGCGTAATAAATATATTGTGGCGCATACTGGATGCTATTCGGTCTCCCAAAATGCTTGGAGATGCTTCTCCTCCTCTTCGTTGTGGCGTCTCGCAGCTGAGAAGGTGGAGCAGAGGCGAGATGAGGATATAAGCAAGGCTAAGAAGGTGGGCATTTTATCTCTGTTATTTCCATATCTACTCTTACAGGTTGGTGGTATCATCCTCATTACTTGAAATCTCTCAATATATTTTTCGTAGAGGGTTTACCTTTAGCTGTAAATATAGCTGCAACCCTGGCATCGGAGTCAATCAAAGAATTCTGATGGACTGGAACATTCTCACATTTTGATCCAACATTGTTAGAAGAGCCTTCTTTATTTTTCTATCTTCTACGAGTCAGTCGGTATAGTTCACGTCTTCAAAAGTCGCTCAAAGAGTATTTCTCTTCTGCCTCCTTTTAGAGTCATTGTAAAACCCACATATTCCTTCCATGGGGCTGTTCCTGATTTAATCTCCACTCGTTTTACTCTGGCGTTTTCCAGAATCAGCTCATGCCTTGCCTTATCGATTAGTTCTAACATATTCAGATAACTTTTCCATCTTCTCCCAATTCAAAACCTCGATTATCTCCCAAAGCTCTCCGCGCAAACATTGCCTCCAAACTCTCCGCACTCCCTCACGAGAACATTTATACTCTCCCCAACATCCTAACATTTTCCCGACTTCTCGCTGCGCCCGCAATTGGCTATCTCGTCCTCCAAAACCAACACGCCTGGGCCGTGGGACTCTTCGCCTACGCCGGCATCACCGATCTTGTCGACGGCTGGATCGCGCGGAAGTGGAACCAGCAGACCGTCGTGGGCAGCGTGGTGGACCCAATGGCGGACAAAACGCTCATGACAATACTAGTAGGGTGTCTAGCCGTAAACGGCACTCTGCCTCGTAAGCCGCTCCGCACCTATCCACGAATCCACCCATTGCCGGCCTAGCCTTGCCTCTTAGACTGCATAGTTAACACGTCTTGCAGTTCCTCTAGCAACTCTGATCCTGGGCCGCGACATCTCTCTCGCCATTGCTGCAATCTACTATCGCTACGCCTCGCTCCCGTCGCCTAAGACAATCGCGCGGTTCTGGGACTTCTCTCTTCCATCTGCGGAAGTGCATCCGACGACCATCTCGAAACTGAACACGTTCCTGCAACTCGGACTCATTGGTGCCACGCTCACCCTGCCTCTACTAGTCCCAGAAGCAGGTGCTGCAGCGATCGGCGGGCTCACGGAAATTGTGAGAGAGGGACTAGGCGGCTCGGAGGGCGTGCAGACGGCAGTGAGAGGGCTACAAGGAGTCGTGGCGGCGACGACAGTGTGGTCGGGCTTGAGCTATGTATGGACGAAGGACGCGGTAAGGATCTTAGGCACGGACAAGGCGTTGAAGAGAAAGCAGGGGTATCGTGGTAGGATGGTGGTAGCTGGAAGTTTTGGGATTGTGTTAGCGATTACGGCGTGGTTAGGGTGGAGGGATTGGGTGCGTGAAAAGGAGAAGGATAAAGATGGAAGGTGATGCATATGTATCATATGAGGCGGATCTACGTATCTATACCCGTACATTTGTATTATACAAACCCTCGACAGCCAAAAGAGTACTTGCTCTACTATACCCGCGCTTTTGGCCCAGTGTTGCTACATGATTCCCAAGTTCCGTTTCATGAACCTCCAACGCCCTGCAAATGCATTCGTCCTATCCAAGCCTTCCAGCATAAAAGTCTAAACCAAAACGCACTCAAGCTCGCCCCCTTAATCAACCCTAGCATCCATGAAAATCCTCTTCCTATTTTCAATTTCCTCCCTCACCTCCTCTCTCCCCTTCTCCTTCCTCACCCCCTTAACATACGCCAGCAGCCTGAGCGCCCCATTCGGTGTAACGCCCTCAATCCGCCTCGCCTGCCCCACACTCTCAGGCCGGGTCACCTTCAGCAAAGCGCGCTCCTCAAAACTTAGCCCGTGGATAGATTCATAGTCCAAGTCCTCGGGGAGCCTCAGATTCTCATCCTTCAAGAACCGCTGCTGGGCCGCAAGCTGGAAAGTAATGTACGGCGCATAGATAGAGTTGATCTCGACGCGCCTCTGGACGCGCTCAGAGAAGGCCCTGATCTCAGGCAGCAGCGCGACGAGCGCCGGCGTGCCCGTGTTTGGCAGCCGCAGCAAGTCGTACGCCGAGCGCCGCGTCGAGTCCGTCCGCACCTGGAACCCCGCCGCCACCCACTCGGGCGTGCTGAGCTTCGCGCCGGTCAGCAGCGCCGTCAGCGCCGCGATCTCGTCCGCCTCGCGCTCGAATGCCGCCCAGCGCGCGTCGCTGACCACGCCGGCCGCACGCCCCAGCGCCGTCAGCCGCGTGTCCGCGTTGTCTGCCCGCGCCGACATGCGGTATTCGCTGCGCGACGTGAACATGCGGTAGGGCTCCGAGACGCCCTTGGTGATGAGGTCGTCGATCAGGATGCCGATGTAGCCGTCGGCGCGGGTGAGGGTCAGCGGCTTCTTGTTCTGGGCCGCGAGCCCGGCGTTGATGCCTGCGATGACGCCCTGGGCGGCGGCTTCTTCGTAGCCCGTCGTGCCGTTTATCTGGCCCGCGAGGAAGAGGCCTGAGATGGCTTTTGTCTCGAGGGTGGAGCGTAGGCTGCGCGGGTCGACGTAGTCGTATTCGACGCCGTAGCCGGGTTGGAGCATTTTTACGTTTTCGAGGCCGGGGATGGTTTTCAGCATGGCTTCTTGGGCTTCGACTGGGACTGTCATGGAGATTCCGTTCGGGTAGATGACGTCGTTGTCAAAGCCTTCGGGCTCTAGCCAGATGATGTGGGAGGTTTTGTTGGTGAAGCGGATGATTTTGGATTCGAGTGAGGGGCAGTACCGTGGACCTTTGACGGTTTCGCGGATATGAATGGTCTTGTCCAGGTTGCCACGGATGATATCGTGGGTTGCTAGGTTAGTGTGGGTCGCATGGCAGAGAAGTTGGTCCTTAACGGCGACGGTGTCGTTAAGATAACTGAAGGGCATTGGAGGCTCGTCGCCTGGTTGCTCTTCGAGCTCTTTAAAGTTGATCGTTTTACGGTCGAGACGAGGGGGAGTGCCAGTTTTCAGCCGTCCCAGCTTGAATCCTGCTTCCCGAAGAGATTTACTAAGTCCAAAGGTTGCTGCTTCGCCTATACGACCGGAGGGGTATGCTTCGAGACCTGCCAACCTTTAATATATGGCTATAACGATATCATTGAGTACTTACCAATATGTATCTCACCACCCAGAAAAGTTCCTGTGGTAATAACAACAGTACTCGTTGGAATAATCTCTCCGCTCTCCAGCTTCACACCTGTTATTTTACCATGTCGCCCTTTCTCCTGTTGGCCCTCTTTACTCAGAATAATATCGGCCACACTGCCCTCGACAGTCGCTAGGTTCTTATACCCAACCATCTCCTCTTGCATATATTTTTTATATAGCGCACGGTCAATCTGCGCTCGAGGTCCCCAAACCGCTGGCCCTTTCCTCCGATTTAAGACCCGGAATTGTACTCCGGCTTTATCGACAATTCGACCCACAACTCCATCCAGTGCATCGACCTCCCGTAGCATTGTACCCTTGCCAATCCCTCCAAAACTAGGGTTGCAGGAACATACCCCTAGGTTATCAAGTTTGGGGGTTATGAGGGCGGTGCGGGCGCCTGAGCGGGCAGCAGCAGCGCTGGCTTCGCACCCAGCATGACCTCCGCCAATTACGATAACATCGTAGGGCCTTTTGGTAAAGCAGTGGTTAGATTCGGCGTTACACAAGGTACGGAGCGATCGCACTCGGGGCGCATGGCCCCAGAGCATTCGAGCTCGTGAAGGAACCATTGGGTTCATAATGGCAGATGTTGGAGGAGTTGTAGCTGCCCGTATGACCCAGGGAGAAAAAAGCTGAGGGATGCACTTCGGAGGTGTCGACCTTCGCCGAAGGTCACGTGTGAATGATTAATGTCACCGCAAATAGATCATCTTTCAAGCAAGGCAAAAGTTGAGGTCATTACAGTTATTGTTCAGAACAGTAATGGGATACGCTGTTTTACCGACTCCAAGCAAAGGCAAGTTTAGCCCCAAGCACTCAATCAGTCCCATCCAAACTGAAAGGATAAAGCATTGATTTACATCCCCACGTCATGACGCCAACCTCCCAAAGCTCAAATAGTGCCGCCTGAGTGGAAATACTACATAGAAAAAAGGGAAAGGTACCTGTACAGGGAACGAAAACCCTTACGCCTGATAGCCATAAACCCCTTGGCCCCCCACGTTGAAAATAGGGCACGGAGCCGCCAGCTGACACAATAATTCATATCCTTAGATCATAATGGATTCTATTCCATCTAGAGCTATTGCACATCAATTATCCTGACATTTCACTTGGCTCTCGCACCAGGCCTTCCTCATCTTCGACAACATTTCTAGGTCGGCTGAGCACATCAATTCTGCCTAGTAAAGACACCATTAGCTAAGTTCAATCATGGCGATTCTAGAAAGCAAAGGCAGTAATTATAAGTATTTTGGGGTTGGTGGAATTTCAAATTAATGAAATGCTTACTTTGAATAAGATTGAGACCAGTGCGCTGGTTACCATCTTTGTCCGTGAAGGATTCCATGCGGGCATCTGCGTCTACGTATAAGAGCGCGCTGTAAAAGAATTCGAGTCAGCATATTAATCCCTTGCATGTCTCTGCGGTGGATTCGCTAATCGAAATATACGACATCCATTCCAGCTCTCCCTTAGCTCCTACCCTCTCCTTGCTTGTACTGCACATATGCTTGTAATTATGACATTTTCAATCCTAAGCGCCTAACTTATCATGAACCATTCAAAAACCTCAACTCACCCCTTTGGCAGATTCAGCAAGAAATCTTTCTGCGCACCCTCCGAGAATGCTGTGATCTTAAACCAACTTGTTTTTCTATTTTCAGGCTTGCCATAGCTCGTGCCAAGCGCGTATCGCACAAGTGTTCGATCATTGGCAGTGGTAAATTCCTCCGGCGCGGCGGCAAGTCGTCCAACAATAGACATACGGGCTGCTGACGCGAGGGCAGTGGAGGAGAACGCGCGCGCGGATAATGAGGTTGTGGTTGGGAGGCGCATGGCCCGGAAGGCTACTGAGCTGAACATGGTCGCATAAGGTTGATGAAGGTATGAGAGACGATTGCTATAGATGGATGAGTTTGCGGTGGTAATATGGAGGTTCTGATATCGCGTTGAGGAGGTCGAGCTAGTTTAGCTCTAAATTTCTATTTAGGTATAGCGGTGGCAAGGTTTTAGTATTTAGCGATCTGCTCTACATAAAATCTATCGTCATGCCAACCTGGAATTGACTAACCAGCATTCAATGCTAGGAATTTTGTGAAAGCATTGGCTGAGGCCAATGAGGCATCTCAAATCCACCTCCAAGCACTCTTTCTATTACTTTTTACTACTCGGTGAAATATCTTGCATAATCTCTCCTCGGCTATTTAGCCAGCACTCATATCAAGCGCAGCGCACGGTTGTCTAGCTACTCTAAAATTTCAGTCTCCCAACTCCAAGCATCTTTTTCCTGATCAAACGGTTCCCAAGTCTGATCAGCAATATTTCTTGGATTCAAGCTTTTGTTTTCTGGAGCCACAGCACCGCCTACCGTCATCAAAGCAACATGAATCCCACTAGAGTTGAATGTCTTTGCTAAGCTCATGACCAAACTGCACTGAGCCGCTTTGACTAATGATAAAGAAAAGAGCTGCGGGATTGAATTGGCGTACAAGAGGCTGTTCGTGACAAGTAAGCTAGGTTTAGCTGCCGCCGAGGAAGCCGAAAGCGCCTGAAGACGGGGAATCACCCATTGTGCTACAATATAAAGAGCAATATTCGTAGTCTTTAAAGTAGTATTAGCATGGAACCTTAGGTCAAAGGAAACGAACGCACATACCTTGAAGTCCCCCTCGATAGTCTCAGCGGATTCTGACAACTCACCTGGAACAATACGTGCTGCATTGAAAAAACACACTCGATTATATGTCCAACTTTTTCAAGCTTCTCAGTGCTCCTAGCAACGCCGCGGCATGAGATATCTACCTTGATTGCATCAGCAAAAATATCAGATCTTTCGGTTTTGGAAACAATCGCAGCTTTATCCAACTCTAGGCGTTACTCATTTCGGGCAAGGAGAATGATATGGCTGAAGCCTTTCAAGGCAAAAGTATAGGCCACGTGATTTCCAATGCCAGATCCTGAACCGATGACAACAAAGGTACCGTATTGTCGAGTAGACATGCTGGACGATATGGTTTTGCTTAACTTTGACCTTCGAAAATCAAGAAATATTCAGACTAATAATAATATGTCGTGAGGTTTTACAAGAATGCTCAATCTATTGAATGCCTGGACGTCTTATGTCTGTTCCAGCCTATGAGAGTAACACACTTTATACACATGGAGTCCGCTAGGTTAGTGCAAGCAGAGATAATTCTGACCGTGATGCTTAATGATGACGGTAAGGACACTACGCGGGTTGCCTTATCTTACATGCATATGCACCGTCTCTTTACATCTCGTTGTAAGTGCTTATTGATCTTGCTGATCAAACGGTTCAAATTCACACCTTTTCGGGTAACAAGCACGGCTTCTTCGGCGTATTGCTGTCTTCTTTAGGTATGGTCCTGCGTAGATAGGGTATAAATTCGCATCATTTGATCAGCGCGATTAGCAAGCACTCACAACGAGATGCAAAGAGACGGTCTATGACAGCTTCTTCCGCCCCAACCTAAAACGTTTGTGAACTTTTATAATGATTCGTAGATCTTTCGTAGATATCTCGGAGAAATCGGGTATGGAATTCAACACCAAATAATTTTCTTGGCACCATCTTATCTTGTAGTCTTTCACTCGACGTCAAGGCAACTTTGCACAAGTTCAGTCTCTGACACACACCACAAAATGGATGCAGACGATTTTCCCGCTGAGGATGAATCACTACGCAACTTCTTACCAACATCGTTTGGAAAACAGGCTCTGACTACTAACATCCAAGCACAAATTGATCAAAGTAAGCGCAAGACTGTTAACGAAAGTAAACAACTAGCCGCCAAGGACTCAGAATCAGACCGCGACGAGGACTCGGACGATGATGATGATGATAGTGATGAGGAGGATGAATTTCCGGTCTCTCATGAGTTGCTTATCAAGACTCATGACCGCGCAATCACATCGATCAGCCTCGACCATTCGGGCTCGCGCCTAGTCACAGGCTCAAATGACTGCACACTCAAACTACACGATTTTGCAGCCATGACACCTACTACCGTACGCGCTTTCAAATCGGTGGACCCTTCTGCAACCAAGAGCTCCGCAAGCTCCGCAAGCTCTGAAACCCATCCCATAAACCAAGTCATCTTCAACCCCCTTTCAGCAAATCAGATGCTCGTAGTAACTGCGCTTCCTCAAGCGAAGATATTCAGCCGAGATGGAGAATTGATTACGGAGTTTGTTAAGGGGGATATGTATTTGCGGGATATGAATAATACAAAAGGGCATATATCAGAGATTACGAGTGGGACATGGCATCCTACAAATCGGGACTTATGCGTTACAGCTGGTACTGACAGCACGCTACGTATATGGGACGTCAACAACAAACGGTCACAGAAGGAAGTCATCGTACATAAGTCCAGGGCTGCTGGTTCGGCTGGAAGGACTCGGATGACAGCTGTTGCTTGGGGTTCTCCAATACAGGGAGGTAACAACATTCTGGTAGCAGCAGCTCTGGATGGAAGTCTAGTAATGTGGAGTGGTGAAGGTCCCTACCACCGTCCCGCGGCGGAGATCAGAGATGCCCACACCAAAGACACGTGGACTGGCGGTCTCGATATCAGCGCCGACGGTAGACTTGTAATCACACGTGGCGGCGATGATACCATCAAGCTCTGGGATACCCGTAAATTCAAATCTCCTATTAGTACCATCTCGCACCCTTCAACCTCTTCTCAATACCCAACCACCAACATCCGTTTCTCCCCAACTGGGTCAAGTGTAATAACTGGCTCCGCAACTGGACACCTCCATATTCTCAACCCAGCAACCCTCCGTCCTGAACTTGTCACACCTATCACCCCTAGTTCACCCCTCATATCAGTTCTCTGGCATGAGAAACTTAACCAAATTCTCACCGGCTCGGCTAACGCCGAAACCCACGTTCTTTATAACCCGAGCCTCTCCACAGGCGGTGCAAAGACCGTCATGACCAAAGCCCCCAAACGTCGCCATATTGACGATGACCCAAACCTAACCATGGATCTCACCGAGGGCCTCTCCGGCGACGCCATAATCACGCCTGGCGGGCTCCCCGGCACCAACACCGCCGCCACGTCGTTTGCTGCGCGCCACCCCAATGTCGGCCTTACCGCCTCCGGGAGGTCTCGGGACCCAAGAAGACCGCACATACCAGCCACCACGCCGTTTGCTAAGAGCCAGCCGGACGAGAAGCATATAAGGGAGCATATCCCATTGAGTAGCATGCGGGATGAGGATCCGCGGGAGGCGTTGTTGAAGTATGCGGAGAAGGCGAAGAACGATCCGCTTTTTACAAATGCATGGAAGGATACGCAGCCAAAGACGATCTATGCGGGGTTGAGTGATGACGAAGAGGAGGATGGGAGAGAAGTGAAGAAGATCAAGAGGTGACCCAAAGAAATGTCAAACAAAAGATAGAGCGTAGGGGGGTCATCTCGTGGATGGCGTTTAAAATTTTATACCCTGGACCCTAGGTGGGACGGTTTCTGGCTGTATCTGATAGCAAAATAGAACTGGTGGTAATACTACGTGTTAGCTATGTCGCCTCATACCATTACGCAAGCATCTTCTAGTGCGCCCCAAGCCCCCTCCCAATTCTTTCCCTTAATTACATCGTTAATTACATTACTTCTAGTTGATGAACGTGATATTTTATTTTTGAACTCCATGATAGAGTTGGGTTACTATTCTAACAAGTGGAAGGGCATAAAATCTCCGTTCAGAGCTGGAAATGGGTCAGGGTTTGTCCGACTTGGTAGACTACGTTGAGATTCCAAAGGGCAAATGCGCTGTGAGGCGTTGCTTCTGGATATGAAGTTAGGATAGATTATATGTATTACAGAAAATAAACAATTTTCGAAGTGATATAGAAATGATAGCACAGTTACTTCATCACTACGATTTAGGTAATGTGAAATATCTGTATTATACATAAGGGAAGTAGTGGATCCAATGCACACTTTCATATAACGTGGGTGACAGGGTTTTGACGGTGTGATGGGTTTTGACGGTTTTGAATACCGCCTGCCTAATTGGGTTTGGAGCTTGCCAAATCTAGTATACTGCCAGTCGTCACTCCAAAATCTCTCCTTTTTCGACCTGCTTTTTGATAGCTGCTACTTAATTTAAAATTTCACCACCAACGCCATTATGCCCCGCTGGCCTCGCAAACCTGATGCGGACGAGAAGGTATCTATTACTATTATTGCCTTTCAGTCTGGCTTATATAAGAGTTGGGAAGCTTATGCAAAGGCGCATAAGATTAACCCAAATATATTTTAATGAAGGCTTGCTGGGGTGCACTAATCCCATAAAGTTGCCCACACTAACTAATAACGTATTTCGACAGCTGGCGAAGCTGCAATTATTTAACATTGTATATATCTTGCTAAGGCCGGATTTCTATGTCGACTTTACACAGTTTAAATAATAGCGACGACGATCTACTAGCGCGAGTACTAGAGGATCCCACGCCTCTAGCCACCCCCCCCTTTAGGCTAAAGATGGGTATATTACTTTCTAAAACGCCAGGAAGAGTTATATACTTACTATATACGCTTAATTAATTAAGAATGAGCTATAGCTGGCAACTCTCCTGCCCTAGTAACACGCTTTTTTACCAACTACTCTAAAGCTAAGGCGCGGTATAATATTAAGGATATTAATATTTGGAATATGGATAAGACAGGCTACGCTATAGGCTTTACTTATAGTGCCAAAGTAGTTATACTACGTGGTAATATAAGCAATTTTAAGACAATTAACGGCTTAAAGGAGTGGGTAGGCCAGATTAACGCAATTAGTATACATAGGCAGACTATACTATTATTTATCATTTTTAAGGGACGCCAGTATATAGATTTACTATAGTAGGAAGCTACGCGCGCTATAGGCAAGTATTCTATTAGAATAATAGAGAATGGGTAGTTAAATTAAGAAGTTGGCATAAAGTGGCTGCGCCATTTTAAGCGCTATACTTAACGCACTAGAGCACCAGAGCACCTCAGCGGAGATAATAACAACAATAATAATTACTATAACTCTATTCACGGCTATCGAATGCTTATTATAGACGGCCACAGTAGTTACGTTAATCTTAAGTTCATACAATTTTGCGAAGACCATAAGATTATACTAATTTGCCTACTACCTCATTTAATATACCTTCTGCAGCCTTTAGATCTTATAATATTTTTATAGCTTAAGCGCCTCTACTCATTAAAAGTTAATGAATATGTAGCGCGCGGTGTTACTAGAATTAATAAGGAATATTTTTTAAGGATTTTAGGGGAGATCTACCCTTACATATATACACCAAGACTAATTAATAGCGCCTTTTAAGCTATAGGCCTTCTTCCCTACAATCTAGATAAAGTGCTTAAGCGCTGTATAAGTCCTTCTACATCTACCCAACCTTCTATACCTTTATCTTCTGATTAGTAAGCAATGCTTCTATCTTCGCCTTTATACCCATATACGCCTAAAGGCCGCGACAATCGCGCGCGGTACGCCCACATAATCCTCCACCCTAAAACCACACCTGCGGCAGCTAAGGCAGTAGTAAGCAAGCTTATAGAGCACCTACAATTAATAGAGGATTAAGAGAAGCTTCTATAGGTAGAAAATAATAATCTTTAACTAGCTACTGCGGAAAGGAGAGCAAGGAAGGCTTATAAGCGGTAGGTACTTTCTACTAACTTAGTGCTCACTTCTAAATTAATATAGGCAATTGTTACTAAGTAAGAGGCCGCCAATTAAGCTAAGGAGGAAGCCAGATTATAAAGGGAGCAGAATAAGAAGAATAAAGAGGAGGTAGCAGCGCTTATAAAGAAACAGCTAGAGGCTCAAAAGGATACATACGTTGCTTCTACTACTGCTAAGAAGCTTGCAGAGCAACACCATAAGGACGCTTAAGCAGCAGCGCTGGTAGCAAAGAGAGAGCAAAGGGTTTTAGAAGCTGCTGCCAATATTACTAAGAAGAAGAAGTGTACAATTAAAGCATAAAAGGTGTCTATTAAAGCTGCCGCTACAGCTGCCACTGCAGCTGCTGCAGCCGCAGCAGAAGCATTATTAAAGAAGGCTGTTGCAGAGGCCTCTTTAGCTGCAGCTGCTGTGGCTTTTGCTTACTATAAAGAACTGCTTAAGGCCTTAAAGAAGATAGAAGAGCAGGCTACATAAATGGAGGAGACTTAGGAAGATGAATTAATTAATAAACTGCTTAATTTAAGCGACAATGAGGTTACAGAAGAAAGCCTAGCTATATAGCTTAACAATTAAACAGCTTTTACCATCATTAAATATCGTAATAGAGCCTCTATAATATATATTTACGGCTTTATATTTTTTATATAATTAAATACTGTGTCTGCTGAAATATCGTGAACTTGTGCCGGAGTAAAGCCGGTCATCGCGCACAACCCAATTTTATTTTAGCCAGGTAGGTATCAATCAAATGACATAAGCTGGCTGGTAGGTAGAGACACAGAATTATACAAGTAATCTATTTTATTTAAGGTGGCTCTAAGAGCCCTAATATACATAAGAGAATTAACCCCCTACAGGGGTCCCTAGAGAGTGATAATACAGGTTAAAACCATACTGATACCAATATCAAACAGCACCCGTCGCACCTCTATAGCAAGGCTACCTCCGTGGCCAACATACCCCCTCAGGTCTGGCGCAGAGCGGCAGAGCTGGATTACCAGATTAGGTAGTCGTGATAGACGAGCTGGTGGTAAGCTTTATAATTCAATTATCAGTTTATTAGATGTCTGATATCTCAAAGCCCTACTACTTTAACAAATTTTTGATAATTTTGCTTTAAGAGAGCTTTAGTTAGTCCATCTATAGCCATCTTACTTGTTAGTACCCATTATACGACAAAGCTTCCGTTTTGTACCTCTTGGCGAAGCCAGAATTAATAGATATCTACATATTAGAGTTTTATAGATACCGTAGGAGTCTCTTTTATCACGATCCGTACTAACTACTAATTATTGCAATTGATAATAATGTCCTGTTCTGGATTGAATCTAATGGCTTTAAATATCCGCACTATATACTTAACCTCCCTACCAATATGTAAGAGAGCTAAAAGTTCTGCCTCTATAGTAGACTTTATAACTACCTTTTGTCTAGTTGCCTGCTATACTATAGGCCTATTAAACAGGCTTATTAAGAAGCCCTATAAGCTTTAACGTGTTAGAGCATTGTCAGCAAAGCTGGTATTAGAAGCAGCTTTTAGAACCTAGTTTATCTTATACAGCGTAATAGTAGAGAACTTAAGAGCGAGGTATCTGGTATTGTAGAGATAGGTAAGTAATCTATTAATCTCTACAAGATAAGCTAGTAACGGATTTTATAAGAACTTAGCTAGCTTGCTAATTAAGAAAGTAACATCTAGTTATGTAGTAGATGTAGGATATATTGCAGAACCTATATAGCGTTAATATCCTTTTATCTAATTTGGCGTAGCTTCTCCCTTATATAGTGTTAATTCCTAGCCTGATAGTGGTGTAGCTAATAGCTTTAGATATTCTAGATAGTATATTAAGACTAGCTTCTTAAGATACTGATCTAGATAAAGCTAGAGCTTTCCCTTTTGTCAATCTTGCACAATACAAGTATTTAGGAATGACGTAAATTAAGGTATTTGGCGTATCTTGAATTGATCTTATAGCTACTATAGGATGTCCTGCATCTGTTAATAACAGCTCAGGTGTCCTATAATTAGGATGTTATTAATATAGAAGAACACAAAGATAGGTTTAGTAGGGTGTATATAGAGATATAGCTTATCCAATATAGCTTTTAAACCCATACTCCGCAAAACAGTAGACATTTCTAAGAACTATAATTTAGGAGATTTCTGTAGTCCGTATATTGCCTTCCTCAGATAGAGAGAGAATCCAAGTAGTAGGTCTATACCCTTAGGGGGAATGAGATAGACCTCATTATTAACCAAGGCGTTAACAAAGGCATTCACAGCGTTAATCTGTATAACATCTAGGTCAAAGCTAGCAATTAGAGCGCAGAGCAGATGGAAGGTCCAATAGGCTGCTGTAATAGCTTTAACCTCCTCTTATAAGACTACTTAAAGGTCTCTATAGATGACTAGACAAGCCTTAAATCTTATAATAAAGCCATCTAAATCTTCCTTATACGTAAAGACCTATATAGTAGGAAGTCAATAAACCTTCTTAACTAGCCGTACTTTATCCTAGGTCTACTTTCTGGTTAAGGCCTTTATCTCAGTATAAGCAGCTGCTTTAAACTCTATAGCGTACTTATAATTAAGCATCTCTTTCCATAACTTTAGTGGTGGTGGAAATTCATCTTAATATCTGTACGTCTTTATAGCAGCAGTATAGAAAGTATAAGCCAATGGTGTTGTATCTAGATTGATAATATTATTACTATTACTAACTTAAACCGTAAAGGCTTGTTGTTATAGATCCTAATTTAGCATATCTTTCTTCTTTACTGTAGGCCGCTTTTCACGGCCAGAACGTCTTTTACCCCCTAATAATAAGCCTACTATTATCTAAGGTTTGGAACGAGGTGTAGGGTCTATAAACAGTAGTTTAGTAACTTTAGAAGTTAACTAAGTGGTAGATAATATCTGTGGTGTAGATGCTATAGTAGATGGTAATTACTGAGGCGCCAAAGACGCTAATAGTTTAGATAGTTCTAGAGTTAGCTTTGGGGTAGGTAGCTAATGGAGTTCTTCTATTAAGATCTAAATGCTTTTTAACATAGGAGTAATATTAATATTTACTAAATGTGGCAGTCTTATATCTAGTTCTTTGTTAAAGTTCTCTATTTAGTCCCTGTTGTTATCTTAAAGATTATCTAATAGGTCCTAGACTTATTAAAAACGGTCCCTTTAAGCCTATAAGATAATAAGGTGTTCTGGTATTTTGGGAGATTAATATCTCTTTAATTTATCAATTCATACATCACAAGATTAGATAATATGGTTGGTGGTTAGTATCCATATCCTATAGATATTTAACGCTTCTATACTAATAAGATAACCTATTTAGGCTTATAGCTTAAACTTTGCCTTCCTAGAAATGCTATGTTTGATAAACACGTAGGTTAAAGATCTGGCTATATAAAGTCCTGCTAGCCATAGCTTCCGTTTATATAGTATCTTAAATGGGGTCTTTTAGTTGATGGACTTAATGGGAGTTTAATTAAGTAGGAATACTATAAGGAGCATAAACTCGGGCTATAGATCCACGGGTAACTTTGCTTTAATAACAGCAGTCCTTACTTATTTAGAAATGGCTCTCCCTAACCTCTCTATAGGTTTATTTTAAGTAGGAGTATCTAGTGTCAATTACTTAATAACACCTCCGTTAAGCTGGATAAGGTTCTTTACCCTAGCGCCTATACCTTACTCCTTATCTATATACTAAATATAGATACCTTAAGCATTAAATTTCTTTATAAATACTATTATTAATTTAAAGAGTGGGAGCAGCGTCTCTTCCTTATGGTTTTTAATAGGAAAAGTACAATGGTACTTTGTGTAGTTATACTAAAAGTAAGCTATATACGTGTCTCCATTAAACCCGTCTTCTTCTATAATAATATTAAAGTGTACACATTTAAAAGGGTAGGTTCCCTTTACAGATATTCTACAAGATGTCTGCTATGTTATCTTTCCAAGAATACATGGTTTATAAAGTAGTATACCGTATAAAGTCCTTCCTCTATCCATTTTAACTACCTTAACCCCATTAGCCGTAGTTAACAGATAATTCACCAATTCCATATCGCAGTATAGTAAGCGTTAATGCTATACTCTGTTATATACTGAGGTCTTAAAGAATCTAGTAGATATAGCGTAGGCAGTAGGAGTAGGTGGTAAGTAGGCGATGGCATTAATAAGGTAAAGACCTCCGTATTTTATAAGGTTAGTAAATAGGCTTCCGTCATCCTTATAGCGTAGGTGGTTTGTAGATTAGTCTATAATTACTCTAACCCTGCAGAGCTTCGCTACGGATATTAGATTAGTATGAAAATATAGAGTATACGCCATGTTCCTTAATGTCAGATACTGAGTTAGGCGTTATTTACCCACCTTAATTGCCAAGTTAATATTACCGTATCTATAGATTTCTGCTCCAGTATCTCTAGCTGTTGCTGTGGATATATATAGCTTGAGGTTACGGAAGTATCTAATATCATTATAGAAGTGGGTGTCTGCTATAGTATCATACCCCTAAGCATTAATTAATGACAGATCCAGATATTCCTGCAATAATAACAATAAGTAGGATATTGTTACAGCAGCCACTGTAGCTTAAGGTCTGTCTAGATCCTTAATCTTTTTAGTAAAAGCTAGAGATATCCTTAACCTAGGGCCTTCCTTCTTAATTTGCTTAACCCTTTTATCATAATACTACTTGTTTATTAGGCCCTTAAGCTATTCCTGACACCTTTATAGACACTTATTATTTGGTACAAAGTTGGGACCTTAAAGAGACTGAAACAGTTACTTGTAATTCTTTAGCTTATAGGGTAAACTATAGGCAAAGCACTTTAACTCAGTCAATTAAGAGGGTACTAGGGTAGTAGATATCATAGGATCTACAGCTGGCTGCCCTAAGAGTGTAGCATAGGCGTTATGTCCTGTATTTAGATGCTTATAGAGGAGGTTAAATTCCTTAATCATTGTTACTATTTTAAGCTTTTCTAACCTCTTCGCTACCTTTTAAATAAAGGTATGATATAGAGCTAGATAGATCTCCTCACAGTCCTAGACAAAGGCTTATATAACGCTGCTTTCTATTGCCTCTATTAACCCTTCCTCCAGCTCTTCTCCGTTCTAAATAATTGTAATATATAGCTATAGCCATAATTCTAAGCTCTGGCGTTTAGGCCCTTGTTTCCTTTTCTTAAGGTCATCTAATACCATTTATTATAACGTAGCCTGTGATAGCTTTGCTACCTTTTTTAACTGCCTTAAAATTGAATATAGTGTAGTAAGATTCTTAAGATATCCCAAGAAATTGGTGCCTATAGTAGCATGCAATAATACCGCAAAGGTATAAAGCTTCTCCTCCCGCTTTATATAGTCCTGTTGTTATAGCTTATAGAGCTTAAAGAGCATTCTCTATGTCTCTAGAGATTGCTAAGGTTGTTGTCCTTGCTGACTTGATGACCTAGGTGTAGCTGTTCCCGTAGACGGAGTTGCTGCTGGATCTGTAGGAGTCGCTGCTGGTGCTGTAGGAGCTGCAGGTGCTGCTACAGGTACTATAGGAGCTGCCAGTGCTGCTGTAGGAGCTATAGGAGCTGCTGCTATTATAGGTATAGCTAGCTCATTATTTTCTTTAATTTCGTTCTCTGTTTTATCTAGGTCAACATAGTCCCAGATCTTCGCAAAACTTGCTTTTTGGCGGATAAATTAAAACCATATAGGCCAGTCCTTTTAGGTCAGCAAAAAAGGGTTCGTAGAGTCCTTAGTTGCCATAGTGGCTCTTATTTTAAGGTTCTTTTAAGATTGCGTAAAGAGACGCGCTTACGCGTAAAGCACGCAATATTTCGTAACAAACTATGCTCAAAGAGGCTTAGTAGTAGTCGTCTGGCTACTAAGATCTCCCTAGTGCTCAAAAGGTTACTAGGCTCATAACTTTTAGCTAGGTAGGTATTAATCAAATAACATAAGCTGGCTGGTAGGTAGAGACACAGAATTGTACAAGTAATCTATTTTATTTAAGGTGGCTCTAAGAGCCCTAATATATATAAGAGAATTGACCCCCTATAGGGGTCCCTAGAGAGTGATGATATAGGTTGAAACTATACTGATACCGATGTCAAACAGCACCCGTCGCACCTCTGTAGCAAGGCTACCTCCGTGGCCAACATTTTATATAGAAATTGATGTAATTAATTATTTCTACCTGCCCACGCTGTTATAATGGGCCGTTATCTTCCAATTGAGGTTATAAACTAAATTAAGCTTCGTCTAGATCTTAATAAGTACGTGCCTGATATAGCAGTCGCTTTGGGGCTGTCAAAAACAACTATTTACAAGCTTTAATTAAACTGGGACCTTTGGGACCGACCGTATATGCCACCTAGTATAAAACTAGGTAGACCGGGCCTTTTTTTGGAGTATTAAAAGCAGGTCAGTATTCTTGGCATAGTGTTGAGTTTTTTATTAACGTTCTTGCCCACTTATAGCAACTACTTAAGTACCTTAAAGAGAGGCCTACCGCGTATCTTGACGAGATGCAAGACTTTCTCTTTAACGAATTTGACATCCAAGCCTCTATTACCACTATCTGCCGTATTCTTGAGGTAGCTCAGTGGTCTTAAAAGGCAGCCTCTAAACGTGCTGCTTAGCAAAGCGCATCGCTCCGCTATACGTGGCAGGGTAGGCAGAAAGAATGGCTCGCCGACCAGCTTATCTTTCTTAATAAGTCGGCTTCGAATAAGAGGACTGGTGATAGAAAACGAGGCTGGGCGCCAGTTGGTGCAGACTGTGAGGTATTAACGCCATATAAAAGATCTGAACGGTGGAGTATCTTACCGGCGTTATTGCTTAAAGGCTATATAGATTATATTATCTTTCAAGGAGCTTTTATAAGTGAGCTTTTTAAGGCTTTTATAGAGCATAAAGTTTTACCTAATTGTACACCGTACCTAGGGCCGCGATTAATTATTATACTAGATAACGCATCTATCTATAAGTCAAAGCGGCTTTAAGAGCTTTGCGACTGGGCGGGTGTTATTCTTAAGTTCTTACTACTATATTCACCAGATTTAAATCTAATTAAGGCGACTTTTAAAGATCTAAAGGCTTAGATAAAAAGGAACCATATACTAGTGGTTAACTTTGAGAGCTTTAATATATTTCTGGAGTTTGTAATTAGTTAAGCTTGCGGAGTTCACATAGAAGGCCATTTTAAAAGGGCTGGTTATATAGTAGAATAAGGCTCTTTATAGAGACTCTCTATAATCTACTCTACTCGTGGTGTACTACTCTCTGCCGTTTAAACTCTTCTATTTTCTCTCTTATCCGTGGTAGCGTGCCAATTGGAAAGTTATAATCCTTCCAGATCTCAATTATTATATCTTTTAAAGATCTTATTCTATTAATATCCTAATTGTCCTCTACTAACGTATGCCTAATTAACTCCAGAATCTGCCTTTAACGCTTATTAGAATGGCTTAGCTGAGCTATTAGCCAGTTAAAGAACTACAAGAGGATCTCGCAATGATCCGTTTCCGACCATACCGGGCTTAACTAAGTAGGCGGCTTAACACCAGAGGGAGGCGGGGGTTAAGTATACTGCTGCTAATCTAGACGCCTAATTAAGTGTAACTCCCGAATAGTAATTAGCTGAATAAGGTCCTTGACTTGCTTAGATAGTAAGCCTCCTACTACTACTAGCTCTTAACTCTTTGGTAGCTGCCGTCTTATCTTCCAAGCTAACAGCTGACAGACTATATTTTGCGATGGCTCCTTAACCGTTAATACATCTGATTGGATCTCTCTACTCCACCTCTAAAGGATATGAGCATTAACAGGATAGTAGTGCTTAACTCAATTAGCTTTATTTCCACGTCTATTTTGCCAGCAGGTAGCTCCTTTATTGGAACAGTAGCTATTAATATAAGGCCACCTACTTGCTAGAGCCGGAATTCTATTACCAGCAGCTTTCTCTGTGGCAATAATATTAGGGAGATTGGTTTCTTGGATTTAGGTAGCAGTTCTTCTACTAGATCTTGCTGCTTGGCTAGAGGAAGGTGTTAATAACGGTGCTGGTATCTCTTGGGGCTTCTCCTTAATCATATATAAGGTAAGATCCAAGTATAATAACTTAGTAGGATTCTGCTTATAAAGATCCTTAAGTAGCTTAGTCACCTTATATAGATCACGACGCTTACTAATCTTATAGCGGAAGTGATTAGTCTTTAACTGCTTTTTATAGGAGGCAGCAGCTTTAAGGCAATTAACGGTTAAGATCCGCGGTAGGCACTTAGCAATAATACTGTCTCGCTAGCGCTCAATTAGGTGGTAGAAGAGGTTGGTAGTGTCGTATTTTAAAGATACCGCACCAGGTAAGGCCTCTCTTCCATATACTGCCTTCCACCGACTTATAAAGTTAATAGGAAGCTCCTCCTCTTCCTCCTCCGGCTCATCCTCTGGCTCGTCCTCTGGCTCGTCCTCTGGCTCGTCCTCCGGCTGCTCCTCTGGATCCTCTTCCTCCTCCTCTAGCTCCTCCTCCAGCTCCTCCTCCGGCTCCTCCTCCTCTTCCTCCTGCTCCTCTAGCTGCTCTGACCGCGGTGGCGAAGACTCTACAAATATTGGTGACGGTAGTTGCTGCGGTGGTTCCGTAGGACGCCTTGCTTGGCGATTCGGAGCCTTCTTCAAAGCTCGCTTTGAAGGACGCTTTGGAGTCCTTTTAGAAGCCTGCGTGGGCGAGGTAGTAGACAATGCACGCTTGCGATTTTAGCCCTTATTGGCGCGACCAGATACACGTGTGGGCGGCTCTATAGTCAACACCAGTAATTCTATATAATGGCTTAATGCAGCTAGGCCAAAGTATGATTTTACGCCGTAATTGTTCGGGGTGGAAGGCGTGGGTAAGCAAAAATAATTAATTACATCGATTTCTATGTAAAATTGGGTGGTGCGCGATGACCGGCTTTACTCCGGCGCGAGTTCACGATATTTCGGCAGACACAGTAATACTGCGCGATGCCTTTTACTAATATTCTGCTTGCGAATTAGTATGCGGCAGTATTTTGGTGTTCAAAACCGTTAAAACCCATCACACCGTCAAAACCCTGTCACCCACGTTACAGCAATGGCGGGGGTGGTGAATGGTATTAGGACCGGGTAGAAGACGTCAGGATTGCGCTTACTTATCTCACTGTCGGTGTACTTTTTCTTGTGAGGCTTTCTCTTGTGAAGCTTTCTCTTTTCGTGAAAGTTTTTGTTGGGTTAAGGTCAGTTCCGGCTAGGGTCCATAAATGGTAGATATCCCATGCGCTCTTGAGAAAGGTCGTTTGGTAAGCGAACCAACCAGATAATCTAGATTTGACATAGTCTTGACAAAATGAAGCTCAAGATTTGATTAATTAATTATAACGTAATATCGTGATAATAAAGCTCAAATTTGATATATATATATAAGTTAGGTTGGGTAAGATCTGCATCATTAAAAGAACGTTTATAACCCATTATGGTAGTTTAATTGAGGCAGAAAGCTATCTAGATACACGATGATTCGGGTCCTCAGGTTATCGATAAGAACCAACCAATTAAATTAGCTGAATTCGATGTCCGTACTCAGGAATCTGGGCAACGGCCAGGGCTTAAGGCGGGGTTTTTTTGCACTTTAATTCGGCCGAACGTTATACTAAGTAGGCTAAACAAGGTCTATATCGATTCTGGTACGATTGGAAGGCATAGTAGGGTGTAATCGCGTTATTTTGATTCTGGTGTTTGCGCACGGACCACTACTCCGAGGACCCAACCGTGTCAAGGGATAGTTGAGACGATTTTTAATATCAGACCTGCGGAGGATAGGCCGGATAGCCCTCTCGGATAATAGACCTATCAGCTGATATTATCCGGAGACTATCCGGATAGTCTCCGGATAGTCTTGGTAAAATCCCCTAATATGCTTATACTTGTAATGCACCCCCCAATATTAAATAAATAATTTTTCTATTAGTATAGATTTATAGAGCTTGTAAAGCGCTTTAAAATGGTACCACTTTTATTTAAATATCCCAAGTATAAGTAATATTATATAGATATAAAGCTTACAAGAGCTCTGCGGAATAAGGCTTAGGGGGAGCCCCGCACGGAGCTCTACCCAAGCTCAGCAAAAGCTCTGCACGAAGCTCTGCACGAAGCTCTGCACGAAGCTCTGCACGAAGCTCTGCACGAAGCTCTGCACGAAGCTCTGCACGAAGCTCTGCACGAAGCTCTGCACGAAGCTCTG
>Ga0307507_10000491_pt1 | contig 83578 bp, 23 predicted proteins | sample 7_EM_MG_FD_207223 | JGI IMG/M metagenome (GOLD analysis project Ga0307507, IMG submission 207223) | Populus trichocarpa ectomycorrhiza microbial communities from riparian zone in the Pacific Northwest, United States - 7_EM | ecosystem: Host-associated > Plants > Roots > Unclassified | place...
AGAGTAAATAGCTTTACCTTTATAAATACTGCTTATATAAATAATGTTGCTAAGTTCTTAAATATAAATGCTACCCAACTAGAGAAGCCTATTTAAGTAAAAGGCTATAATAGCTAAGCCGGTAAGCCGGTTACCTATATCTTAAAGCTATATATTGCTATTAATAGACAGCGCTAGTTTGGCATTCCCTTCTATATCCTAGACCTAGGGTCCTATAATATAATTCTTAGCCGAAAATAGATGTCCTATTTTAATATTTAGCTAAATATTTAATAAAGACAGTTTATCTGGCCGGAGAATAAACTAAAGTTATCCTCCTTTATTAGAGAAATCCATACTAACTATAAAATATTAGCCGCGAAGGCCGACCCTATTTACTAGTAGGATATTAGGGACTATAACCTAGCCTTTACTTAAGAAGATGCCCGCTACAAGGCCGGTAAGAACTTTATACCAATAAGGATACTCCCCTAAAGGACTATAGTTAAGGAGGACTTTACTTATAGAAGTAGAACAGATAGTAATATAGACGACTTCTAAATTGCGAAGATCCGGCTAATAGGGAAGAGGATATACTAATAGGACGTAGAGGATAACCTTTAGAAGATGCAATAAGAGCTAAAGGGAGTAAAGATAACGCTAATAGGCTAAAGGCCCCCCAGGCCATAGATACCTCTACTATCGTACAACCCCCCTATAGTAGATATTATAGTAATTAGTGCTATAGGTTTCCACTTTAATATATATTAGAAGGACAATAAGGTCTTTACAACCAGTTTATATAAAATTAACTGGATTATTAATAAGAAAGAAGAAGGGCTAGTAGAGGAAACTAATAAGGAGCTAGTTAAATGCCACCTCCCTATATACCTCTTTAACTATAGAGATGTGTTCTTAAAGGCAGCCTTGGATATACTACCCCCCTACTAAATCTATAACTATAAGATTTAACTAGAGGCCAATAACTCTCTAAGCTATAGCCCCCCTTTAAAAGGATTGTCCGCAATTTTTTATATGCTTAAGCCTTAATAAAATCCTATAAAAACCTTAATAAGGAAAAAAAAAAATTAGAGGGGAAAGAGTGTCTTGATTTTGCGTATAAAGAGATAAGTGGTATATATACGCGGCGTAAGGATATTAAGGAACTTTAACCGCCGGTTAAAGTTATCTAATTAGTTAGATTTGCTTTGTTAAAACTCCCCATATTTAACTAAGCTAGTAGCGATTTTTTATCCCTGGGATAGAAAATCCTAATTAGTTTATTTAGGGCTCGCCTAAATTTAGTAGACTATTAAAAATATTCTAAAAAATTGCTTATATAGGTAGGTCGCTAGTACCTTACGGGTAGGTTATAGGTTATTTATATGCAGCTAGACTTATAGGTGGTAAGGTAGTATACCTATTAAATCCACCGCTAACCCTATACTTTGGCCTTGCGCTATACCGGTATAGCGCTATATATACTTTGCGAGTAGGTTATAGGTTACTTATATACAGCCAGATTTATAGACGGTAAGGCTATATGCCTATTAAATCTACCGCTGACCTATACTTTAGCCTTATGCGTTATTTGTATAGTATATATATAGAATAGAATAAGAGTTGTTACATCGGGAAAATATTCGCAGGCTGGGTTTCAAGTCGACTTTGTCAAGCGCGTTTCACGTAATTGACATGCAGTTAACCAACTTGACACATTTCAAAAGTCAAATGACACGCAATTAACCAACTTGACACATTTAAAAGTTAAATAACACGCAGTTGACCAACTTAATATATTTAAAAGTTAAACGACACGCAATTAACCTGCAATTAACCAACTTAATATATTTATAAGTTAAATAATACGCAGTTAACCAATTTGACATATTTAAAAGTTAAATAATACGCAGTTGACCAACTTATACATTCCTTAATATGCAATTGAGGTAATATAATATATTATTTTTAGGTTATATGCTAATTACAAGAGGCTCTGCACGAAGCTCTGCACGAAGCTCTGCACGAAGCTCTACGCGAAGCTCTGCGTACAGAGGCTCTGCACGAGGCTCTGCGCGAAGCTCTGCATACGGAGGCTCTACACGAAGCTCTGCATCGGGTCCCCGCTATATTCCCGATATGGCTAGCCTCTCCTATGTAGCCACCTTATTTTTTACCCATCCTTCCTTCCTTACATCCTCCCTACCTAGGGAGGCACCAGAACGGCAGCCAGCAGAGGACCGTCGCCAGAGCCAGACGACCGTCGCCAGAACCAGACGACCGTTGCCAGAACTAGACGACCGTCGCCAGAACTAGACGACCGTCGTCAGAACCAGACGACCGTCGCCAGAACCAAACGACCGTTGCCAGAACTAGACGACCGTCGCCAGAACCAGAGACCGTCGCCAGAACTAGACGACCGTCGAACTAGACGACCGTCCTAGAGCCAGATGACCGTTACCAGAACCAGACGACGACCGTTTGAACAACCAGCCAGCGAATACCACGAACGATTTAATTGATCGATTGATTAAATTTGATATCGGCCTATTACCGAATCGAATTAAGGCCTCCTAGGGAGGCACCTTAGACGATCACGGTTTGAATGTACAGCTAGCGAACGGCTATAGAGAACGATCTGAATTAATTAGAGCCTTTAATCGGGCCGACCCCTCCCCCGAATTGAATTAGATACTGACATAGGCAGGCAGGCAGGCAGGCAGGCAGGTAGGTAGGCAGGCAGGCAGGCAGGCAGGTAGGTAGGTAGGCAGACAAGTAGGTAGGCAGACAGGTAGGTAGGTAGGTAGGTAGGTAGGTAGGTAGGTAGGAGGGGACCGTTGCCAGAACCAGAGACCGTCGCCAGAACTAGACGACTGTTACCAGAGCTAGACGACCGTCGCTAGAACCAGATGACCGTTGCCAGAACCAGACGACCGTTGCTAGAACTAGATGACCGTCGCCGGAACCACAGACCGTCGCTAGAACTAGACGACCGTTGCTAGAACTAGACGACCGTCCTAGAGCTAGACGACCGTTACTAAAACCAGATGACGACCGTTTGAATAACCAGCCAGTAAATACTACGAACGATTTAATTAATTAATTGATCGAATTGAACCGGAGCTTTAATATCGGCCCGTTACCAAATTAAATTAAGGCCTCCTAGGGAAGCACCCTAGACGACCACCGTTTGAATATATAGCTAGCGAACGGCTATAGAGAACGATTTGAATAAATTAGAGCCTTTAATCGGGCCGACCCCTCCCCTAAATTGAACCAGACACTAATATAGGTAGGTAGGTAGGTAAGTAGGCAGGTAGGTAGGCAGGTAGATAGGTAGGTAGGTAGGCAGGTAAGCAAGTTAGTAGGTAGATAGGTAGAAGAGAACCGTTACCATATATTAAATTATCTAAAATAATATAATTTATTTTGCTAGCCTTATAAATAGCTTTAAAGTAGCCTTTATTTATCTAAAATATACTATTGGTATAAAAGAGGTAAATGGCTCTAAATACTTTGCTAAATGCGTAGGTTGTGCGCAGGTTGCGTATCAAAAAAATACGACATAGGCTAGTCGGTCGAGTTGCCAAATGCCTTTAACTACGCGCCAATTGCGTCAACTACTAACCATTGAGGCCATTTAGAGGGGACCATATTTTGCCGATGTAGTATAGGTTACTACTAGCAGGTTACTAGCAGGTCTTAAACCCTAGTTAAGTAGACCTATTCTCTAACGTAATAATTTATTAAGCTAGTATAGAGTAACGGACTAAGTCTAGGCAGGGTACTTTTTAAATTAAGCTTTATTATTGGCGTATACTATAGCTTCGCCTATAAGTCACCTGTGGGTTACTAGCATAGCCAGGTTATATTAGAGTGTAGTTTATATAGGATATTAATAAATCACGCTTTACCCTATATATATGCCGCAGTTCTTATTATAAGCGTTACTTATTCTTTAATCCCTTAAAACGTCCTCTGCTCCACTTTAATGTAAGTTATATCTTAGCAGCGGCGCTTACTTTTCGCCTATGCTTTAGCTGTAAGGCTAGGGTATTCCACTTACAGTACTTATCTAGCAGTTATTAATAATTCTTAAATTCTGTCTTATATTTCCATTTATTATACTTATTTAGCCATTCTAGCTATTTAATAAGGTACTATAGTTATCTAGTATAATTCTAGTAGGCGATAATTACTTTTACTTCCTAGCTGCCTTCCTTAAGCTCTTCTACTATTAGGGGTTAAAACTTAAGGCGTAATCTATAAGGCTCTAGTAAGGAGATATAAAAGACTAGGTAAAGCCGTACTATAATAGGTGGGAGCTCTAGCTTATATACTTACTGCCCTATATATTGTAAAATCTAAAACGGTTCTATAAACTTACTATTAAGCTTCTTATAGGGACGTTTTATGCGGATATTTTTGGAAGAGAGTAGGACTTGTTTACTAACGGCGAAATACTTAGCCAGATAGTAACGATTATAGTATTTTACTTAAAGCTATTAGGCGTATATTATTAACGCCGCTACTGCCTTATATATAAGGCGCAGACGTTATAGATACGTCTCTATAAGTTTAATATTTATTAATTTAGACCTTTCCCTATTTTTCTAGGTGTCTTAAACGCTATCTAGGACTCTATTTAGGATGTTTAGTAGCTAGCCATAAGCAAGCTTAATAGGGGAATACTTTGCTATAGTATAGACCTTAGAGTTATAGATAAAGGCTACTTTATTAAGTAGAGAGGCCTAATTAAACTATTCCTAGTTTGTAAATATATATAGATATACTTTAAGCTCCTAGTTCTAGCGTTCTATTTAACTATCTATTTATAGGTAAAATATAGTACTAAGCTTACGTTAAACGCGTAGATAGTAGCATATAGTGCTTTAGTATTTACTTATAAATACACTACCCCTATTAGAGACAATATTATTTAAAGGCCCTATTTACGTAAAGACTCTAAATATATAAGGGCATAAAGAGGCTTTGGGGAAGATTCGAAGGAATAATATAAATTCTATCTAAATCTAAGAGTATATAGCTCTTGTAGAGAACAAGACGTTACGTAAAGAAGAGAAAGAAATAACAAGAGAACCACATAACTAAATAGTCAGGGGTCTTGGTGGTCGATGCGTGCGTATATATATACGCGGGTTTCGACAGACTTTAGTAGAATTTAATTAATCTAGCAGAACTTGGCAGAAGTTAATTAAGCTAATAGAATTTAGCAGAATTTGGTTAAAGCTTTAGAATTTATTTATCAAGTGTTTTACCAAGACGTTCCTACTATAACTGGGCTAGTCCCCTTATAGTACCCCCCCCCTTTAGCCGAAGGTTTAAAATAATTCGATTTAGTTAAAATTTTATAATTTTATCGCGTGTTATATTTTCGCGTTAGGTAGTATTCTTAGCAAGGCAAATCTAACTAATTAGATAACTTTAACTGGCGGTTAAAGTTCCTTAACATATTATATATTATGTAACCGTGTCACAAATATTAAGATATATTTTAAGTTCTTTTTAAATTTGAGCTTCCTGCTATCGTGTTTTATATATTTATATTAAGTAGCAGTTGTTTGCCTTTATATTATATCTATCTAGCTAGAGCAGGCTATAAAGGATAGTCCTTATAGAATTCTTTTACTAAGGAAGGCGCGTTAGCCTTAATCTGGTTATAGGTTTCCTAGGTTTATGTTTTATATCCTTTCTACTTAACAAGAAGTTCAAATTATTTAGATTGTGGTTTCCATTATATATTATCAATTAAGTTAATAAAGTAAGAACCGTTACCATTGTTAATAATTATAGGAGATAGCGGCGGAATTTCGCGAGTTATAGGGTTATCTTTTAAAGGTTGTAATAAGCTTACGTAAAACATTAGGTGTATTTTTATCTTAGTTAGCAGTTTAAGCTTATAGGCGTATAGGCTTAGTTTCTTCTTAATTTAATACAGGCCTATAAACTTCCAATTAAGTTTCTTTAAGGGCCGTTGGGTCCGTAGGTTTTGTATATTTAGATAAACCATATTATCTTCCTTAAAGTCCCATATGGGAGCTCGTCCTTTATTTATATGCTATTCCTATACCGTTTAAGCGTATATTAATTTACTTTATAATAGTTCTATTAACTGCTTTATTTAATTAGTAAAGTTATATATATTAATTAACTGGATCCGTTTAATCGTAGGTTCTATTATATTAATTTTAGGTTATAGTTTAAATTTAAGTTAAGGGTCTTATCTATAGGTCGTGTAGAATAGCGTTACGCCTATTAATACGTTTATTAATAATAATAATTTATTGCTTAATATCCAATTTAGATCCCTATTAGGCCTACGCGGACTACTCCATATATATATATAGGGAGAAAACTCTATATAAGAAAACTCTATATAAGAAAACCCCATAATCCATCTCCCTGCCTTTTAGGACTCGCCTATATAGTGTCTGTAAGCTCGCCTGCATAGCGCCTATAAGGCGCCTACAAGTCACCTATAGTGCTCTACTATCTTACTTTTTAACCTTTTTAGAAACTACTACTGCCGTAATAAGCCTATGGACGTGTTAATATTATAAACTTAACTCTACTACTATAGAGTTATTAGTGGGCGCCTAGTACTTACCCCTTTACCTTTTATTACTATTTCCTTTATAACCTAGAACTGGTCTAGTATATTTTAGCTAATAAGCCATTAAGTAACCGCCTTAAGACCTTTTTATATTAAGGGCAGTGTATTATAGTTCTCTATACTAGCTACTAAAAGCATTGCTTCTTAGTTAGTGCATAAGGGGCATAATAGTATTATATATTTTAGTGTCCGTCTTAGCCAGCCATATTTATATCTTAGGCTACCTACTAGGACACCTACCTAGTAGAGCCAATCTTTTAGTCCTATTATTCTTATTCTTAGAAGTATTACTATTATATTTTCTGCCTTTATTAGGCCTTCTTAAAGCCCTTAGGTATTTACCCCCTATAGCATTAACTATACTACGGCCTAGGTTCCTTTTACCTAAAATAGCTTTTATGTTACGGCGCTGGTGGAAAACGGTGGATTATAGTAGACGTTATGGTAGACGCAGAGTCACGTGAGCTTACGTGACTAGAGGACCACATAAAACTTCGCACAGCGCTACTATTCTTCTCCTTTCCTTTCTCTAGCTTTAGATCCTCGTTTATAGACTACCAATTGTACAGGCTTGCGCGTCCCTCTTGCCGTGCTCGTGCCTTAATTGACTAAGTCGCTAACATTATCCAAAGCTCGTCTCTACCTTTCTTCCTAAGAAGGAACTTAAATATATCTACGAACCACGAACAGAATTAGAATAGAACCTTAGGATTTGACCTAAAGACCATCGCCAAAACCAAAAGAATAGAAAAGAACCCGCATAGACCAGAATACCCCTAAAGAATCAGAAATTACCAAACGCCACTACCACCATGCCAAGAAATACAGTAGCCAGTAAAGCAGCTGCAGGACCCTCAGATACCTCGGACGAAGAAACAGTTACTGTCTTAAACCCCCAGGCGGAGCTTACAGCAGCCAATGCCGAAATTAAGCGGCTTTAAGAGCTGCTTAAAGCTAGGGACACCCCTGCATCCAGTGTTAACTTATTAGATAGACTTGCTACGGTCCTTAAGGCCCTAGCCCAACGCACGGCATCAGCATTGTCACGGTCCGCGAAGGTCGCAGACCCCCTATTACTTACAGATGGAACCAACCCTATATTTAATAACTGGAAGCTTCAATTGCAGGATAAGCTTAAAGTTAATACGGACCACTTTCCTAATACCCAAGCTAAAATAGTATATGTCTTCAGCCGCACGGGTGGTGACGCACAGACGCACCTACATCCACGATACGCCTAGGACTTAGCAGACCCCTTCCTCTCTAAAGAAGAAATAATTAATTACCTATCTTCCATTTATAAGGATCCCTTTAAGGTACAGAATACCCGTCTTAATTATAAAAGCCTAATAATAAAAATAATAGAAACCTTCTTGGTTTTCTAAACCCGCTTTCTGCACCTAGCTAGACAGGCTTAAATCCCCCAGGAAGATCTAATGCCAGACCTCTTTAATAAGCTTACCCTAGACCTATAGCGCGCCATACTGCTAGTTTATACTACCGTATAGACGCTAAAGGAACTTATAGACTAATGCCTAGCTATTAACTAGGGCCTCTATTAAATTAAGGCATGTGCTAAGCGGTATAAGGCTAGGAGCTCCGCCAACCAGAATACGAGTACTATAAGAACGGGCCGCAATGCCCCAGTAAGATCTGCAGCCCCTATAGCACCGACTATACCGCCTGCCATTAACCCAGTGGCGAGCTATGCAACTAGTCCTGCCGTAACTCCAGCGTATACTCGGCCTTTATATAGCGACCCCCATAGACAGGCCCTTAGCGACTAAGGAGCTTGCTTTATATGCGGTTAAAAGGGTCACCATATAGCTAAATACCTAATAAATGCAAAAAAGGACAAGGTCCTACTAATCTAGGAAGATAGCGCAGAGGCAAAGTTAGAAAAAGAGGAACCCTAGAGAAAGACTCCTCTTTAGGGTTAAAAGGGATCGATATGTTATATGTCACAGTACGTGCAGAGGGACAAGGTACGAGGTACTATGTATCATTGACAAACGATGTCGTGTGCAGAACTATATAGGAGGTAAGGCGGTATATATACACGTCGCTCAGGGGTTAGGTCTGTGCTCGTGTCATGACAACACCAAGTTATAACAACGCGTCAGGCCAGTGCCGTGACAGTACATCCCCCTTCCTAAGGCGAGCTCCTGTGAGCCAAGTGTTGGCAGTAAAAACACAGAAGTAAAAAAAACAGACACATATATCCTCGTCCTTCCAGTCCTCAAAGGTCTTCGTCCCTTCAGTCCTCAGACCTCCTATATATCTACTATATCCCTCTCCACTAGCACTCGTCTCAAGTGCTAAATACAACATAGGAGTAAAACCAATGTAGAAAACAACGGAGAATTTTTTATTATAGGTTTATCCGCAGGGCGTAGGGCGGATATTAACACTTAAAAGGCTCAAAGTTGCGAAAATCGAGGTTAAGGTATAGACTTGATAGGCTTAGGGTTACAGAGATTGAGGTTAAGGCGTAGATTCTTATTATGGTAAACTTGAAGTAGTATCTATGCAAATTTAAAGACAAAGACGGAGACAGAGGCGGTGACGGAGATTAGTAACCTATAGTCTTATACTATAATCAAGTACAAGGAATATAGCCCATAAGGTATCCTCCTTGTAGCCGGCTTAAGAACTTAGGACATAAAGTAGAAGCATAGCTAGAAACAGACTTGGAGATGGAGACGGAGACAGAGATCAATAACCATAGTCTTTAAGATAAGGAATATAGCCCGTAGGGGGAACACTTAGCGTCCTAGTCTACCCGCAGCCAGCAGCTCCTGTTCTTCCCACAGGTATAGAACGGCATGCTCCGCGACCAGTAGCCCACGGCCCGCTAGTGAGGCCTATAGCCAGCTTATAAAACTTAGAACATAAAGAGAGGATATTGGCTTGTTAGAGATAGGGAGACGGAGAGAATATTAGCTCGGGAACTTAAATAGATTTAACATATAGAGATTTTACTAGGTCGGCATTGTCGTAGAACAGGGGTAAGAATCCCGCCTGGGGTAGGGTTGTAGCTTTAGAAATATAGCTGTGGAACGGTGGAAACAAAGCCCTACCAGGGGCGTAGGAGATGACACGATATACTGTCACAGTACGTGCAGAGGGACAAGGTACGAGGTACTGTGTATCATTGACAAACAATGTCGTGTGCAGAACTATGTAGGAGGTGAGGCGGTATATATACACGTCGCTCAGGGGTTAGGTCTGTGCTCATGTCATGACAACACCGAGTTATAACAACGCGTCAGGCCAGTGCCGTGACATTATATATTAATCTAGGTCAACTAGTTAGTAAAAGAAGCTGCACTATCCCTTATACTTTATTCCATAATAGATATTAAGTTTTAACCTCTGCTTTAGCTAACTCTAGAGTAAATACCTTTACCTTAATAGATACCCAGTATGCCGTAAAGCTAGCTAACCTTTTAAATATACCCCTTAAAGAACTGCCTAAACCAATTCCTATTCGCGGATATAACGGACAGATAGGGCCACCTATTATAACTATCTTGCGGATATACCTCTACGTTAACGGACAAAGACAGTATAACATCTCCTTTCTTATTACGGACTTAGGAAGCCATAATATAATCTTAGGGAGAAAATGGCTAGCCTATTTAGGCTTACAGCTCAAAGTATGGAGTAGATGGCTTATCTAGCCTAAAACCCTACCCCCAATACCGTCTTTTATAAAGGAAATTAGCATTATAATAGAAAACCTTATACGGTCACAGATAGACACCATTTATTAGGCTAATGCTATGCGTAGGGACCAGGCATTTAAAAAAGATATATAGCTTAACCCGCAATAAATCCATATACTACAACGCTCCCAGACTACTAACATTATGCCACTAACACTAGGGACCTAGGAAGCTAGCAATAAGCCAGATAAACCAGGCCCTATACAGCCATAAAGAACGGCAAGGAATATTAGGCGCCGTACTAAATAAATAAACTAGAAAGATAATTTATGGAAGATAGAACAGGAGCTAAGGAGGGCCGTAAGCCCTTAACCATAAAATACGGTTTATAAAACGTCCGTAAAGAAACCTATAAACCTCCCACTAGTTAATATCTGCTGCATTAGCGCTATAGGTTTCTACCAGAACTTAAAACGGCCTAACACTATTGCCTTTATAACTAGCTTATACAAAATTAATTAGATAATTAAAGACAAGGAAGCTCTAGCCCGTAACTAGCTTAGTAGGGAAAGTGAGCTTATAGACAAGGAGCTAGTAGAACAGAAACTACTCCGCCAATACTGGGAATTCAAGGATATATTCTCCAAGGCAGCATCCAATATACTCCCGCCTTACCGACCGTACGACTATAAGATTAAGATTAAGCCAGACAAAAAAAACACCCTTAGCTATAGCCCCCTCCGCTAGCAATCTACCAACGAACTATAGGCTACTAAGTAGTACCTTATTAACAACCTTAATAAGGGCTTTATTAAGCCTAGCTAAGTCCCCTTTGCTGCACCTATTCTCTTTATAAAAAAGCCTAACAGCGGACTCCGTTTCTATATTAACTTCCATAAACTAAACTATATAACCCGTAAAGACTAATATCTGCTACCCTTGCTTAAAGAAACACTAGCCCGTATAAGTAAGGCTAAGATCTTTATAAAGCTTAATATCCGCTAGGCCTTTTACTAGATTAGAATAGACCCTAAATCTAAGGATCTTACTATATTTTAGACCCGCTACGGATTATATAAATATAAAGTACTACCTTTTAAACTAACCAACAGACTAGCTATATACTAATAGTACATAAATAACGTACTCTTTAACTACCTTAATAACTTCTGCAGAGCCTACCTAGATAATATTATAATTTACTCTAAGAATAAACTAGAATATAAGGAGTATGTCTATAAAGTCCTATAACGGCTCCACAAAGCTAGTCTCTAGGCCAATATTAGGAAGTTAGAATTTAGTATTAAGCGCACTAAGTACCTAGGGTTTATTATTAGTATAAACGGAATTAAGGCAGACCCAGAAAAAATAGCTATAATTAATTAATAGGAACCCCTAAGGACCGTAAAGGGGGTATAGTTATTCCTAGGTTTCTGTAACTTCTACTAATACTTTATTAAAGACTATAGTAGGATTACTTGGCCCCTTAACTGCCTTACTAGAAAGAACCAACCTTTCTATTTTAATAATATATGCAAAAAGGCCTTTAACAAACTTAAAAAGCGGCTAGTCTTTACTCTACTACTAGCCCATTTCCACCTAGAACGGCCCTTAATATTAGAAACGGATACTTCAGATAGTATAATAGCTGCCATCTATTCCCAGAAACAGCTAGATAGAAAATAATACCCTATTATATACTATTTAAAGACTATAATAAATGCAGAGCTAAATTACTATATCCATAACAAAGAGATGCTGGCTATTATTTCTAGCCTTTAGCACTGGCGTGCATAGCTAGAGGGGACCCCTAAACCTATTTAGGTAGTCTTAGATTATAAGGCCTTAGAATACTTTATAATAACTAAAGCCCTTACGGCCTGGTAGGCACGCTAGGCGGATATTTTATCCTAGTTTAACTTTCTAATTATATATAAGCTAGGCGTAACTAATCATGTAGATGCCCTTATAAGGCATAAGCAAGACCTAGATAACCAGATAGCCGTAAAGATTATATTATAGACCTAGACGCTGCTATAACTAGAGCACCTTAACCCTAGAATATAGGCAGGACTAAATACGGACCCCATAAAGGTCAAGATGTGCCCTATTAACACTACAGAATTCAACCTTATTAATAAGCTACTATAGGCAAATTATACGGCCCCTTTGTTATAGGAGTACCATAAAAAGGCAAAGGCCGATACTAGCCTATAGTCCCTTAAAAATGGATTGCTTAAGTATTAGGAATAGCTAGTAGTAGCAGAGAAATAAAACCTATGGACTCGGCTTATTGCCAAAGCATATACCTAGGTCTCTATGGCCAACCCTAGAAAAAATAAGACCTATAGGATTATTGGCGACCGCTATTACTAGCCCAGAATAGTTATAGATATTAACCACTATATAGAGAACTGTGACGACTACTATAGGTCTATAATTTCATAAGACAAGACCTTAGGACTATTAAAGCCACTCCTAATACCAGAACACCCCTAGCAGTATATTTCTATAAACTTCCACAAGCTACCTATAGACCGTAATGGATATGATGTGGTTATAATTCTAGTTAACTGCTTTAGCAAGCGCCCGTTCTTAATCCCTTATTATAAAGATATTAATACTAAAGAAGTGGCCTAACTATATATCTACTATATATACCGAATCTACGGACTACTAGAGACTATTATATCTAATTACAGACCGTAGTTTATATCGGCCTTTTGGAATAAGCTTACCTAGATCCTAGGCATTAAACTAAAGCTTTTTATAGCGTACCACCACTAGACAGATGGTTAGACGGAAATTGTAAACTAATACTTAGACCAGAGACTCCGGCCCTTTATTAACTATTTCTAGAATAACTAGGGTACACTACTACCCCTAATAGACTACGCCCAGGCAACCCTACCCTATAACTCTACGGGATTTGCACCTATTTAGCTAGAAATGGGGTATTTACCCCATATAAGCTTTAACTGGGAAAGACTAGAAGGACCACAGACTATATACAAAAAACTATCTTATAAAGAAGCCTAGCAGTACGCTAAACGCTTAGAAGAAGCCTAGAAAGTAGCCTATATAAACCTAGAAAAGGCCCAGAAATTAATAAAACAGTAGGCAAATAAGCATAGGCGCGAGCCTAACTTTACCGTAGGTAATATAGTCTAGGTTACAATAAAGAACTAAAAAATATAACGGCCTAGCTATAAGCTAGACTATAAGATAGCAGGACCGTATAAGATCCTTAAAAAAGTAGGCAACTTATATAAGGTTAAGCTCCCAGACTTAATTAAAGTCTACCCTAAATTCTCGCCGGATAAGCTATAGAAAGCTGTAAATAACCCATTACCTAGATAAAGAAATAAGCCTCCCCTACTAATTTAAGTTAATAGTAACAATAAATAGGAAGTTAATAAAATACTAGCCAGTAAACTAGTATAGGGAATACTAAAATACCATGTCTAATGGAGGGGCTATAATCTAGACCCAACCTAGTACCCCGCCTGGAACTTTATAGGCTACCCCTAGAAGCTTAAAAAGTTCTATAACCAATACCCTAACAAACCTAAACCCCCAAAGTACCTCAACAAGTAGATGGAGTGCTAGTATAGCGAAGATAATAGGCTACCTATTAAGCATAAAGACAAGAATACCCCATGGTTATAATACGGACATATAAAGCCTAAGGGCAGGCTTTTTCGGAGGGGGGGGTAATGTTACGGCGCTGGTGGAAAACGGTGGATTATGGTAGACGTTATGGTAGACGCAGAGTTACATAAGCTCACGTGACTAGAGGACCACATAAAACTTCGCATAGTGCTGCTATTCTTCTCCTTTCCTTTCTCTAGCTTTGGATCCTCGTTTATAGACTACCAATTGTACAGGCTTGCGCGTCCCTCTTACTGTACTCGTACCTCGATTAACTAAGTCGCTAACACTTTATACTTTTAACTCCTATATACTTCTCCAGTATTAGTCTAACCAGTATTATATTACAGTAAATAGTTTCCTAGTACTCTTTTATACTCTACTTTAGCTCCTTTTTCTCTCTTACTATTATCTTTATTAGTCTCTTACGCGTCTCCCTTTTTCCTCTATATAGGCCTAGGCCCTAATACGGTATTATTATTATTTTACTTTTTTTTACCTATTTCTCTAATATATCTTCCCTACTTTAGGGTTATTAGTTAGCTCTCCTATAGGGCACCCTAGGGTCCCTTTATAGTTTATTTAGGCGTGTCTTAATATACTTTATAACATTAAAGTTGTACTCCTTTTGCACCCTTTATATTACTATAGCTTTAATATATAATTATAGGGGGGGATATTAGCTTCCTTCTTAAGCAGTGCTATAGCTATCTACTTATACCCGCCTATTATACTCTAAAGGTAGGCTATTTAGACCTTTTAGAGTAGTTTAAAGAGTAATTTAGGGAGCCCTTTTTTGGTTTCTCCTATAGTCTAAATACTAGATTTATATATTATAGTTGGCCGGACAACTACTATATATAGTAGGCGTAACCTTTAAAAGCATGGACCCTATATAGAATTAATAATTCTGGACATTATAATACACTGCGCTTGGCCCTTATAGGCTACTTATAATGTATATACGCTCTACCAGAGCTTATTATCTACCTATACTCCTAATACCCTTAGGCCTTAAACTAGTTGGCCCCTAAAGCCTTAAACATGGATTATATGCTAGAAATCTATAGATTGGTTATATTTTCTTATAAAATAGATTAGCTGGTATTTCTCTAGTAAGAATTAGACTCTATATTATCTTGCCTATTTTATATAGGTATTATAGGCTTTCTCTAGTATTCTGCAGTACTTTATAACTATTAGCCTATATATAACTAGGTTTATATTATTAATAAAGCTTATCCCCTAAGTCGCCCCTTTCTTAAAGGACTTAAATAGATTACTTATAAAGAAAAGAAAGAGTATGGGTAAGAGGGGTAATTCTTATAGTAATTCTGTTATAACTATAATAGGGGGGCTCTAGTATCCGCTAAAGACTAGTAATATTTCTTTCTAGCCTATAAACCCTTAAATAAATTATATAATCTATTTTAGGAAGCCCTTTGCCCTAAGAATATATAAAAGGCGCTTATAGGGTATATTATTATAGGCACCACTAATATTTAGGCTAAGCATTAATACTATAAAGTCCCTTCGCATCGCCTATGTAGATTTAATAGTGGCGGCAAGTAATATAAGTGCTAATAGTGTTAAGCGGTTCTTTCTCACCCCTATTTAACTTTATAGTAATAGGGCGTATTTTTTAGCTGTGTCTGCTATATAGACCGCTATTACCCTTTTTCAGATCTTGCTAAGGGTATTTTCTAAGGCAATAGGGCGGTAGCTTTTTAGGATTAAGTAATCTACTTTACCTTCTTTTTATAGGATAACCGTTATTATAGATTTTCCAAGTCGTGGGTAGTAGCCTATAGTAAAGTATGCTTTAGCTATATCTATAAGCTAAGGTGCTATAAGTGGTCCATAGGTCTTTAAGGCCTTATTTAGTATCCTATCTAGTCCTAATGCTATATTATTTAAAAGGCGGCTAATAGTTCTGGCTATTTCCTCTGTTATTATATCGCTGTTAACCCATAGGCGAGTTACCAGTATTTTACCTATAATATTATTAAGGTCTGCTAGAGCTAGTTAGGGGAAGAACCTTTTTATAAAGATCTGTACCTTCTTATCATTATTATTAGTGGCCTATAACTCCCCTACTCTTTATAGGGATGGTAAGTATAGGTTTTCCACTAGGCGCCCTACCTTTTTCTTTACCCATTTTGCTATAGCCTAAAGGCCTTTATTATATGGGAGGCTTAGGTTAAAAGTGTGCTTATTTATAAACTATCTTTAGTTATTCCTTACTTCTTTTTTTAGGGTATTCTTTAACTAGTTTCTTATATCTTTATATTATCTCTTGTCTTTAGGGTTATGGCTACTTATATATTTTCTTCTTGCTCATTATTGGCTGGTAATAAAAACCGTATATTATGCGGACCATATATGTTACGTATAGGGGCCCGGTTTTAAAACTAGGTAGTATTCTTCTAGCCCATTTTTAATTGCTACCTAAATCCTTTCTAGTCTTTGGTTAATTTCCTTAGGGGTGGCTAATAAGCCTCGCTTGTTTAGTATTGGATGGATTTCTTCTAGGTCTTAAAGTTATTGTTTAACTATATTAAGAAAGCTCTCTATCTTAAGCTTCCTTATTACATATCTTCTGCTATTTAGTTACGCCTTAATATCTAGGTCTAGCTATATCTGGATAGAGATATAGTCTAAGGCGAGTACCTATTTTTCTTTAGGGTTGCACCTTTTAAGTCTCTGGTATAGGCCTTCGTCTATAAATATAAGGTCAATTATACTTCTAACGGTGCCTTATTGCCATATAATTACTTTTAGGGAGGTGGCCAGTTTAAGGCCCTAGATGTCTATAGCTCTTAGTAGGCACTCTACCTATTATTTAGCAGTAATATAGATACCCCCCTACTACGGGTGGTAGAGGTTTATATCTCCTAATAGGATAGACTCCGTGCCTTTAGTTTTTAGTAAGCTTATTACTAATATAATATTCTCTATTTATAGGATGTTACGGACAGCTTAAGTACAATATTACGACTACTTGGAGAAGAGTCGGAGGAAGCTAGTTGGTTAATATAGGCACGGTCCAGGATAGATCTAGTGGAACCATATAATAAGGAATGGTAGCCGAGGTTATATAATATAATCTATATAATCTGTGTGATCTATATAATCTATAATAGAGTAAACAGAGTACATATACCTTACGGAGCGAAGGGATTTCTTAGGCGTATAGTTATATATTTAAAGGACCATAGTCCCTACCCAGATAGTTCTCTCTTTATAGTAAATCTTAGAATATAATTAGAGTTAATCTATTAGGCAACCACTCCATTAGTTATTATTATATTGTTAATTTATTCTTACCTATATACCCAGCCTAATAATAGGACCCACCGTAGTTTCTACTACAAGGTTCCGTTACACATTCACTACCAAAGTTATGGTATTAAATAAGATCGAATAATATGCCACCTAAAGCACTAGTTATAACAACGTTAACGGCAGCCACGACTTTAGGGTTAGGAGATACTAGTATAGCGGATACAGATTCTTAAGTGGTTACATAAGGTTAGTTACAGGAAATAGTTAATCGCTTATAGGATAATAGCAGGCTACTTAAAGAATGCATTAATGGAATTAGAGTAGTAAAGGTCAAGTTACCTTTAATTAAATAGTTCTTAGGAGAGAAGTTAAAGCTTAAAGGGTTTCTTACGTAGATGTATTTTAAGGTTATGCAGAAAGGAGCGAAGTTAGCAACACCTACGAACCAGGTAGTATACGCAGGACTATTCTTATTAGGAAGAGCTTTAGAGTGGTTTAAGCCTTACCTTACAGAGATATAAGTAAACGGTATAACAACTACTAACCCGGATATACGGTATGTGTTTATAAGTTGGAATGGATTTGTAGAATAATTAACGCAAATATTTAGAGACCCCAAAGCAACCATAACAGTGGAACGGAAACTTCAGAACTTAGTACAACGCACTTTAGCAATTAAGTATATAACGCAGTTTTAAACACTAGCTACGTAGGTTAAGTGGAACGATAGGGCGTTTATAGTATAGTATAAGCAAGGACTTAAGGCTAAAGTCTAGGACGTAATTATCCTAATAGAAGATGCGGATACTCTAAGAGAGTTAATAGACCAGTTAATAAAGATTAATAATAGGATCTATTAAAGGGAATAAGCTAAGAAAGGGCAAAATAGAGTTCTATAGTTGTATAAGGCGTAGAGTACGCAACAATAGACATAGAGTTAAAAACTATAGAATAGCGCAGAGCTAATAGACCTAAGTAGTACCAAAGAAACCTAAAGGTGGGAAAAGAAACTATAGAAACCCAAAGGTTAAGGATCTAGTAATTAAAGGACCTAGGAGTAGAGGCCAAACTAGGGATCTTAGTAGTAGAAGATATTTAGGCGGACTCTATAACAAGAAAAATGGTTTAAAGATAGGGCTTATATAAATTGCGGAAAACAAGGTCATTTCGCTAGAGACTATAAAGGTGGTTAGAGTAATTACGCAGTAAAGGGAACTAGGCTAGCAGACGGCATATATATATAAAGGGATAATAGTGCACTGCGAGGAATAAAAGAATGTTTAATTAACAGTTTTGCGTTTTATTATAACAATACATACCAAATTTATAAGGACGCTAAGTATGGCGCAAGCTATTAGCTATAGGAGCCATTATTATCTAAGTTTAAAGGAACCAACAAACTAGCTTATAGATTGGATATTAAAGATAATAAATTTAATATAGGCAAAGCATTTACCAATAATAAGGTAATAAAGGCAGCTTACTAAAAGCATATAGACCTTAGAAAAGTTAAAATAGAAGTAGAGACTAAAACCATTACCAAATAGGGTTTAGTAACGGATGTTATAATACTATTAGATACAATTTCCATTGCTTTATAAGATAAGAGGAGTAATATTTAGAAGAAACTAAGTAAGCAGATAACTACTAGTGCTAGCTTATTACTTAATAAAGGCAAAAGGCCATAGGCTTAAGATTCTTAAGAAGAGATATAAGAAGCTTAAGATTCTTAAAATAAGATAAGACACACCTAAGGACCCACAACAGACGAAAACCAATGGGAAAGGGTAGCTACTTAGTTTATAGACAAACAAATAAGTATAGGACGCAAGTTTAAGAACTATAAGTTTAGGGAATAAATAAGAACGTTAGTAATCCTAGGTAAATGTAGTATTTAGCCTAAAGATTAAACAGTTAATACTAGAATTAAAAAGTAAGATAACTATAAAGATCTAGCTACAAGACGTAGAAAATAAGAAACTATAGATAAGTTTAGGACAAGAATTATTATATAGTAAGAGTAAAAGCTAGATAAGAGGTTAGCTATACCAGGTTATATAAGGGACAGAGTACCTATATAAAGAGTTACTAATAGGCTAAGTACAGGGACACCTAGGGTAAAATAGTTAGATAAACTAGAATAAGAAAAGGATCTAGATATCCTAACTAAGTTTAAAGAAAGACATACTAAGGGATATTACAATATAGCAATAACAAGGTACTTTCTTATAGATAGACCATACACACTAAACTAGTTATATGGAAAGTGGTATAGGCAACAACATAACAATAAATAGGAAGATTTTTATATATAGCTAAATAAAAAAGTTATCTAAGACTAACCTATTACGGAGAAACGTATAAGTTATATTAAAGGAGTATTAATTATAATATTAAGGAACCTAGAAGAAGGATCTAGGGACTAAAGAAGTAAATAATAAATCTTAATACCTATAACAGAGATACCAGTAGTTAGGTTAACTAGGTATAGGTTTAAACTTAAGGATAAAGATAAACTAAGAGTTAACCTAAGTTACCTAGCGTATTATACACTATTGTAAATAGCTTGTATGGATAACACCTATAATATATATAGAGTACCAAAAGATAAGAACCGGAAGTACCTAGTAAGGATATATTAGGCACCCAAGGAAAGGTGGTTTAGGAATGCCAAGTATATACATAGATGGCACCTAGTAGAAGTATAAGGTTAAGGAGACTTAATACTTTAACCAGAAAGATTCCTTACAAAAAAATGCCTAGATGGATAATAGTAGTAGGAGTACCTAGAGAACACTTATCTATAGTATATAGAGGAAAAGAAACAAACTAAATATTAGCCTAAGTTAGACTAAGTATAAATAGGATCTAGCAGCCAATAGTTAGGAAAAGGGGAGGCGTATAGGACTAGAGGGAACTAGTATTAGAGCCTTAAACCCTTAAAGGAATTTAAAAATAATACCTAAACTTATAAGTTAAGTGGCAAGATCAGCAGTTTAAAGCATTAATAGATAGTAGAGTAATAAGGAACTACGTGTCACCAAAAGCAGTAGAAAGGATGGGGTTACCATATAGATAGAAGAAACACCTATATCCACTAATAATAATTTTAGGAGATCAGATAGCCTATAAAGGGGGTATTATTAATCTTAAAATAGGACCTATTTAGTTAACTATTAAAGGGAGACAGGTTAGAATATCTTTTAATATCCTACTATTAGGATAGAACGAGGCGATATTAGAAATGCCTTAGTTATAGAAGTATAATCCAAAAATTAATTGGGTTATAGGTTAGGTTAATATTAAGAATATTTAACAGTGTAAAGAGCAACAGTAAACCAAGTTAGTATAGTACCAAGTTGGAGCAATATATAAAGAGACTAAGCGAGGCTTAAGTTATATACCAAAAAGATACCATAAGTATAGTAAGAAGTTATAGTTACTAGAAAGTAAAAAGCTATTAAAACATACAGCATGGGACTATAAAATAGAATTAAAAAAGGGAATAAGTCTAAGGTTCTTTCCAATCTATAAGCTTACTAAAACAGAGTTAGTAGCGCTTAAGGAGTTTGTCCAGGAGAACTTATATAAGGGATATATTAGACCATTATAATTATTAGCAGGATATCTAGTACTATTTATCCTAAAGAAAAACGGAAAACTTAGAATATGCATAGACTACAGATAGTTAAACAGCGTTACTAGAAAGGATAGGTATCCTTTACCCTTAATTAGCAAAATCTAAGATAGGATAGGCAACGCAAAGATCTTTATAAAGATAGATTTAAGGTAGGCGTACCACCAGATTAGGATCAAGGAAGGCGATAAATAGAAGGCAGCCTTTAGGTTAAAGGAAGGACTATATAAGCTATTAGTTATACAGTTTAGGCTTATAAATGCACTAGTAACGTTCTAGAAGCGAATTAATAGTATATTAGGAAAACACCTAGATGAGTTTATTATGGCATATCTTAACAATATTATCATTTACTTAAAGAATAAGGAAGAACATAGAGAATATATTAAATAGGTCTTAAAGAGACTATAGGAAGAACAGATGCTAGTAGCAATTAAGAAATATAAGTTCTTTATAAAGAAAACCAATTTTATAGGATTTATTATTGAACTAGGAAAGATTAGTATAGACCTAAAGAAAGTTAAAGCTATAGTAAGTTAGCAAGAACTAGAGAACGTTATATAGTTAAGGTCGTTTCTAGGGTTTTATAACTACTACAGGAGGTTTATAGCACAATGGTTAAAAAGTATTAAGCCGTTTACAAGGCTAACAAAGAAGGAGGAACTATAGATTTAGGGTAGTAAGTAGAAGAAGCTATTCTAGGAACTTAAAGAGTTATTTACCTAAAAGCTAGTCCTTAAAATCTATTAACTAAAGTTAGAAATGGTTGTTAAGACAAACGTATTAGACTTTACACTAAGAGTATACTTACTATAGAAGTACCAGGACGCATAGCATCTAATAGCATACTATAGTTAGAAAATGACACCACTAGAGTTAAACTACAACATCTATAACAAGGAGTTGTTAGGTATAGTTACAGCACTTAAGGAATAGAGAGCATTTTTATAAGGCATAGAGAAACCATTTATGGTTAAGATAAACTATAAGAACCTTATAGAATTCCTAATAATAAAGGAACTCAACCAAAGACAGGTTAGATGGGCGGAAATACTTATAGAATACTATTTTAAAATTTAGTATACTAAGGGTACAGACAATACATAAGCAGATACTCTAAATAGAAAGGCTAAACTATAAAATAACAAAAAGCTATTAGGAGCTTTATTATAAAAAGATTAAGATGGATTAATTAGGTATAATTACCCAAAAATCGCAGCAACTAAGGAAAGTTAGATTTATAAGTTACTAGGGAGTAATTAGATATAGAAGATCTAAAAAGCATAGGTAGAGAATCTAGACTTAAAGCAATATAAAAACAGAGAAGCAACGTATATGCCTAAGTCTATTACAGAGGAGTTTATTAAGGAATTCCACAAGGAAATAACATAAGGACACAACGGAGCTATAGGCTTAGTATTAAGACTTTAAAAGGAGTACATTATTTAAGGAATCTAGGGACTAGCAAAATAAGTTATAAAGAAATATCTAGATTGCCAAAGGAATAAACCAACAAGGTATAAGCCGTATAGAGGGCTATAACCTGTTAAAGTACCAGGAAGACCATAGGAGGTTATATTATAGGACTTTATTATTAAGTTACTAAATTTAAAAGATCCTATTATAGGACAAGATTATAACGCAATTTTAGTAATAGTAGACAAGCTAATAAAGTGGGGATACTTTATAGCATGCACTAAAGAGATATTAGCAGAGGACGTCGCTAGAATCTATATAAAGGAAGTATTTATAAAACACGAAGCACTAGACAAAATTATATCGGACAGAGATCTAAGATTTATAGCAGCGTTTTAGGAGGTGTTTTTGGCAGAATAGGGGGTTCGCGCAGCAACCTCTACAGCATATTATCCGCAGACGGACGGATAAACGGAAAGACTAAACTAGACACTAAAATAGTATCTAAGGCATTATATCAATTACGTACAGAATAATTGGGTATTATTATTACCAGTTACATAGTTTGCATACAATACAACATTATAAGAAGGAATGGGGACATTACTATTTAAGGCGAATTACGGGTATAAGCCAAGAACGTTATTATCGCTACATTAAGTAAAGAAAACGAGTAGCATAGCTAAATAAAGAATAGAGATGTTAATAAATCTTTATATAGACCTTATGGAAACAGCCAAGCTAGTACAGCAAAGGATAAAAAGGTACTACGATACTAAGAGATCTAAGGGACCAGATCTAAAGGAGGGAGATAAAGTATGGCTACTACATAAAAATTTTAAGAGTTGACGATTAAGCAAGAAGTTAGACCATATTAGACTAGGACCTTTTAAAATTACGTAAAGAATTTTATTAGTTATATATAAGTTAAATCTACTAGCTAAAATAAAAATCTATCCTATATAATATGTCGCAATGCTAGAACTAGCACACGGAGATATTAAGCCACCAGTTTATAAGGCAGACATATATAGAGGATAAAAAGAAGACAAATAGCAAGTTTTAAAGATCATTAGTTATAAGGATATAGATAATAAAACATAGTATAAAGTAAAGTAGATAGGCTATAATAAGACTACCTAGAAACCACTAAGCAACCTAGAAAACGCTATAGGAAAGGTACAGAAGTATTAAAAGAAAGTAGGTTAGGTAATATTAATAAGAAACAATTACTAAAAAATAAGTTACCTAAGGGGGACCTAAGAGGAGCAATTGCTAAGCTACTTAGAGTTGTTTCCCTTATAGAAAGAGAGCTAGTCCTTTTATTACCTAGCTTAAACAGACCCTATTAAACTAGCTTCTACTCCTTAAAACAAACCTTCTTATATATACATTTAAGACGTTAAAGACAAGTATAAGCTAGACATTAAGCTTTAAGGACACGTATAGACTCTTCTAAGACACGTTAAACCTTAAGCAGCGTAGAGGCTAGTTTACTATTAAGTTTCTTAGCGGTAGATTAAATATAAGACCCTATAATAAGTTACTTAGGGAACCCAAAAACTATTAAGAGTTATAGAACGCGCACACTTAGCGTTAAAGATAGAGCGGACGTCGTAGGATAATTAAACGTTTGCTTTAATGCACTTTAAACAAGAGGATGGTTATTAAGACAAAGGGCTTACTAGCATAATACAAACTAACCCCTCTTTTATACAGCGAGAATATGGAGATAGTATTATCTCACCCAAAAACAAGATTGTAGCAATAGTACAAAACCAGCGAGCTGTAGAAGAAAAAGAAGAAGCTTTAGGTATAATAAGTAAGGATATTAACTAAATTAATTAAACGGACATTATACCTCTAGTAGATAACTTAGAGATATTAGGAATCTTTAAGGACAAAGATAAAAAGGAGGGAGATAGTATTACAGACAGCTTAAGTACAATATTATAACTACTTGGAGAAGAGTTAGAGGAAGCTAGTTAGTTAATATAGGTACGGTCTAGAATAGATCTAGTGGAACTATATAATAAGGAATAGTAGCTAAGGTTACATAATATAATTTGTGTAATTTATATAATCTATATAATCTATAACAGAGTAGATAGAGCATATATACCTTACAAAGCAAAGGGATTTCTTAGGCGTATGGTTATGTATTTAAAGGACTATAGTCCCTACCCAGATAGTTCTCTCTTTGTAGTAAATCTTAGAATATAATTAGAGTTAATCTATTGGACAACCACTCTACTAGTTATTATTACGTTGTTAATTTGTTCTTACCTATATACCCAGCCCAATAATAGGACCTACTGTAGTTCCTACTACAAGGTTCCGTTACACACTAGCTTCTACTCCTTGGAACGAACCTTCTTACGTATATGTTTAAGACGTTAAAGATGAGCATAAGCTAGACGTTAAGCTTTAAGGACATGTGCGGACTCTTCTAAAACATATTAAACCTCGAGCAGCGTAGAGGCCAGTTTACTATTAAGTTTCTTAGTAGTAGATTAAACACAAGACCCTATAATAAGTTACTTAGGGAACCCAAAGACTGTTAAGAGTTATAGGACGCGCACACTCAGCATTAGAGATAGAGTGGACGTCGTAGGATAATTAAACATTTGCTTTAGTGCACTCCAAACAAGAGGACGGTTGTTGAGATAAAGGGCTTACTAGCGCAATGTAGACTAACCCCTCTTTTATACAGCAAGAATACGGAGACGGCATTATCTCACCTAGAGACAAGATTGCAGCAATGGTGCAAGACCAGCGAGCTGTAGAAGAAGAAGAAGAAGCTTTAGGTATAATAAGTAAAGATATTAACCAAATTAATTAAACGGACATCACACCTCTAGTAGACAACTTGGAGATATTAGGAATCTTTAAAGACAAAGATAAAGAGAAGGGAGATAGTGTTATAGATAGCTTAAGTATAATATTATAACTACTTAGAGAAGAGTCGGAGGAAGCTAGTTAGTTAATATAAGCATAGTGTCACAGTACTGACCTGTTGTACACTGTCTCGTACTGTTTCCTACTATTGGCTGGCCCACTATTAGCGCCTTGGCGGGCTGGCCCTACTATTTGTGTATAATACCCCCTTTTTATCTTCTTCTCCTCTTTATACCACAATGTAGTTATTTAGCCTACTTGCATTACAGTACTATAACAGTTTATGGTATCTCTAATTGCGCCCCATTATGACCTTTGTTTTTTCCCTCTTCCTAAGTATACTATCTCCGTTTTCCTAGTGTAATTGCGACCTGGTGTAACCAATAACACTATACCACAGTCCCAGACAACCCTAGCACAGTCCCAGACAATCTTAGTATAATCTTAAATAATCTTAGTACAGTTATAAATAATCTCAGCATTATAGCCAGCCTTATAGATTTTAATTGCCTTACCTAGATCCCTTAAAATGGGCGACTATAATATAGATAATACCCCGTTAATAAACCTACGTGAAGCGCTTGCCTGCCTCTTTAATACCTCCCACACCCACATTGCCTAGGTAATTAGGAATGGCCTAGAGTACCCTAAGGACCTTAATATAGCAGGAACCTTCCAGCACCTTTCTATATATACAACCTTTTTGACTAGCGTTAAGAACGGCCTCTAAGCCGTCTATAACAAAGGCTAAACTATAAAGTCTTAACTTAAAGAAGCTCAGCATAGAATTAACTCCCTTAAGACGCTTAAACCATATATATAACAAAACGAATAATAAGCTCTTGTATATACTAAGACCATATAAAGTCTAAGCTCTTAGATTACTATACTCACCCAGACTATTACTAAGAAGAATATAGCTACTGGCTCCCCTCTTCTAACTAAGCCCTATAGAAAAAAGTGTAAAGCAAAAGATCTAACCCTGTTTAATGGCAAGGGATCACCAATTAAAAAACAAGAAAAATTTAAGATATGGGAAATAAAGATCTAAGGCGTTTTCCAAAGAGATATAAAGTGCTTTGAGACTCTAATAGATGAAATCCTCTACATGTCAGATATGCTGATAGATAAGGCCTATAACTATGTTAAGCATGGCCTTGATATACTACGTATATACCTAAATGACTTAAGCAAATGGACCTTCTCTAACCGAGAGTCTATGCTCGTGTATATAAGGAAGCACTATAAGACTATTAATATAACCCAAGCAGCTAAAAATAAGTTGGATACCTTAAGCTAGGGTAAGCGTAACTACTGGTCCTAGAAAGTAGAGCTTAATAAGTTAATAATTAAAGCAAACAAGACTAAGGAATAAAAAGTGGACTTGCTTAAGAAGAATATTTTACTAAAGATAAAAGACCTAGCCCTTACCCTCAGCCGCAAGATTGGCGATGCTGACTATAAAGGCTGGAGTAAGCAGATAGACGTGTTCGCTTATAACCTATAGAACTATGCCCACTATATAAAACTAAATACCGCTAAGCTAAGTACTGCTGGCGGCTATTGACCTATATTACCTAATAACAACACCTTAGTACTGGTACTATAGAATGACCTAATGGACCTCGACGCCGTTAAATTTGGTAGTAGTAGTAGTAGCCTCCCTAATAACGTCCAAAGACACCGTATGGATAATAGACTTTGTATAGCATGTGGTCAACCTGGCTACTAGAAAGATGCTTATAACCCTAGGATAAACCCAAATCCCCTCCTAATACTACCGCGCTAACCCCCTCCTAGCCGCGGCGGATTCTTTAGCAGAGGGGATAGTAACCAAAACGGTAACCGTGGATGAGGATATGAGTTCGGATATAGAAACCCACCCCCGCGATAGCCTTCCCTAATATAGCCCCAGCTAATGGTCCTATACGCAAACTATGGACAAGTGCTCCGTGTTGCTACTAATTATAAAACTGGCTATGTTATTGGTGAAATACCCTCTAGCATATATACACCGTTGGAGACCGATACGTTAGGACATACTAGCTAAGACTATAGCCACTAGCCAAGCCCCATAAGTTAGTTATTAAAAGGCCAACCCTTGGACTAAGTCGCCTCCAAGGGTCAGAACCATACGGGGAGGAGGATAAAAGGATTAGATCTATACTACTAGATTAGTTAGACCTTGTTTTAAGTTAACTGCTACTTAACCTTAGAACAGTAAATAATAATAGAAATACTATCCTTATTTAGATCTACCTCTCCTTACTGCGCAACCCACTCCTATAAGTTTTTATTGAAATAGTAAGCCTCGTTAACACCAGTAGTATAGCACCAGCATTTACAGACGAAGACTTGCTTATAAAAAAGCATAATATTATAATAAAAAGACTTCTAGTCCTAAAACTACTCCGCCTTACTAACGGACTCCCATCCAGCTTTATTACCCACTACTTTACAGCAAAAATGATAATCGGCCACTATATAGAATCTATGCTTTTCTATGTTATAAAATTATTACCCTCTATACTAGTAATTCTTGGAATGCCCTAGCTTAAAAAATATAACCTAAGAGCAGACTTCCCCGCTTTAGAGCTTAAGTTTAACTCTAATTACTATGCCTACAACTGTCTCCTATAGCATATTCCCGATTATGACTAAGTAATACCATGTGGACGCATCGCAAGGCTAACGCTTAGATACCGTTAGCTGACAGTAGAAGAGGTACCTAACACTAGTGACCCAATATACGCAATAAACAAAGCGGAGATTCTAGAAGACTAGACCACTACCCTATCCCTAAAAAAATAAACACTGCTAGAACTATAAGTCCCCTATATATACCCGCTTAACCTAGGTTAGCCAACAAGACACCTAACTTTAAGTTATTTGCCATACGCATATACAACCACACGTATAATAGCCAAAGATATTATAGCCAAGACTGAAACCAGAGCAATTAAGACCTCCCCCCTATAACGCCCAACCTTATACCCGTCTCCTGCGCGTACCGTATAGGGCCGCCGCCTCGTTTCCGCCCCCCTAGGCTGACCGAGCCGTGCTAGCCTAGCCGTAGCACTAGAGAACCAGATACGCCCTAACCTGGACAACATTAGATGCACTTATGCCGTTAATTTTACCCAGTTCTGTAAATAAAAAGACGTAAAGGTAATAAGGATCCATATGGCGGAGCTAGTAGAACTAGTTAAATAAGAAGAACACCGACAGCTGCTTAAAGAGCTGCCTATAGGCCTAATAAAAGTACTAAACCTATTAGAAAGATCTTTCCGCTAGCTAGTAGAAGGCAACTATACAATAGAGGAAGCCCGCAAAGCGCTACCCCCTTATTTTTATAACTTCCTTAAGATAAACCTAAAAACCAAGCCTGAGTTTCTACGCCAAAAGATAGTTAATACTAATATTAAGAAATTCCTAAAAGGCAAACCAGAATTAACCCGCAAAGATATTTTATAACGCTTACTAAAAGAGTTTCGCGAATATATTAAACACTTCCTCCCTAAGAATGTAGATAAGCTGCCCCCTTACTAACCATAGGACCATAAAATTGAGATTATACCCAGAAAGCAGGCCCTATATTATAAGAATAGACCACTCTCACCTACTAAACTCAGTTGTGTAAAGAAATGGATTGACAAGATGCTAGATAAGGGTTTTATCTATAAATTAACCTTACTAGCCACTGTATTACTCCTCCTTGCTATAAAACCTGGTGGTAGCGTGTGAATCTGCCATAACTACTAAGGCCTAAACATAGTTACTATTAAGAATTAGTACCCATTGCCACTAATCTATAAGATACTTAATGCACTTTATAGTGCTAAGTACTTTACTAAGCTTAATGTAATTGCTGCGTTTAACTGGATCCAAATTACGGAAGGTTATAAGTGGCTTATAGCATTTATTACCTGGTTTGGACTCTATAAAATATTAGTTACACCGTTTAGTCTCTATAATACGCCCACTATGTTCCAGAACTATATTAACTATGTTTTATATAACGCCCTTAATAACTACTGTACTGCCTACCTTGATGATGTCCTTGTCTTCTCTAAAACACGCACTAAGCACACTAAATATGTAAATAAAGTTATCTAGAGACTCGGCAACGCCGGACTACAGATTAACATTAATAAGTCTGAGTTTTATGCTACTAAAACAAAATATCTCGGCTTGATTATCTTGACTAATGGCATAACTATAGACCCTAAGAAGGTGCAGGCCTTATAGGAATAGAAGGACCTAACGTCAATTAAAGAACTATAGCAATTTCTTAGCTTTGTGAACTTTTACTAATAATTTATCTAAAGCTACTCCGTAGTTATTAAACCTATAACTAGGCTACTGAAGAAGAGTACCAATTGGTTATGGGGCCCTGATTAAGCATAAGCCTTTTAGACACTAAAGACAGCGTTCACCATAGCACCGGTCCTAGCATACTACGACTACACAAAGAAAACCGTAGTAGAGACAGACGCCTCAAACTGGGCTTTAGGAGGAGTGCTTTACCAAGCTGGCGAAGATAGCAAACTTAAGCCAGTCGTATTCTTCTCTGCTAAGCACTCCGCCCCGGAATGTAACTATAAGATATACAATAAGGAGCTCCTAGTAATTATAAAAGCACTAAAAGAATGGCGCCCTAAACTACAAGGAACCGAGTAACTATTTAAGATTATTACGGACTATAAGAACCTCCAGACCTTTATAATAATAAAATAACTAAACCAGCGCTAAGTCTAATAGGCTAAGTTCCTCTCTTAGTTTAACTTTATTATTACCTATAGGCCTAGCACCAAAGCCACAATCCTAGACGCTCTTAGCCGTCTCCTAGGCATAGCACCTGCTAATACTAGTGACGAACGTCTATAATACTGAGACCGCGTTATCTTACTATAAAAAAAAGTTGACCCCGCTATCCTAAAAGAGCTGCTAAGCAAATCCCAAGACTAGAGCGTTAAAGACTTTATCGCAGTAATAGACCTAGAGCCTAAGAAAAAACCCCTTAAGGAGCTTATTAAGAATGCCTATAAGGAGAATAAACTCGCTAGGGATATGTTGGCTGCGCTACGTAAACGGGAAGGCCGTAAAGCATGTTGCTGGCCTAAGCAGATTAGGAAGTTACTCCACTATAATAAATCCAAATGTTTAATTGTTGACGGCCTAATCTACTATAAAAATCAAGTATTTGTCCTTAATTTACCTAAACTCCGACTAGAAGTCGTATACCGCACGCATAGTTTGGGTCCTGTGGGCCACCTAGGCCGCATTAAGACGCTAGACCTCCTTAATCAAACCTATTAGTAGCTAGGTATTTCACAGTTCACGGCTACCTTTGTAAAAGACTGCGCTCTCTGCTTCCGTATAAAGACCCTATGCTTAGCACCGCCTGGTTTCCTAAAACTACTAGAACTACTAGTCCGCCCATAAACCGATATCTCTATTAACCACGTCGTCGACCTGCCTAAGTGCCTTTATAATGGCAAAATATATAGACATATCTTTGTCGTTATTAACTGCCTAATAAAGATGAGACACTTTATTCCTGTTACTAGCCTAGATACTAAGGAGCTTGTTAAAGCATTTATCCACACTATCTATAAGTTACACGGCGCTCCAAATACTATTATTTCTAATAGAGGCTCTTTATTTGTTTCTGACTTTTGGCGTCGCCTAAACTAGCGCCTAAAGGTAACCCTAAGCCCTAGTTCCGCATGGTACCCTAAAATAGATGGCCAAACCGAGATTATTAATGCAGCAATAAATAAGTACCTACGCGCCTTTATAAGCTTTACCTAAGACGACTAGGTAGATTGGCTCCCCTTTGCCAAGTTTGCCATAAATAACTAGATTAATAAGACTACGGGAATCTTACTATTCTTTACCAACTATGGCTACAACCTACGTCTAGGCGTTGAACTAGCGGGCCCCCAGCCATCAGCCCTGTCTATATATACAAAGAAGGAGTACTTATAAGCTAATACTATTGCTAACCGCTTTAAGCGCATCTTAACCTAGCTTAAAGCCCTAGCTCGTATCTCCCAGCGACGCTATAAAGACAACGCTAATATAAAACGAGACGAAGGTATAATATTTAAAAAGGATAACATAGTTATAGTTAGCCTTAAAAATATAAAGACTAACCAGCCTAAGAGGAAGTGGGATAATAACTAGGACGGACCCTGGCCCATCCTAGCTGCCTATAGAGGAGTAGTTGTAGTTAACCTCCTAAACCATATCCGCGTTAACAAGTCTTTTTATACTTTAAAAGTCCGCCTCTAGTTCCCTAAAGAGATCTCTAGTTAAGCACGCATTAATAAAGAGGAACGTTATAATATCATAGAAAGAATAGCTAAAAGAGATAATAATAGCAATATTACGGATAAGTGGGAATTTAAAAAGATCCTTAATATACATAATAAACAAATAGACGAGCATGGCCTAACATATTATATTAAGTAGAAGTATTATAACGAAGAAACCTAGGAACCCAAGAAGTCCCTAAAAGGGTGCGAGCGCGCACTATATAAGTTCCATAAATAATACCCTAAGAAGCCCGGACCCCCAGACTGGGCATAAGATAAGGAAAAGTTACGCTAAGGTTATAGCCAACCACGATATTAATTTGTGGTGGTTAAGATGTCATGGAACTTTGATCGCCGGTTAAAGTTATCTAATTAGCTAGATTCTTGCTAAGGAACGCCACGAAACACCACACAGATTAATTCCGGTAGCGGTATAGAGTTCTGCCGACTTTATTTACTAAACTAACTAATTAGGATTTTCCATCCCCAGGATAGAAAATCGCCATTGGCTTAGCTAAGGGCGGTAAGCGGAACCGACATCTTCGCGATAAAAACCAGCCCCCGCGCATTACCTGTTTTTAGAGTTATTTATTTAGTTTAGGGACCAAACCTTCTAGGGGAGGGAAGTACTATCACGGCACTGACCTGTCGTACACTGTCTCATACTATTTCCTACTGTTGGCTGGCCCACTATTAGCGCCTTGGCGGGCTGGCCCTACTATTTATATACAATACCCCCTTTCCATCTTCTTCTCCTCTTCATACCACAATGTAGTTATTTAGCCTACTTGCATTACAGCACTGTGACACACAGTCTAAGATAGATCCGGTGGAACCATATAATAAGGAATAGTAGCTAAGGTTATATAATATAATCTATATAATCTATGTGATCTATATAATCTATAACAGAGTAGACAGAGCATACGTACCTTATAGAGCGAAGGGATTTCTTAGGCGTATAGTTGTGTATTTAAAGGACCACAGTCCCTACCTAGATAGTTCTCTCTTTGTAGTAAATCTCAGAATATAATTAGAGTTAATCTGTTGGGCAACTACTCCACCAGTTATTATTATATTGTTGATTTGTTCTTACCTATATACCCAGCCCAATAATAGGACCCACCGTAGTTCCTACTACAAGGTTCCGTTACATAGGACCCCTTTAACCTTAGGGTTATATATATTAATAACTTATACCGGTCCCCTATATATCTAGATTAATATAACTGCAATATTTAGGTTAACTGCCTGCTATGACTATAAGGATAGGCTAATAGCCTTACTAATTATAAAGTATACGCGTATAGCTGCTTTTGGTTTATATAGAAGCTAAAATCCTTAAGGGCAGTATATTAATTATATATAGGTATTATAATACGGCTCTTGTATAGCAAGGATATAGTATTTCTCTAGGTCTAGACTGTTTAGTAAAGGCCTTATAAGACAGTGGTTTATATTGCTGCAGTTATACTATATAATGGATAGATAGCGGACCCTTAGTAAGGGTCCTTTATCTCTCCTTTATTTTTCGCTTTTTCTATTTTTACTTTCTCAAGGATTTTTAAAATTTCTATCTCTTGGGTCTATACCCTGGTTACTACTTATTTTATATAGAGCTTTCTATTTCTGTGTCTTATATTCCTACTAGCGCTTCTATATCTATTGGGAATAAGGCAAGCGGTCATTACATAACGCCGCGGCACTAGTATGGCGAGGAGTCTTAGGCTCCTCGCCCTTCCTCATTCCAAGAGGAGAGAAAATATAATAATAACATCATACTAGCTACAAACTGTAACTACGTAATATCACCTTGTGTTACCAACACTAATTAGTGGTTAACTTCACTGTTATACCACAGAACAGCTAGGTATTCCACCAAGAAGAGACGAGCCACTATACTAGTGCTACTTATGCTAGAGGAAGCTGTCTTTTAAGGTTAGAACTGGTCCTAAACCTTAAATAGAACTCTTCCATAAATCTAAGGATTTAAAGGCTAGAACTGGTCCTAAGCCTTTCCTAGATTATAGATTCTTGCGTCTATTATACAGAACAACACACTTTATAAGTCTTTGCGATTTAAGGCTAGAACTGGTTCTAAGCCCCATAATCGCAAATATACGTTATGAACGCGTACTAAACAACGAACGCGTACCAAACAATAATCCCTACCCTAATAACACCCCCACCCCCCCCTAAAAACATAGCTACGCCTACCTTAAACAACTAGGAAGACTCCTTACCACTAGGGGTAGCTTTGTACGTAAAACTTATCAATAAAGATTAGGACGAATTTACCATTAATACAATAACTTATACCACAAAATAAGTTAACGGCTTTCTCCTACACTGTATTATATTCTACTAAAGTAGACACTATACCGATCTACAGCTATAGGAATATTTTAGGGAGGATTTTATAGGATGGACCGCCAACACCTAGGCACTTGGCAATGTTAATATTATTTAGGATTTTTAAGACTTCCTCCGTAGGAATAGGGTATATATTACTAAAAACGGTAACCCAATTACCAGTAATATCTAGGCCGTTATTATTAGTATAGAAGAACCAGTATAGACGGAAGCTAAGATTATACGTTAACTATAAAAACCCAGAACTAACCCGTATTCTTTAAAAGGCAACTTTAATTCGGAACGAAACCCTTAGAACGCTACTATCCCACCTAGAGGTGCTCTTCCACTTAGAGGTACTCTCTTACCTAGAGGTACTCTTTCTCTACCTCCGCCGCCTCTAGCTCCTCTACCCTAGCCAACCAGTAAGCCTCTACTACGAGAAGTCACGAATCTAATAAAGGTATATTTAGACAAGGAGAAGAAGTTTAGAGGAGAATTATATAATATACTTGGAACAAAACTATAGGTCTTTTATAACTGCTATAGCAAGGTTAGAATCTAATGCTACTAATTTTATTATGCTTTCTTAGTTATATTAAAGGGACGGGTGGCGATATTTTATTATAACTATATTGCGGGTAGAAACTATAGCTTTAATATAATGCTTTAGCTTACTAGAGCCCACTTTAAAACTAATAAGAATTGCTAGCTTTATATATCTAAATAGCGGGAGACTATATTCCAAAGAGTTATCGCTTCTAACGTAATAAAGACTCGTTTAGAGTGCCTTTAACTACTCTTTAATAAACTCTAGAAAATCTAATATGGCCTTACCAAAACTTACTAAAATAAGAACAGCCTGAGGGACTAGGTTATTTTAGCCTGCCGTAGCGTTCCTAAGTGCAATTTGGCGCTATATAAACCTATAAATATGTTTAAAGGAGTATATGCCGAGCTACGCTCCGCTATAGGTACTATAATATAAACATAAGAATCTTAATAGTTCTATACTGAAAATCTTACCTAACTAAGTATTCCTAACTAACATGATTACAACTAGACTAACCATATATATAGTAGCCGTGGTAGGGAATACGGCAAAGGGTATAATTAACGTTAACTATAAGGCAATTATAGAGGTCCTTATAGAGGTTTATTTTAAAGTAATCGCTAGAAGAAGTACTATGTTTGTAAGAAGCTAAATTGCTAGTTAACTAGACACTCCCTTAATAAGTAAAAGGAGGCATATAATAAGTTCCGTTAGAGTGCAAGAAACGTTAAAAATTATAAGGTTACTACGGCCTACTTTTAAAGCTTCCTGGTTTAATATAAAGGCGTAGAAGATCTTAAGGGTAAGGTTAATAAGATTAAACAGTTCCTTATAGATATAGAAATTAAGGACTACTCTCCTAACTAATACTTTACTAAGTATGGTAAGGTAGATAGCATATAAACCGTTACTGTTCTTAATAACTAATCTACGCTCCATTCTATCACGAAGTTAGATATCTTTAATAAGCTAAAGGAGAGCTCTACGTTCTCCTTTAATAACAGATACTCGGCAAACGTCTTCTATAGTATTATGCTAGATACTGGAGCCGCAGGAGTATCTATAGTAGGAGAACCTTAAGTTCGAGCCCTTTAACAGCTTAATAGCTCTGTTTAGATTAACTATTTAATGGCAGGCCAACACATAATTTATTTTGGCAAGGGTACTGCGACCTCTTTTAGCATAATTAGGGTCTAAACCCCCTTAGGGTATATCACCTTCTATATTATTCCTATAAATACTCCGTTTCTATTTTATATTAAAAATATAGATAAATTAGGCGTTAGGCTTAATAACCTTAAGAATATACTTATTTAGGGAGACAATTAAGTGCCTGTTATATATAAGTAGGGTTACCCCTGGTTGCTCCTTTATTAACTAAAAAAGAGTGTTGCTTAAAGCCACTTAACTAAGTTAGAATTATGCCAACTATACTATTGTTTTAGCTACCTATCTGTTTACCAATTGCTTAAGGTTCTTTAGCGAGCAGGCTATAAAGTTAAGGTTAAGGTAATTAAGCACCTTATAAAGTACTGCTATTACTACTAAATAAACCAGAAGTCCCCTAGCTGATTTAAGTTTACCCTTAAGGATAACTATAACTTTAACTTCTGTATTATTATTAATGTTATATATCTTAGCGGTAAGCTAGTGCTCTAAGTTATTAACTTTTTAACCTTTTTCTAAGCCGCGCGTTTCTTAAAAGATATATTAGCTAGAAACACATAGGATACCCTTTAGTTATACTAGATTAATATTTACTTAGGACCCCCTAATTAAATTGTCTATAATATAGGAAAGAACTTCTTATCTATAGAGTTCTAATAATAGATAAAGGTAATAGCAATTAAGGTTAAGGAAGTTCCTATTAAGGCATATAATAGTATTAGAAAAGTGGAATAATATTACGCGCTATTATACCGCGTATATAAGATTATTGTGACGGTGCTAGAGCGCGTTACCTGCCAAATTCTGCTATACTGCTGCCATATTCTGCCAACCTACGATTGGCTCGCTTACCGCTAGCGCCTTGGCGGCTGCCCTTTTATATATGTTTACTATGGTCCTGGCAACCCCCTTCTTTTCTTCTCCTTAGCTTAGTATCTTCATTAGATAGCAATCCACAAGCTTTAGTTTAGAGGCATTTATACGAGCCATTACATTATACTAAGCTCTCCATATACTGCCTGGGAAGGCCTTAATAATATCCCACCCTATAAGAAACTTTGTCTGCAACGACGCGTTGACGCGCTATACTTAGACACTAAAACAACTCTACATTGCCTGGGAAGGCCTTAATAATATCCCACCCTATAAACCAGATAGGATTGGACCTGTACCCCCAGAATTAAAACCGAATTATACGATTCCAATAAACCCTAGGAAGCCAATAATGGCACCTAAAGCAAGCTTATCTAAAAGAGCTGCCCCAACCCAAGAAGAACACGAGATTCAATTAGGATCCGAAATTGAGGATAACAATAATAGTATAGATATACACAAACAGATTCGTGCCCTAACGGCTAATTAGGAAGCCGACCGTCTCTAAGCTTAAAGTATATAGGAGACCCTATAAGAGATCCTGGACAGCCTCGCGGCCCTATAAAGCTTAGCCCCCCCTTCCAGAAGTCCTAGTCGTCCTATTTACTTAACCAAATATAACATACCAGGGAGTATGGACACGATAACAAAATAATTAAAGTCCGTTAAGCTCCCTAACCCCTAACCACTATCCGATAGAATAGACCCTACCTTTGAGAATTAGAGGATTTAAGTACAAGGAAAGCTCCGTGTTAACTATAACTATTTCCTTTCTAAAGAAGCCAAAATGCTCTACCTCTTTAGTTAAACTACAGGGGATGCCTAACGGCACCTTTAAGCCAAGTTTAAGGACGATTCCCCTGTCCGATTTATATCTGTTAATAAGATGATACGGCACCTAGCTACTATCTACGTTAACCTAAATAAAGTACGGGATGCCTAGTATAACTATAATTACCTAATAATGAAACCAAACTAACCCTTTGCCGAATTCTAGACTTAATTCCTACACCTTACGGAAGAAGGCTAGGTTCCCCTTAAGAACTACCGTTTGGACTTATACAATAAGCTGACAATCTGGCTATAAGAGAAGATTGCTATAACCTTAGATAACCTACTGACCTATAAAAAACTCGCAGCTTATTGCCTATCTTTAGACGCAGAACTAAAGCGGATTAACGCCCACCCTAATTAGTAGAAGCGACCACGTAGCAATCACAACTCGCCAGCTACACCTACAGGAGCTGGAGCAGGAAGACAAGCTACGTCTACTCTTGTACCAAAAGCGGTTATAACTATACACCGGCAAGCCTTGCCCGACCAGCTATATACCACGCCCTTGACTAGTACTTATTATAATACCCTAATTGACCCCGCCTCGGCCACGTACTATAACTGCGATAAGAAGGGTTACTTTGCCTCGTCTTACCCAGAACTAGGGGATATTAAGGAGATAAAGAAAGGAGAAACATCCAATAAGTTAGGAAAAGAAGAACCCTAGGGAAAGACTCCCCCCTAGGGTATTCTATTAATCTTAAAGAGATTAATCTAAGTTAGTTAATAGGTGGAAAACACTTTATAGTTCCATATATAGTATCTTAAAATGGATATAGAGTTAACTTAACTGCCCTTATTAATACTAGAGCAAATGGCTTTGCCTTTATAAATACTGCCTGTGCAATTAACATTGCCAAGTTTCTAAATGTAAAAGCCACCCTACTAGAGAAGCCTGTCTAGGTAAAAGGCTATAATGGCCAAGCCGGTAAGCCGGTTACCTATATCCTGAAGTTATATATCTCCCTTAATGGGCAACGTTAATATAGCATCCCTTTCTGTATCTTAGACCTAGGGTCCTACAATATAATCCTTAGCCAAAAATAGATGTCCTACTTTAATATTTAGCTGAATGTATAACAAAGACAGTTTGTCTGGCCGGAGGATAGACCAAAATTACCCTCCTTTATTAGAGAAATCCGAACCAACCATAAAACACTAGCCGCGAAGTCTGACCCTATATATTAGCAGGATATCCAGGCCCGTGACCTAGCCTTCGCCTAAGAAGACGTCTACCGCGAAGCTGGAAAGAACTCTATACTAATAAAGATACTCTCCCAAAGCGCTACATTTAAGGAGGACTCTACGTACGGAAGCGGGACAGATAGTAATATAGACAGCGTCCAAATCGCGTAGATCCGACTAGTATGGAAAAGAACGTACCAATAAGATATAAGGGATAACCTCTAAAAGATATAACAGAAGCTAAAAGGAGTAATAACAACGCTAATACCCCAGAGGGCCCTAAGGTCACGCACGCCCCTATTGTCCTATAACCCCCCTGTAGTAGACATTGCCGCAATTAGCGCTATAGCGTTCCACTTTAATATATACCAGAAGGAAAATGAGGTCTTTATAATAAGCCTATATAAAATTAACCGGATTATTAATAAGAGGGAAGAAAAGCTAATTAAGGAAACTAATAAGGAACTAGTTAAACGTCTTCTTTCTACTATCTATGTTAAGTACAAGGACGCGTTCTTAAGGGTGGCTTTGGACAAGTTACCCCCTTACCGGACATACAATTATAAGATTTAATTGGAAGCCAATAACTTACTAGGCTATAGCCCCCTTTACTAACAATTAACGGACAAGCTAAAAGTAACAAAGTAGTACTTAATTGATAACCTAGATAAAGGGTTTATTAAGCCAAGTTAAGCCCCTTTTGCTTCCCCTATCCTATTTATAAAAAAGCCTAGTGGAGGCCTCCGTTTTTGTATTAACTATTAGAAGCTAAATACTATTACTTAAAAGGATTGGTATCCTATTCCGTTAATTAACGAAACCCTCGTATGTTTAAGCCGGGCAAAGATCTTTACTAAACTTAATATCCGCCAAGCTTTCCACCAAATTAGGATAGACCCTGTATTTGAAGATTTAATAACGTTCCATACCTATTACAGGTCCTATAAATGCAAAGTTCTTCCTTTTGGACTAATAAACGGACCGGCTACATACCAAAGGTATATAAATGACGTTCTTTTTAATTACCTTGACGAATTCTGCATGGCATACCTAGACGACATCCTTATATACTTAGACAACGAACTTGAGCACCAAGTTCACGTTAAGAAGGTCCTAGAGAGATTACAGAACGCGGGTTTGCAAGTTAATATTAAGAAATATAAATTTGGGGTAAAACGCACAAAGTACCTTAGGTTTATAGTAAGTATAAATAGGATTGAAGTCGACCCTAAAAAGGTCGACGTAATCCGCAACTAGAAGCCCCCTTACACTATAAAGGGGATCCAGTTCTTCCTGGGTTTTTATAATTTCTACCGCCGATTTATCCGTGACTATAGAGTTGTGGCAATACCTCTTATACGACTTACCCGGAAAGACACGCCTTTTATCTTTAATAACGACTGTATGGAAGCCTTTGGAGAGTTAAAAGATTGGCTTATCTCTTCTCTAATCCTTTGTTACTATGACCCGGACCTTGAATTAATGCTAGAGACGGACGCTTCTAATAGAGTTATAGCGGGAATCCTATTATAGTTATATCTAGACGGCGAATGGTACCCTATTGCCTTCTTCTTGAAAATAATAGACCTAGCTAAGTATAACTACGAAGTATATGATAAAGAAATGCTAGCTATTATCTGATTGCTATCCTAATGGCGCGCAGAGCTTAAAGGCACAAACTCTTAGATTAAGATATATACGGATTATAAAGCCCTAGAGTATTTTATAACTATAAAGTAGCTTACTAGACGATAAGCCCGCTGGGCCAAAATACTCTCCAAATTCTTCTTTACGATTATATATCGTTCTGGCAAGTAAAATATTAAAGCTAATGCACTAACCTAAAGGGAATAAGATATAGGACTCTAGGATAAGCTAAAGACCCAATACCGGATATGCGCCCTCCTCTATCCTAAATAGCTTAACCCGCAAATTCTTAAAGAACTAAACTCTAAACGGAATAAGCTAGCACCCCTAGAGGGAGCAGTCTTAGATAAACTAATAGGGCTAGTTAACTATATCCTAACTGCGAACCGCACGGCTGACTCCCTAAAAGCCCTCCGCAACTAAGCCGCAAAGGAGGACCCTAATTTAAAAATAGAAGAAGGACTGCTTCTATACTAAGGACGGCTTATAGTTCTAGATATTAACAATTTACAGACAGAGTTAATCCGCGAAGCCTACTGTTAAGTCTCTATAGCATACCCTAGTTGTAATAAGACCTACCAACTACTAGCGCCCCGTTACTACTGGCAAGGACTTCTATCCGATGTGGATCAATTTGTTAGAAACTACTACGCCTATAGACACGTAAATGCCCCTAGGGATCAAACTCCTGGGTAGCTATGACCACTACTAGTTCTAGAACGCCCTTAGCAATATATTACTATAGACTTTAAGTTATTTCCGAAGGACGCCCACGGCCACGATGCAGCCTTTATAGTGGTTGACCAACTATGCAAGCAATCTATCTCCCTCCCTTGTTTTAAGACCACGACTGCAAAGGATATGGCCCGCCTCTATATTAACAACATCTATCAATTCTACGGCGCCCCCAAATTAATTGTCTCTAACCATGACCCCTAGTTTATATTAGATTTCTAGAATAAACTCTACCGTATCCTTAGGATTAAGATTAAGCTCTCTACTACATTCTACCCTTAGACTAACGGCTAAACCAAGATTATAAACCAGTACCTTAACTAGCGACTACAGCCCTTTATAGACTACTATTAGGACAACTAGTTGGAATTACTACCTATAATAGACTACGCGCAGCTTACACTCCCTTATAATAGTATAGGGATGTCCCCATTTAAACTGCTCTATGGGTATGCACCACAAACGTCCTTTAATTAGGATAGGCCTACTAAACCCACTACGGCCCGCGAACGCCTTAGCCACAAGGAGGCCTAGGTATTTGCTAAGAGAATGCATAGAGCCTAGAAGACTGCTTAAACAATTATAAGAAAGGCGCAAGAAAAAAAGGAGTCTAATATAAACCGATATTGTCGCGAGGAAGACTTCTAAGTAGGAGATAAGGTATGGGTGTTAATAAAGAACTGGAAAACCTAGAGGCCGAGCCGCAAGTTAGACCACTAAATAGCTGGCCCATACAAGACTCTTTAAAAGGTAGGACACTCTTTTAAGGTTAAGCTACCAGAGTTAATAAGGATCCACTCCATTTTCTCCCCAGACCGGCTATAAAAGGCTACGGATAATCTACTACCTAGACAGTATAATAACCCCCCACCGCCAATCCAGATTGCTGAGGACGAAGAATAGGAAGTTAAAGAAATCCTAGCAGTAAAAAAGGTCCGTAATGTCTTAAAATACCGTGCAAGCTGGGTAGGCCATAATAACAACCTAGAGTGGTACCCCGCATCTAATTTTAAGTACTCCCCCTATAAGCTATAAGATTTCCACCTAGCCCACCCTAATCTCCCTAGACCACCACGTAAATTAGACAACTAGATTAAATGCTAGGAAGAAGGGCTAGATAATTACAATAATTTAGACAATAATAGGGAGCTTGGACAACGCCTAAGGGCAGGCTTTTTTAGGAGGGGGGGGTAATATAATGGTGCTAGAGCACGTTACCTGCCAAATTCTGCTATGCTGCTGCCATATTCTGCTAACCTACGATTGGCTCGCTTACCGCTAGCGCCTTGGCGGCTGCCCTTTTATATATGTTTACTATGGTCCTAGCGACCCCCTTCTTTTCTTCTCCTTAGCTTAGTATCTTCATTAGATAGCAATCTACAAGCTTTGGTTCAGAGGCATTTATACAAGCCATCACAATTATCTCTTTAGAACTAGAAGATGCTAGTAAAGAACTTACCTTATAAATAGCTGTTAAAGCCATTAACGATTCTGCTAGCCTAGATAGACTTATACCTATATTACTAGTCTTTAGCGCCTACCCTTAAATAAATAACAATTCCCTACTATTTCCCTCCGTTATGTAATGAGCTGAGGCTATTTATAAGGCAATAAAGGAGGTATAATATCTCTACGCTATACGCTAGGTCAAAAATGTATTAGGAATAAGAAATAGCCTAAATACCTTAACTATACTTAACCTGCCACTTTAGTCTAAGGTACGCGTATAGCGTAAAAAGGGAGGATGGTTAGGCCTATATTAACTTATTGCAATTAATAGTTAGACTTATACTATTTAGATACCTTATAGACCTACTTAATTCTATTTAACTGTTATTAAGCCTTATTATAAAGACAATAGTTCTAAACCTTTATAGAATGCCCTAGAGAAGAACCACAATTAATATACTCTAGAAGGCGACTATAATTCTAATATAATTATAGTAGAGGTTCCGTAACTATAACGCGGTAAAGGTTGTCTAAAGGGATTATAAAATTACTAATATCTTGTTAATTTTAAAGAGCAATTTGTTACCGCTATTAAGAATAGAGTTAAGTTATTAATAGCCTTTATAACAGCTAAGGAAAAGGCTGACTTTAAGCTTATAAAACAGCTTTAAAAGGAAGGTTATATTATAACCCTTAGAGCTCCTTTCTAAGCATTTAATAAGCAGGAGATTAATAATCTTATTATAAGAGGAGTTTTTAAATTTAAGAAGTATAACCTTACTAAGTTTAATAGAGTTCGTATCTTTAAGTTAAGAATAGTTAATAAGATTAAGGGCAAAGCTACTAACGCCCTATTTAAGAAATTAAGGCTTGTTATTTAAGGTTACAACAATAGTAGTAAGGAGGCAATTCTTATATAATCTCTTATAATTTAACAAGCTAGTTAGCGAGTTATTATTGCGCTAGCTCCCTCCTTAATAAAGAATAGAATAGCGGTTTATTTATAAGATATTACTTAGGCCTATACCTAATTAGAGACGCACCTTTAGCGCTTAATATTAGCATACCTTTTAGAGCAAATTTATCACTAATATCCCAAAGATATAATTATGGTTGTGCTTAAGCCATTATATAAAATCGCAGAGGTAGGAACCTATTAGTGGGCTACCTATAGTAAGTACTATAAAGAGAAGCTTTTAATAACTATTTCTATATTTAACCTATGCTTCCTAATTATAACCATAGGAACTCTATTTAGAATTATTAGCATGTAAACTAATAATATAATTATCTTAGGAGATAACCAATTTTTAGCTCTTAAAGAAGATAAGTTAGTAAAGGTAAATCTTATAGTAAAGTTAAAGGAAAAGCTTAATTTAATAATACTATTACTCTTTAATAGATGCACCCTCTCCCTAAATAAGGATTCTATTGCTTTACGCTAGAAGGGTTAAGGTAAGAAAATTAATATTATTAATGCTAATTCTCTAAAGCAAGGATATATGGAGTAACGCGCTTATAGAGCTTATATTACTTCTATCTATTAACCCAAGGCTTTATTTAATCTCTCTATTGCCACCTAATACCAGGAACTAACTAAGGATAATATTCTTGCCCTAAATAAATGTCTTTTCTGGCAAATAAACCATCTTAATTGGGGACTACTCTATATATCTATTAATCTTCCTACCGCTAAGCTCTTTATATTTATTAATAGATTATTTATAAATAATAAAGATTTTAGCTCCTAGTTAGGATATAAAATCATTATCGCGAATAAATTTACTAGAGAGAATAACTTTATAATTTATAGCAATCTTATCTATTAGAGCTTAACCAAGAGTAAGTATATTACTTAAAGCGTTCTAGCATTAGAGATATATAGAATAGTCAGCGGAGTTAACATAGTAATTGCAATTGGAACTACCCTAAAGATAATTATAGATTAACTTAAACTTCCTATTATCCCTATAATCGTATACACCGATTCATACTCCCTCTATAAGTGCTTAGTTAAGCTTGGTACTACAAAGGAGAAGCGCCTTATAATTAATATTATAGCACTTTATTAATCCTACAAATGGCAAGAACTCTTTAAGATTTAATAGATTAACGGTTAAGATAACCTAGTAGATGCAATAATGAAGGCAAACCCAAATAAGGCTCTAGAAAAGGTTGTTAATATAAATACTCTATATATATAAGTTAAAGGATAGGTTAAAAGGGAGTAAGAGTATAGTATTCTACAGACCCTAATTTCAACTAGCTAATTAGGATTTTCCATACCTAGCATAAAAAATCGCTATTGGCTCGCTTATAACTAGCGCCTTAGTGGCCCTAATATAATATCCACCTATAACTCTAAGCAAGAAAGCACCATGTGCTAAGAGGCAAATTTTAGGACTGCGAGACTTATATTGCAATAGCAATAGTAAGTAAGGAGGATTGATATTTATTACGCTAGTTAAGCAGCATTTGTATATAGATGGCAACCACAAAAGAAGAGTTGCTAGTGTTGGGAATGAGGCAAGCGGTCGTTACGTGACGCCGCGGCACTAGCGTGGTGAGAAGTCTTAGGCTTCTCGCCCTTCCTTATTCCAAGAGGAGAGAAAATACAACAACAACATCATACTAGCTACAAACTGTAACTATGTAATATTACCTTGTGTTACCAACAATATCTAAGTCTATTATTATCTCCAGTTCTTCCTCTAATCTTACTAGTTAGCTATATACCCTTTATAGGTTGGCTACGAATATTATATTTGCCGCGTTAAGTCTAATTCTTAATTATCCTGGTTTTAAGCTTACTGTAGCTGTCTATAAGGGTCTTCCTATAGGGCGTCCTTTCCCTTTTATCCCCTGTGACCCTTATATACCTATTTAGTCTAGTAATATTACGCGGCGTTACTTCTAGCCCGTTAAGGCTTAGAATGGCTAGCCTAGCCCCCTAGTATTAAAGGTAGAAAACGCTAGAAAGGCACCTATGTCCCCCTAGCTTATTACCTATTAACTAAGTAGTTCTTACGGAGTACTTTTATGCCAATACGTTCCCCTAGCCTATCCCCTACCCTTATGGCTTATTCCTTTACCTATTAGTTTTTTAGGGTGACTCTAATATCTCCGCTCCTAAGGTATTGGACTATAATAGCGTTGTGGACCTCTTTACAGATTTTTATAAGAACTTCTGTTTCTAATTGTCCCCTAAGCCCCTTTACTTTTTCTATATTTAGTTATATTATAATTATATACCCGGTTATTGTCTTAAGGGGGGTGGGTTCCCTATACTATAGAAGCGCAGCTATAGCGGCCTAGGTACGGTTCGCCAATAAGGGGGGATTTTATTTATTTTTAATTTTGCTTAGCCGTTAAAGGATTTAATTAAGGGTTTACTAAAGGGGCGCCTAAGGTTCACTAGACTGGTGGAGCCATTCTGCTAGCTGTGTTAGTTTATTATAGCTAACGGTTACTCCCCTATAATTCTAGATACTAGACGCGTTTAATAGGCTTTATATTTTGTTAGATGCCTTTTTAATGGAGGTATTTCCGCTTTATAGTATGGTATTCGCCTATTTTTATTATGGAGGGCCATTGCTAGGCATAGTTCTGGCGGTCGCGTGCGAGTATAAACCACTATTATTCAATACGTGCCTCCCTTGCGATGCATGCATCTTAGGGGGATTCTATAGGTGTTTTTCAGGGATCTTTTGGTTGGTTTTAGTCTTTTAGGCCAGGTGCAGCAAGAGCTCCTTTCAATACGTTTATTATATTATTTGCAGTAAACTTAGCTAAAGGCAGCCATTTTTCCCAGTTGTCTTATAGGTAGGAGCAGTATATTTATAAGTATTATTCTATAATCGCGTTTATAATTTTAGTTTAACTATCTATCTCTGGATAGAATGTAGTTAAGAGTTATATTTAAATACTTAATTAATTATATAGGGCTTGCCAGAAGTCTAAAACAAACTAGCTTCTATAGTTGGATATTATTAAGTTAAAAAGTCTGTATAGTTTAAAGACATACTTAATAAAACATTTAGCTACTAATATTATATTAATTAAGTCCATAGGAATTATATGTCGCATTTTTATAAGGTGGTTAATAACTACTATAATATTTATGTCGGGAATGAGGCAAGCTGCCGTCACGCCAGGCATGTTGCCGTCACGTGCTGACGTGGCCCTAGCGTGGTAAGGAACCTTAAGTTCCTTACCCCTTTCCTCATTCCTATTAAAAAGAAGAACAACTATTATACTATCTACAAATCGTAGCTACGTGATATCCCCTTATGTAACCAACACTGATTAGTGGTTAACTTCACTGTTATACCACAGAACAGCTAGGTATCACTAAGAAGAGACGAGCCACTGTACCAGTGCTACTTGTGCTAGAGAAAGCTGTCTTTTAAGGTCAGAACTGGTTCTAAACCTTAAATAGAACTCTTCCACGAATCTAAGGATCTAAAAGGCTAGAACTGGTCCTAAGCCTTTCTAAGATTACGGATTCTTGCGTCTATTACATAGAACAACACACTTTACAAGTCTTCGCAATTTAAGGCCAGAACTAGTCCTAAGCCCTACAATCGCAAATTCTTATTATAAACGCGTACCAAACTATAAACGCGTACTAAATAATAAATACACATTACGAACGCGTACTAAATGACAATCCCTATACTAATAACACTTCCCTCCCTCTGAAAACATGGCTACGCCTACTTTAAATAACTAGAAAGACTCCTTACTACTAGGGGTAGCTAAGCACGCAAAACTTATTGATGAAAATTGGGATGAATTCGCCTTTAATATAACAACTTGTACCGTAAAACAAGTTAACGGCTTTCTCCTACACCATATTATATTCTACCGAAATAGATGCTATGCCAATTTACAACTATGGGAGTATTTTAGGGAGGATTTTATAGGATGGACTGCTGATACTTAGGCACTTAGCAATATTAATATTGTTTAGAATTTTCGAGACTTTCTCCGTAGGAATGGGGTATATATTGCTAAGAATAGTAACCCAATTGCTAGTAATATTTAGGCCATTATTACTAGTACAGAAGAACTAATATGGACGGAAGCTAAGATTATACGTTAACTACGGAAACCTAAAAACAACCCATATTCTTTGGAAGGTAACTTTAATTTATATTAAAACCCCTAGAACGCTGACCCCCTACCTAGAGCTGCTCTCCCACCTAGAGGTGCCCTCCTACTTAGAGTTGCTCCGCCTTTACCTCCTCCACTCCAGCCAACCGGTAAGCCTTTACTATGAGAAGTTACAAATCTGATAAAGGTATATTCGGACAAAGAGAAGAAGTTTAAAGGAGAACTATATAATATACTTAGAGCAAAACTACAGGTCTTTTATAACTGTTGCAATAAGGTCAGAATTTAACGCTACTAGTACCATTACGCTTTCTCTATTATATTAAAGGGACGGGCAGTAACATTCTATTACGACTATATTACGGGTAAAAACTATAGCTTTAATATAATGCTTCAGCTTACTAGAGCCTACTTTAAGACTGATAAGAATTGCCAACTTTATATATCCGAATGGCGAGAGACTACGTTCTAGAGAGTTATTGCTTCCAACCCAACAAAGACTTATTTAGAGTGCCTTTAACTACTCTTTAATAAACTTTAGAAAATCTAATGTGGCCTTACTAAAACCTACTAAAATAAGAACAGCCTAAGGGACTAGGTTATCTTAGCATGCCGTGGCGTTCCTAAGTGTAACTTGGCGCTATATAAACCTACGGATACGTTTAAAGGAGTATATGCTAAGCTACGCTCCGCCATAGGTACTGCGATGCAAACATAAGAATCTTAATAGCTCTATACCAAAAACCCTACCCAAATAAGTATTCCTGACTAATATAATCACAACTAGACTGATTAAACATATAGTGGCCGTAGTAGGGAATATAGAAGAGGGTATAATTAATATCAACTATAAGGCAACTGTGGAGGTCCTTATAGAGGTTTATTTCGAAGTAATCGCCAGAAGAAGTGCTACGTTTATAAAAAGCCAAAGTGCTAGTTAACTAGACACTCCCTTAATAAGTAAAAAGAGGCATATAACAAGTTCCGTTAGAGTATAAGAAACGTTAGAAATTGCAAGGTTACTACGGCCTACTTCTAAAGCTTTCTAGTTTAATACGAAGGCGTAGAAGACCTTAAGGGTAAGGTTAATAAGATTAAACAGCTCCTTATAGATATAGAAATTAAGGACTACTCTTCTAACCAATACTTTACTGAGTATGGTGAGGTAAATAGTATATAAACTATTACTGTTCTTAATGACTAATCTATGCTCTATTTTATCACAAAGTCAGATATCTTTAACGAGCCAAAGGAGAGCTCCGCGTTTTCCTTTAATAACAGATACTTGGCGAACGTCTTCTATGGTATTATACCGGATACTAGAGCCGCAGGAGTATCTATAGTAGGAGAACCTCAAGTTCGAGCCCTTTAGTAGCTTAATAGCTCTATTTAGATTAACCAATTAACAGCAGGCTAATATATAATTCGCTTTAGTAAAGGTACTATAATCTCTCTTGGCACAATTAGGGTCTAAACCCCCTTAGGATATATTACTTTCCATATTATTCCTACAAACACTCCGTTTCTATTTTGCATTAAAGATATAGATAAGTTAGGCATTAGGCTTAATAACCTTAAGAATATACTTATTTAGGGAGACAATTGGGTGCCTATTATGCGCAAGTGGGGTCACCCCTAGTTGCTCCTTTATTAACTAGAAAAGAGTGTTGCTTAGAGCCACTTAACTAAGTTGGAATTACGCCAACTATACCGTTGTTTTAGCCACCTATCCGTTTATTAATTACTTAGGGTTCTTTAGCGAGTAGGCCATAAAGTTAAGGTTAAGGCAATTAAGCATCTTATAAAGTACTACTATTACTGCTAAATGAACTAGAAGTCCCCTAGCTGATTCAAGTTCACCCTTAAAGATAACTATAATTTTAACTTCTGTATCATCGTCGACGTTATGTATCTTAGCGGCAAGCTAGTACTCTAAGTTGTTAACTTCTCAACCTCCTTTTAAGCCACACGATTCTTAAAGGATATATTAGCTAGGAACGTATGGGATACCCTTTAGTTATACTGGATTAATATCTACCTAGGACCCCCTAATCAAATCGTCTATAATATAGGAAAGAACTTCTTATCTATAGAGTTTTAATAATAGATAAAGGTAATGGCAATTAAGGTTAAGGAAGTCCCTATTAAGGCACATAATAGTATTGGAAAAGTGGAGCGATATTACGCGCTATTACACCGCGTATATAAGATTATCTCTTTAGAACTAGAGGACGCTAGCGAAGAACTTACCTTATAAATGGCTGTTAAAGCTATTAATGATTCTGCTAGCCCAGATAGACTTATACCTATATTACTAGTCTTCGGCGCCTACCCTTAAATGACTAACAATTCTCTACTATCTCCCTCTGTTGTGTAATAAGCTGAGGCTATTCGCAAGGTAATAAAGGAGGTATGACGTCTCTACACCACACGCCAAGTCAACAACGCACTAGGAATAAGAAATGGCCCAAATACCTTAACTATGTTTAATCTGCCACTCCAGTCTAAGGTACGCGTATAGCGTAAAAAGGGAGGATGGTTAGGCCCATATTAACTTATTGCAATTAATGGCTAGACTTGCACTATTTAGATGCCTTACAGACCTACTTAATTCTATTTAACTATTATTAAGCCTTATTATAAAGATAATAGTTCCGAGCCTTTGTAGGATGCCCTAGAAGATGCCCTAAAGGAGAACCACAATTAATGTGCTCTAGAAGGCGACTACAATCCCAATATAATATTAGTAGATGTGCTATAACCACAATGCGGTAGAGGTTGCCTAAAGGGATTATAAAATTGCTAACATCTTGTTAATTTTAAAGAGTAATTTATTGCCGCCATTGAAAATAGAGTTAAGTTATTAATGGCCTTTATAACAGCTAAGGAGAAGGATAACTTTGAACTCGCAAAACAGCTTTAAAAGGAAGGTTATATTATAACTCTAGGAGCTCCTTTCCAAGCATCTAACAAGCAGGAGATTGAGGGTCTTATTATAAGAGGAGTCTTTAAATTTAAGAAGTATGACCTTACTAAGTTTAATGGAGTTTGCATCTTTAAGTCAAGAATGGTTAATGAAATTAAGGGTAAAGCTACTAACGTCCTATTTAAGAAATCAAGGCTTGTTATCTAAGGCTATAATGATAATAGCAAGGAGGTAATTCTTACGCAGTCTCTTATAATTCAATAAGCTAGTTAGTAAGTTATTGTTGCGCTAGCTCCCTTCTTAATAAAGAATAGAATGGTGGTTTATTTATAAGATATTACTTAAGCCTATACCTAATTAGAGACGCACCTTTAGCGCTTAATATTGGTATATCTTCTAGAGTAAATTTGCCACCAGTATCCTGAAGATACAATTATAGTTATGCTCAAGCCATTATATGGGATCACAGAGGTAGGAACTCACTGGTGGGCTACCTATAGCAAGCACCATAAAGAGAAGCTTTTGATAACTACTTTTATATTCAATCCCTGCTTCCTTATTACAACTACGGGAACTCCATTTAGAATCATCGGCATACAAACTAATAATATAATTATTTTAGGAGATAACCAATTCTTAGCTCTTAAAGAAGATAAGCTAGTAAAGGCAAATCTTATAGTAAAGCCAAAGAAAAAGCTTAGTTTAACAACACCATTACTCTTTAATAGATGCATCCTTTCCCTAAATAAGGATTCTATTGCTCTGCGCCAGAAGGGTCAAGGTAAGAAGATTGATGTTATTAACGCTAATTCTCCAAAGCAAGGATATGTGGAGCAACGCGCTTATGGAGCTTATATTGCTTCTATCTATTAACCCAAGGCTTTATTTAATCTCTCTGTTGCCGCCTAATACTAGGAACTAACTAAGGATAACGTTCTTGCCCTAAATAAACGCCTTTCCTAGCAAATAAACCATCTTAACTGGGGCCTATACTACGTGCCTATTAATCTTCCCACCGCTAAGCTCTTTATATTTGTTAATAGATTATTTATAAATAATAAAGATTTTAGCTCCTAGCTAGGATATAAGATCATTATCGCGAACAAGTTTACTGGAGAGAATGACTTTACAATCTATGGTAACCTTATTTATTAGAGCTTAACTAAGAGCAAGCGCGTTACCCAAAGTGTTTTGGCGTTAGAGATATATAGAATAGTTGGCGGAGTTAATATGGTAATTGCAATTGGAACTACCCTAAAGATAATTATAAATTAACTCGAACTTTCTGTTATCCCTATAATCATATGCACCGATTCATACTCCCTCTATAAGTGCTTGGTTAAGCTTAGTACTATAAAGGAGAAGCGCCTTATAATTAATATTATAGCACTTTATTAATCCTATAAACGGCAAGAACTCTTTAAGATTTAATGGATTAACGGTTAAGATAACCCAGCAGACGTAATAATAAAGGTAAACCTAAATAAGGCTTTAGAAATGTTTGTTAATACAAACACTCTATATATATAAGTTAAAGGTTGGGTTAAAAGGGAGTAGGAGTATAATATTCTATAGACCCTAACTCAAACTAGCCAATTAGGATTTTCCATCCCCGGGATAGAAAATCGCTATTGGCTTGCTTACTACTAGCGCCTTAGCGGCCTACCCATCTTTGCGTTATCTACTAACTGCCGCATTGTCGCATATTATTGCATATTGTTTGGTATTGCTGTATATTGTTTGGTATTGTCGCATATTGTTTAGTATTGTTGTACATTGTTTGGTATTGTCGCATATTGTTTGGTATTGTTATACACTGTCTAGTATTATTGCATCCTGTCTGTTTGTCTATATATAGATGGCAACTATAAAAAGAAGAGTTGCCAGTGTCGGGAATAAGGCAAGCTGCCGTTACGCCAGGCATATTGCCGTCACGTGCTGACGTGGCCCTAGCGTGGTGAGGAACCTTAAGTTCCTTACCCCTTTCCTCATTCCTATCAAAAAGAAGAACAACCATTATACTATCTACGAATTGTAGCTATGTGATATCCCCTTATATAACCAACAATTTATAAACCTATTACTGCTAGGCAAGTTAACTATAAAGTTAATTAAGATATCGCGCCATCTTTATATCGGAATTAGTAGTGGTTAAAGTACTCCTTACCTCTTTATATAAAAGGTCTTTCTATATACGCATATCCTATATACTTAAACGTATTTTTATATATAGTCGTACATTACAGGCTAGTAGTATACTTATTAAATAATCTTATAAGTCTTTATATAGCTAGGGTGCCCTACTATAGGGGAGTTATATATAAAATTAAATATTTTAAATTGTAAAGGTTTGGAATTTGGAACTATTATCTTCTATTAATAGTACAATTAATTGTTTTAAATTTCGCATTTAGCAAGTATAATATCCTTATACTATTATTTTCCTATTTAAATTGCTTTTATTATATCTATTATCTATATATTATTCTTATATTTATATTCCATTAGCTTATTAATTTATATTTTCTATTTATTAACTTCTAATTTATTTCTATTAAGTTCTATATCTAGAAATATAAGATATAGTTTTTCGAAATACTTAGGGGGCAATAAGATTTATAATTAATTTATAATCCGTTTATCTAAAGCGTTTATAAATAAGTTCTATAATTGTTATATTAATATATTAGGCTTCTAATTAAGTTTACCCAGTTAGTATATAATCTTAAAGTCAAATTATAAGAGGTATTCGGCCTAACAAATTTAGCGCTATATTAATTACTTTATAGTTATAAAGTACTACAGGTTCTTATAATCTATTAATATATATATTAGGAATAACAATCCTTTAAGCTTAGGACGCTATTATTTAAAGCATCTAATAATTATAAGTAGTTCCTTATTATATATTTTATAATTTAATTTAGCAGGGGCAAGTTTTTAAAAGAGAAAGGCTACTAAATATAGCTCGCCGTTCTTATTATATTACAATAATACTCCCCCTAGGGCATAATTAGATAAGTCTGTTTTAATAATATATTTAAGGTTAGAGTTAAAGTAGATAAGAATTAGAGCAGTTATAAAGTAATATTTTAAGTTATTAAAAGCTTGTTCGCATCTAGCAGTCTATTTAAATTTTATGTTCTTCTTTATTAAGTTTACTAATAGTTAAGCAATTTCTAAGAAGTGGTTAATAAATTAATAATAGAAGTTTATAAATCTTAGAAATCCTTAAATGTCTTATATATTACTAGGGCTTCCCTAGTTTATAATTATAGCAACTTTCTTAAGGTCTATTTTAATTCTGTTATAAAATATAATTAAGCCTAAGTATATAACTTTAGACGCGTAAAACTTGCATTTCTTAATATCGCATTATAAGCCTATATTTTATAGGCGTTTAAAAACCATTCTAATATATTTTTAATATTTAGAGAGCGAGGACAAGTAGATTAAGATATTATTAATATATACGGTAACAAATATATTAAGGAATTTACGAAGCATATTGTTAATATATTACTAAAATATACTAGGACCGTTCTTTATACTAAACGGCATTATTAGATATTTAAAGAGTCCCTATTATATACAGAAAGCTATATACTTTTTATCTCCTTTATATATACGGATTTTATTAAAGGTAGTAACTATATTAAGCTTTATAAAGTACTATACCTTTACTAAATAGTTAAGCATCTTTTAAATTAGGGGAATTGGATATTAATTTTAAATTATAATTATATTTAGGGCTTAATAATTAATATAGAATCTTAAGCCTTCTCCTAGCTTTTTAATAAATAGTATAGGTAAGGTAAATGGAGATTAACTAAAGTAAATAAATCCTTTTTCCAGATACTTATTAAGGTATTATTATATTATAAGCAGTTCTTTTTATAATATACCGTATAGCAGACCAAACTTTAGTATTATGCCAGGCTTAAGTTCTATCTTAAAATTGTACTTATCTTAGCATAGGGCTAGTTAGTCTACAAATTACTTTTTAAACTCGTTAATTAGATTATAGTACTCTTTAGGTATAAGAGGTTAAGGATTAGTATATTGTTTTAGTTCTAGTACTTTCTTAATATCTTCTATAGTTATAGCAAAGATTTTATAATCTTATCTTTTTGCTAATAAGATAAAAGGTATAGCTTATATTATACAAAATTTAAGAGGTTTTAGTATAAGATCTTCGCATTCTTTACTATGATTAGCAGTTATAGCTTTATTATTTTGGTTGAAGGCTTATAGCAAGGGCAATTTATATTATGTTAAATTTAAATAGTTATATATATATTTATAGGACAAATGGTTTTTTAAGCAATAAATTCGGCAGTAGGTTATACTAAACTTTAGTATTTCCTTAACCTAGCTAATTAAAGGGTTGTGTTGTTTTAGCTATCTATATTTAAGTATTACCTTATAATGCTTTAAAGGTATTATAAATAGGGAAATATATTTAAGGTATTTACCTATCTATAATTTTACAAGAGCGTAGTATGTTAGTTCGCTGTATATTAAGGGTTTGCCGTTAAAGCCTTATAGGCCTTAAGGCTTATTAAGTTTCTTTAGATTTAGGCGTTAAGCTTTTGCGTAGTTTATATTAATAAAGCCTATACTAGTGGCTCCACTATCTATAAGTGTTGGTAACACAAGGTAATATCACGTAGCTACGGTTCATAGATAGTATAATAATGGTTGATTTATTCTTAATAGGAATGAGAAAAGGGGTAAGGAACTTAAGGTTCCTTACTACGCTAGGGCCATATTAACACGTGACAGCAATATACCTGACGTAATGGCAGCTTGCCTTATTCCCAACACTAGCAACTCTTCTTTTTGTGGTTGCTATCTATATATATATAAACAGACAGGATGCGATAATACTAGACAGTGTATAACAATACCAAACAATATGCAATAATATGCAACAATGCGGTAGTTGGCAGAATTTAGTAGATAATATAAAGATGGGTAGGCCGTTAAGGCGCTAGTAGTAAGCAAGCCAATAGCAATTTTCTATCCTAGGGATAGAAAATCCTAATTAGCTGGTTTAAGTTAGGGTCTATAGAATGTTATACTCCTACTCCCTTTTAACCTAACCTTTAACTTGTATATGTAGAGTATTTATGTTAATAAACGTTTCTAGAGCCTTATTTGGGTTTGCCTTTATTATTACGTCTACTAGGTTATTTTAACCGTTAATCTATTAAATCTTAAAGAGTTCTTGCCGTTTATAGGATTAATAAAGTGCTATAATATTAATTATAAGGCACTTCTCCTTTATAGTACCAAGCTTAACTAAGCACTTATAGAGGGAGTATAAATTAGTGCATATAATTATAGGGATAATAGGAAGTTTAAGTTAATCTATAATTATCTTTAGGGTAGTTCTAATTACAATTACTATATTAACTCTGCCGACTATTCCGTATATCTCTAACGCTAGAACGCTTTAAGTAACGCACTTACTCTTAGTTAAGCTCTAATAGATAAGATTGTTATAGATTATAAAGTTATTCTCTCTAGTAAATTTATTTATAATAATAATCTTATATCCTAACTAGGAGCTAAAATCTTTATTATTTATAAATAATCTATTAATAAATATAAAGAGCTTAGTGGTAGGAAGATTAATAGGCATATAGAGTAGTCCCTAATTAAGATAGTTTATTTGCCAGGAAAGACATTTATTTAGGGTAAGAACGTTGTCCTTAGTTAGTTCCTAGTATTAGGCAGTAATAAAGAGATTAAATAAAGCCTTAGGTTAATAGATAGAAGTAATATAAACTTTATAAGCGCGTTGCTCTATATATCCTTACTTTAGAGAATTAGTGTTAATAATGTTAATCTTCTTACTTTAACCCTTCTAGCGTAAAGTAATAAAATCCTTGTTTAGGGAGAGGGTACATCTATTAAAGAGTAATGGTATTATTAAATTAAGCTTTTCCTTTAGCTTTGCTATAAGATTTGCCTTTACTAACTTATCTTCTTTAAGAGCTAAGAATTAGTCGTCTTCTAAGATAATTATATTATTAGTTTATATACTGATAATTCTAAATGGAGTTCCTATAGTTGTAATTAGAAAGTATAGGTTAAATATAAAAGTAGTTATTAAAAGCTTCTCTTTATAGTGCTTGCTATAGGTAGCCTACTAATAGGTTCCTACCTCTGCGATTCTATATAATAGCTTAAGCATAACCATAATTATATCTTTGGGATATTAGTGACGAATTTGCTTTAAAAGGTATACTAATATTAAGCGCTAAAGGTGCATCTCTAATTGGGTATAGGCCTAAGTAATATCTTATAAATAAACTGCTATTTTATTTTTTATTAAGAAGGGAGCTAGTGTAATAATAACTCGCTAACTAGCTCGTTGAATTATAGGAGATTATATAAGAATTACCTTTTTACTATTATTATTGTAACCTTAGATAACAAGCCTTAATTTCTTAAATAGGGTATTAATAGCTTTGCCCTTAATTTCGTTAACTATTCTTAATTTAAAGATGCGAACTTTATTAAACTTAATAGGGTTATATTTCTTAAATTTAAAGACTCCTCTTATAATAAGACCGTTGATCTCCTGCTTATTAGATACTTAGAAAGGAGCTTCTAAGGTTATAATATAACCTTCCTTTTAGAGCTGTTTTATGAGCTTAAAGTCAGCCTTCTCTTTAGCTGTTATAAAGGCCATTAATAACTTAACTCTATTCTTAATAGTAGCAACAAATTATTCTTTAAAATTAATAAAATATTAGTGATTTTATAATCCCTTTAGGCGACCTCTACCGCGTTATAGTTGTAGCGCATCTACTATAATTGTATTGGGATTATAGTCGTCTTCTAAAGTATGTTAATCGTGGTTCTCTTCTAGGGCATCTTTTAGGGCATCCTATAAAGGCTTAGAATTGTTATCTTTGTAATAAGGCTTAATAACAGTTAAATGGAATTAAGTAGGTCTGTAAGGCATCTAAATAGTACAAGTTTGACTATTAATTACAATAAGTTAATATAGGCCTAACTATCCTTCCTTTTCACGCCATATATGTACTTTAGACTAGAGTGGCAGATTAAGTATAGTTAAGGTATTTGGGCCATTTCTTATTCCTAGTGCGTTATTGACCTAGCGTATAGTATAGAGACGTTATACCTCCTTTATTACCTTGTAAATAGCCTTGGCTTATTGCACAATAGAGGGAGATAGTAGAGAATTGTTAGTTATTTAAGGGTAGGCGCCAAAGACTAGCAATATAGGTATAAGTCTATTTAGGCTAGCGGAATCGTTAATAGCTTTAATAGCTATTTATAAGGTAAGTTCTTTGCTAGCGTCCTTTAGTTCTAAAGAGATAATCTTATATATGTGGTATAATGGTGTGTAATATCGCTCTACTTTTCTAATACTATTATGTGCCTTAATGGGGACTTTCTTAACCTTAATTGCTATTGCCTTTATCTATTATTGGAACTCTGTAGATAAGAAGTTCTTTCCTATATTATAGATGATTTAATTAGGGGGTCCTAGGTAGATATTAATCTAGTATAACTAAAGGGTATCCTATGTGTTCTTAGCTGATATATCCTTTAAGAATCATGCGGCTTGGAAGGAGGTTAAGAAGTTAATAACTTAGAGTACTGGCTTGCTACTAAGATATATAACGTTAACGATAATATAGAAGTTAAAGTTATAGTTATCTTTAAGGGTGAACTTGAATTAGCTAGGGGACTTCTGGTTTATTTAGCAGTAATAGTAGTACTTTATAAGATGCTTAATTGCCTTAACCTTAACTTTATAGCCTGCTTGCTAAAGAACCCTAAGCAATTAATAAACGGATAGGTGGCCAAAATAATAGTGTAGTTGGCGTAATTCTAACTTAGTTAAGTGGCTTTAAGTAATACTCTTTTCTAGTTAATAAAGGAGCAACTAGGGGTAACCCTACTTGCGTATAATAGGTACCCAATTGTCTCCCTAAATAAGTATATTCTTAAGGTTATTAAGCCTAACGCCTAATTTATCTATATTTTTAATGCAAAATAGAAACGGAGTGTTTGTAGGAATAATATGGAAAGTAATATATCCTAAAGGGGTTTGGACCCTAATTGTACTAAGAGAGATTGTAGTACCCTTGCTAAAACGAATTATATATTAGCCTGCCGTTAAATGGTTAATTTAAACAGAGTTGTTAAGCTGCTAAAGGGCTTAAACTTGAGGTTCTCCTACTATAGATACTCCTGTGGCTCTAGTATCTGGTATAATACTATAGAAGATATTCGCTAAGTATTTGTTATTAAAGAAGAATACGGAGCTCTTCTTTAGCTTATTAAAGATATCTGACTTTGTGATAGAATGGAGCGTAGATTGGTTATTAAGAATAGTAATGGTTTATATGCCATCTACCTTACTATACTTAGTAAAGTATTGGTTAGGAGAGTAGTCCTTAATTTCTATATCTATAAGGAGCTGTTTAGTCTTATTAACCTTACCCTTAAGGTCTTCTACGCCTTTATATTAAACTAGAAAGCTTTAGAAGTAGGCTATAGTAACCTTATAATTTCCAACGTTTCTTACACTTTAATAGAACTTATTATATACCTCTTTTTGCTTATTAAGGGAGTGTCTAGTTAACTAGTAATTTGGCTTTTTATAAACGTAGTACTTCTTCTGGCAATTACTTTAAAATGAACCTCTACTAGGACCTCCACGGTTGCCTTATAGTTGATATTAATTGTACCCTCTTTTATATTCCCTACTACAGCTACCATATATTTGATTAGTCCAGTTGTGATTATATTAGTCGGGAATACTTAGTTAGGTAGGGTTTTTGGTATAGAACTATTAAGATTCTTATGTTCGCATTATAGTACCTATAGTAGAGCGTAGCTTAGCATATACTCCTTTAAACGTATCTATAGGTTTATATAGCGCCAAGTTATACTTAGGAACGCTATGGTATGCTAAGATAACCTAGTCCCTTAGGCTATTCTTATTTTAGTAAGTTTTAGTAAGGCTATATTAGATTTTCTAAAGTTTATTAAAGAGTAGTTAAAGGCACTCTAAACAAGTCTTTATTAGGTTAGAAGCGATAACTCTTTAAAATATAGTCTTCTACTATTTGGATATATAAAGCTAGCGATTTTTATTAGTCTTAAAGTAGGCTCTAATAAGCTAAAGTATTATATTAAAGCTATAGTTTTTACCCGTAATATGGTTGTAATAGAATGTTACTACCTGTCCCTTTAATATAATGGAGAAAGCGTAGTGGTACTAGTGGCGTTAAATTCCAACCTTATTGCAACAGTTATAGAAGACCTGTAGTTTTGCTCTAAGTATATTATATAATTCTCCTCTAAACTTCTTCTCTTTGTCCAAATATACCTTTATCAGATTTGTAACTTCTTATAGTAGAGGGTTACTGGTTAGCTAGAGTAGAGGAGCTAAAGGCGGTAGAGGTAGAGGACAAGTACCTCTAGGTAGGAGAGCACCTCTAGGTGGGAGAGTAACATTCTAGGGGTTTTGTTCTAAATTAAAGTTGCCTTCTAAAGAATATAGGTTGGTTCTGGGTTTCTATAGTTAATATATAATCTTAGCTTTTGTCCATACTGGTTCTTCTATACCAGTAATAACGGCCTAAATATTACTAGTAATTGGGTTGCTGTTCTTAGTAATATATACCCCGTTTCTATAGAGGAAGTCTTAAAAATCCTAAACAATATTAACATTACCAAGTGCCTAGGTGTTAGTAGTCCATCCTATAAAATCCTCCCTAAAATATTCCCATAGCTGTATATTAGCGTAGTGTCTACTTTGGTAGAATATAATACGGTATAGGAGAAAGCTATTAACTTATTTTGCGGTACAAGTTATTATGTTAAAGGTAAATTCGTCCCAATTTTTATTAATGAGTTTTGCGTATAAAGCTACCCCTAGTGGTAAGGAGTCTTCCCAGTCGTTTAAAGTAGGCGTAGCCATGTTTTTAGAGGGAGGGAAGTATTATTGGCGTAGGGATTGTTGTTTAGTACACGTTCGTCGTTTAGTACATATTTAGATATATATTTGCAATTATAGGGCTTAGGACCAGTTCTAGCCTTAAATCGCGAAGACTTATAAAGCGTGTTATTCTGCGTAATGGACGCAAGAATCCGTAATCTTAAAAAGGCTTAGGACTAGTTCTGGCCTTTAAATCCTTAGATTTGTGGAAGAGTTCTATTTAAGGTTTAGGACCAGTTCTGACCTTAAAAGACAGCTTTCTTTAGTATAAGTAGCACTGGTATAGTGGCTTATCTCTTCTTAGTGGAATACCTAGCTGTTTTGTGGTATAATAGTAAAGTTAACTACTAATTAGTGTTAGTAATATAAGGTAATATTATATAGCTACGGTTCGTAGATAGTATAATGATGGTTAATTTATTCTTAATAGAAATAAGGAAAGGGGTGAGGAACTTAAGGTTCCTTACTACGCTAGGGCCACGTTAATACGTGACGGCAATATGCCTAGCGTGATGGCAGCTTGCCTTATTCCCGACAATAAGGATTTATACTTCCTTCTATTTTCTAAGTATTTAAATTTCGCTAAGTATATTAAGGGAGTTATATTATATATTAGCGCTAGAAGAGCCTAGATACTTATACTCTTCCACTTTTTATTCTAAGGCGTGACTTGGCCCTAGGATAATTTATTTTCTAAGTTAACTAAAGGTAAGGTGCTTTATAGTGTCTAAGTATAATTTATAGAACGTGTATAATTTAAGGAATGGGTATAATTTAAGAATTAGGAGGAGCTATAGCGGACCTTTTTAAAAGGGTGGGTTTAACAATTCCTTTAAATATGTCCCTTTTTACTATATCTAAAGCATTCTCTATTTATAGTTTAAGTTCTTTATTTATTAGTTTCCAAGGGTGCATAGAATTAAGTGGCATTAAGGTCTATAGGGTTATATATAAGACTTTTAGGTTTTAGAGACGGATCACGCTTTAGGATATATACCGGTTTTATAAAGTTCTAAATATAAGGTATAGTTAACTTTAGAGAATAAGTCTATTTATTGTATTAAAGGTCCTTATCAATTTATCAATATATTATAGCAAATTTAGATAGGTTTTTTAGTAGTTCCCTACCTACTAACTAGGCTCTAATTTTATCTAAGATAGCTTATTAAAGGGTAGTAACTCTAGCGGCTTTATTCTAATCCAGTTTACTAATAAGGCCTAAAAATTTCAAAAAAAGCTGGTAAAGTCTCGGTTCTATTATTATAGGTTTTTAAATTTGGTAACAGCTATATATTCGCGGCTGGTGTTATTATATATTTATTCTAGCAAAGAGATAAAGGTTTTAAAATTAATAAAAGTGCTATTATGGAAGAATGGATCTATAGTTTATGCAGCGTCTTTGCTTAAATAAAACATTCTATAGCTAACCTTGCTAGCTTTAGTGGGATATTAGTTATAGTTTATTAAAAGTTTAAGACGGAGCTTAGTTATAAAGGGATATAGGTTATTTTAATTTCTGTTAAATATTGGAGGGTTAAGGAGCTTTTTAGATTTTATAATAGGCATTAAATTTGTTATAGATATAGGTTAAGTTACTAGTTTAAGGTTTGCGTTTAAGGGGCCGGGTTTAGGTGCGCTTATTTTAATCTTGTTTATAGGTATTATTGTTAGGGTCTCTAATAAAAGTGCCTTAATATTACAGAGTTCTTTATAGAGTGCTTCCATTAATCACTAATACTAGGCTTTTAGTACAGCCCGCTGCTAAGCTAAAGCATCCATAAAGGATTATTGCATTACAGTTAACTGTTCCCTAACTAGGGATATAATACTTATAGTTATTAAAAGGGATTTAGGTTTGTTTGCCATTTTTTAATAGTAGTTGTTTTAACACAACATAGTATAAGGGCGCGAAGAGGCTTTAGGGAAGATTTAAAAAAATAATATAAATTCTATCTAAATCTAAGGGTATATAGCTCTTACAGAGAATAAGACATTACGTAAAAAAGAGAAAGAAATAATAAGAGAACCATATAACTAAATAGTTAGGGGTCTTGGTGGTCAATGCATGCATATATACGCACGCGGTTTTTAACGGACTTTAGTATAATTCAATTAATCTGGCAGAACTTGGCAGAAGTCAATCAAGCTGGCAGAATTTAGCAGAATTTGGTTAAAGCTTCGGAATTTATTTGTCAAGTGTTTTACCAAGACATTCCTACTATAACTGGGCTAGTCCCCTTACAAAATAAGAGTTCTACAAGTTATATAGTATTAATCATCTTATGCACTAGATAATAGCGTATGTTAGGAAAAAATTTACCAGCATTTAATTTTACTTTTCTGCCATTTTAGCATTTTCTAGCATCTCTAGCATTTTCTAGCATTTAGGAGCTAAATGCGGCATTTATAATTAAGTATTAGCATTTAGCTACTAAGTACTAACTATAAGATTACTAAGCATACATAAAAGTATAAAATTTATATATACTTTATTAATATTAGTAAGCATATATAAAAGTATAATTTTATAATTTTATAATTTTAATAATTTTAATAATTTTTATATTTTATATATACTTTATTAATAAATATTAAAGTTACTACCCCTATAAAAATCTCGCTAAGGCTCTAGCTATTATAAAAAAATTTACTAGTATTTTAAGTTAGATTTATACTAATCTAGCAATTTCGGCATTTAGCCGTATTTAGTTACATTTTGCGGCTATATGCTACACCACCAATAATAATACTGCAATTTATAGCTAAACGCTGCCTTAATAATAATAGTGCTATAAGCTGCAGCTTATTATAGTATAAGCCGACTATTATAGTATAAGCTAACTGTTAAGGTATAAGGTAAAAGTATATAATTAATATTGCGTAAAGATCTATATAGGAGGTAAGGTAGTATATATACGCGTCGCTTAGGGGTTAGGTCTATACTTATATATACACATACGCTTATAAGCTAAATTATAATAACGCGTATTAGTCCCATAATATAGCTTAATGCTCTCTTAGAAATAATAATACTGGAAATATTTTGGTTAACTAAGTTTACTATATACGCTATGCTACTACTTATAAGTTACTAAAAGACACGTCCCTTAGCCCGCGTATACGCCACTATATAATCGTAATAGGTTTCGCTATATAGTAACTATATATAGTATTCGGAACTATCTACAGTTGTATTATACTCTTATAATCGTTACTAGTATTAGATAGTCTTAGTATCTTCCTTTTTACCTTAGCCTACTTTTAAGCTTAAACCGGTCTTCTCCTTATATACTAAATTCTATAGTAATAACGTAAATTTAGTTAACTTTAATATCCTCTACTCGATACTTAACTTCTAATTAGCTATAATAGTACTATAGCAGATAGGCTTAGTCTATTCTTATTAATATATTTAAGCAAATAGTTGCTTTACCTCTAAGAGCTTATAGCTTAGCTTAACTATAATAGTATAATTTACGCGCTATAGGTTAATAGATAGCCCAATTAATATAAAAGTGCAAAGTAGGATCTACTTAGAGTTATTAGTATTAAAGGTTTGCCTAGCCTTAGCCTTTTTAATATTAGATATACCGGCTATATAGCGGAGCACCTTATCTTTACTATATTCTTTATATAGTCTATTAAACCAATAAGCTAGTATAAGAGGTAAGTAAGTAGTAATAATAATCTTATACGCTAAACTGTCTATCTGTTTTTCAACATAAATATAATTGCAGATTTTTTTAGCTTTAAAGAACTTTGCATTCTGTTAAAAATAGCGGTTAAATATATTGGTAAACTTCTTACTAAGCGGGTTAGTAGTCTACTTAGCAATAATTAGGTCCTTAAGTATGCAACTCTAAGTTTTTAGGCGTTTATTATTAGACTTAATTAGAATAGGGGCTTGCTTGTCCCAGTATTAGATAACCTAGGCTATACTCGCTGCCGTTTTCGCGTTAGTGTATAACTTGGCTTAAGTAAGTTTTGGCATCTTAGGTTTAATATTTAGATCGCTATTATTTTCCTCCCATTTGGCCAGAAGTTTCTTATATTAGTGCCTCTGCTCTATCCTTACTTAGTCCTTTATAGCTATAATTATAGCCGCCTTGGTGTTATTAGGGTCGGCCTATAATATAACTAATTTAAGATAGCTGTTCTTTGGGATAAGCTTTTACTAATTAAACCAAAGTGTTAACTCCCCTCTATATATCTAAAACGTTAAAATAACCATATGGAAAAATGCAGCCAGTTCGCCGAATTTCTTATCTACTATTACTCTAGCTAGGTTAGTCTTCGCATCCTTATAGAGATGCTTAAATTTCTTCTTCTTTAGCTAGATATTTTTTTCTTTAAACTTAAGCAGTACTTTAAACTCCGTTCCCTTTTGCTTATTTACTTCTTCCTATTTAGGCCTCTTTAATCCTGCCATAATAAACCGTATTAGTTATATTAGGTTTCTGTTATTAGGCGTGCTAAAAACACCCTATATAGCAGGGCTGCAATTATACGCAATATAGTACTTCTTAACCATATCTTAAATAAATAACATTAAGACTCTAATGGTCGCGTCTAGGTAGCATTTATCCCAGAGGATACGCCTAACCTATATTATACTTTTTAATATCTAATATAATCTAGGGGTTTGGCCATTTAGGTGTTTCTATATACTGGTTTATATAGTAATAAACCCATATATTAGTTGTGTGGTAATATAATTTCGTGTAGTAATTAGAAGGAATTAGGTTAAGTGTTTTAGTACTAATAGTTCCGTCGCATTAAGGGTAGGACAATAATTATTCTTAAAACTAGCTTTATCCTATAGGTGTAATAGAAAAGTCTTGCCAACTAGATATATATTATTATTATTCTCCTATTATTTCTTATTGGTCCACTTAAGAGCCTTACAGATTTGCGGCCATTTGTCCTTTTTTAGTTTACTAAATATTTTAACTTTATTATAGTTAGGGGCGAGAATTATAATCTGGGGTGGGTTAGGGCGCTTTATAATCACGCTATCTTATAATATTGCACTTACGTCCTTTAGGAATTCTAGCAGGCCTAGGGTTAGCGTAAGGACGACTAAGTAGCCTTACTATGGGTTTATAGGGTATAGCTTCTTAGAGTTGTCTTTACAGTAGTATATAATCGGCTGCTTTGCTACCTATAGGTATTTTATATCTGGCGGATATATCTTAAATAGGTAGCGGGTTACGTCCCTAGCGGCTTAGGCCTCTTAAATGTCCATTACATTCTAATAATAAAAGTAGTTTATTAGCTATTAAGTAATTATTTATACAGTCTTGCCCACGTCAGGTTTGTCTATATAGATACTGCCTCCTTTAGTTGTCCTCTTTTGCTTAAATGCCTAAGCTATATATACCACTTAGTATAGGCTAAATTTAAAGCCTAATGCAAGGCCCTAATTAGGGAGTTCGATTAGGGCGGTTTTGAAAAATGCTTTTAATAAGATAAGTAGGAAATACTCTAGAGTAAGTAGAAGATACACCTCCATTATATACGCTAGTGCGCTATTTAGGTTGTTTTTCCCGGCCTTATAGAGCTAGGCTAGGAAATTTTGTTAGTTAAGTTCTTCCTCTACATCTACGTCTTGGTTATTATTATTAACCAAATCCTTATCTTAGTCGTTATTATTAACCAAATCCTTATCTTAGTTGTTATTGTTAACTAAATCCTTATCTTTATCTCCACTCTCTACGTTCTTAGAGTTAGTATAATATAGGAACTAATTATCGTGTCTACTAGTGCGTTACGGTAATTTACTGTCCTCTATGGTAATATCTTAAGGGGTATTAACGGTTAGTAATACGGTAGTAGGGTCGTCTATTATATTATTAGGCTGGTATATACCTTTAGGTTCGGTAATAGGTTGCGGCAATTTACTATTATCTATGGCGATTTCTTTAGTACCGCTATTACTTGCTAATATAGGCTTATAGGCAGATAGGTTACGTCTTCCCTTTACTAATTGCCTTCTACACATAACCGGCTTATTATTACTATTTTCTATAAGGGTGCCTGCCGCTAATTTTAGTTAAGGGCGCTTCCTGCATCTATTTAGGTTAGCCTTATAACTATTTAACTTCCTAGGCGCGGCCGGCTCACTTTTATTATTCTTTACTAGGGCACTTGTTGCTAATCTTAGTTAAGGCCACTTATTATATCTACCCGATTTGGTCTTACTATTATCTAATTTCTTATATCTAATAGGCTCGCCCTTACTATCTTCCTTAGAGCTATATGCTGTTAATCCTAAATAACTTTGCTTTTTACCTTCTCCTAGTTTACTCTTACCGCTAGCCTTACGCGGCGTTAGGACTTACTAGCTATCTTTTACGCTGCGTTTATTATGTCCAGGCGCTTTAGATTTAATAGCTAGCGGTATATTATTAGTGGTAGCAACTTAGGAGTTTAAGCTAGGAGGCGAGAATAATACTATAAGCACGGCCTCCTTTATACCATTTTTCGCCATTTCGCTAAAAGCTGCAATAAGTGTACCCTCTAACCATATTATAAGGTTTTTATATCTCTATGGCAATATATAGATATTCTTTTTAGGCGGACTATTAATATTAAGCTCTATATAGGCTTGCAGTTCCCCCTATAGCTTACCTAGAGCTATATATAGGTTTCCGCTTATTAGATATAAGACTTGGACTACCCTAACTATTAACTTGCTTATTAAGCCTATAGATTAGATTTTAATCTTAATATCTCCTATATTAATTGCGTTGCTTACTGTTAGGGTTGCTGGCTAAGGCAAAGGAATACCGTGTAGTGGGTTTATAGTAACGTCTATAGGCTATATTATATACAGCGGCTAAGATAGTGTTATCTTGTTTTATACTTCGGTCTTTAGGGGTGATATATATTTACGTAGAGGTAGGTTTTTTAATTTCTTAGAGGTACTTAGTACCTTCCTTACGCAATTAAAATAAGTACTTTCTATAATTTTTAGGATTACCTGCAGTTTCTAATCCGGTAGAGCATTAGAAATTACAGGAGTTGCTTATAAAACTCCTTAATATATCCTTTTTTTATTATTATAGAGTTACCGCAATATATTACGTACTTAGGCTTAACTTTAATTGCGACATCTACAACTCTAACGTCACAAAGTATATCAAGACACGCCTAAACAAACTATGGAGGGACCCTAGGGTGCCCTGTAGGAGAAGGAACCAACAACCCCAAAGTAGGGAAGATATATTAGGAAAACAGGTGGAGAAAGCAGAAGAAAAATGGTGCGGCGCTAGGGCCCAGGCCTATATAGAGGAGGAAGGGAGACGCGCAAGAGGCCAGCAAAGATAACAGCAAGGGAGAGAAAGGAGCCAAAGTAGAGCATAAAAGAGTACTGGAAAACCATCTACCGCAACACAATACTGGTTGGACCGACGCTGGAGAGACGAATGGGAGTTAAAGGTATAGAGGTAGACTTAGGCAAGGGGAACCCAAGCCGTAGCATAGGTAATACTATGGGGGGTAAATACCTAAGGGCTCCAAGAGGGCCTAATAAAGGCAGAAAATACAATAGCAACACTCTTAAGGACAGGAATAATAGGACTAAAAGATTGGCTTTACTGGGTAGGTGTCCTAGTAGGTAGCTTAAGGTGCGAATATGGCTGGCTAAGACAGACACTAAAATATATAATACTGTTATGCCCCTTACGCACTAGCTAAGAAGCAATGCTCTTAGCAGCTAGTATAGAAAACTATAATACACTACTCTTAACATAGAAAGGCCTTAAGGCGGCTACCTAGTGGCTTATTAGCTAAAATATGCTAGACCAGTTCCGGGTTGCAAAGGAAATAGTAATAGAAGGCAAAGGGGTAAGTAACAGGCGCCCCCTAATAACTCTACAGGAGTAGAGTATAGTGTGTAATACTAGCGCATCTGTAGGTTTGTTACGGCAGCAGTAATTCCTAAGGAGGTTAAAAAGTAAGGTAGTAGAGCACCACTAGTGACTTATAGGCGACTTATAAGCGAGCCCCAAAAGGCGGGGAGACGGATTACGGGGTTTTCTCAAATAGAGTTTTCTCCCCACATATATATAAGGAGTAGTCCGCGTGGGCCCAACAGGGATCCGAATCGGACGTTAAGCAATAAATAATAATAATTGCGACATCTTTAACCCTCCCTTTTAGTCTATTATAGTTTTTAATGCTTATTTTAAAGCCTTAGGCGATATCCGCATCTTTAATTAGCTTTAGGTTCGCCTTATACTATACGTCCAGCTTTGCCTATAGTTACGTTATTATTAAGTCGCTTATTTAGTTAGGTATATGCAATATTACGGCATATATTAAGTAGAAGGTAATTATTAAAGTAGGAGGGCTTTATATAGTAGCTAGCTAGCGCTATACTAGTATAACTCTAGTATTAGACGTAGTTAGAGATTAGTTATTAGAGAAATAGAGGGTAGGGTAAGTAAGGTAAATAAAAGAGAGGTAAAGTAATAGATCTTGCAATTACCTATATATACCCACATAGAGGTAAAATTAGCTATTATTTGCTGCTATTAATTAGAGTAAATGTGGCTAGACTTAGTGCTATATAGTTAAATAAGGGCATAATTATATAACTTATGGGGACTACCCTACCTAGCCTATTTAGGGCTAGGTAGCGGTCTAATACCACTAGACTTTTATAGTTTTTAATATAAGCAATTTATTAAGTGCCTATGGAGGGGTAATTAGTTATTATAGTATAGTAGAATATAGGAGGTTGTGGGCGTTACTATATTTCTTATTATTTTATAAAGTTAGTATATATACGCGCCGTTAAAGTTAGAGGGCTGGCCTATATCTATACGTATAGACTCTATTGCTGTAAAGTATTTGCTATATAATAGGTAGTATTTCTAGTAGACAGTAATATATTATACTTATTATAGGCGTTACTATATTTCTTATTATTATATAAAGTTGGTAGATATACGCACCACTAGAGTTAGAGGGCTAGCCTATATCTATACGTATAGACTCCATTGCTGTAAAGTGCTTAGTATATAACAGGTAGTACTTTTAGTAAACGGCAACGTATTATACTTACTTTATAATTACTAGTGTTATTATTACACCACTAGGTAGCACTTAAGGGCCTACTAGGTAAGTCTATCCGGAATAATAATTATCTAGTATATAGAATGCTTCTACGTCTATGCCTAAATATCTAGTGCTTATTTAAATATATATTTACCGCAAAAGATAGTAGGAGGTTTTGTATCTTATATTATAAGTTTATATAATTAATGGTATTTTACGGCATTTTAGGGCATTTTAGGATAGTAGATATATTATATATACTTAGCATCCAGCCGCTTAGTAATATTAACTTATCTCGCTATTTATCTATTTGGTATTATATAAGAGGTTAGTGTTCTACTATAGTATTTATTATATTAGAGTCTTTTATATTTAATATCTTTATTTTAAATCTGTCTAAAACTATATATAGTTTTATAATATTCCGCTCCCTACCCAGTACTCCAATAAGAGATTATTTAGCTAATAATACTTTTTCTCTTACTAATTAAGGGAGGAAAAGACTTATACTTTCTAGTAGTAGCAGGCTGTGCTTATTAGTAACATTTTTAACAGATTATGGTGTTTAAGTTTCCGTTTACTTATAATATAATTAACCTTCCTATAGTAAAGTACTTTTACTTTTCTACTTACTTCTCTTTTCCCTTACCCTTCTATATATCTATACGCTTATATTATAAACTGCAAAAGCTTAATAGTACTAGACTATTGCCTAGCCTATATTAAGAGATAGGCTAGGTAGTGTAGTCCCCGTAACTTATACTATACTACATCTTCCTCTATAGGTTGGTCTTATTACTATAGATTTGCCCTTATACGCGTTTAACCTATAGAGTATATAACTATATACTTTGCCGCTAAGGCCTTACGTATATAATTTTGTTAGGGCACGCCTTATCTTCTTACCTTTACTAGTTAACCTAACTCTACTAACTACCCTTCCTTACTTCTACCCTACTAGTATCTACCTCTATAACTAGTGCCTCCGTAGATCTATTTAGGTTATAGAGTTTTATAATATAGTAAGTTAGCTGCCTTATTTTTAACCTTAGCTGTATAATAAAAAATCTATATTTATTAATATATTTATATAAACCACCGCTTAATATAGCCTACTACTAAAATAGATCTACCTACTAATTATTTTATAACTCGCGACGTTAACTATATCCATAACCACAAAAAGTTCGCTAAAGGCGTTATGGTTTTTAAGATTGCCTTAACTATAGTAGCTGTGGGCTTTAGTATCTTATAAAGCAATGGTAAGGGCCCTATACTTAATAAGCCTCTTCTTCTAAAGCTTGGCAGTCTATATCTCTTAGCCAACGACGCTCTAAAATGCCATCTCTATCTGTTTATTAACTATATACACGCTAATTATCCTCTTAAGAAAGCTTCTTAACTTTATTACGGCTATAGTAAGGCCAGTTATCTTAAAGCCAACTACTTTAACCCTACGTGTAATAATTATAGGGAAACCGGTTATTTTAAGAGCAACTATCCTTATATAATGTACAACTAATATAGTGCTATAGGCTATAGAAAGCAAGACTGTCCTTAGCTATTAGATAAGAAAAAGCGGACTTACCTAAACTATAACTCCCTAGACCATTAAACTGTCTTTTATAGTTAGGTATATAGGAACTATAGAGTTATAGGGTATAATATTAATAATTATATAAGTAGACCTACTTTAATTTGGGCAATAGATACCGCAACTACTCTAGGTAAAGTAGATGCACTAGGTGCTGCCGTTTTAAGTATAGCTACTACCTCTCTATTGCTTAAACCTCTTAATATAGCTAGCTTTTATCTAGTAGTAGATAGCCTAGTAAATAATCTAGACACCTATATAGAGGATAGCGATTCCATAATAACCAAACTTTTAAATATACTTTAGCTTCTAAATAATAACAACTTTATAGTTTAGTTTGTTATACAAATTATTAAAGAGTATATTATAGCATATGGCATTACATTCTAGGTGTCTTATAAGACTAGTAGAATGCTTACTTACCGTTTATATAAGACGGCGTCTATCTAATTTATAGATGCCAATATCGCCGGCAACGTTAAGGTTGGTACTACTAATACTACTTCTTTGGTTACTTAATGACTATTATATCTAACCACGCTTAAGCATCTTACTTATATTCTCCCGCAAGATGCCATAGCCCTATAACTTTACTATATTAGGTTTATTATCGCCTCCAATAAACTCGCATTAGGTATGCGTACGTTACTTAGTAAGTACTTCTTTATTAACAGGGACTTTGGTCTATTTACGCCGTAAATCTATAAAGCTTAGGATATGCTATTAAATAGTCCTGCGGTTATTATCTACTTCTTTATACTAGGCACTAAATGGCTTAATAGTTATATTGCGAGCCTAAACGCGAGCCTATAACAGTAGAGCGTTAATAATCCTTTAGGTTGCTAGTAGAAGAACTATAATATAAATGTCTAGCTTAGTATATAGCTCTTAGTAGAGGACCAACTATTATATAAAATCCCTATAAGGTATTAGCTTAATAGCGTTCTTAAGTATTTTATAGCTTAGTTCTATACCATAGTTATAAGCCTTAAGGCCGTTAATAAGAACCTCTAGGTACCTACTATTATTTATCTTATTACCTTTCTAGGTAGCGCAAACTGAGTCTACTACGCTGATATCTAGATAGTTAATAGTCTTACCATTTACACTAACTCTATTATTAATATCTTATTTTTAGGTAAAGGTATAGATAGCTAGGCTAGCTAGAAAGGAGTTATTATTAATACCACTCCCTTTAGCTCTAGCTATAACTACTATACTTTTATCTTTTAACCATAGGTGGGTTATAAGTTTATACTAAACCCTATATTTACTCCGGAGTATATCCTAAGTAGTAATAACTTTATAATAGTTAGTAACCTAAGTAAGGCCCTAATTACGGCACAGGGCATTAAATATCTTATAACTAAGCATATCCCTAAGGTTGAAATCTCCTAAAAGATTAATACTCTACACTATTTATGGTAAGAAGGCGACAGTTTCTATATTAAGCGCCAAATTATACTATCTAATAACTTTACAGATCTCCTGCGTATTAATTACTTTAACTATAATATAGCTAAGTATAGAAAGAACTCAGTTAATAATACCCTTAAGGCCGTTTTACTACTATTTAATGAAGAGCAAACGGGTGCCTATATTGCGCTTAAATATATAATAGGCAGTATTTTGCTAATATAAGGCCCTAGTAGTATTAGGAAATTAACCTTCCTAACTATCTTAGTACAATACTAGTATCGACTTAGGTCGCCCCAGTAAGCTTCTACTAGGATTTAGGTCTTGTCGCCGCTTAATTACTAACTAAATATACTAGCTAAAATAATTAATAATAATAATACGCTTATAGAGGACTATAAGGCACTAATTATATAAGGCCGTCCCGCTAAATTTCCTATTGTCCTTCGCCGCTATATACGCTTAACGGAAACTAAGGTCTATATATAAGATGCTATTATACAGCGAACAGTAATAGGTATTAATACTTGTCCTAAGTATTTTAAGAAATAGGATAACTATACTATAATTAATAAGGATATATCTATACTGAGTATAGCATTTCTACTCTACCATATGTTTAAGGCTAGTAATGCCACTGGCTTTAATAAGTAATTATAGGTTATAGATTTATCTAAAGGTTAGTAGTTATTACGCCTTATAGGTGTTCTAAATAGCGATAAAAACCTACATCCTATTACAGACCCTAATATAACTAAATACGCCAAATTCCGCCAATATTTATACTATTTTGCACTTAGTAATAATATAACACAAGATAATAAGATATAATTAATACTTATAGCTAATATAGTTATTATAGACCTGGCTAAGAAGGCTAATATTATTCTTATAATACCTAATATGGTCTCGCAGACCTATATATATTCTATTAGCGCTATATACGCAGTTTTCTATAACGAGGCCAGGAAGGCATTTAAGCTAGGCAGTCTTATTAGATTTGCCTTGAGCAGACTATATTTAATCTAGGAAGGGTTATAAATCTAGGCTAGCGACCCTATGCCTTAAGTTTTCCTTAATAATATATACTAACTAAAACCAATCCTTAGTCCCGATTTCAATAATCTATTCTACTATTAGAAATCCGTCTCCCTCTATACGCGTCTCCTTACGGCTGGTATGGATATATTATGGTTCTTGCTACAATATTAATTTATTAAAGATATTGCATATTTTATAAATGCCGTCTTACCGTACGGCTAGCTTTAGATAAGCCTAATAGTTAAGAACTAAGAGCAGTTAAAGCTAGCGGCGAGCTTTTTTAAGAATATGCTGCGCTATAACCACCCTATTACCTTCCTTACTATTAATAGTACTATATAGGTAAATAAGTTTAGCTAATTAATATATAACCTAGTCCATGCTTAACGCGCATTTTAGGTAGCTATAGCGCTAATAGACTTTGGATTTAAGCCATTAGAGGTTGGCCTTGCCATTCTATATATAGCCTAACTTACCGTCTACTCTGTAGTGCTATATACGCTTAAAAAATGGTGCTACGCCTAATAAGATGGCAGTAAGTGGCGGGAATTTATGCCGGTAGTTAGCGAGATTAAGGTCTTTACTGTTAATAGTATCTAAGGTAGCCAGGTAGAGTTATTAGTATATAATATAACAGTCGCCGGTCCGCTAAAAATTTATCTAGGATATAGTAAGAAACCTTCTTATAATTACTAGACTATAAGCGGGCCTTATTATTGTTAATAGTCCCTAGGTAGTCTATAATTATTATACTAGTAATAAAACCTTTATAAATATTATATACTATAAAATTAAAAAGTGGTATAAGAATAATAAGGTATTTATTAACCTTAAGAATCCTAAGCAGAAAGAGCACTTCTAGCAACTTATTGCCCCATTTAATGTTAATAAAACTATATAGTATATCTACCGCCAGCGTATAGCTAATTATACGCCCATTTTATATAGTATAGACATTAACTTTAATATTACTATCTCTAACTTCGTGGGTATAGTAAATATTAGCAGTACTGGTAATTATACTAAAGTATAGAATGAGGTTAATAGAGAGGGCGCTAATAATAATAGCTAGGATGGTACCAGTAATAATAGCAAGGATAACAACAATAGAGAGGATATTAGTGGCGTTGGAACATAAAAAGGGTAATAATGATAGATATTATAAACTTTACTAGTAGCAAGACCCTTAAATAGGGACACTAGATGGAAGTTAAGAGCGGTAATAGCTATAGGCCTTTAGCATTTACAATTTTGCTATAGCACTGGATAAAATGCGGCATATTATAATATTATGTATTACAGCCAAATAAGATACTCTTAATAATTATAATCTCTAAAATAGATAAGCGCATTATAGTAAAAATAGCCCAATTTATTAAGTCTAGTAATCTAGATTTTTATTCCTTATAGGCTAGCGGTTAATTAATATTAATGTATAATCTAGATTTTAAGTACTTAACCAGTTAGATTATAGTCTAGATATCTCGCTAATAACCGCAACTATTATTAATTACTCTCTGTATAGTATAGGCCGCCTCTATTTTTACTAAACTGTAATAACCCTAAATAGGATCTAATCCTTTTCTTACTATAGCTGCCGCTAAGGCAACGCGACTTAACGCCCTCTCCTACTTATATAGGCAGTTCCCTAACCTAGGCTATGCTATTTCTAGCATTAGTACGCCCTTACTATATCTTAAGAAACTTATTACTAAGGCTATAAGTCCTTAAAATAATACTTATCCTACTATACTAGCTACTAGCTAGCAAAATATAGGACAAATATAATATTTATATAATTGCCCCTAATAGAAGAGCCTATAGTAAAGGCGATTCGCTATACTACGTCTAGATAACCTAAGATTATATATATAGGTAATAATCTTAGGGCTTCCTAATGTGATAGAAGGTCTTGCTATAAGGCAGACTTAACTAAAGTTACTATCTCCGCGTAGATTAGATTAACCGTAATTAATTAATGCCTTCTAGCCTACCTAGCGAAACGTGTCGCGCTAGAGATAGAGCTAGATAAATATTAATAATATATTATAATTATAACGGACACCTGTATACTATCTCTGCGGATAGCCATAAATATAACTTAGCCTACCCTATAATAAACTGCCCTTAACAAAGCAGCCCTTAAGGCCCTATTGTTTTAGATAGGCATAGTCTCTATATAGGCGGCCTATATCCACTCCTTATTATAATCCACTCTAGCCTCTAAAAACATCTTAACTAGCAGCTAATATTTAACTATGCGTAGGTCTTAAGGCGTATTAGACAGCGACACTAGACTTAAGGCCATGTCTATACTTAGAACTAAGTTTATACCATCTAGTTTCTGTCTGCAAAGTAGTATAATAAGTTATTTAAGATTATAGCCGCAGTTCTGTGTATAGTTAAGCTAGGGCAAACTCTATAAGTTTGTGGCAGCCGTATACCCCCTTTCCGCATCTACTATATAGTTAATACTAGGCCACCCTAGCACCTTTATCTTCTTACGCATATTTAATTATACGCGGGCTAGCATATTCTGCATAGCCTTATATACCTATAGTGCTAGTACCTTCTCGCATTCTACTACCTAATGGATAACTTTTTAGATTACCTACTTACGTAGTAAATTATTTAGTTATCTGCAAAATAAAATATATAGAATACCGTCCTTAATAATAACCTGCTTAAAAGTCCGCTTAATGGTAGCGAGTCTCTCTATAGTAATGCCTAAGCCGGTAATAAGCTGTATGTCTTTTCGCACGTCCGCGGCGCTCGCAAAGTTATACTACGCCGCATTTACGGCATACCGCTATTATATATCGCGTCCCATTATAAAAGATAGTTTAGTATCCTAAGTAGGGAATAGTAGTATTTAGAATTCTGCGCTTAGTATAATAGAGAGGCGGCGCGATATTAGTAATAAGTAGAGTCTTTTAGCCCGACGTAACGCGATATAGTGTAAACTAGCATAAAACGTAACGGGTTGCGCTATCTAGCGCGTTAGTGTCTACGGATATCGCCATGCTCTTACTATACTCCTCTTATCTTAATTGGCTTATAACGTAGCATAAGCTATAAACACTACTTTAAACATACAGTTCTACACAGATATTATTTTTAGTCCCCTTCTAACCAAACTGCAGCAAGTTGCAGCTTAATACGGTAATTTATAAATAAGCTCTATTTAGCGGCAATATAGAAAGTATAGGACTAAAGTAAAAAGCACGGGCGGTCTAACCTATTATAAATAATATTGTCTAAGATAACAGAAACGGAAGAAGGATAGATATAAGACCGTTAATATTAAAGAGATAAACAATAATATATTTTTACGCTATTAAAGCTTAGAGGAGTATTAGATAGCCTATTATAGGGCTAAGCTAGAGTAATATAATAAGTGGCCACTTATATAATATATAGACGATAATATACTATTATGCCATTAAACCTCGGAAGGGTATTAAATAACTAATTATAAGGTTAAATTGGAGTAAGATAATAAGTGGCCACCTATATAAGCTTTAGGCGATAATATTATTAATAAGCCAAATAATAGGGCTGCAGATATACACTATAATAATAATTCCGTAACATTTAATAGGGTGCATAACCTAGTAATAGTTAAGACTAATTAGTAAACTTTAACTAGAATATCTACGGACGTCTTTTAGACTAAAATATTTAAAGAGGCTATTAGCCGCGCCGTAGAAAAGCCTCTAGGACGGAATTAAGGAAATCCGCAAACTGCGGATAATACTACGGCAATATGTAACATTATACTGCGTATTAAACGTACTGGCAGTATATTAGATAAGACACCTCCCCTGTTTTATCTATTTGGCAATAAGGCAGAATATATATAGGTCTTATAGTGGGTAAGCCACAGGACTTCTAACAGCGCTATTAATAAGTAGTTTAACAATATTAGGCTTTAGGGAATATTTGCCAACCATTTTTCTTGCTAAAGTGCTAAAGATATTAAAGCAAAACTACTTTTAAAATGGATATAATTTAAGAATAAGCAACCGCAGTAGATTAAAATAATTATAACTGTAGGGGACTAGTAGCTACTAGTATGTTACCAAAATACTCTAAAGATCGTGTCCCTTCTTATTAGTTACGGCCCTTTCTAAAGAGATATAACTTTTTCGCCAGTAAGGTAGTACTTATTAGTAGGAATAAGAATATATAATAAGCTTAATACAGCAGACTAGTGGTGGGAGACGCAAGAGTAGCTACCACTCGGCGCAACTATAGTACTAATTATATTAGCTAGTAATAAGACCTAACTAACACAATACGCCAGCGGCAAGAAAGTATAGCCGCTCTATATTTTAATTAGAAATATTAAACTGCGTATTTAATAATCCGTAAATTAACCAGCCCTATTACTACTTATATACCTCCCAGTCTATATACCTAGCAACTAAATAATATAACTAGTGGTGCAATATAAAGCCCTTACGGCTATCCTTAAATATATGCTTTAGCGACAACCCTACTACTTATACAGTTATGCTAATAATGCTTATAGCATTAGAGAAAGCTAGTAAAGAAGGAGTATGTCTCCTATATATAGATAACCAGTATTAACACTACTTTCTACTTCTGGCTGTATTTATAGCTAATTATAAAAAATAGGTCACGCTTATAGGTATTAAAAGTGGCCGAAAATGTTTAATTTATTATATATATATAAATAAACGGCATAATTTAATAACTGCCATCTAGCAACAGTGGCTGTTCTATATATACTAATTAACAAAAGACCAAATATAAATGTAGCAGAAAGGTTGCGATACTAATAAAAAGGATGACTTAGATTATATTTAGCCATTCCGCAACTTTATATAGGGCTATAATCTATTTAATATCCACAGGATAATGGCGCCTAATTTCCTATACTAAGTGCTTAAAGGCCTTACTAGTAAATACCTTATGCACTAAATTAAAGGGCTTATATAAAGCGAAATACAGGCCAGAAAATATTGGGGCCTTAATATCCCGCGCATAGATAGTTACGGCTAGGAGATATTAAATATTAATGCACTTATTACTACCCACTTTGTATAAGTGGAGCGATTTACTAATATAATAGTATAGGATAGCTAGGTAAATGTCGGCTAATAGATAGAAAAGATATATAAATCTCTATTATAACAATTAGTCCCTACTATAGCACCCTTACTAAAATAGAACAAAGGCGCCATACTATTTATCCAGGCGCTTATAGACTTTACTATACTATCTTAATATATATTATACAATAAATTAACCATCTAGTACCTAGTAGTAGCTATTTATAAAATGGATAAGATAAAGGATATATTCCTTCTATTTTAACTAAGCAAGGTAAAACTACTACACTTTAATATTCCTAAGCTATATACCATTACCCACTATCTAGAGAGTATTTAGCAACTAGAAGTAATCGGAGGTATAAATATAGAGTATTTAGAGCAAGCATATAAGCTATAGAAGGCATTCTACTATAGGACCAATAAATAAAACAGCTATAAAGAGTAGATGCTATAATATAACACTATATATCTTAACACGATGCTTTAAAACAAACTTAAGCTATAGGCGTTAACTAATATAATTAATACGGCAGACCTAATAAGCGCAATATAGACAATATAACTAGGTCCTGCAGTTAATATATACACACATCGCTCGTGTATATAGAACTTTAACAACTATACAGCTTAGACACTTTAAAACTAGAGAATTAATATATCTATTTAGCGTACGGTTAAGGAGGTACAGCGCTAAATAGAGATTACTAACCTTATATCTAAACTAGCTCCCTTTATAAGGGAATACCGTAAGTAGATTAACGGAATCCAGTAAATAGACTGGGATGTTAACCAACTAAAGGCCAATAATAATTGGGTATTAAAGATGCCCCTAAGTATCTATTACAGCGTTATATACTATATTTGCTTTAGAAAGGACGCCACTAACACCAATAAGCTTAATAAGGTATTTGCTTAATATACCCCATTATAGGCTAATACTAAAGCCCCCTACTATAATGCTATAATAGTATAAGAATATAAGTAGGTAAATAACAGCCCCTATAGCAATAAAGTAGGGAGGCTTTATCTACTACTTATAATCTAGGATACTGGGCAATTAGATAGCGAGGGCAAATACCTAAAATATGCTAGTGCGTTAGTAGAGACCCTCTAAGTTTATAACAGTAGTAAGATTAATATAAAAACTGGAATGCTTAAAGTGTAAAGCATAAAGCTATCTAATAGCAGGACAAATTATATACTGGATACCCTCCGGACATATAATATTAACTATATCGCGAGGCCTATCTTACTTATACTAACGGACATTAACGTTATAGACTATTTTTTTTTATAAACAACTATAGCAATTAGGATATATATAATACTATATATAATAAAGACTTTAAGCAAATAAATAGGGTATAGGTTAATGCATATATAAGAAAATAGGCTCGCACTAGGCGGTAAATAAATACAACTTAGCCAAAATAGTAGTAAGTTGCAACTAGCGGCGCCAAATTATAATAAAGGGGTAAATTACCGCGACTATAATAAACTAGAATATAATACTACTACACATCGCCCTCCGCGCGCTAGCTACCCTTTATATCCTATACACCATACCCTCTACCTTAAGAGTAGGTAAATATCGCAAGGAACTAGGCTTCTACGTGGTATAGAAAAAATATTATATAAAGTAGGACCCTATGCCGTAGCGAGGCAATCTAATTACCCTATTATAAAACCCAACAAACGGTTAGGCCGCCCTCCTAACTTATTATTATAAGTTAGTTAAGGCTCTTTTCTATCTACACTTAGTAAGAAAAACCTAATTTATACTATAAAAGTTAAACAGGTTGTCGTTTAAAGTATATTAGGTATAAAACTCTAAACCGTCTAGTGTTTTTTAGAGAAGTAAGGTACGTGCGAAAGCCAAACAGTTCTACTAGACTAATATACTTATCCTCTACTTATTCTATAGAAAAGTAAACAAAGATACTATAAGTTAAGTAGTAGCTCCTAAGATAATCTGGATCTTAAAGGGTATAATATTAAACTCTATACCGTAATTATCTCCGTTAAAAGGCAAGACTATTATTAATATTATTATATACCATAGTACGACCCGTTATTGTTAATTTTAATAACGTTATCCTAACGGATAGTCCTGTTCTTATTAAACAAAAGCCTACAAACCCTAAGCGACCCTAAAATATCTAAAACCTATACTTAAAAGAAACGCATACATTACTTAAACAAATAACCGCTATAAAATAACTTCGGACGACGTAGAAAGCAGCTACTTAGCCTAGTTAATATAAAGATATACGGTATTGCTTAGACATATCTTATTATATAAGTAATAATAGGATCTATACTTAAAGAGCTCTATCTTTCTCCCTAGCTAGAAATAAATATAAGCGGTCTAAATATACTAATAAAGTAAATATGGAAAAAGGTAATTACTATTATAGACCGTTACAAAGGCCTAATAAATAGAGCATTAAATATGTTACTAGGGCCAACGGCACGCAAGGTTCGCAGTCCTTAGATTTAGTAGCACTATACTAACTAATTTTCTAGCTATATAACCAGCTTAGCGTGTTTTAGTATATTATAATAAATATAGTACGCAATACCGTTGCTAGGAGCTATAACTGCCTTAAACTAAATACTAAGGCTATAGTAAAGAAAGTAGAGGAACTACTTAAGGATAACCGCTTTACGCTTAGTAGTCTAATTAGTACTCTACCTTTACCATACCTAACTAACCAAGGCTAGAATAGAGAGGTAAGATTTAGGGCGCCGATTATCACACGCTATATTAAGCGCGTGTTCTTTAATACTAGGCTAAGGTTACTTGCCTTTAATAAGAATAGTACTAACCTCTTCTTGCCTACTACAGCTAATATAATATGGCTTATATATATAGCAATTTAATATACGCTTAAGGACTATAGAAGCGGAATATAAGTTATTTATAAGTTTAAAGCTAACGCTATAGTTATAGGTAAAACTATAGGAAGCCTCTTACTATACTTACTAAAGCGTATTATAGATTGTTGGGAATATATTACGTGTGGTCACGTGTAGCCGCGGCACTAGCGTGGCGAGGAGCCTTAAGCTCCTCGCCCTCCCCTATTCTAGATTAATCAAGCATATTAACCAACATCACTGTAACCCTACTCGAGTAGTCGTTATTAGTAAGTCACCCTATATAACCAACACTAATCAGTGGTTAAATACACAGTCAACTATAGAACAGCAAGGTTCTTAACAGAAGAGATAGTCTCGTGCAGGGGTGCTATATGCGCTCATATGGAATGGATCCCGGCGATACTATGCTACCTTAGACTTACGGAAAACTAGTAATAGAAGTGTCACTAAGTACTAGGAGATACCAAGTTGCGTCCATTATACAGAACAACTACGTTTACGAAAATTTGGTCGAGTACTTTAGGTTAGAAGTGTTACTAAACCTAAGGTCCTAAGTTAACGTCCAAAACGCATTAAATAATATCTTGAATTGCCTACCTCTTAATAGCAAACCTACGAGATTCTATAAAACCGAAAACCCTACCTACCTTTAACCTATTATAGCGTTAACCTACCCAAAGAAGTATGAAGAAGATATTAACCCAAAGACATGGAACAAAGATATTAACCCTATAAACGCCGAGCAAAAGGACCTAAACGGATTCTTATTATACCATATAGTACACTACACAGATAGTGAATACAACGACACTATACTATGGTATTGTATAAAGGAGGACTTTGTTAGATAAATAAAGGAAATATAGGCTCTTGCGAATAAGCTTATTATATAAGACTTCCATAACTTCCTTTGGGAGAATGGAGTGTTTGTCCCTATAGATGGAAGCGCTATTAGAGACAATATTCAAGAGCAAGTCATTAACGTAAAAGAAGAGCATAAATGGACTCCATAGGAGATTAAGCACTAACTACGTACTATAAGGAAGCTCAACTTATAATGGAATCTAAATAATACGCTACTAAAGCAAATATAAGACCCCCCTGCTTCGCGAGCCAACAGCCTTTAGACTCCACTGACTAGACCTATATCCCTATTACAACCTATAATGCAACTCCCTCCTTTATCTCAATCTTAAATCAAAAGCACTTTAAAATTGCTTATAGAACTTGCGAAGCTTTATTCAGATCAAGAAAATAAATTCGGCGGGGAATTATATAATATTCTCAATTCAAAACTGCGTATCTTCTATAACTGTTGCTAAAAGATAGGAATAGAGTCTGATTAATACCACAACGCCTATTCTGTTATGCTTAGGGGCCGGGCTAGCACCTTCTATTAGAATCGTTTGGTAGGAAAAGGATACGATTTTAACCGCATAATATATAAGTTAAGGTGCCACTTTGAAACAGAAGAGAATAAGCAATAGTATATATCGGAGTAGAGAGAGACTACTTTCCTAAGGATTATTGCTATAAACCCAGGTGTTTCTCAGCTTAATTATCTTCAAAAGCTCTTTAATTAACTTTAGATAATTTAGCATAGTTTATCCAAATCATATTAAGAGGACTTCAGCCTACGCAATTAAGTTATTAGTATATGCTAAGGTGTTAAAGAATACAACCTTACCCTCTTTAATCCTGCAAATACTTATAAAGGAGTGTGTACTTAATTAAGATCCTCTATTAGCACCGCTCTGCGCTCTTAAGAAGTATAGTAATTTAATGCCTAACCCTAACCTACTTTAATTAACCCGACTGACCAACATAATTATAACTGGACTAATCGAACATATAGTGGCCGGGGTAGGGGATATGGTAGAGGGCACGATTAATGTTAACTATAAAGCAATTGTGGAGGTCCTTATGGAGGTTTATCTTAAAACAATTAATAGAAGAAATGCTATATTTATAAGAAGCCAAATTGCTAGTTAACTAGGCACCCTCTTAATAGACAAAAGGAGGTATATAATAAGTTTCGCCAGAGTATATGAAACGTTGGAAATTATAAGGTTACTATAGCCTACTTCCAAAGCTTCCTGGTTTAATATAAAGGCGAAGAAGATCTTAAGGGTAAGGTTAACAAGGCCAAACAGCTCCTTATAGATATAGAAATTAAGGACTACTC
>Ga0307507_10000492_pt1 | contig 83409 bp, 31 predicted proteins | sample 7_EM_MG_FD_207223 | JGI IMG/M metagenome (GOLD analysis project Ga0307507, IMG submission 207223) | Populus trichocarpa ectomycorrhiza microbial communities from riparian zone in the Pacific Northwest, United States - 7_EM | ecosystem: Host-associated > Plants > Roots > Unclassified | place...
ACCTAAAACATGTAGCGTATTATACACTATTGTAGATAGCTTATATAGATAACACGTATAATATATATAGAGCACTAAAAGACAAGAACTGGAAATACCTAGTAAGGATATATTAGGTACTAGAAGAGAAGCGGTTTAGGGACGCCAAGTATATATATAAATAGCACCTAGTAGAAGTATAAAGCTAAGGGGACTTAATATTTTAACTAGGAAGATTCCTTATAAAAAAATGCCTAGACGGATAATAGTAGTGGAAGTGCCTAGAAAACACTTATCCATGGCACGTAGAGGAAAAGAAATAAATTAAGTATTAGCTAAAAGTGGATTAAGTATAAGTAGGATTTAGCAGCTAATAGTTAGGAAAAGGGGATGTGTATAGGACTAGAGGGAACCAGTGTTAGAGCCTTAGACCCTTAAGGGAGTTTAAGGATAACACCTAAATTTATAAGTTAAGTAGTAAGATTAGCAGTTTAAAGCATTAATAGACAGTGGAGCAATAAGGAACTATATATTACTAAAAGTAGTAGAAAGGATAAGGTTACCATACAGATAAAAGGAATACCTATATCTACTTATAACAATTTTAGGAGATTAGATAGCCTATAAAGGAGGCATTATTAATCTTAAAACAGGACCTATTTAGTTAACTATTAAAGGGAGACAGGTTAGAATATCTTTTAATATCTTACTGTTGGGAAAAGATAAGGTAATACTAGGAATGCCTTAGTTACAGGAATACAATCTAAAGATTAATTGGGTTACAGGTTAGGTTAATATTAAAGATACTTAATAATATAAAGTGTGACAGTAAACCAAGTTGGTATGGTATTAAGTTAGAGTAATATATAAAGGGACTAAGCAAGGCTTAAGTTATATACTAAAGAGATACCATAAGTATAGTAAAAAGTTATAGTTACTAAAAAGTAAAAAGCTGTTAGAGTATGTAGTATAGAACTATAAGATAGAATTAAAAGAGGGAATAAGTTTAAAGTTCTTTCTAATTTATAAGCTTACTAAAATAGAGTTAGTAGTACTTAAGGAGTTTATCCAGGAGAACTTATAAAAAGGATACATTAGACCGTTACAGTTATTAATAGGATATCTAGTACTGTTTATCCTAAAGAAAAACGGAAAACTTAAGATGTGTATAGACTATAGACAGTTAAACAGCATTACTAAAAAGGATAGGTATCCTTTACCCTTAATTAGCAAAATCTAAGATAGGATAGGTAATGTAAAGATCTTTATAAAGATAGATCTAAGATGGGCGTACTATTAGATTAGGATTAAGGAAGGCAATAAATAGAAAGCAGCTTTTAGGTTAAAGGAAGGACTATATAAACTATTAGTTATGCAATTTAGGCTTATAAACGCACCAGCAATATTCTAAAAGCGAATTAACAGTGTGTTAAGAGAATACCTTAATAAGTTTGTTATAGCATACCTTAATAACATTATTATCTACTTAGAGAGTAAAAGAGAACATAAGGAATACATTAAATAGGTCTTAAAGAGACTACAAGAAGAATAGATGCTAGTAGCAATTAAGAAATGCAAGTTCTTTATAAAAAAGACTAATTTTATAGGATTTATTATTAGACTAGGAAAAATTAGCATGGACTTAAAGAAAGTTAAAGCTATAGTTAGTTAGTAGGAACTAGAGAACATTACACAGTTAAGATCATTCCTAGGGTTTTGCAACTACTATAGGAGGTTTATAGCGCAGTGGTTAAAAAGTATTAAGCTATTTATACAGTTAATAAAGAAAGAGGAACTATAGGTTTGGGATAGCAAGTAGAAGAAGCTGTTCTAAGAACTAAAGAGGTTGTTCACCTAGGAACTAATCCTTAAGATCTATTAACTAAAGTTAGAGACGGTTGTTAAGATAGATGTATTAGACTTTGCACTAGGAGTATATTTACTATAGAAGCATTAGGACGCATAGTATCCAGTAGTGTACTATAGTTAGAAGATAACACCACTAGAACTAAACTATAACATCTATAACAAGGAGTTGTTAGGTATAGTTATAGTATTAAAGAAATAGAGAGCATTCTTGTAAGGTATAGAGAAACCATTTATAGTTAAGACGGATTATAAGAACCTTATAGGTTTCCTAATAATAAAGGAACTTAACCAAAGATAGGTTAAATAGGCGGAAATGCTTATAGAATACCATTTTAAGATTTAGTATACTAAGGGTATAGACAATATATAAGCAGACGCTCTAAGTAGAAAGGCTAAACTATAAAATAATAAGAAGCCATTAGGGGCTTTGTTATAAAAGGATTAAGATGGATTAATTAGGTATAATTATTTAAAGATTATAGTAACCAGAGAAAGTTAAGTCTATAAGTTACCAGAAAGTAATTAGACCTAAAAGATTTAGGAAGTATAGCTTAAGGATCTAGACTTAAAGCAATATAAGAACAGAGAAGCTACTTATATTCTAAGGTTGATTATAGAGGAGTTTATAAAAGAGTTTTATAAAGGAATAACATAAGGATATAATGGAGCTATAGGCTTAGTGTTAAGACTTTAAGAGGAGTATATTATTTAAGGAATCTAGGGACTAGCAAGATAAGTTATAAGAGAATGTTTAGATTGCTAAAGAAATAAACTAGCAAGGCATAAGCCGTATAGAGGGCTATAACCTATTAAAATACTAGAAAGACCATGGGAGGTCATATTATAGGACTTTATTATTAAGTTATTAAAGTTAAAAGATCCTATTATAGGACAAGATTATAACACAATCTTAGTAATAGTGGATAAGCTTATAAAGTGGGGATACTTTATAGCATACATAGAAAAGATATTAGTAGAGGATGTTGCTAGAATTTATATTAAGGAAGTATTTGCAAGACATAGAGTACTAGATAAAATCATATTAGACAGAGATCTAAGATTTATAGTAGTATTTTAGGAAGTGTTTCTAGCAGAATAAGGAGTTTGTGTAGTAATATCTATAGCATATTATCTGCAGATGGACAAATAGATAGAAAGATTAAACTAGATGCTAGAGCAGTATCTAAGGCACTATATTAATCACATACAAAATAATTAGGTATTATTATTACTAGTTATATAGTTTACATATAATATAACACCATAAAAAGGAATAGGGATGTTACTATTTAAGGCGAATTACAGGTATAAACTAAGAATATTGTTATCGCCATGTTAAGTAAAGAAAACAAGTAGCACAGCCAAAGAAAGAATAAAGACTTTAATAAATCTTCATGCAAATCTTAAAGAAATAGCGAAACTAGTATAAGAACAAATAAAAAGGTACTATAATGCTAAGAGATCTAAGGGACCAGATCTTAAGGAGGGAGATAAAGTATAGCTACTATATAAAAACTTTAAGAGTTAATAACCAAGTAAAAAGTTAGACTATGTTAGACTAGGACCTTTTAAAGTTAAGTAGAGAATTTTATTGGTTATATATAAGTTAAACCTACTAGCCAAAATAAAAATCTACCTTGTATAGCATATCACAATGCTAGAACTAGTATAAGGAGATGTTAAACCACTAGTCTATAAGGTAGACATATATAGAGGATAAGAGGAAGATAAATAGTAAGTTTTAAAGATTATTAGTTATAAGGATATAGATAATAAAACATAGTACAAAGTAAAGTGGATAGGCTATAGTGAGATTACCTAGGAACCATTAAGTAACCTAGAGAATGCTATAGGAAAGGTATAGGAGTATTAGAAGAAAGCAGGTTAGGGAGTATTAAAAAAGGATTACCAAAGGATAAACTACCTAAGGGGGACTTAGGAGGAGCAACTGCTATATTACTTAGAACTGTTTCCTTCTCTAAAGACGCTACTCTCTTATCACCTAGCTTAGAAAGACCCTATTAAACAAGTTTCTACTCTTTAAAATAAACCTTTTTACAAACCTTCTTAAGATAAAGTAACTAAGTAGAAGCGGAAAGACAAGTATTAAGAGCACGCTGTTAAGCAGCGGAGGCCTCTAGCTCCGCCTCCTAAGATTAATATACCTTGTCTAGAGCACTTATAAGCTTACTATTAAGCTTTACAGCAGTAGATTAAATATAAGACCCTATAATAAGTTACTTAGGGAACTTAAAGACTGTTAAGAGTTATAGGATGCGTATACTTAGCGTTAGAGATAGAATGAACATTATAGGATGATTAAATGTTTAACTTTGTACACTTAGAGTAGGAGGAAGGTTGGTAACTAAAGGGAGCTGCAATTGTAATATAAACTAACCCCTCTTTTACACAATAAGAATATAAAGGAGATATAACTTTACTAAGTGACAGTATAGCAGTTATAGTGTAAGTATGCTGTTAGGATAAAGAAGAAGAAGAGGCTTTAGGTATAATAAGTAAGGATATTAACCAGATTGATTAAACAGATATTACACCTTTAGTAGACAACTTGGAGATATTAGGAATCTTTAAGGATAAAGATAAAGAGGAGGGAGATGGTGTTACGGACACTTTAAGTATAATATTATAACTACTTAGAGAAGAGTTGGAGGAAGCTAGTTGGTTAATATATATATAGTCTAAAATGGAACTGGTGGAACTATATAATAAGGAATAGTAGCCAAGTTATGTAATAAGCTCTATAAGCTCTGTAAGCTCTATAAGGTCTATTATATACCTTATATACCTTACATACCTCACATAGCAAAGGGATTTCTTAGGCGTATGGTTGTGTATTTAAAGGACCACAGTCCCTACCTAGATAGTTCTCTCTTTATAGTAAATCTTAGAATACAATTAGAGTTAATCTGTTGGGCAACCACTCCACTAGTTATTATTACGTTGTTAACTAGTCATTTATACCTATATACCTAGCCCATTAATAAGCCCACCGTAGTTCTTGCTATAAGGTTCCATTATAGCAAGCATGCCTTTCTTATAAAGGCGCAATTATATAGTAGCTAGAGCCATTACAAAAGGAACCTCCATAGGGTTGTCTACTAGTATAAACATATTAAGTCCGTTAATACTTAGGATATAGGCTATTTCTGCCTAATCTTTAACAAAGTTAATAGTATTATAGAGACCGTTAAAGAAGGCGCCCTTACTTTATAGAATATTAAGCAAGATAACATCTATAAAGAAGTTAGGACAATAATATATATTAGTAAATATAATAGTATAGGCTAAGTAATCGGTCTGGGTGACTATAAGCTTAACTAATCCTACGCTAATAGCCTCTATTAAGCCTCCTCCTATCTAAATTTAGAGAGGTTTAATTTCCTTATACTGCATAAACCTCCTAATATTATTGCTTATGTAAATATTTAAGAAACTGTCAGCTATCTAGGAGTCCTTAATATTTATTCCTAAAGCTATAGCTGCTGGCCTAATAACCTATATAGCAAAGATTAATCTAGTTGCTAAATTAGTAGCTTAAGAGGGGCGATTAGGTGTCCCCTTAGAGGCCTTATTAGTTATTAAGGCTGCTCCGTTACCTAAGCGCGGAGGTTATTTCTCTCCAGGTCTCCACTATTTAGGCCTTAAGTAGGGGTGCTTCATCTAGCAGCCTTCCTTGCCACCTAGATGACCTTACTTGCACCATCCATACTTATTTAAAGCATCCTTGGCAGGGGCTTAATTGCCTAATAAGGCACCGCGGCCAGCTCCACCTCTACCTCAACCATTGCCGCAACCACGGCCATTACCGCGTCCTCAGCGTAAGTCACCTGGTGTCTAATTAAACAAGGCAAAGCTCTTAGCCAAGTCCTTCCGCTAAGCCTTGTTAGTAAGGTCAGCAATTAATTAAAGTAGTAAAACTGTGTGTCCGTCACGGATTTTATTACGTTGGATTTAAGCCTATATAGGGAAGTGTTCGTTAACGGCGTTAATAAATTAGTAGTTAATAATCCTATTATCTAGGGCAAGCTTTACCTACTTAACCCCTTAAACCGCTTCTTAGTAACGGCTTAAAAAAGTAGTAATTGCTTGGTCTGGTTAAAAGCAGAGCTTAATAAAAGTCTTCTATACGCTAGCCTTATGGATTAAGCCATAGGCCTTAAACGATTGCTTGAGGTATTTAATATAGTCCTTTGCTATCTGCTTGTGCTCTAGGGCAGTAATAATTTCTTTGTTAATTGTACTAAGGATAACTAAACAGGCTTTACCGTCGTCCTTATTATACTATTTAAACTCCTTATTATACTTGTTGCAGAGCACCTTGTTAGTTAAGCAAATTAAATTGTTGGTGTCTACAATGATTTGGGACCTCTTAAGGACCTTATCTCGCTCCTCCTTGTTGGCGTCTTTTGGTACTTGATCGATAGATATCGTGGGCTTTTCTTCCTGGAGCTTTGGGTAGAGAGGTGGTCCTTTTTGAACGACATGTAAAGGCCCTTACTACGTAGGTACGTGTAGAGTTGCGTCCAATATTGATGCCAATTTGAACCGTCGTTTTTGAGGCGTTGAATGCCTGGATAGTCTTTACCTATGGCGACGCGTAAATAGACGAATTTAACGCGTAATTTTGATAATAAGAAATGACTTTGTACGCAGGTGTGGTAACCTTTAATGCGGCCTGTGGTAAGGCGTCAAATGTAAAACAGTAAGATATGACCTAGCACGGGTGTGGTAACCCTTGATGCAACCTGTGGTAAGGTGTCAATATTCTAAACTGTTAAATAGCTGAATCGTCACAGCTTAGTAGCAACGAGTGCTCATAACCCGATAAACTGAATAATATTAGAAGAAATAAATGAATCTGTATATCTAGTTCTATCTACAACAAACATAGGCCCCTATATAGGCCTATGTCTTACGGTGGCAAAGTAATTGCTAAGGATACCAACCAAAATGGAAACAAAGGGAATCTGCTTATGTAAGCAGGAAACGAATGTGGAGGACTCTTCCAGAACCATCGTCAGATGGAATGGGCGGCGTTTCCTGTGGCGCTAGGTGATGGCTTGCGCTGCCTATGCTGCCTATCCCACTTTGCCCTACACTGTTCATTCTCGCTGCTATCACGACCCTCGGAGTCTGCTTGGCGCATACCGCCTTTTGCTGTTGACTCCTCAAGTAGTGGGGATCGACGGGGCCCGGCTGTCGGGTCGTGGTAGCAATAGTAGTAGTATTACCACCACCACTACGCGTATCTGTGCCTAGTTACTTGGCTCGTGCTAATCTAGCCCATGCGCTACGAAAACATTTCTACCCTCGAATCTGTTTGGTCATATTGAAAGTCATAGCTCTAGAAGTTTCTATAAAGTTAGTGCCTACCTCTATGTTAGCTTAGGAGATAGATCAACCATTCAATGTATAGAGAGTATGAGCCGGATTCACAACAACTAGAAGCGTCTTTTTAGCATTTAGGACCTTTAAGCCTTATCGGATATTTAATTGTAGAACAAGCGAATAAATCGGGCGCAGCCAATATAGAAAGTTAGAAGCAGGGCTAAATTAAAAAGGAAACTTTGGATTGCTCAGCTTAAGCGTTCGAGGGCCCCAAACCAATTTCTCCACGTCCTCATCCTGTGCGATATCGTCCCTCTCCCCATCCTCCAAATCTTCATTCCCCTCCCTCCAGCGCCACCGCTTCCCCATAACTTCCTTAAACCATCTTACACTTACCCACCCATCCATCACCTTTTTAGAAAATGACCTCCTATCACTATCGCCCTTTAGAGGCCTAAGCACCACATCTAGATCAGGCGCCACAAACAACACAGCCGAAAATCGCCTTATCCCCGGCGCCCGACGTACGCGGTGCCTAGCAGCCTGGATCCGGTCTCCACTCAGAATCAGCGCGCACCATCCACATAAGACTACCGTCGCATCCCCCGGGATTGTCACCCATGCGCCCGGCTCGTCAGGCTTCTCGACCTCCAACCCAGCCTGGCCGTCCTGGAAAATGATGGAGAAAGTGCCGTAGTCGGTGTGGGCGCCGCAGCCATTCGAGCTCTCCGGCGCTGCCGTCGCAGGCGTGTAATCGCACAGTCTGAAGTTGAAGTTCTGGGCGCTGTGCAAGGGTGCGAGTTCCGCGCCTGCAATCTTGCTTAGCATGTCAAGGATCAGCTGCACGTACGTCTCGACTGTGTGGCTGAAGAAGCGGAGGATCGAGTCTAGATCACCATGCGTGTTGAGGCGGGCGGCCAGGTCGGGGGGAATCCGTGCGGCTCGCCGGGGTGAGAGGTCGATAGTAAATTTTTGGTCACTGCAAGGATTGTTTGCAGCGGCGGTTTTGAAGATGCCTCGGCTAGGGTAGATGCTATTGAGCAAAGCTGCATCGGAAGGGTGGGCGGAGAGGTGATTGAAGAGATGTCTAATAGCTGGAAATGGAGCTGGCACGGTAGGCTGGAGAAAGGATATCGCTTGGCTGAGAGATGTTGATGCTGTTGGCTTGTCGGTTTGGATACTCGTAAATTTTTCGCTACCGAATGTAGCAACCGGATCCATACAGCTAGCCATCGTGAGCACTTATAGAAGGTAATAATGAAGTGAGATAAAGGGTAGAAGAGCGGGGAAGGTCGTACTGTAAGTAGTTTTGTAGGTATTTAGGGCTTAGCAATAAAAAGCAATAACTTTATCACATGCCATATCCGCTCAACGCCGATTTGATCAAATTTATCATAAGCCTTCTAAAACGCGTATTATATCCACAATGCCATGTTGGGTACTTATTTACAAGTTGAAACCCGAATCTAGAGTGCTCTAGCAGAGCTTCGCGCGTATCAAAAGCCAAAGTTAATATCTTATATAGTTGTTGAGATTGCTAGGACAGCTTTTTTGATGATTTTGCGGGTAAAATCAATTATCCACTTGCTTGTTAAGTACGTTAATTGGTTTGTCTTTAGATAATTAAGCGGCTGAACATGTGATTTTATTTTGATAGGCTCGCTTGTAATCCACTAGTTTTACACTAAAATTTTAGCTCGGCGCTAATGGTGGCCGATTTAACCAAATGTCGACCCATATAGGACTTGCTTACTATGTTCAGCTGCTTACTCTCATATATCTCACTACTCAGCTGCTTACCCTCATAAGTCTTACCACCTATCTCAGTTGCATACATCTACCTCATGTATATATAGAGGCCCTAGAGCCACATTTAATAACCAGAGTTCTCATACCTAATTGTCAGTTCGACACCAAACAACAGTCTATACTTTTTCTCGAACTGCAATCATGACAGCAGCTCTTTCCCCTCAGACGATCCGAGCTCTCCACGCCGATTACTGGAATGACGAGGCTTCCGTCAACGGCGTCTGGGTCGGGTTATTGGCAAACGCTTATCCCGGCACCCACCACTTTGTGATCCAGCCCGAGGGCAAGGCGCTATCCACTGGGTCGGCAAAACGCAATGTAAGTCCTCAGTCTCTCGGAGAATCTGAGACATTGAGAAGTTAAATGCTTCGAGCCTTTTCAGATATTGTCCTCCATCTTTCACTTCGTCCTAATATGTACTGTAATACTAACTTCCCGATTCTAATTCCAGGATCTTCTTGTCCGAGAAATCACAGATGTAGCCAACGGCAAAGTGATCGCTAGATTGCTGTTCGAGGGCAAAAGCGGCACCAGCAGCGACTCACTCGATACAGCCGGCGGACAGATCGCACAGTACATCAAGGCCGCCGGGTCGAAGTTCGTCCCATCAGGAGGGAAAGTGTGGGTTGTAGTGGCTCATGGCAGCAAGTTTCAGGCGTATCTATACTCGTCCACTATGGAATTGCTTTCGCTGGGAGGGGTTGGAGGCAAGCCTTCCGTAGTCAGAGGAGGTGCCAGCAAGGATTTGAGAGCTGATGGTGTGGTTGAGGTTGTTGAACATTTCTTGGCTTACGCGCGGGCCAATCCACAACCAGTCTTAGCCTAAGACACTTTATTTATTAAAGGGATATCTCTCTATCGCCGTTCTCGTTGACGTGGATCGGGACCCTGGACACTACTTTCTTGGAGGTCTTTAAAATGTAATTAGAACTAGGTTTGAGATTAATGCGGAGGAACAATGCTGCAAGTTTAGAACAGATTATTCTAAGAGTAAAATCCGGAAGTCTGGAAAGGAAGAGGGAGAAGGGAACTAAGGGAATGGAATTTAAAAATTAATTTGTCTTATATTGTCCCACATTAGTCATATTAGCCAATTCAACGTCTTTGGAGGCAGGTCCTGTAGTGCCAAAAGCTTTATATAAATCCAGCGCTATCCAGGCTCTCTTAGCTAACGAAGACTGGCTGTGTTCCGAATCTTGGTTGGCCTTTAAGGTAGTAGCTTTGGTCCTAGATGCTGATCCGGAACCGTGTAAGTAGATGAGGAACCTCCTCCTCTCTTTCCCTCCCTCCCCTCCCTCCCCCGCCCCGTTGTCCCGTCCGATGTCCACTGTTTCCACAGCCAGTGACTTCCCGCAAGCAGAGGTATTTAAGGAGCCAGCGTTTCAGAAATTGTTCAATTCCCCTTATATCACCAGTTGAACACGCTTAGTTGGTTTTCTCGGCTCGCAAAGGGGTCGAGCCGCTTGCTGTCTATCTGCGGGGAGGCTTTTTAACTCTAGGCCGGACCATGTTCTAGCGCGTACGTATTGTGGGCTGAGTCCTGCCAGGGGAACTTGCCAAAGATCCACTCCCAAGACTTGTCCTCTTTCTTGTATGCCAGCAAGCACTACTTGTCCAGGTCTGACCATCGCCTCTGCTTGCTCATACTCGAACGGCCCTGCTCGGCCTTGCTAGAATCTCCATTGTCGTTGCTAAAGTCCGGGTCCATCACTTAAATCGTCATCATCATTGCTGCTTGACGCCTTGATCGTCTCCGTTACAGGAGCCCCAACGTTAACGAAGCAATTGGTCCCTCATCTAGTTCAAAACGACCGGCCCATCTACACATTGTAGGATCGCGTAAAATATTTGGAGAACTACTTACTTGAGAAGGGTTATTTGTTCTCCAAGTCTCACTAGTTCAGGCTTTAGATTCGGTTATTTTTGGTTTTTAGAGCCTTGTTTTTGTTTGCGGCTTTTGTTCTCGGGTCTTTCTTTAAAAACGGAGTCTCTCTTTAATAACTATTAAGATGGGGACAGGGACTTATAGACAGGGCTGATTAGGAGCTCATGAATAGTTATATAATATTTTACTGGATTTCCACACTCTTCAGCAGAGCTTTTTGTGGAGGACACCTTCAACAGGTCAACAACCACTATTGACTCATGGAATTGATATCTTTTGCTTCTAATTAGACCAATTATCTATTTGCTTTGGCTCTCCTTTGCACCCTCACAGAAACCGATCAATGTGGAGCCGATGCAGCAGGGCAAGCACGCCCTCCATGTCTCCATGTGCTCGTCGGGAATAGCCACAGCGCCGTGCAGGCCCGCCAAGCTGGCTGTCACGGAATGCAATGTGGCCATGCGTGCCACCGCTAGCGTCATGACAGGCACATGGTTTGCGGCCTGTTGTAGCTTCTTCTCCACATAGGCCAGCAAGCCCTCCAGGTGCTCGTCAGTCTTGATGCCCTTAATGCTGCCCACCTTATCATCGCCTGCAACGAGCACTCGCACGACCTCCGCCGCGGCTGGCACCAGCGTGTGGTCGTCTACCGCGACTTCGCACACCTGCAGCACGGCGGTGCCGTACTCCTCCTTGGTCAAGGCGTACAAGGCCTGCTGGGCGCGGTTGACGCACTTCGACACAAGCTCCCACACGGCGCGGCGCTCGTCCTTGAGACGCGCCACCTCGCGCTGCGTCGCCTCCACCTCTCCCCGGAGCGCTGTGCACTGCTGAAGCAGTTTGGCGCCCGCGGCCAGCACGGTTGACTGCCGCTGCGCGATCGCAGTCAGTGCCTGCATGCGCTGTGTCTCCCTAGCCACGCGCCACTCCGTGTCCCGCACCTGCTGCTCGGCGGTCCGCACGGCGTTCTCGGCGTTCTCCACGTCGTGCGTGATGGCTTCGATTATGGCTTGAGGGCCTGAAGGGCGAGCCACACGGTGGGGATAAGCCAGGACCACTAGGGGACGTGGTGAGTGAGTAGCATATCCACGATTTCTCTGTGGCAGTAGGGGAAGGGCAGAGGAACAGGAACTAGGACTTACCTTATCGGCCTCGTCGTATTTGTGCCGAGCATCGTGCAACTTGCCCTACAGCGTGGCCAGAGCGCTCTGGGAAGCTGCGCGTTGCCGGTACAGCTGCAACATGGTAGTCTGCTCAGTGTGCAGCGCTCTCCGATGGCTCTCACGATGGGAGAAGCTGGAAAACTCTTCCCTCAACTGCTCATCTACGGTGTCATACAAACAGCTTCCTAACCAAGACCGCCTCATACATAGGAGTAGTCGGCGTTCCTGGGTTTGAAGGTGCAGAGCACAACGAATGACTCTCACAAGCCATATGTCTGTATCAACTATTCGTTCTAAAACGTTAATGAAACTAAGTCATTTTCAAAATCACAAGGGATATAATTGTCACTTACTGGCTAATTTACCGGTTCTCGAAAGGGTTCTCTGGTGGGGGCATTAGTACTTGCTAACTCCTCGCTAAGTTTCTGAAGGCTCGGTCTCTGCGTGGGCGCCGAACAGCTTCTATGAGGGTCGTAAATAGAAGAGAACGAATCAGAGATTTGCTGAATCTTATCAAGCTAGCTGTGCCTCATTCGTGAGATTCGAGCATGTACCCTAGACTATATCTAGAAGTCGCGATCCTGCTAGTCCAAGCCAAAGGACGTTAAGTCCAGGTCCCTATAATAGCTCTCTTAGATGAACTCCCAATACACTAATCATACTACAAATAGCCATTTTGAAGCTCCCAACTAAGCTCCCCCTTCGCGCCCACGGCCCGTGCCTCACTTTTTTACGTGGCGCTTTCTATTTGCGGGGAGGGGAAGGCGGAACGGCTCGAGCTACCCGAAAAGGATTCGGGCTAGTACGCGGTCCGCAATCCTTTAGGCACAGTCTGCAATCCTAAGGCACAATCTGCGGTCATGCGGCACAGCTTTCCGATCGCCCCGTCGCGAACGCTAGTACCAGTTCTGCAAAAGGTGCACGATTCAGCTTAAGGCTCCGGCTATTATTGCGCGAGAGGCGACAGGAAACATTGGCCCAATGAAACCGCTGTTAATTCAAAACGCTCCCGACGAGTTTGCCCCTCCAGGGGTACCCCCTTCCTGTCGAAGTGACAGATGACCTGCATGCCACAGTGGTTAAGTCATGGCACTGGGAGCAGACCCGACTTGCAGACCCTGAGGGGAAACACTTTTATATTGCCGTTCCAGTTCCCTGGAGAGCCTGTGCGCGCAGGAGCTCAAATGTTGAATATTTGATATTTATTTACTTGATTGGTCTGATGCGACCTGGACAAACGATATGTATATGCATCCTTACATCCGACTCTATGGGCCTCGGTTCTTCCCAAAATTGAATATACACTAAAGAAATTGAAAAAAGTTCGTGACGCCATCACCAGGCCATAAACCAGGGATATCATGTGGGGTGGCAGACAGCCGGCAAATATTACAAAGAAATAAAAATGAAAAGCGCCGCGGCGTATGCGGCGAGAGAGGCGCGAGCTGGGTATGAGTGCGAGGAAGAAAAGGAATCATATGCACAAAACAACGCCGTCTTTACCCCGTTCATGACTTGCCCCCTTACACCCCTTAACGACCTATCCGAGATGCTGTTGAACCGAAATGATGATATGATGAAAATGGGAGTGAACGCTCTATGCGGCGTAGTTCTCCGCATGTAAAAATAGCTCGTCCTTTGTTGGGTCTCGCCATATAACCTTCTGCAGCTCGGCAACGGTATTGCTGACATCAACACGCATGCTTGGTGGACCGCAGACAAACACGCATGTCCGTCGTCCAAATTCTTCGCTGAATTGCCGCAGTGTGTAGGGTATATCGGGGCGACCATATTCGGTGCTCCAGCCATCCTTCTTCTTGACTGCGGCTGGTAGGAATGCGAAACGCATAAGGTTCTTTTGGAACTCGGTTGGGGTGGATGGGAAGCCGAAGTCAAAAGTTTGTGCGGTGGTGGTTTGGTCGAGAGCGACCGCACCGGCTTCAACGGCTTGGCTTACGTCGAGGGAGAGATTTCGGTCCTGACGGCGGGCGACAAGTGGGCGATGAGGTGTGGGCTGTGCAATGTCTGATTCAGGAGGCGCTAGGTGCTTGCCAGCCACAGGGACGAGGTGAGCTTGTGGAAGGGCAGTGATGGCGTCTTCGTTTTCGCGGCGCAGCTCCTTCTCACGTTCGGGGTCCCCGGCCGCCTCATCACGAATCAAAGCGGAGTGGCGCCTCGTTGAGATCTCAGAAACGCGCTTGTCTGCGATATCCTGAAAGGCGTCGTTAACTTTGTCATGGAAGAACAAGCTGACAGGGCGAGTGGGAGTTCGGGCGCTGACGAGCTGTCCAGTTCGGGTCATGCGCTTTGCAGCTGTGATGTAGAATTGGCATTGGACGGAGTCTGGAGGTGCGTACTCCCGGCATATCCGGAGTTCCTCCTTGAACCACTCCATAGTTTCTGGACGCTTGAGAGCCCAGATAACCCGGACGCTCTTGGTCACTGCTTTGCCGTCTCTCATTCGTTTAATGAGATCCAGCAGCTGGCTCACTATAGCAGTAATACCGCTACCGCCAGCAATGAGGATGACATGGTCAAAAGCTTCGATGCGTCTTTGCATGCCTCCATAAGGGCCGTCAATGAAAGCCCGGTATGTGTGCCAGGGGCCGTGTTCGATGGCACTCCTGAGAACTTTCTTAGTGAAACCTCCAAATGGCCGGAAAACCAAGACCATGTCTCGGTAGCCCTCTCCATACCCGGAGGGGAAATCATCGCTGCACAGTGAGGAGATGGTGAAAGGGTGGTTTTCGAAGACAGACACGCCAGGCATACGAAGATATACGTATTGGCCCGGTCTCCAGGTCATTTGCGTAGGAATGGTAATTTTGATAGCGTTTTCAGGCATAATGGTGACGGCTGCTTCATCGCCGATTAACCAAGACATCCGGAACGGATTTGTCCAATTCAAGAAAAACAAGCGCACGATGTACGAAGTTACCCAGATTGCAAGCGTTGCAAAGAGATAATTCCAGGAGGTGAGGTAGTTGTGGCAATGCCAGAAAAGCATAGCCAGGTAGACAATTGCCACCGGTACATGCAGGGTTACAAAGAGCTCGTACATCCAAATGCGGAGTTGTGGGAGAGAATGGACGCAGAGGAAGATCAGGGGCACCAGAGCAGCAACTCCTAAGACTGGTCAGCATTTTCGGGATTAGAATTCTGCGATGTTCCTTACCTGTGCCATAGGCGTAGAAACCAGTTTGAGCGAAGAATGATTTGAACACTTGCAATCCTCCCCTGTCCCATATTGGCGTAATATAAAAAGGTATTGTGTGGATGAGGCTGAGGAAGAGACAAAGATAGCCACCCCATCGATGAAGTACATTGAGCCGCTCATGGCCAATGCCTGTCATCAGAGATATCATATTCGCTTTCATGCTAAGGCCGATGATCCATGGCATCAAGGAAACAGCCAGCATTCCAGCGCGAATTGCGAGTGGAGGTGATCCAAATGCTATGCTTTGCCAAAAGAGCGGCTGTGGGACAAAGCAGTAGAGCGTAACGAAGATAAGCGCTGCTATTACGATTATCGTTACTCCCAGCGAAGGGAATACAATCGGCATCCATCCCTTCTTGATAGTGATTTGTGGGATGGGATGGTAAAATACAAAGCGGAAAGCCGCAATGCAGTTGTTAATCGGCCCAATTGATGAAACCGAAGATTGCGTCTTTGGAGGCGCCGGTAATTTGCCATGGCGGGGAAAAAACTTATTGGTGGACTTGTCAGTATAGAGGACTGACAACTCGTAATCTGTGTCGGGTGAAGTGGTTGTCGAGGACTTCAATACCTCTTCTTGGTGCAGAACAGTTCTGATCTTATCCGTGAAGAGATGGTAGTATCTCATTAAAGATGCAAAGACCAGTATTATTATGCAAAAGTAAACCATTCCAAGCGCATATTTTCCACTCTTCGACCACGGATCTCTTGTATTTGCCTCGATCAGGCCGGGAGGGCTTGTGCTGTTGTATGGTATGTTTATGCGTTTCACTAGAGTTGAAACAACATCGGCAACCTCCCGCTCCGCGATCGATACAACCGATTCCAGCTGTTCAAAGGCCACACCTGCCCGCTTCGCTAAAACTTCCGGAATGGCCGGCATGGCTGATAGATCTGAGATGAGTTCCTGGTTCCCGGAGGCAGTGTATCGATTCCAACACCGAGATCTGTCGCAAACTTCTGCCGGCGGAAGCTAGAGCGGAGTTGATAGGTCCAGTTCAGGCTGTTGAAGGTCCGATGCGCATTTGATCACTCAAAGTCGCTCGTAGAAGTCTTCTACATGTGTGCAAAATTGGAGCTTTTGTGGTGTGCTTTGGTTGGTGCGCTGTATGAATGAGCCTTGAATTTATTGGTGCCGGGGGGTGATCCAAGCAAGGAGGGCTCGCGAATCGCAATCTTTATGGGATGTTTACCGTGCTCCTCTAGAGATCCAGCCCTTGACCCGTGGTAAAGAGAATCAATTAGCGAACGCAATGCAGGACAAAAAGAGAGCAAGAGTTCGGAGAGAAAAAAGCAGAGACACCAAGGTACGATATGAATGAGAACGGACGAGAGATGCCGATACCTTATGTCCCTTGCGGAGGTGGAGGCAAGATGCAAGGGTCCCGGGTCTTCCGTATCACGCAGCCAACCGATGCTTGCATTCAACCGCTCGCACACCACCCTACCTACGCTATTGGGCCAAGATGTGATGAAGAGCACCGAGACGACTGACAAGCCCGGGTCACAAATCTACAATGCCGAAAGAGGTCTCCGCCAGCCCACTTTGTCCAGCTCCCTTTCGCAAACAGGGAGAACTAAACCTTAGTCCATAAAGCGACTCACCAGTCTCGTCGACGATGTGGACCAAGCTTGCGTACGCGATTGTCCATCTCGCGGGAACATAATGGCGCTAGATACGAGGACAGGTCCGGCTGACAGGGGACGCCTGCGACTGACCCGGACCGCCCAGACGAAGCGAGAGGCGTCCACGGGGGATCCATTGCGTCGCTGCGTGTGCGACAGAACCAAAGTGAGCCTGAAGGATTACTCCCCGGTGCCCCCCATTGATCGCCGTCTGCTAAGGTAAAAAGTAATAAGTCAGCTGGAGGTTTTCGAACTGTCCACGCACTGTATCTGATGTAAGCTCGCACGATCGTTGACCGATGTGCGTGAAATCGTCGAATAAGACAAGGGCCCAAATTAGCGAAGCCACCTCGTGGAGCGATTCAATCAAGAGGCCCAATGCGCAGGTCGCACATATTTCGTTCGCAGGTCCTGGGGCAAATTGAGCAGGAGGCATGCTGCCGACCGTGCAGTTCACCGCATGAGCAAAAGCAGCTGCGGGGACTCTGGTGATGAAGCCTTGTGAGTGGATGTCATTCGCTGATATTAGCGCCGGCCATCCTGTTATGGATTAGAAGGCTTAAACAAGCTTTGGTGATGCCCATCAGTGGTCCGGCCCTGACATCGGCAAGCGATCCCTCACCGCCGATTGCCTGCCTCGGTGCGTCAATGGCTTCTCTACACCGTTCTGGAATATGCGCATAACTTCACACGTTTCGCGACCTCCAAGGCGTGCTCTGTGATATACATGCAACAAGAACCCCCCCATCCCACATCGCCAGCCGCCGTGGCCGGCTTTGCAACCGCCTCGTGGAAAAGCCTCCCCTCGCCCCCCTCCCCTTTATCACAGTGCAGCTGAGGGCACCAGCCCGTATGTCGAAGCGCTGTGGCCCAAAATCCGACCGGGCTATTCATTCGGCCTATTTTCGAACCGCTAGCCCTACAGACACTCGCATGTCAAGCACATTTTGCCGACTGCGCGAAAGAGGCCGCACGCGCCGTGGCCCTGCTGTCCAAGGGTCGCTCGACGTTAACTGTAACTCTATTTGGACAGTTTGCTCATACATCTACATTTAGCCCTACCGGTCACCAGCGCTTGCACACGTACCTGGCTAGCTAGCAAACCGGCACCGTGGGCTAGAAAGGCACCAAGCCAGCGAAACACCATCGTCCCAATAAATCGGATTCAACGTGGTGTGAGATATTCCTAGCCCTTCAACGCGCTTGCAAAGCCGGAAGCCAGTGCGAGAATTGCAAACGCTGACTTTACAGAGACGACGGAATCGGATTACCGGCTTCGCTTCCTGCCATACTATGTCGCATTTAGAGAAATATGCTAAATGTGATGAGCTCTACTCCTTTCTGGTCTCTTATTTTCTAGATCCTAACTCAGACCCTTGGGACTGCCGAAATCGTTCAGCACACATCGGGGATGGGTACTTTTGGGGCAGGTATGTGGCATCAAAAATAGCTGCTGCAGTGCTTCCTTGCTAATGCACAGCAATATAGGTAACAGCGACCCGATTGGCTTTATAAGGCAGACTGCAGGTCAGATGATTCCTGCAAACCGTCAGCTCCACTCTATGCCAATAGAAATTCGACAAATAGGAGCCGATATTTATAATTTTTTTATACCCAAGGATATGTAGTACGACCACACGTATAAGATTTTATCAAATACATCGTTCCTCCTATGATAAGCCGGTGACGTGTTCGTGTGGCTCAACTTTAACAATCATCAAGATCTAGAACCCAACTGCCCAACATAAGCCAGCATCACGATCATAATTACACACATTCCAAGATTTCCTGATTTCCTGATTTTCAACTTTTGAGATTTCTAGCGAGACAAATTTAGAACTGATATGCGATAAGAGGAAGATTGGTAAGAATGTCAACCGATACGCTGGAATATCACGTGCTCTCTTATCGTTGTACGGTCTCTTCTCACACGCCGTTCAAAGAAATTCTATCGAGACGCTGGTCGAGATGAAAACACATTTGCGACACCGCGCAATGAGCGAATTATCAGATCCAGCCTCGGTCAGCCGAAAGGAGATGCTGCACTACGTCCGAGACACCGAGGGGGTACTCCTAATTCGGCCCGCGGCCGCGCCTCCATGAATAGCTTCAGATACTTAGAGGAAAACAATACGGACCCCTTCGAATATCCACTTCCGGAGTACTTTAGACACTTACCCAAAGCCCATATAGTATAACACGGACTAGATGGATGACCCTTCACATATACGCCTTTATCACCGGCGGATAGGAGACGAATAATAGCTTACCCATGTGATATAACCTTGATTCTGTATCCCCAACATAAATTATGAATTCTTTTGTTGATCTTACCATGACTCCGTATGATAGACATCTTACCACAACACAGCTAGAATTTCAAGCTCAGTACTAGCATTCCGACACTAAACAATTATGAGCATGTTCTTCGGAAGCTCCATCTCGGCACCTTCTAGATGTGACGCCATACACACGGCTGTCCCCCAAACACTCCAGCAGCAGACATCCTCCGTCAGCCTGAGGATAATAGAGCGTCTCACACCCAAAGACCTAGTGAACAACATAGGTAGATTTCTACTTCCAATATTGACTAGCCGCATCTTAACGTAGCCAAGGCGTATCACGAAGAGACTTCATCCGACTATGGTATTACAAAGTCAGTGAAAATACCCCAAACTACATGTCGTCCAAATGAGGTCTTCAACACCACCATCGCAATTTTCATTCCAAAAGCCCAGCCGGGCAGGAATCAACATCAACATTCTCGAACTCCTCAATATGGATCCCCAAGCCGACGTAGGCGTCATCGACGGTCAAAACCATTAGCAGCGCTTTGAGTGTCCCATTAGTATACCATATGATCTCCAGTGACCGACACCCTAGCAACTCTTTCTCCTACGGGATGCAGCCAGGCAGTTGTGCTGTTTTCATCCCTCACCATTGGCGGGCCGTCTTGATCAATAGAATCTCATAGGATGTCCGACATTGGATGAGTGGATTATCTCTATCATTCTCTTTACTGATTTATTCTCAACTCCAACAGTGAATCGAGTTCATGAGGCAAAGGCTTACAAAGAGCCTTCAAGCTCTAGTCGAGTATATGAAGACGGCCTCAGGGTTTAGAAAGTGCTAGTTTCATGGGGTTTTCTAAGCAGATTTAACTCTTTATCATAGTTTTCAGATGCTCTTCCGCCAACAGCGTAGGTAAATTAGCCACAGTTCACTGATATTCATCAATGAGCCTAGATGAGGAAGCTGGCCTGTTGGATCAGACCTTGGCCTGGAGAACTGTAAGAGTGCTGCCTTTTCGGCTTCCCTGTATCTGAAGTCTTTGAGTATAGCGAGGGCATCAAGAGGCTCGAATCTTGGTGCATAACCATTTTCGGCTTGTCTGAAGCCTCAGGCATCAATATTCTTATTTTTCGGGATTGAAGAAAGGACCAGGAGTACAGCTGGAACAACCAAGGCCGCGGTAGGATTTGGCGAAAGTTCATTCGGAATTTACCTCACTACCAGACCACCTACGGAGCGTTGATCAAAAGTGGTATAACGTAGGTGATAGGGTTATCCCTTAACCTGTCGAGGTCCAGATGAAGTGGTCTGTGCGCGAACACCGGAATCAAGACTATACGGGCATTAAATTCAGCTAATCCGATTGGTAGAGTCGTATCGATAACATGAGGACCAATTTCAACGGGTTAAGGATATGGCTATGACGGTTTAGAACGTGTTCGCGCTCACCTTTTCGACGCCGCCAGGTGGATCAAATTAAGGCCTAACAGATGGATTGTAAGCGCCACTAGCAAGCGCTCGTGTGGAGCAGAGAGCGGTTCGTTTACCAGAGGTTGGTGAGAATCACGTGATGCGCACAATCCTCCGAAAAAACATCAGGTGGGCAAAATCGTGCAATTTATACTACTTTTGACTATATAATCGCAGCAAGCGTGAGGACCAGGTAGAACATTAATTTCAGCTGCCAAGACGGCCCAACAGGTGGAAATCGAGCAGGTGAAGCAGCTCCTACCTTTTGCCTGTTCGGTCCAGGTGGGCTTTTTGGGCGACGAACAGGTAGGCGCGAACAGGTGAAAAAAAGCTAGTAAACGAGCCCTAAGTCTGTTGCCTCTTTAGGTTAAGAAGGGAGCCTTTGGGCCTGGTTCTTAGGGCCTGATGCTTAGTGCAACCCTTGGTTGAGCTGAAATTGGTAATAACGTAGGTGATTGGGTTATGACCGTCGGCATAGTTATGACGTTTTAATACTGCCGAAGGCCCGATTGCATGTAAAACACAGGTGGGGCCCCACCGTCATAACCGTGTCGACCGCGTTGTTTGCTGAGGTAATCTGAGCTCGCTAAGGTACATTAACTGAACTCCCAAACTCACAATCACCGCTCAACTTCGCGATGCGGTCCAACTTGTAGCATAATCTACGGCTATGTCTACGTTGCGGGCTCCTCTAAAAGACCAGCAGAATATTACACCTCCTTCAAGCTTCCTAGGCGCGCCTTTAACGCCTCCGCCAACTTGCAAGAAAAACTTTACCCAAGCTCCCCAAGTCATCGCGCTTTTCAAGGATATCCAAGCTGGACGGCACGCCAAGCAACACTCGTGGACAGAATTTCAGCTTGCACGAGGGGAGTACGATGAGATAGAGCGTCAGCTTAGGCAAGACGACTCGCTATTCGGATTTGTTAAGGACAAAACACGGTACGTGATCTCTATGCAGGATAGAGGTGCCAGTTAACAATAGAAACCGAACAGATATGACTACGACGGAAGGAAGAATCAAGTTACCGTTCGAATGCCGACCGGTATACATGAAATGTTCATCGCTGGTGTCGAAGAAGCGATTTACAGCCAGCTGAAACTGATTCGTGATGGGTCAAACGGGGCAGCTGTGTTCGCGCGGAAGGTGCACCCAGCCCGTTCTACTGAAATTTATTTTCCAGTCGACGATGCTCTGCCTAGCACAAAATCGAAACATGAGCCGGACGCCTCTTTCTGGCACGAGGATGCGAAATTCCCTGGCGTTATAATTGAAGTCGCATATTCGCAGAAAAGGAAGAAGTTAGGCCGGCTGGCCGAAGACTATCTTCTGGACTCGGATGCTAGCGTGAAAGTTCTTGTCGGCCTAGACATTGAATACGGCAATAAAGGGTCGCGTAAGGCGACATTGTCGGTTTGGCGAACTCGCGTGGCCCACACTGCTGATGGGGATGAGCTAAGAGTGGTTCAAGAAATTGCGGATGAGGTATGCTATTCTAAGGCAATATTCTTTCCTTAATTTCTAACGTTCACAGGCGTTTCGCGACGACCAAGGAAACCCGACCAATCATCCAGGTTTACGACTTCAACTTAGAGACTTCGCTTATGAAGAACTTGCACGGGGTGAGATTGGAGATGAAGATCAAGAGTTGGTAGTCTCTGCTGAACAACTCTGCCGGTACCTTACTATGGCGGAGACTAAGGTACAACGGCTGGGATCACTTGGCATGCATTTAATTGCACCCGGACTTAGGAAGCGCAAAAGATCGGAGACGCCTCCAGAACAGATTACTACTAGTGATGAAGCAAGGTATATTGAGCAAGAGAAGAGAGTAGCGAGACGTATGGAGGACAACGACCCAGATTACTTCTAGTGATGAAGTAAGGTATATTGAGCAAGAGGAGAGAGTAGCGAAACGTAAGAATACATAATGAGAAACCCTTCGTTAGATTAGTTTCTACTTACAACCTGTGACTATCGTGACATCTCAGTATTAGAAATAGGCACTTTGGCACCGATTCCCATTTTTTGATCTATCGTGATATTGGATCATTTGGTAGTAAGGATCCATATCCTCGTGGATAGTGGTCTCCTGTCTATGAAGCCGGAGGTCAAGGGCATGCTACGGTATCAGGCATAAATTTCGTTAGTATGTGTGGAGCTTGGCAAAGGAATTATTTATTCTCATTGGTTACTTTAAAAGATTGTCCCACATTATTAATCGGACGGCCTGTCCCATCCCTGTCAACAATCCATGTCAGACGGGACGTACTAACGAAACTTATGCCCTGATACCGTAGTATAGCAAGAGGATAAAGGGCCACTCACAGTGCAGGCTTACCACGGAAGGCGTTGCAATGCGGCAGCTGCTCCGCTGAGCGGTTTGCTTGGCGCATCTTTCTGGGCGGGAAGGAATTGAGAGGCGTGCGCCACAGACGTCCTCCACTCACTTCCCTAGAATCCCTAATGAATCTTTCCAGCATTGTACAACCGCAACCCAGCCTATATATCACCACAGTCGCCATTAATCAGGCATTTCTATTTCATCTAGCGACCTGCGCTTTTTGCGACGACCACCTCAACCTTTGGGAGTGCGCGCTCCTTTTTTTGCCCCTCCACCCCTCATTGTCCAACAACTAGGCCAGCATGACGGGCAACAATAGCTCTGAGGTTTCGGTCGAGGCCCACCATAACGCAATTACTCACGAAAAAGCCGGCGCGCAGAATCTTGAGCAGGTTCCTATCCATGACCGCGTTCCGGGACATACGAATTACTACGAGAAGGATGGACTGCGAACATATGGCAAGCTTGCAATTTTCCGCGCTTCACGCCTCACGCCTCACATTACTAACAGCAATACCAAACAGGAGACGATCTGGATCATGACCATGAACCTCCAGTATGGCGAGCCTTCCTATGAATCAGCCTACAGTAGTACTGATAGCTAGAGTAGATAACGAAGAAGAGGATAATGTCACTGGTTGCCATGGTATTACCTTACTGCCTCCAGCGTGTGGATTTGGTCTAAATTTTCTCTAGGCATTCCTATGGACCGGATCCCAGATTCCCATCTATCTTTTTGGTGGTGTAAGTCCCTTACTGTTGGTTTCAACGAAAGTGGTTTCTGAGTGTCGCACAGATACCACCGTATATTTACCGGGACATTGGAGGCGCCGACCGATGGATTTGGTTTGTTTTAGCAAACCTACTCTCCCTTGCAGCTGTCTGCCCTTTTGTCGGGTCTTTGTCAGATTTGATCGGTAGACGTTACGTGGCTCTCATCGGCGCGAGTTTCATAATTCTTGGGATGATCGTATCATCAACTGCTCATTCCATGAATATCTTCATCTGTTCGTCTTCCCGTTCATTATAGGCAAACAAGATATTGACAGGGGCTGCAGGCGGCATGACATTTGCTGGAATTGGAGCTGGCATCAACGAATTAACAGCTCTCGCTGCGACTTCAGAGTTAGCTCCCACTGCCAAGCGCGGCAAATATGTGGCAGTCCTAGTCTTCACAATTATTCCGTTCTGTCCATCAGTTCTCTGGGCGCAGTTAATCGCTCACCACTCGACTTGGCGCTACTGTGGCCTTATTTGCGGAATTTGGGCATTCATTGGCCTGGTGCTCACAGCCGTTTTCTACTTTCCCCCGCCACGAGTCAACTCTCAAGGCTTGACTCGCCGTGAAATCATTCAGCAAATTGACTATGTGGGTGGATTCCTGAGCATCTCGGGCATGCTGCTCTTCATGATGGGTATGCAATGGGGTGGCTATCAGGTAAGCAGCATAATCTTTTGTCTTTCTCGTTTCTTTAATAATGCCATTCTCGTTTATCCTGTTAATATCTTCTTTGCTAATGAGTCTGTAGTATAAATGGCACACAGCACACGTACTCGTTCCATTGCTTCTCGGCGTCGTCCTCATTGCCGCATTCCTCATCTGGGAGAGCTTCTTCGTATCCTATCCGATGTTTCCGGAGCGTTTGGGCCAAGCTCCTAGAATTCTCGTTCTCACCTTAGTCATTACGTTTATCTCTGGAGCCAACTTCTTCTCAATTCTTATGTTTTGGCCTACACAGGCTTTCAACGTGTATGGGCATGATGTATGAGACTCCCTCTAGACCTCGTATATTTATAATTCTAACAAAGTCGTAGCCGGTCGGCGTCGGGATTCGCGGGATTCCTGTCGGGTTTGGCATTCTAACAGGCGCATTTGTCGTTCTCTGGCTTCTTAGTGTTTTCAGAGGTCACAACAAGGAGCTTTTGATTGTCTCATCTGTGCTCATGACAGCGGGTAGGTCTTTGATTTCATCATTCAACATCTGAAGTCCCCAAATATTTAATCCTGATTTCTAACACTCCCACAGGCTGCGGAGCTCTTGCGGTAGCTACGCCAGATAACCTTTACAAACTCTGGGGGATCCTGATTATCGCCTCACTCGGCATCGGCGGCATTGTCGTCCCCGCCTCAATAATGACAACCATCATCTGCCCAGACGACCTCATTGCGACCGTTGCCGCACTCACCCTTTCCATCCGCGTCATCGGTGGTTCAATCGGTTACTGCGCCTACTACAACGTCTTCATCAACAAGTTCGTGCCGGCCGCTACGCATTATATTGGTGGCGCCATGTTCATGATGAATATCACCGACCTAAAACTAATCGAGGAAACCATTATACTAACTGGCGCGAGCTTGATCGAAGAGATCGCGTTCTTGCCAGGGATCAAAGGAAACGAGATTGCGTACGAGACTATTGTAAAGGCGGGCCAGCTTGCTTTTGCCGAGGCATATAAATGGGTGTATTACTCGAGTATCGCGTTTGGAGGCGTGTCTATCATCGCGGCGTGCTTTTTGGGCGACATTAGCAAGTACATGGTACGCACCTTCCCATACAACGGTATCCTGGATGGAGAAATGCTGACGCGTCTAGGACGACCATGTTGCTGTTGTCATGTGAAAGCGGTATTACTTGCGACTGGGCCCTTGCTTGTGCGACTTCTGTCGAGCAAGGTTTTAAGCGGTTTTTTCTGCGTTGTCTGCTGACGCCAGGGAGCATGGATACGGCTTGTAGTGTCCCCCTCTCGCGCAACAAACAGCAATTTCGGTAATCACTGAAGTGCACCATCCAGCGTAAATACTGTGCGCTTGCCCAAAGAGCTATGCACCCGCAAGAAAGGCAAAGTCTTTAGTGTTTAAGCTTAATTATAAGAGTTAAACTTGAAATTCCCTAGTGCAAGGGGGGACACTGGAGCTCGTACAAGCTATCTCTTAGCACGTTGAAATTGGTCCTAAGCTTATCGATAAGAAGTAGCCACTTAGATTGGCTGAATTTGATACGCGTTGTTTTGATACTAGTGTTCGTGCGCGGACCTTCTTCTCTTAGGCTCTCAACGTGCTAAGGGATAGATCTGGTAGTATTTCACATGCGGTTGTGACATGAAATACCAGAGAAATATGCGGTCTCCCTTCTTCACATGTTGTTCTTTGCAGATATTGCTGACATGTGCAAAATTAACAGCGCATTCGTAGCACGAAATATACAGTACTCCGTGTTTCATGCATGATGGCGATTTATGGTAAGCATGGTCCCACTCTTTTACTCTGCGAGTTGAGATAGCCGAGAACTCCCAAGTAGATCTCACCCTCCTTCCACCTCAGCATACGCCGCACCGCTCGCCCGAGGTTATCTTATTCTGGATGGCATGAAGATGAGAAGGATTCTCGTTTTCGCCCGACTCAGGGAGGATTGTAAGCAAACAGAGCTTATTTCCACGTAACGTCGTCGACAGCTTCCCCTCAAACCGCCGGTCACATCGCAAGAACTGCGATCCGATTCGCTGTTCCCTATCCACCCAGCCTTCAACGAACCATCTGCAATACCATCCAGTGCAGAACATCTCGCGTCACCACGCCTCTACCACCCCATCCACCCCAACCCAACCCAAACTCATAAAACCTCCATGACAAACAGCGTCTCACCACCAAAGCTCCCAAGCACCGGCCATGGTGGCAACCCCGCCTTATACGCCGGCAAATCGTCATCAACCGAACCCTCAATGCTCTCACCGCGATCATACCCCTGAAATCCCTCATCCGCACCCTCCAGCCCGCAGCCCGGCTGTGGCGCAGCTGCACGCGCGCCACGATGCCGCGGAGGTACTTCGCCTGGATGTGCAGCGCACTCTGCGTCGGTGAGTTATCGGCTGCCCCGGGGTGTCGATGCAATAAAGAGTCTAGGGACAAATGATGTGTAAAACCAAAGATTCTTACTAAGTCGCTGGGGACATAAAAGAGCTTGTAGGGACTTCATGGTATGGTTGTCTATACAGCACCGACGGACTTCGATGGTGAGAACCCAAACCGCAGACCGAAGAAATGCCGCGAACAGTGTCCGCGGCTCGTGCGTAATTTCAGGGAAAACCCAGGTCTATGGCGTCTTTAGAATAGCCGGGGCTTGATCGGTAAAGCCAATTAAGAGTTATATCCCAATTTCCTGGTGCTCAAAATGCCGTGAAGCGAGGTGGGATATGAAAGCTATACCCTTTAATATAGAATTGCTATATTTAGAGGGAGATCATTGGAGCCCTAACGACGGAGTCAAAGGAATTTCATCCGTCACCTAACTCACCAACCACACTGAAGCGTTACCTCAGCAAGCTCAGACGTGATTCTGTTGGTGCGGATTTTCAATCGGTCCGCAAGCTACGTTTGTGTTGCACCACCAGTATCACATCTGAGCGTGTTCCGCGACGGTTCTTAGTAAATTCAACAATATCCGCGTTGCGGAGGCTGCGGATATTAGAATAACACTAATATTTTATATTATTTCCTAAAGTTATACTAATCAATTATATAACAGAACCTAAGCTTTTAGAAAATATTATTTTTATTGTCTAAAGGCTAAAGTCCAGAACGACCAGAGAGCACGCGAGCTGCAGGCGTCATTTGACCGTATGGCGGAGTCCCGGTGGGCGCTGTCTTCGCAGCTTCAATTGCTCACGTCTGACAGCCTTACCTTTCGGCTCGAGGTCCCTTCGGCATCCGTATATCCGCGTCCGACGGCACACCTACCGACGGCACACCCACTGGCGCCTCTATCTGTCGCGGAATCGAGCCGGTACGCGTCAGCCCGGGCAAGCGCTGCAGCTTTCCCTTCGCCGGCACCGCCGCAGCTACAGCCGCAGCTGGAGCAAGGGCCTGAGCAGCCGCCCGTGTATCATATGTGCCGCGTAGTAAAGTCCGTATGGGCCCTTTGGTGTGAGTGGACTGAGGGGCTTGAAGGTAATCCTTCCGTAACAGCGCTGGATTCTAAATGGGGCAGTAAATGGCGGGCCGGCCGGCAGAACGAGCTCCAACGATACTCTCTACGGCTCGAGGTTATCAAGGAGATTAAGCAGGTCGCGCAGGCCCAAAGGGTCAGTGAGGAAGCAGCTATGTGGCAGGTTAATCTACGGCAGGAGCGGATGCAGTGCTCACTAGATCAGCTTTATAAACGGCTTCAAACGGGTAGAAAGGCTTTAAAATGGTATATATATCTGACTCCTAATAAGACACTAAGTCCTCTATTAAAGCCTTTGTCTATGGCCCCTTAGGGACTCATTTTGGTGCAGCATAAGTTTAGTGGGGTGCTTGTACAATGGCGGCGTCCGACTCAAAACGCAAATATCTCCATCAACCCGCGGCCAATTCTTACCATCCTAGTGCGAGCAGAGAGCTCTCAGCCAGCTCTACGCATAGCGCCCGACGGGTGTTGAGAGCGCGGCGTTGCTGGCAATCGAAGATCGGACGTGGATATGGGGTAACATCCACATGTCGCTGAGCGCACGGACCTCTTCGCCTGCAAAATCTGACTCAGCGGTTGACCGTGGACATACTATTGGATCTGACATGTCATAAAAGACCTTCTATTCCTTGCCTCATTTCTGCCATAAGCCTCCGAAGCCATTTATTTCAGAGCGCCCGAGCAAAAGCAACCCTAATCATAACCATGGCCTCCTCCGCCAATGTCGAAGTCCCAACACTGCCCAGTGCTGCCCAGAATGACGAAAGCGAGGCTGATAACCTGCAAATTGAGGCCGAAGAGGTGCAACATCTTTGGCAATATCACTCTGAGCCGTACCCTACTGACTGTAGATAACCATCTAGAGAGCCCCAAGCGACACAGATTCGTCATTTGGAGATGCGTAAGTGGTTCGTCCATTAAAAGATGATATCATTCTGACATGAACCCTTGCTCCATAGAGAGAGTTACACAACATCTCTAAAGTCAAGCATTACAAATTATCGCTATGAAAATGGAAGGCGTTATCACGCGTTCAAAGACGGATGTGAGTTTCTTTTTCATTGGACCACAGATAGTGTTCTAATACGGTTTTAATCGCAGCCTATTTCCTACCCAACGACGAGGTGTGCATCTGTCATTCCACCAAGGAACCCTTATAATATTAATATTGCATTAACCTGAGCCTAGGACGAGAATGATCGTCTTGACCTTTTCCATCATATGATTACCCTTTACTGTGGCGGTGAATTACACCATGCCCCAATTGGAGAAAGGCCACAACGCATTTTAGATCTCGGCACTGGAACAGGAATATGGGCTATCGATATGGGTAATCCTTGCAGTCTTTGCCTTTTGGAAGTGCTATAAAGCTAATAGCTCAAACTAGGGGATAAATATCCTTCTGCTGAGGTAAGTTTATCTCCGCAATACAGATAGTCTCAATTGCCTCTTCAGCTATACTTTACCACTAACACGCCTTCTACCAGGTTCTAGGCAACGACCTTAGTCCAATACAACCTTCCTTGTACCTCAGCTCCATCCAAAAACCATTTAAGCAAGCATAAGCTAAGGTTTAGGCAGGGTTCCTCCAAATGTTAAGTTTGAGGTAGATGATATGGAGAACGAGTGGGTCTACGGGTCGAAGTTCGACTTCATCCACAGCCGCTATCTTGCTGGCTCTATCAGAAATTGGCCAAAATTAATGAGCCAAGCGTTTAAGTATGCCAAATTCATCTTAACAGTTACCTACATCCCTTAATCATCACTTATTGCTCTTCTCCATTAGAGACCCGAAGAACCTTGTTTCTTACTCTTTAGCTTACGTTTTACTTTAAAAGATTTACTAAGCCAGGAGGCTGGGTCGAGTTCCGGGATTTCGATATGAAATTCTACACCACCAACGGCGAATTCGCCCCTGGCTGCCCTCTGGACCAATGGGCTGACGAACTTATTAAAGGTATAAAGAAGTTTAAACTCGAACCTGAACCTGGGCCTAAACTTAAAAAATGGGTTCAGGATGCTGGGTTTGAGAATATTCATCATCAACTGCTGCCTTTTCCTATTGGCCAATGGCCAAAGGATAAAAAACTGGTATTAGCATTCCCTATTACATTTAATGCCCCTAAATGGGCGTATAGCAAGCACTTAACTTACACTAACCACATCCGACTTAGAAAGAAATTGGTGCCTTTAACCAAATCCAATTCGTTGACAACCTTGAAGGTATTAGTCTGCGTGTCTTTACCGCCGGATTGGGCTGGTCTAGCGAAGAGGTACAAGTCTTCCTTGTGGATGTACGAAAAGATTTAAAGAACCCTAAGCTGCAGGCTCAGAGCAACTGGTAAGTCTTAAACTATTCTTTAAATTACTTTATGCAAAATTATGGGCTAATGTTATTTTTCTTCTATGATAGCTATATTGTCTGGGCTCAGAAACCCTTAAACGCGCAATAAATTCCCACAACTATTAAAAGGATATGTCCAAGTATTAAGGCTATATTTCCTCTAAGATACCATAACTACTTTAGCCGCAGTTAAGTAAACACCAGAAATATTTCAATATAAACTATACCGGTGTTTTAATACAAGATTTGCAGCAGTTACATTTGAATATATGTTCTGATAGCATACCCAGGCGCTTAAAGACTTTATTCCACTACCCCGCTGTAAGCAAAGACGTAAAATTAGATAATGCACGGTTTACTAAATATAGGTGGCCAGCGGTGGCCGATCAATCCCAAATTAGCCGCATGCAGGTATTCGTTGCCTATTAATCTGTGCTATCGAATAAGGGCCAACCACGACAACCACAATGCCAACGCTTGGCATCTATGAAGGTCAGAAGAGCTAAGTGAAAGCCATTATCTGCAGGTTATGAGCCGAAGCAGCCCGGAGGAGTGGAAAGAGCCCGTTGCGCGGCTTGGCGTACGACGCTCCTCGGCTATTCCAATCGAGGTTTCTGCAAAAAGCGGCCAATGAAAACTGCCACGTAGAAAAAACTCAACGCAACGCAGCAACACAGCCACTTAAAATATAAATGAATTTAAGACTTGCTCTATGTACCCGCAAAGCTGTTGCTACGCTACACTTAATTTGGTATAAGAAATTGATCCAGCCCTAAGCCTTGCCAGTCAGGCACTCCAACTTGGACTTTACTTCCTGCATAGCCTAGTGAGAGCTGATTGCAAATTTTCTAAAATAATCTGCCATCTGCGCCCAATCGTTTACTATCTGCTGCATTTGTTAAATATCAGCTTGGACTGCCTAAAGTATAGGTCTTAGTTTGTTTGCTTCCTCTATATATCCTTTTAATTCAGACTCTTTAATTACCTAATCCCGCCAATAATTAAGCTTGGCTGTTAATCTGCTATTCTCTGCTTCTAATTTTTCAATTTTCCTTATAAAGCTTACGTCTTCTTGCCGAGAAGTATCATTCTCTAAATGATCTGTACAATATATAGATGTACCAGCAGGAACAGCTTTAAATAATACACCTACGTTACTGTTGGTAGTTATCCGTTTTACGTGTCACGTGCTACGCACGTGACCTACGCGAAACGCGTATATATATTATCAACACTGTATTAGAGAAAAAATAATAATTATCTAATAACCAACACCGTATACGTATTACAATATAGTGATACTCGTGCACGTTGATTAAAGCATGTATACCGACAGTTACGGCCTAGTTCCATATACGCTCCAATTAAATGCTTACTTATATATTTTCCAAATAACTGCCACTTTTTAGGCAGAAATGTCCAACTATAAGGATTATTAAGACCTATAATTAGACGGACTTGGAATAGTTTAATTGAGATCCCTAATTTACTAGCTTTAAGACTTAATTAGTAACTTAAGCCCGCTAGTTAAAAGTTCTATACCCTTATAAATATATTTAGATAGCTGTTATTAATACTAAGCCCTTGAAATTTAAGTCTTTTTAGAGTATTCTTATTTTAAAAAACTAAATTCTATAAAAGGAATCCTTTCGCCCTAGGTATCCCAAAATAGCTAATACTAAAATTAGCTCTAGCCAGAATCTACTAGCTTTTCGCTATACTAATTATAGAAGCATATTTTATAAAGCGAAAGGAAGCCAGAATAGGGCCCTTTAAAAATAGTAATTAGTTAACTTAAAATCACTTACCGTGCTACTTTAGCCGACACTTACTATAGATAATTAATACTCTATTTCTGGTATATAGAATTTATAACGGTAACCGAGTACTAATAAGTAGAAGTTGTAAAGTTGAGGTATGCCTTAAACCGGCTTCCGCCTTAATACCCCTAAAACTAAAGTTATTATATTCTTAGCAAATACTAGTATTTTTATATAAATTATATTAGCGTAGCCTAAGGTTATAATAGGCTTATATAAATGTCTCTAAGACAAAGCTTATAGATTGCTACTATATAAAAATACTAAGCTAAAGAAAAGGAAAAGGAAAGAGAAAGGCTGTTATAGGCTAATATATAGGAGGCGCTAAAGCGCTAGTAGTAAGCAATATTAAATACGGTAGGTGGCGAAGCCCTAGCATCGTTATAGAGTACTAATATATATATAAATTTGTAACGTATAGGCCAACCTTACTAAAATTATAATGGGTGTTAAAATTATTAAATGTTATATTTTCTACTACGTATTACTATAGTGCTATTTTAATAGGTGCCCCACCAGTTTTTATAAGGCGTCTATATTACCTAGGTATTTATTATTATTTATTACTTAATATTTAATTTAGATCCCTATTAGGCCCACGCGGACTACTCCTTATTTATATATAGGGAGAAAACTCCATTTAAGAAAACCCTATAATCCATCTCCTTGCCTTTTAGGACTTGCCTATTTAACGCCTATAAGTTACCTATAGTGCTCTACTACCTTACTTTTTAATCTCTTTAGGAACTACTGCTGCCGTAACAAGCCTACGGACGCGCTAGTATTGTAAACTTTACTTTACTACTATAGAGTTATTAGAAGGCGCCTATTACTTATCCCTTTGCCTTCTATTATTATTTCCTTTACAACTTAGAACTGGTCTAGTATATTTTAGCTAATAGGCTACTAGGTAACCGCCTTAAGGCCTTTTTATATTAAGAGTAGTATATTATAGTTCTCTATGCTAGCTACTAAAAGTATTGCTTTTTAGTTAGTATATAAGGGGCATAATAGTATTACATGTTTTAGTGTCTGTCTTGGCTAGCTATATTTATATCTTAGGCTACCTACTAGGACACCTACTTAGTAGAGCCAATCTTTTAGTCCTATTATTCCTATTCTTAAGAGTGTTATTATTATATTTTTTACCTTTATAAGGCCTTCTTAGAGCCCTTAGGTGTTTATACCCTATAGCGTTAACTATACTACGGCTTAGGGTCCTTTTACCTAAGTTAGCCTCTATACCTTTAACTTCTATATACCTCTCTAATGTTAGTCTAACCAGTATTATATTATAGTAGATAGTTTCCCAATACTCTTATATACTCTACTTTAGCTCCTTTCTCTCTGTCACGGCACTGACCTGACGCATACTGTTCCTACTGTTGGCTGGCCCACCACTAGCGCCTTGGCGGCTGGCCCTACTATTTGTATACAATACCCCCTTTTACCTTCTTCTCTTCTTTATAGCACAACGTAGTTATTCAGTCTACTTCATTGCAGCACTGTGACAGTTTGTGCTATCATCAATTGCGCCCCGTCGCGATCACTAATTCCCTGTATCCCAGTCATCTCCGCCCCAGAACAATCGCGACCTGCGCGCGTAGCCGACGCGTCCACACGCTATAATCCAGCACAGTCCTAAAACGATCCTCAGTTTTTTCTTAGCGCCAAAGACCACCTAAATGGGCGACATTAATGACGCCGAAATGGCCGAAACCTAGAACCCCCGCGAAGTTTTTATAGACTTCTTTATATAGATATACCCTAATATCGCATGGACAATCCGCCGCTCCCCACTATACCCTAAGACCTTTGAGGCCGACAAAGCTTATTATACCCTTGTCGACTATACTAATAAGTTCCTTAGTAATATTAAAGCGGGACTACAGTTTATGTATGATATAAATACCGCTAATAAGAAAGCCAACGAAAGCCTTAATGCCCTTATTGCTTCCTAGACAGGAACTATCAACTCCTAGGTAGAGACTATCGCCGTTCTAAAATAATCAACCCCTATAACAACGGCAGCAACCTAGCAGAAAAAACAGAAGTCTAAAGACCCGCCAATATTTAGCGGAAAAGGCACCCCGTTAAAATAATAAGCTAACTTTAAGACCTGGCATATTAAGATTAAAGGAGTCTTTAATCATAACCAGGACTACTTTAATATAGTCCAATCTCAGATCCTTTATATCTCGGATATACTAGAAGGTAAGGCCTATAAGTTTATTAAGTAGGGCCTGGAGCTTATGCACGAGAACCCAAACAATATATCTATATGGAAATGGCCCGCTAAGGAAAATATGCTTAAAGAGCTTGCTGCCCACTATAAGGTTATTAATATAACCTAGGTCGCAAAAAATAAGCTTAACCATTTCCCCCAGGGTAAGCGTAATTACTGGTCCTGGAAGGGAGAGCTTAATAAGTTAATAGTCTGCGCCAGGAAGATAGACAAACAGAAGGTAGACCTACTCTAGAAGTTTATCTCTCTAAAGATGGAAGAGCTAGTACTTAGACTTAACCATAAAATTAATAATAGTAACTATACAGGTTAGAGCAAGTAGATGGATGTGTTTGCTAAAAACCTTGTAAACTATATACACTAAGCCAACCTTAAGAACACTAACTACCGCCCACCTGCTTAAGCCCCTGCCCCTATACTGACCCTAACCTTAGTAGCGACTAGAGAGCCTATGGACCTTAATAGAATCTCAGACACGGAGTGCAAGCGCCGCTTTAATAATAGACTGTGCCTTACCTATGGCCTGCCTGGCCACTAGAAGGACGCTTATAACCCCACTATAACAGCAAACCCAGTCCTAATGCTAGCCCGTTAAATAACGCAAACTAATAACCGTGGACGTAGCAACCGCGGAGTCCATTATAGCCGCGGCAGACAACTCCCCCCCTTTAACCCTACGGCTTAGTTACTCTAAATAATGCCCTATATAGAAGCCTAACCTGTTAATAATGCCTAGAATTAGTAACTCCGCGCTAGCGAATATAAACACGGCCATATTATTAGCGAGGTGCCGTCTTCCTATACCCTAACCAAGACTGACACTGCCAGCCAGATAGATACTGGATCGCCCCGCCAAGATAGCCCTATACCCTAGTCATTAAAAGGCAGACCCTTGGACTAAGTTGCGTCTAAGGGTCCAAACCATATAAGGAGGAAGACAAGAAGATTAGGTCCCTATTACTAGACCAATTAGTCCTTTCTATTAGTAAGCTGCCACTTAATTTTAGATTAGCAAATAGTAATAAGAAATTAATCCTTGTTTAAACCTAACTCTCCTTATTATACAACCCATGCCCCTAAGTTTTTATTGATACAGTAAGCCTAGTGGACTCTAGTAGTACTACGATGGCATTTACTGACACGGAGTCTATTATAAGAAAATATAATATTATAACTAAGAAGCTGTTGGCACCTAGGCCACTATGCCTCGCAGATAGCATCCTGACTTCGCTTATTACGGACTACTTTACCGCCTAAATGTTAATTAGCCTCTATACTGAAGCTATGCTCTTTCTTATTACTAAACTCTCACCTACTACCCTAATTATCTTAGGTATGCCTTGGCTCTAGAAGTATAAGCCCCGCCCTAGTTTTAGGGAGCTTAAGATCCGCTTTGACTTAGACTACTGCTCTAGGAACTGTCTCCTATAGGGGACAGCTGATAGTAGTAGGGACACCCTATGTGGATACTTGGCACTACTAAGCCTAGTGCCTAGGACCATATATAAAGCCCTAATAGTAGAAGATATTTCTAATAAAGGGGAACCTGTGCAGCTGCAAAGCAACAAGACAGCAGAAAACTGGACTACTCTAGCACTTAAGACTAAAACGATGGGCTAGCTAGCCTTGCTAAGACCAAGGAAGAAGGTCCGCTTTGCGCTACTACTACTAAGAATCTAATGCCAACCCAGACACCCTTTGAACCCTAGCCGCCTAGCCTAATACCCGGAACTAAGCCATATGCCATATACGCACACTATAGCCCGCGTTATAGTAAGGACTAGCTATAGAACCACTAAGACCCGGATAATAGAAACCGCGCCACTATAACGCCTAACCTTGTACCTACTCCCTGCATGCCTCGTGCAAGGCCGCCGCCTAGGAACCGCTCCTAAGAGCCGACTAAGACGAGCCAGCCCCGCCGTGACGTCGGGAGAAGACTAAATACGCCCCAATCTGGACGATATTATAAACATACGCGCCGTGAATTTCGCCCAGTTTTGTAAATAAAAAGGCGTAAAAGTAATGAGGATCCATATAGCAGAGCTAGTAGAATTGGTAGAATAAGAAGAACGGAAACAATTAATAGATAAACTCCCTACTGGACTGGTTAAAATACTGGACCTAATAGAGGAATCCTTTCGCCGCTTAGTTAATGGTAACTATATAATAGAAGAAGCCTGCAAGGTCTTCCCTAGTTATTTTTACCGTTTCCTTAAGGAAAACCTCTAGACCATAAATACTGAGTTTCTTTGCTGTAAAGTTATGGATACAGACGTTAAAAAGTTTATAAAAGGCAAGCCCGCTCTAACTAGGGATAATATTGTATGACGCCTTTTAAGGGAACACAGGCACCATATTAAGGGGTTTCTCCCAAAGAATGCCGATGAGCTCCTACCACATCACCCATAGGACCATAAAATTAAAATTATGCTAGGAAAGCAGCCCCCATACTATAAGAACCGCCCACTCTCCCCTACTAAGCTCTAATGCGTTAAGAAATGGATTAATAAGATGCTTAATAAAGGCTTTATCTAAGAATTAACGTCCCCTGCTGCAGCCCCGCTCCTACTCGCTGCTAAGCTAGGAGGAGGGGTGAGGATCTACCATGACTATAGAGGACTTAATAACGTTACTGTTAAGAACTAATACCCGCTCCTGCTTATCTGGGAGACACTTAATGCCCTATACGGCGCCAAATTCTATACTAAGCTTGATGTTATTGCCGCGTTTAACAGGATCCGTATTACTAAGGGCTATAAATGGCTTACAGCATTTATTACCCGCTTTGGGCTTTACGAGATGCTAGTAACCCCATTTGGCCTTTATAATGCCCCAGCTATATTCTAGAACTATATTAACCACATTCTTTACAACGTACTAGACGACTATTGCACAGCATACCTTAATGATATCCTTATATTTTCTAAAACTTGAGCTAAGCATACTAGGCACGTCGAAGAGGTAATTCGCCGCCTTAGAGCTGCCGGCCTCTAAATTGATATTAGCAAGTTAGAGTTTTATATAACAAAGACAAAGTACCTTAGCTTAATTATCTTAATAGAAGGAATGAGTATGGACCCTAAAAAGGTCTAAGCCTTGCAAGCATAGGAGAACCCAACCTTAGTTAAAGAATTACAGCAGTTTCTTGGATTTGCAAACTTTTACTATAGGTTTATCCAAAGTTATTCTGCTATTACTACACCCATAACAAAACTTCTAAGAAAGGATGTTGGATGGCTATGGGGACTAGAATAGGCTAAGTCATTTAAGGCCCTTAAGAGAGCCTTTACTTCAGCACTAGTACTAGCATACTATAACTATATAAAGAAAACAGTGGTAGAGACAGACGCATTAAATTGGGCTTCTGGCGGAGTCCTTTCCCAGTATAACAATGACGGTAAACTAAGACCGGTTGCATTCTTCTCCGCAAAGCACTCTGTGCTAAAGTGTAACTATAAGATTTATGATAAAGAACTCTTAGCTATTGTTAAGGCTTTAGAGAAATAGTGTCCTAAGCTATAAGGGACTAAGGAGCTGTTTAAAATTATTACTAACTACAAGAACCTACAGACGTTTATAACTACTAAGCAGCTAAACCAATGCTAAGTCCAGTAGGCAGAGTTCCTTTTATAGTTTAACTTTGTGATTATATATAGACCTGGCAGTAAAGCTACGCTCCCTAATGCCCTAAGCCGACTACTAGGAACAAAACCTAAGGACACTAATAATAAACGCCTCCGCTACTGAGCCCAAGTTATTATACCGCCCTAGAAAGTTAACCCTATAATCTTAGAAGAATTACTATATAAGTCCCACAACTCTAATGACGTGGAGTTTATAGCCGCTCTAGACCCTAAAATAGCTAAAAAGTCACTGGATGAGCTAATCCGGTTAAAATACCAGGAGAACAAACTTGTAAGAGATATAGTGGCGGCCCTACGTAATTGGAAAGCTCGCCGTTGGCTAAAGAAGATCAGGAAATTACTCTGTTGTAATAAGTCAGAATGCAGTATCGTTAATAGACAGATCTACTTCTGCTAATACCTCTTTGTCCCTAATGCCCTAGACCTCCGCCTAAAAGTTATCTATTGCTCTTATAACAGCGGCCCTGCTAGTCACCTTAGCCGGGTTAAGACTCTTAACCTCTTAAACTGAATATACTGGTGGCTAGGAATCTCCCAGTTCACGGCTACCTTTGTTAAAGACTGTGCCCTATACTTTTGCACTAAGACCCCCTATTTTGCCCCGCCTAGTTTCCTAAAGCCACTAGAACTACCCGCTCGCCTATAGACCGATATTTTGATCAACTATATCACAACGCTGCTGGTATGCCAACGCCACAGTAAGGCATACAAATATATCCTTGTTATTATGGACCGCCTAACTAAAATGCGACACCTTGTTTTAGTAATAGGACTCTTAATAGAGGAGCTAGTTGATGGCTTTGTTAATAATGTATATAAGCTCCACGGTGCACCGAGCACGATTATCTCCAATCGCGGCATATAATTTGTCAGCGACTTCTGGCGATGACTAAGTGAACGCCTTAAGACAACCTTATAACCAAGCTCAGCCTAGCACCTAGAAACGGACGGCTAAACTAAAATTGTTAATGCTGCCGTAAATAAGTACCTCTGTGCTTTTATTAGCTTTATATAGGATGATTGGGTTAACTACTTGCCACTTACTAAGTTTGCTACAAATAACCAAGTCAATAAGAGCATAGGCATCTCCCTATTTTTTGCCAACTATGGCTTTAACCCTTGCCTTGGAATTGAGCCTGCTGGCCCCCGCCCACTGACACTATTAGCATAAGCAAAGAAGGAGTTCTTCCGCGCAGACTCTATAGCTAACCACTTTAAGCGGATATTGACACAGCTTAAGGCCTTAGCCCGGATTTTATAGCAACGCTATAAAGATAATGCTAATACCTATAGGGACAAGAGCGCGTTATTCTACGAAGGTGACATAGTTATAGTTAGCTTAGAAAATATAAAGACAAACAGACCTAAGAAGAAATGGGATGATAAATAGGACGGCCTGTACCCCGTACTTGCAGTATACTAAGGGGCAGTTGTGGTAGACCTCCCAGACTATATCTGAGTAAACAAATCCTTCTATATATCTAAGGTCCGCCTCTGGGCCGCTAAAGAGATCCCTGGCCAAGCAAATATTAATACTGCAGAGCGCTATAATGTATAAGGACGAGTAACAGAGAGAGATAACAATAGCAATATAGAAAATAAATGGGAGTTTAAGAAAATCCTTAATATATACAATAAAGACCCCCAAGGCCTAACTTATAAGATTAAATGGAAATATTATAAGGACACAACCTGGCAGCTAGAAGAGGACCTAAAGGGTTGTGAACAAGCTGTACAGCACTTCTATAAGCAACACCCTAAGAAGCCAGGACCCCTAGACTGGGTATAAGATAAGGAAAAGTCATGCTAAGGTTGTAGCTAACCACCATGTTAAAAATTTGTGGTGGTTAAGATGTTATGGAACTTTAACCGCCAGTTAAAGTTGTCTAATTAGTTAGAATTCTCGCCAAGAGCGCCACACGCTAACTTTATTTGTTGAGCCGACCAATTAGGATTTTTAATATTTTTGTAGCGAAAACAGGTGGTCCTGCGTACTGCCTGTTTGAAGTTACTTGTTCGGTTTGGGGACCAAACCTTCTGGGGAGGGGAGTACTGTCACGGCACTGACCTGACGCATACTGTTCCTACTGTTGGCTGGCCCACCACTAGCGCCTTGGCGGCTGGCCCTACTATTTGTATACGATACCCCCTTTTACCTTCTTCTCTTCTTCATAGCACAACGTAGTTATTCAGTCTACTTCATTGCAGCACTGTAACACTCTCTCTTACTATTATCTTTGCTAGTCTCTTATATAACTCCCTTTCTCCTTTATATAAGCCTAGGCCCTAACACAGCACTATTTTTCTTCTACTTTCTCTACCTATTTCTCTAATATATCTTCCCTACTTTAGGATTATTAGTTTACTCTCCTATAGGGCACCCTAGGGTCCCTCTATAGTTTATTTAGGCATGTCGTAATATACTTTATAACATTAGAGTTACGCTCCCTTTACACCCTTTACATTATAGCGGCTTTAATATATAATTATAGGGGGAGGATATTAGCTTCCTTCTCTAGCAGTACTATAGCCTTACTTATACCCACCTATTATACTTTAAAGGTAGGCTGTTTAGACCTTTTAGAGTAGTTTAAGGAGTAATTTAAAGGGGCAATTTTTGGTTTCTTCTATAGCCCAAACACTGGATCTATACGTTATAGTTGGCTAGATAACTGCTATATATAGTAGGCGTAACCTCTAAAAGCATGGACCCCATATAGAATTAACAATCCTAGACATTACGATATACTATACTTAGCCCTTATAGGCCACTTATAATATATATGCACTCTATTAGAGCTTACTATCTACCTATACTCCTAATACCCTTAAGCCTTAAACTAGTTAACCCATAAAGCCTTAGATATAAATTATATACTAAAGATCTACAGATTAGTTGCGTTTTCTAATAAAATAGATTAGCTAGTATTTCTCTAATAAGAATTAGACTCTATATTATCTTACCTACTTTATATAGGTATTATAGGCTTTCTCTAGTATTCTATAATTCTTTACGGCTATTAGCCCGTATATAATTAGGTTTATATTATTAACAAAGCCTATCCCCTATATTGCCCTTTTTTTAAAGAAATTAAGCAGGTTACTTATAAAGAAAAGGAAGAGTGTAGGCAAGAGGGGTAATCCGTATAGTATTTCTGTTATAACTGTAATAGGGGGGCTCTAGTATCCGCTAAAGACTAGTAATATTTCTTTCTAGCCTATAAACCCTTAAATAAATTATATAATCCATTTTAGGAAGCCCTTTACCTTAAAAATATATAGAAGGCGCTTGTGGGGTATATTATTATAGACGCCACTAATATCTAAGCTAAGTATTAATACTATAAAGTCCCTTTATATCACCCATGTAGATTTAATAGTAGTAGCAAGTAGTATAAGTGCTAATAGTGTTAAGCGGTTTTTTCTTACCTCTATTTAGCTTTATAGTAGTAGGGCGTATTCTTTAGCTATATCTACTATATAGTCCGCTATTACCCTTTCTAAGATCTTACTAAGGGTATTTTTTAAGGCAATAGGGCGGTAGCTTCCTAGGATTAAGTAATCTACTTACCTTCTTTTTATAGAATAACTATTATTATAGATTTTCTAAGTTGCGGATAGTTATTACGGACTATTACGGAGCGAGTATAAGCGGTGATAATATATAGCGAAGTAGATATTATTAAGCTATGTATATAAACTGCGTAATAAAGTCAAGACGTTACGTAAGGAAAGGAAAGTAGGAAATAGGGGAAAAAGGGTATATAACGTTCGCTTAGTTGCTAGGTTAACGGGTACTATACTACACATAGGTAGGGTAGAGCTTAGGTAGCGGTTCTGGTAGAACTTGGCAGAATTCGGCAGTTAGAGGTCCTTAAAGTTGCCAGTTAGCAACTCCAATAGTAGAGACAGCAGATTGTGGCGGAATACAGTAGATTACTGTTAGATTGCCGTCTTATGGTTGGTCTCCGGTTATTCAGTTAGTGGAAATAGGTAGACATGTGTAAGGTGTTATAGGGGTGTCCTATAACAGTACCCCCCCTTTAAACTTGAGCATCTGCGAGATGGGGCTATGGTAGTTCTGGGTAGAGTTTGTAAAAGTCTTCTGCGGCTTGTATAAGTCCTATAGAGTCGGTAGGTTCCTATAAGGGTTTAGTAAAACCTCTCTATTTTATAAGGTATATATATTTACGTTTCCGTTTATTATACTTAATGTTGTTAACTCTTTTAATAAGGTACTTATCCTCACCATCCACTTTAACTGGTAGGGGAGGGTCTTAGATCTGTCTAGGCAGGGCGTCTAATATAGGGGCGGCAGGGCGGAGGACTAACGTGTGGAATATAGGGTGGATTTTAACCGTATTAGGGAGCTTTAGTTGGTAGGTATAAGGAGAGACAACTTTTTTAACCTTATAAGGGCCAGCGTTCTTCTAATTAAGTTTCTTAATAGGTTATTTTGTGTTTAGATTTCTTATGTCTAGCTAAATAAAGTTACTAATTTAGTAAGCTAGTGCTAGGGTTCGGTTCTTATTTGCTATAGCTTTATAAATAGACTAGGCCCATGTTATTTTATTAGTAAAGAACTCCTATAGTTCTTCTATCTTCTTTATAAATTTGTTTACTTCTGCAACTTATAAGGCCTAATAAGCTAGGCGAGGAATATTACTAAAGGGTTTAAAACCCATTTGCAGGTGCTAGCCGTAATTAGCCAGGAATAGGGAGACCTTTGTGATTTCTAAGACGGAGTTATTTATAGTAAACTTAGTAAATACAAGCCAGTCCATCCAGTCATCCTATAGATACGACGTGTATATCTAAATATACTATTCTATTATAGCATTTGTATGTTCCGTTTAACCATCCGTTTCTAAGTAATATACTATAAACAACAGTGCTTTAATGCGGAGTTGGGTAGTTAGTTCTTTTTAAAACACTAAGACAAACTAGCGGCCTCTATTAGAGATGATTGTTTTAGGGAGTCTATAGAGTTTCCATATATAATCCAGGAACAGTCAGGCAACGGCAGGTGCTAATATATTAGGGTAGGCAATTAAGTGTCTTATTTTAGATAGTCGGTCTATAACTACCATAATGTTCGTACAGCCTTTACTTTTAGGGAGATTAACAACAAAGTTAATTAAGATATCCTTCCATCTTTGGTCCGGAACAGGCAGTGGCTTTAGAAAGCCGTTATATATCTTATACAAAGCTTTAGCTTATCGGCAGGTATAGCAGCTAGAGACGTACCTTTATATTATATTATGCATGTTTGGCCAGTAGTACTCCCGTTAGAGTAGCTCTAGGGTTTTTCCTTAGCCTAGGTGGCTAGCTACTAGTAGGTTATATACGTGTTTAAGGAGCTTAAGCTTAAGCTTATTGTAATTAGGGATAACTAGGCGGTTCTAGTAGTATAAGCGGTCTCCGCGAACTTTACATTTACTTAGAGAGATCTTTTTAGAGCGTCTAACGCCATCTTAAATTAGCTTAAGTATCTCTTAGATAAACTCGTTATTTAGGTATTTATTAATTATAATCTGTTTAATTAATCAATCAGTTATTTTAAGGACGTGTACCATAAGGTCTTTAGCTAGGGGATTAAATAATTTGGGACAAAGTAGGGTTTATTTATAGTAGGCGCGCGCTTCTTCCTATACTATTATGTCTTATAAACGTTGAGTTAGGGTATTAGGTTTTTAACCTTAAACGCCTAGGCGGTATGTAATTAAGAATTGGAAATGAAACAGATATTCTAACTAGCGGGCTTAATAATAACTTAGCTGTTTTATGGTTATAAAGTACTATAGATTCTTATAGTTACTAAGGACCTTAATTAGAAATCCAGCGCCTTCTAGTTTAGGTCGCCATTATTTAAAATATCTAATAATGGCTAATAATTCTTTATCGTAGATCTTGTAGTTACATTTAGCTAGACTTAGTTGTTTTAAGAAGTATACTATAGGGTACAGTACCCCTTCTTTATTATACTAAGACAGAATACCTCTAGTAATATAGTTAGATAAGTCAGCTTCTATAACACTCTTTTAGTTTGGGTCAAAGTGTTAGAGTATAGATGCGGTAGTAAATATAACTTTTAGATAGGTAAAGGCCTTCTTATATTCCTTGTTAAAGATAAAGGCTTTATTCTTTTGGGTTAGAGCTATAAGAGGTAAAACTAGGGTAGAGAAGTTATTAATAAACCGTTAATAGAAATTAGCAAATCCTATAAAGGCTCTTACGTCCTTAACGTTCTTAGGTTCTTGCCAGTTTATAATTACTTTAATCTTCTTTAGATCTATTTATATGCCGTCTATAGAGATAATAAGTCCAAGGTATAGAACTTCTATTTTATAGAACTTGTATTTATCTATATCTAATTATAGTCTAGCTCCACGTAGGGCTTCTAAGATAAGGTTAACGTGTTTCTTATATTTAGCTAGGTTATTGCTATATACCAAGATATTATTAATATAAGCAGTATAGAAAACGTCCAGGTAAGGTTATAAGGTATTATTTATAAAGTGTTAGAATGAACTTAGGGCATTTATAAGGCCAAACAGCGTTACTAAGTATTTAAATAGTCCGTATCTAGTACGGAATGCTATAAGCTATTTATCTCCTTTTGCAATACGGAGGCGGTTAAATGCGTAGATAAGGTTAAGTTTTGTATAGTAGCAAGCCTTACTTAATCGGTTTAGTGTTTCTTAAATTAATAGGAGCGGGTACCAATTCTTAATAGTAATAGCGTTAAGAGCTTAGTAGTCTATATAGAAGTGTAGACCACTGCTAGGTTTCTTAACAAAGATTATAGGTATAGCTATAGGCGAAGAGCTTGCTCTAATAAATCCTTTACTTAGGTGTTTGTCTAAGTACTTCTATAATACTTAGAGTTTGTTTTAGGACATTCTATATAAGGGTCTAAATCCTAGTTATTTTCCTTCTTTAAGTACGATCTTGTAGTTGTATAGTTAGTGCTCTACTAACTTATCGGCTTCCTTTCGTGAAAATACTTCTAGATGCTTATAATAGCATACTAGTACTTTTGTGGCAGGGTTAGTGTGCTTCTTTAGTGCTAGGGCCTTTTTAATATCGGCCATTATAACGGCGAAGATTGTATATTTAGGTTTTCTGGTAAGTCGTGCTAATAGGGTAGCTCTAATTATATAGATATCTATAGAAAGGGGGGTAAGTTGCCGGCTAGTAACTTTCTTTTAATTATCTACTGTTTCTTATTTAACTTTAGGTTTAGTGTTAGGTACAGAGTTAGTGTTGGATTTAGGTTTAGGTTCTTTAAGTATCCTTTTTATAGTAGAATACTAGTTCTTTTAGTTCTTTTGTATGTTAAGCTTAAGTTTAGGCTTCTGCTTGGTTTAGGGTGGTATAGTAGTTAGGGTTAGTTTGTGTAGTTTAGTATAATTTTTAGGTTTTTAGTAGAATTAGGTAGACCTTTTAGGTATAGGGTAGACGTTAGTAGAAATTTTAGACTAATGAATTCTAGTAGATTTTTTAGATTTTGGTTTGGGGTCTAAGCAGTAAGTTATAAGGCACTTCTGCTTATAATAGGAGGCGGTAAATAGAAGCTTAAGGTTGTCCTAATTAATAGTTACCTTATATAGCTTTATCTAAGGTTGTTTAAGTATTACTAAGTAACCTAGGGTGGTAACAAAAAGCCTAATTAGTTCTTTGTGGTTTAAGTATTAGAGTCTTAGGAATACTACATAGGTAATACGGCCTAAGATAGTGCGTTTGCCATTAAATCCAAATACATTAATATGCCGGTTAAGGGGGGTTAGGGTAAAACTATTATCTTATATAAAGATCTTATTAATAAATCCTATATTACTGGCTCCTATGTTAATTAGGACTCGAGTATTAGCCTATTAATTATTCTACTAAAGATAATAGTTAATAGTTATGCTGCAATCCTAAGAGTCAGAATTTATAATATCTAGAGCATTTAACGAGATCCTAAGGCAGCGCCGTCCCAAAGAGTGACTTAACTTTGGGACCTTCCTTTTAAAGGCGACTAGGGTGGGGTTCCTATGGAACATTAGCTGTAACTTTATCTTTATAAGTGGTGCTTACTAGATGCGGGGCTAGAGCCATATAAAGATTAGGGATGGTAACTAGAGGATTAGTGCGGTAAACAGTTACTAGTATTAGCCGTTTATAAATTATGTTAGGGTATAGGGACAGAGTAGTATCTTAAGATATAAGCCTTGCTTCCGCATTTAAAGTAAAGGCCTAGCTTAATGCGTTATTCTTATTTAAGGGACCCTAGTAGGGCATACTCTAGGGTTTTAAAGTTAATGTCTATGGCGTTGGGGTGCTTAGGCTAAGACAATAACTTAGTAGTTATTTACGGAGCTGTTGTATTATATTAAGAAGTAGACTTTGGTGTCAGGCGTAGTATATCATTGTATTGTTTATTAATAACGTTTACGTAGGCGTTAAGGGCTCCTAGTAGGTCTATACCTATTAGGGAGGTTTTTAGTTTAGGACTTAGGGATTTAATAAGGCTATTAACTAGTATGGAGTTGTTCTAGCCTGTTTCCTTTACGTAACGGTTAAATTTGGAGAAGTATACTGGAAAGCTTTTTGTTCCTTAAGTTATGTGGTTTATCTTTCTCTAAGCAGTGGCTTAGCGGTTCGGGTCACTGTATATAGCTTTAAGAAGTACAACTAGACTTTATACTAAATTTGGTTAAAGGGGTTTAATAAGGTCAGCTACATCTCCTCCTAGTTAACTTAGGGCGTAGTAGAGTTGGTTAGCTTTAGTTAAGTAGCGGTTAGTATTACTAGTTAGCTTATTTTTAAGCTAGCTTAGAAATAATTGGAGTTCTTATTATTTACTAGTAAATATTAGAGGGTCTAGTAGTTGTTCGGATTATTATAGTGCGGTAGTTAGTTTGGGGTAAATAGCTACTATAGGTTTAGGACTCTCGTTTTGCGTATTTATCTTTAGAGAAGGCGTTCGGTCTTAGGGCCCTAATATAGGCATCTTAAGGGTGCGGACTTCTTCTTAAAGGTTCTTAATTATTTGCAGGTGTTGTGCTTCTTGTTCGGCTTATTATTAAGTTAAAGTGGCTTAGTTCTATGCGAGGGCGTCTATAAAGGACTTTTATATCTCTGCCAATTGTTCTCAGAGTGCGGATATAATGCCAGCGGCTATTATAGGGGCTTTAGGGTCGTTCTGTATTTTAAAGGGTAGTATATAAGGTTAACGCAATATAGTGTTACGGAGCGAGCACAAGCGGTGATAATATATAGCGAAGTAGATATTATTAAGCTATATATATAAACTGCGTAATAAAGTTAAGACGTTGCGTAAGGAAAGGAAAGTAGGAAACAGGGGAAAAAGGGTATATAATATTCGCTTAGTTGCTAGGTTAATGGGTACTATACTACACACAGGTAGAGTAGAGCTTAGGTAGCGATTCTAGTAAAACTTGGCAGAATTCGGCAGTTAGAGGTCCTTAAAGTTGCTAGTTAGCAACTCTAATAGTAGAGACGGCAGATTGTGGCGGAATACGGCAGATTGCTGTTAGATTGCCATCTCGTGGTTAGTCTCCAGTTGTTTAGTCAGTGGAAACAGGTGGACGTATATAAGGTGTCACGGGGGTGTCCTATAATACAGACGCTTTAAGAACGATGTTGCGACTACTTGGAGAAGAGTTGGAGGAAGCTAGTTAGTTAATACAAGCACGGTCTAGGATGGAGCCGGTGGAACTATGTAACGAAGAATGGTAAGCAAGTCACATGGTGTTATACGCAGTGTATGTTTGCGTATAATATGTATAACACGTACCTCACGTACAAGGGAGGATTTGTTAGGAGTATGGTTGTGTATTTAAAGGACCTTAGTCCCTACCGTAGATAGTTCTCTCCTTATAGTAAATCTTAGAATATAATTAGAGTTAGTTTGTTGGGCAACTACTCTACTAGTTATTATTACGTTGTTAAATTATTCTTACCTATATACCTAGCCTAATAACAGGACCCACCGTAGTTACTACTATAAGGTTCCGTTACATATTCACTACTAAGGTTATAGTATTAAATAAGGTCAAACAATATGCCACCCAAAGCACTAGTTATAACGCTATTAACGGCAGCTACAACCTTAGGCACAGGAGGAGATACCAGTATAGTAGATATGGATTCTTAGTTAATCACGCGAGGTTAATTACAGGAAATGATTAATTACTTATAAGACAATAGTAGGATACTTAAAGAACGCATTAATGGAATTAGAGTAGTAAAGGTTAAGCTACCTTTAATTAAACGGTTCTTAGGGGAGAAGTTAAAGCTTAAAGGGTTTCTTACGCAGATGCACTTTAAGGTTATGCAAGAAGGAGCAAAGTTAGTAATATTGTTGGATTAAGTGGCCTATGCAGGGTTGTTCCTAGCAGGGAGAGCACTTAAATAGTTTAAACTATACCCTACGGAAATACAGGCCAATGGCATAACAACTACTAACTAGGATATACGGTATATATTTACTAGTTAGAACGGGTTTATAGAACAGTTAACGCAGATATTTAAAGACCTAGAGGCGACAACCACAGTAGAATAAAAGCTTCAGAACTTAGTACAATGCACTTTAGCAATTAAGTATATAACGTAGTTTTAAACGCTAGCCATATAGGTTAAATGGAATGATAGGGCGCTTATAGCATAGTATAAACAAGGACTTAAGGCTAAAGTCCAGAATATAATTATTTTAATAGAAGATGCGGATACTCTAAGGGAGTTAATAAACCAGTTAATAAAGATTAATAACTAGATCTACTAAAGAGAACAGGCTAAAAAAGGTTAAGACAGAGTTCTATAGTTATATAAGGCGTAGAATACGCAACAACCGACATAGAGTTAAAAACTATGGAATGGCGCAGAGCTAATAGACCTAAGCGGTACCAAAGAAACCTAAAGGTGGGAAAAGAAACTATAGAAACCTAGAGGTTAAGGATCTAGTAATTAAAGAACTAAAAAGCAGAGGCTAAACTAGGGATCTTAGCAGTAGAAAATGTTTAGGCGGACTCTATAGCAAAGCCAGTGGTTTAGAGATGGAGCTTATATAAATTGCGGAAAATAGGGTCATTTTGCCAGAAACTGCAGAGGTGGTTAGAGTAACCATATGGTAAAGGGAACCAGACTAGCAGAAGACACATACGTATAGAGGGACAACGGTGCACTATAAGGAATAAAAGAGTGTTTAATTAATAGTTTTGTGTTTTATTATAACAACGTATACCAAATTTATAAGGACACTAAGTATGGCGTAAGCTATTAGCCGTAGGAGCTATTATTATCTAAGTTTAAAGGAACTAATAAACCAGCTCGTAGATCGGACATTAAAGACAATAAATTTAATATAGGCGAAGCATTTACCAATAATAAGGTAATAAGGGCAGCTTACTAGGAGCATACAGACCTTAGAGAAGTTAAAATAAAAGTAAAAACTAAGACCATTACAGAACAGGGTTTAGTAATGGGTATTATAACACCATTAGATACAATTTCTATTACTTTATAAGATAAAAGAAATAATATTTAGAAGAAACTAAGCTAGCAAACAACTACTAGTGCTAGTTTATCACTTAATAAAGGTAAAAGGCTATAGGTCTAAGACTCTTATAATAAGATAAGGAAGGCTCTAGACTTATAAGATATAATAAGGACAGCCTAGGAACCCACAATAGAAGAAAACCGATAGGAAAGGGCAGCAACTTAGTTTATAGACAAACGAATGAGTACAGGATGCAAGTTTAAGAACTAAAAGTTTGGGGAACGAGTAAGGACGTTAACAATTCTAGGTAAATGTAGTGTTTAGCCTAAAGATTAAAAAGTTAATACAAGGATTAAGAAGTAAGATAACTTCCAGAATCTAGCTGTAAGACGCAGAAAACAAGAAACTATGGATAAGTTTAGGACAAGAATTATTATATAGCAAGAACAGAAACTAGACCAGAGATCTAGTATGCTAAACTATAGAAGGGACAGAGTACCTGTAAGAAGAATTACTAATAGGCTAAGTACAGGGACACCTAGGGTAAAGTGGTTAGATAAACTGGAACAAGAGGAGGATTTAGACATCCCAACTAGGTTTAAAGAAAGGCATACCAAAGGATGTTATAATATAGCAATGATAAGGTACTTTCTTATAGACAGACTATATACACTAAACCAGTTATACGGAAAGTGGTATAGGCAATGATATAACAATAAATAGGAAGACTTTTATATATGGCTAAATAAGAAGGTAGTCTAAGACCAACCCATTATAGAAAAACGTATAAGTCACATTAAAGGAGTGTTAATTATAATGTTAAGGAACCTAGAAGAAGGATCTAGGGACTAGAGAAGCGATTGGCAAGTCTTAGTACCCGCAGAAGAAAAACCGATGGTTAGATCGGCTAGACAGAGGTTTAAACTTAAAGATAAAAATAAACCAAGAGTTAACCTAAGTCACTTAGCGCATTATATACTATTATAGATAGCTTATATAGATAACATGTGCAACATATATAGAGCACTAAAAGACAAAAACCAGAAGTACCTAGCTAGGATATATTAGGCACCAGAAGAAAAGTGGTTTAGGGATGCTAAGTATATACATAAATAGCACCTAGTGGAAGTGTAAGGTTAAGGGGACTTAATACTTTAACCAGAAAGATTCCCTATAGAAGAATGCCTAGATAGATAATAGTGGTGGGAGAACCTAGAGAACACTTATCTATAGCACGCAGAGGAAAAGAAATAAACTAAGTATTAGCCTAAGTTAGACTAAGTATAAGTAGGATCTAGCAGCTAATAGTTAGGAAAAGGGGAGGCGCACAGGATTAAAGGGAACTAGTATTAGAGCCTTAGACCCTTAAAGGAATTCAAGGACAACACCTAAATTTATAAGTTAAGTAGCAAGATTAGCAGTTTAAAGTGTTAGTAAATAGTGGAGTAATAAGGAACCACGTATTACTAAAGGTAGTGGAAAGGATAGGGTTACTATACAGATAAAAGGAACACCTATATCTACTTATAACAATTTTAGGAGATCAGATAGCCTATAGAGGAGGCATTATTAATCTCAAAATAGGACCTATTTAGTTAACTATTAAAGGGAGACCAGTTAAGACGTCTTTTAATATCCTACTATTAGGACAGGACGAGGCGATACTAGGAATGCCTTAGTTATAGGAATATAATCCAAAAATCAATTGGGTTATAGGTTAGGTTAATATTAAGAATACTTAACGGCGTAGAATGCAATAGTAAACCAAGTTAGTATGGTACTAAGTTAGAGTAATATATAAAGAGACTAAGCAGAGCTTAAGTTATGTACTAAAGAGATACCATATTACGGGACACCCCCATAACACCTTACACACGTCCACCTGTTTCCACCGACTGAACAACCGGAGACCAACCACAAGACGGCAATCTGATAGCAATCTGCCGTATTCTGCCGCAATCTGCCGTCTCTACTATCGGAGTTGCTAACTAGCAACTTTAAGGACCTCTAACTGCCGAATTCTGCCAAGTTCTACTAGAACCGCCACTTAAGCTCTACCCTGCCCGTGTGTAGTATAGTACCCATTAACCTAGCAACTAAGTAAACATTATATACCCTTTTTCCCCTGTTTCCTACTTTCCTTTCCTTACGCAACGTCTTAACTTTATTACGCAGTTTATGTACATAGCTTAATAATATCTACTTCGCTATATATTATCACCGCTTGTGCTCGCTCCGTGACATACCATAAGTATGGTAAAAAGTTATGGTTACTAGAAAGTAAAAAGCTGTTAGAGCATATAGCATGGGACCATAAGATAGAATTAGAAGAGGGAATAAGTCTAAGGTTCTTTTTAATCTATAAGCTTACTAAAACCAAGTTAGTAGCGCTTAAGGAGTTTGTCTAGGAGAACTTAAGAAAGGGATATATCTAACCGTTATAGTCGTCAGCGGGATATCCAGTACTGTTTATCCCAAAGAAAAACGGAAAACTTAGGATGTGTATAGACTATAGACAGTTAAACAGCATCACTAGAAAGGATAGGTATCCTTTACCCTTAATTAGCGAAATCTAAGACAGGATAGGTGATGTATAAGTCTTTACGAAGATAGATCTAAGGTAGGCGTACTATTAGATTAGAATTAAGGAAGGCGATAAATAGAAGGCAGCTTTTAGGTTAAAGGAAGGACTATATAAACCATTAGTTATACAGTTTGGGCTTATAAACGCACTAGTAACGTTCTAGAAGTAAATTAATAGTATATTAGGAGAACACCTTAATAAGTTTATTATGGTATATCTAGATGATATTATCATCTACTTAATAAGTGAAAAAGAATATAGAGAACATGTTAAGTAGGTCTTAAAGAGACTACAAGAAGAATAGATGCTAGTAGCAATTAAGAAATGCAAGTTCTTTATAAGGAAGACTAATTTTATAGAATTTATTATTAAACTAGGAAAAATCAGCATAGACCTAAAGAAAGTTAAAGCTATAGTAAGTTAGCAAGAACTAGAGAATATTACGCAGTTAAGGTTGTTTTTAGGGTTTTGCAACTACTATAGGAGGTTTATAGCGCAGTAGTTAAAAAGCATTGAGCCGTTTACTTAATTAATAAAGAAAGAGGAACCGTGGATGTGGAACATAGAGCAAAAAAAACTGTTTAAGGAACTTAAGGAGTTGTTTACCTAGGAGCCAATCCTCAAAATCTAATAACCAAAGTTAGACATGGTTATTAAGACAGATATATTAGACTTTATACTAGGAGCATATTTGCTATAGAAGCATTAAGACGCATAGCATCCAGTAGCATACTATAGTTAAAAAATAACACCACTAGAGTTAAACTACGACATTTACAACAAGGAATTGCTAGGCATAGTTATAGCACTTAAGGAATGGAGAGCATTCTTACAAGGCACAGAAAAACCATTTATGGTTAAAACGGACCATAAGAACCTTACAGGATTCCTAATAACAAAGGAACTCAACCAAAGACAGGTTAGGTAGGCGGAAATGCTTATAGAATACTATTTTGAAATTTAGTACACTAAAGGTATAGATAACGCATAAGCAGACGCTCTAAGTAGAAAGGCTGAACTATAGAGTAACAATAAACCGTTAGGAGCTTTATTGCAAAGGGATTAGGACAGGTTAATTAGGTCTAATTATCCAAAAATCGCAGTAACTAGGGAAAGTCAGGTCCACAAATTACTAAAAAGTAATTAGATATAGAAGATCCAAGAAGCATAGGTAGAGGATTCAGACTTAAAGCAATATAAAAACAGAGAAGTAATATATGTGCCTAAGTCTATTGTAGAAAAGTTTATTAAAGAGTTCTATAAGGGAATAACATAAGGACACAATGGAGCTATGGGCTTAGTGTTAAGACTTTAAGAGAAATATATAATTTAAGGAATCTAGGGACTAGTAAGGCAAGTTATAAAAGAGTATCTAGATTGTTAAAGGAATAAACTAATAAGGCATAAGCTATATAGAGGGCTATAACCTGTTAAAATACCAGAAAGACCATGGGAGGTTATATTATAGGATTTTGTTATTAAGTTACTAAAGTTAAAAGATCCTATTACGGGATAAGATTATAACGCGATCTTAGTAATAGTGGATAAGCTAATATAAGGGCGCGAAGAGGCTTCGAGGAAGATTTAAAGGAATAATATAAATTCTATCTAAATCTAAGGGTATATAGCTCTTGCAGAGTACAAGACGTTGCGTGAAGAAGAGAAAGGAATATAGGAAACTTATAACTAAATATTCGTGGTCTTGGTAGCAGACGCGTGGGCATAAGCCCACGCGGATTTCGACAGGTTTCGACCAAATTCTATTATATTAGTGGAATTTGGTGGAGACTGGTGGAAATTAATTAAGTTAGCGGAATTTGGCAGAATTCGATTAACTTGGCAGAATTTGGCAGAATTTGATCAAAGCGTCGGAATTTATCTGTCGAGTGTTTCACCGAGACATTCCTACTGTAACTGGGCTAGTCCCGTTACAGCTAACAAAGTAGGGATACTTTATAGCATATACAAAAGAAATATCAGTAGAGGATATTGCTAGAATCTATATAAAAGAAGTGTTTGCAAGATATGGAGCACTAGATAAGATTATATTAGATAGAGACCCGGGATTCGTAGTAGTATTCTAAAAAATATTTCTAGCAGAATAAGGGGCTCGCGCAGTAACCTCTATAGCGTATTATCCACAAACAGATAGATAAACAGAAAGACTAAACTAGACACTAGAGCAGTATTTAAGATACTATATTAACCACGCATAGAACAATTAGGTGTTGTTATTACTAGTTATATAGTTTGCATATAATGTAACACTATAAGAAGAAATGGGGACATTACTATTTAAGGCAAATTACGGGTATAAGCCAAGAACATCATTATCGCCATAATAAGCAAAAAAGATGAGTAGCACAGCTAAACAAAGAATGGAAACATTAATAAATCTTTATACAAACCTTAAAGAAATAGCTAAACTAGTACAAGAATAAATAAAAAAGTACTACAATACTAAGAGATCTAAGGGACCAGATCTTAAGAAGGGAAATAAAGTGTAGCTACTATATAAAAATTTCAAGAGTCGACGACTAAGCAAGAAGTTAGACTATATTAGACTAGGACCTTTTAAAATCGTGTAAAAGATTTTACTGGTTATGTACAAGTTAAACCTACCAGTTAAAATAAGGATCTACCCTATATAATATATCACAATGCTAGAACTAGCGTGTAGGGACGTTAAACCACTAGTATATAAGGTAGACACGTATAAAGGACAAAAGAAGGACAAATAGTAAGTTTTAAAGATCATTAGTTATAAGGATGTAGATAGTAAAACATAGTATAAAGTAAAGTGGATAGGCTATAGTGAGACTATCTAGGAGCCACTAAGCAACCTAGAGAACGCTATAGGAAAGGCAAAGGAGTATTAAAAAAAAGCAAGTTAGGAAGCATTAAAAAAGGATTGCTAAAGAATAAGTCACCTAAGGAGGACCTAGGAGAAGCAACTACTATATTACTTAGAGTTATTTCCTTCTCTAAAAACTCTACCTTCTCGTCACCCAGCTTTTTAAGACCCTATTAGACAAGTTTCCACTCCTTAAAACAGACCTTCTTATAAACCTTCTTAAGATAGGTTAACTGAGCGAACGCAACTTACTAAGACTTAAAGGAGCAACACTAAGCCTTAAGGGCCCGAGCTGTCTCTTTAGCAGAATGGTGGAGTTCAGCACGTGCGGTAGCTAACTTAAACTTAAGCTTCGCAGCAGTAAATTAAACACAAGACCCTATAATAAGTTACTTAGGGAACTTAAAGACTGTTAAGAATTATAGGACGCGTATACTTAGCGTTAAAGACAGAGCGAATATTATAGGATAATTAAATATTTGCTTTAGTGCACTTCAAATAAGATAAGGGTTATTAAGATAAGGGACTCGCTATCACAATATATACCAACCCTACTTTCGCATAATAAGAATATGGAGATGGTATTATCTTACTAAGTAATAGTATAGCGGCAACAGTATAAGCACAACATTGCGCTTATAAAGAAGAAGATGCTTTAGGTATAATAAGTAAGAATATTAACTAGACTAATTAAACGGACATTACACCTCTAGTAGATAACTTAGAGATGTTAGGAATCTTTAAGGACAAAGATAAAGAGGAGGGAGATAGTATTACAGACGCTTTAAGAATGATATTACGACTACTTAGAGAAGAGTTAGAGAAAGCTAGTTAGTTAATATAAGTATGGTCTAGAATAGAGCTAGTGGAACTATGTGACGAAGAATAGTAAGTAAGTTATATGGTGTTATACGCAGTATACGTAGTATACATAGTGTACGTTCGCGTATAATATGTATAACACGTACCTTACGTACAAGGGAGGATTTGTTAGGAGTATAGTTGTGTATTTAAAGGACCTTAGTCCCTACCATAGATAGTTCTCTCCTTGTAGTAAATCTTAGAATATAATTAGAGTTAGTCTGTTAGGTAACTACTCCACTAGTTGTTATTATATTGTTAAATTGTTCTTACCTATATACCTAGCCTAATAATAGGACCCACCGTAGTTACTGCTATAAGGTTCCGTTACAATAGTAGCCTATATTAAAGTATACTCTAGCTATATCTATAAGCTAGGGTAATATAAGTGGTCTATAGGTCTTTAAGGCCTTATTTAAAATTCCATCTAGTCCTAGTACTATAATATTTAAAAGGCGGCTAATAGTTCTAGCCATTTCCTCTATTATTATGTCGCTGTTAATCTATAGGCGAGTTACTAGTGTTTTACCTATAATATTACTAAGGCCTACTAGAGCCAGTTAGGGGAAATACCTTTTTATAAGAATCTTTACCTTTTTATTATTATTATTAGTAGCCTATAATTCCCTTACTCTTTATAGAGGTAAAAGGTATAAGTCTTCTATTAGGCGCCCTACCTTTTTCTTTACCTATTTTACTATAGCCTAAAGGCCCTTATTATAGGGGAGGCTTGGGTTAGAAGTATACTTATTTATAAACCGTCTCTAGTTATTCCTAGCTTCTTTTTTCAGGTTATTCTTTAACTAGTTTCTTATAACGTATTCCACAAGCGAGCTGCTACCCCAAGCGAGCCGCCACCCTAATCAACCTTCTACGCCTTTGCACGAATATAGTTCAACAACGCATTAGAATTATATTAATATAATAGCTATCCTAGCTTAAGCAGCTATCTTAGCATCTTTCTTACACGTATATAAGTTATGCCCAGTCTCTCTGCAGGCGCTACAGCGTGCTATACCTTGTCGGCTTATACCTAATCGTGCCCTACCTTGACGCATTTTGCCCTCAAGTTGCTCATTAATGTCCTTTTGAGCAATAATATCCTCACCCTCTGCCTTTATTAAGGTGCCTTACTTCTAAATTCACTTCTTTTTGCGCTGTTTACGCTTTATAGCGGCCTCATTTGCCTTCTATAGGGTAGAGACCTAATTATATAGCAACACCATTAAATAGACCATTATCTTAGCGCCCTTGGTAAGCCGATCAAGCAACTAGATAATTAACATAGGAGAAGAATCTTAATGCCTTTAAATCTAATTGCGAATTAGAGTTAACTAAGACTCTAGATCGTGCGCATTGCTTAGTGTTTTAGACTCCCATAGAACCTCTAGTAGAGCTAGTAGTAGTAGTATATAAAGCTTTACATTAAGCTTTAATAGCACCGCATCTAGATTATATAGTACTAGGCCTACGCCCTAAAAGCTTACGTAGATATTATTCTTTATAATAGACTGCTTAAAGGCTGCCTTAAAGGCTGGTAGGAACTTAAGCTTAGTAATATAGTTAATATAGCTGCGCACTAAGCTCTTAATCTAGCTCCTATACGCCTTCTTTAATGGCAAAAAGCAGCCTACATTAAGAGGCTGTAGTAGATGCGATAAATATAACGGCATATAAAGAGTAATAATATTATTCTCCTTGTAGATTGCCTAAAATTTAAGGGAGTTGTGGCTTTTATGGCCGTTAATTATAAGTAGGCGATAGGCGCCTATAGTACAGTGAGGTGTCATAAGTGTCCGCTCTCGGGCCCCACCAAATGTGACAACCCCTACTAAATTACTATACAACAACCACAAAATCGATTCTAGAGCTTTAAAATATATATGAGGCTTATCGCCATATGAATTTAGCTATCGCGACTTTTTTTTTGGAGTCTAAAATCCTGTATGCCACCTGTTAACTTCCTTAACAGCCATACACCTAATAACCTCTTTATTTAACCCATGCATTTGAGCGATATATAGAAGCCTTTTGTGGAGCCTTTCTTTGAGTTATACCTAAGCGTGCTTAATTGGGTTTAAATTAGGCGAGTAGGGCGGCTAATTAATTACCTCTATAACGTTTTCCTTAAACCATTTGGCTATAATCCTTACTTTATGTATTAGAGCGTTATCTTGCATAAATTAGAGGCCTGGCTTATAGATTCGGGGTATCTAATCTTCCAAAACTTTAATATATAACCTGGCAGAATACCCCCCCTTGGGTGCCTCCTTATCCCTTTCTATAACTACTAAATTGGAGGCTCTAAGAGCTCTAGAAAAGCTTGCCCATACTATTACGGTATGCCCCTTATCCTTTTTATATATATCAATCTTATCTTTATTCCATTTCTGCTCTAGTGTATGAAAGATATAAGAAGGTCGCTTGCCTGCGCTTCTCTTAACTAAACACTCGTCGCTCTATATAATCTTGCTCCACCTTAAGCGCTCCTACGCTAAGTGTTTAATTGCCCACCTTAATTAAGCTCTTGCTAAGTTATGTGTAAGCATAGGGCGCTTCTTAGCTATCTATTTTTTAATATGGTATTTGCGTAATATTTAATGCAACGTACTCTAGCTTATAGGAAGGCCTGCCTTAAACGCTAGCTTACTGTACGTGATCCTAGGATTTATATAAATGATTCTTAAGAGCGTACGTTTGTCTCGTTCTGAATGCTCTAGAGGATGTCTAATTCGAGCAATAGAAAAGCCTTGTGGTCGTTGGGGTGTATTTTGTAGGGTGTCTCGTACCGTCAATTTAGGGAGGTTTAATGCGATCGCGATTTGAGAGGCTCTAACTCCTGCACCAGCATAGCTAATAACTACTCCTCTTTTGAATGGAGTTAACTCCTTACGATAAGGAATATTACCGCTAATTGGAGCGAACGCACGACGTGGCATGGGTGTATGATAGGGTAGAAAAAGTAGGAGGGAGGACTGCAAAAGTTTGTTGAGGGAAAAGCACGGACACTTATGACACCCCACTGTATAATCCTTTGTATAGGTATTAAAATACTTTAACCAGTTAACTCTAAGCTTATTAGTAGTCTAGCTATTATCGCTAACCAAAATAACCTAATTATATAGTATATCCTCCTGGTACTAGGCAGAGAGGTAGTACTAGCCTATAAAGATAATAAAGGGTGGGATTGCCTACCCAGCAGTGTTAATTCCCTGGATTACTATAACCCACTTACAATTACCTAGTTATATCGCCTTAGGTTAACCGCGCCTCTCTAAGCCAGTAATAACTAGCTAAGATAATATCTTGCCTATTATAAAGCCAGTCTTATTAAAGTTGTAGGTATCTTTGTCTAAGATACCGTACTTCTCCTTTATATGCTGTATAAGGGTAAACCAGCCACTAATAATCTTAGGATCCTCGCATAAGGCTCTCTGCCAATTGTATAGTCAATTCCATCGCGTTTTAAGCTCAGCAGTTTAATTAACAAAGTTAGTAGGCTAGTTCTTACAAACCTGCGTGCGTAGCGAGCAGTTTATCCGCTATATCTTTTACAGCACCTAGAGTAGGCGCAAACCCTCGCAAATCTGGGTCTAGTATATGTCTAACAATCACCTCCTCTTCAGACTTGGTAAGCTTCTTTGAATTAGGCTCATAATCGCGTTATATAATAATTCTAGCGCGTTAATTACGGAGCGTTAATTAGGGGACATTGAACGTTAATACAGCGCGCTTTACGCTCTAAATCTGATTCTAATTAATAGAGGAGATAGCAAGGATAATATCTGCTTCTTTGCAGGTCAATTAAGTATTGGATAGTTGAGCCATTATAGTTCAAAGGTAATGCGTCGCAGAAGGTTGATTGGGGTGGCGGCTTGCTTGGGGTGGCAGCTCGCTTATAGAACACGTTATCTTTATATTATCTCTTGTCTTTAGGTTTATGGCTACTTATATATTTCCCTTTTACTTATTATTAGCTAGTAATAAGAACTATATATTATATAGACTATATATACCGCGTATAGGAGCCTAGTTTTAAGACTAGGCAGTACTCTTCTAGCCTATTTTTAATTGCTGCCTAAATCCTTTCTAGTCTTTAGTTAATTTCCTTAGGGGTAGCTAATAAGTATTACAGTACTAGTATATTGCCATTAGATTGCTGTTAGATTACCGCAGATTGCTATAAAGTACCGTTATATAACTGGAAGATTGTATATAACTTTAAGTGGTGCTTCTGTTTTTCCCCTTTCCTTTCTCTAGCTTTGGATCCTCATTTATAGACAATCTAATTGTATAGGCTTGCATAACCCTCTTGCCATACTTATGCCTTAATTAACTGAGTTACTAACATTATCTAAAGCTCTACTACCCTTTCTTCCTAAGAAGGAACTTAAATATATCTATAGAACTAAGACTAGAATTAGAACGGATATTAAGAACTAAAAAACGGAACCTAAAAGAACAGAACAGACCTTAAGGACACGTACGGACTAGAACCCCTAAAAAGCCCTACTAGAAATTACCTAACAGTACTACAATGCTAAGAAATACCGTAGCTGGTAAAGCCGCTGTAGAATCCGCAAATACCTCTAATAGTAAAACGACTACCGTTTAAACCCCTAGGAAGAGCTTATAGTAGCTAATACTAAAATTAAGCGGCTCTAAAAGCTGCTTAAAGCTAGGGATATACCTATAGCTAGTAATAAATTATTAGACACCTAAAGGCTTGCTATAGTCCTTAAGACCCTAGCCTAACGTATAGTATTTATATTATTATAGTCCGTAAAGGTTGTAAACCCTCCGCTACTTATAATAAAACTAATCCCACCTTTAATAATTAGAAGCTTTAGTTATAGAATAAGCTTAAAGTTAATACGGATTACTTCCCCTCTACCTAAGCGAAAATAGCTTATATCTTTGGCTGTATAGGTAGGAATGCCTAAATGCACTTACGCCTGTAATATACCCAAGACTTAGTAGACCTATTCCTTTCTAAAGAAGAAATAATTAACTACTTATCTTCTATTTATAAGGACCCCTTTAAGGTATAAAACGCCCGCCTTAACTATAAAAGCCTAATAATAAAAACAACGGAGACCTTTTTGGCCTTTTAGACCCGCTTTTTATACTTAGCTAGCTAAGCTTAAATCCCCTAGAAAGAATTACTGCCTAACCTCTTTAATAAGCTTACCCTAGATCTATAGCGCGCTATATTACTAGTCTTTACTACTATATAAACGCTAAAGGAACTTATAGACTATTGCTTAGCTATTAACTAAGGCCTTTATTAAATTAAGGCACGTGCTAAATAATTAAAAGCTAAAAATGCCTTAAACTAGACTACAGGCACCGCAAGAATGGCCTATAATGGCCCTACGCAATCCACAACTCCTTATACACTAGCTGTACTGCCCGCGGCCAACTCCGCAAGCAGCTATATAGTAAGCCCTACCGTACTTCCCGCGTATACACGGCCTATATATAACAACCCCTATATTTAGGCTCTTAGTAATTAAAGAGCTTGCTTTGACTATGGATAAAAAGACCACTTTATAAAGGATTTCCCTATAAATATAAAAAAGGATAAGGTCTTATTAATTTAAGAGGATAGTATAGAGCTGGAAAAAGAGGACCCCTAGGGGAAGACTCCTCCCTAGGGGTAAAAGGGATTAATATATTATATATTAATCTAGGTTAGTTAATTAGTAGAAAAAGCTGCACTATCCCTTGCACTTTATTCTGTAATAGATATTAAGTTTTAAACTCTACTTTAGCTAACTTTAGAGTAAATGCCTTTACCTTAATAAATACCTAGTATGCTATAAAACTGGCCAATTTCTTAAATATATCTGTTAAGGAACTGCCTAAGATAATTCCTATCCGTGGATATAATGGGTAAATAAGCCTACCTATTATAACTATCCTGTAAATTTACCTCCGCGTTAATAAATAAAGGTAGTATAATATCCCCTTCCTTATTACAGATCTTAGAAATTATAATATAATTTTAGGAAGGAAATGGCTAACCTACTTAGGCCTATAACTTAATATACGGAACACACAGCTTATCTAGCCTAAAGACTTACCCCCTATACCTTCTTTTATAAAAGAGATTAGTATTATAATAGAGAACCTTATATAATCTTAGATTAATGCTATCTACTAGGCCGACGCTATATATAGGAACTAGGCCTTTAAGAAAAATATATAATAGGACCTATAACGGATCTAGATACTACGCCGCCCCTAGCTTATCCTTACTATACTACCCGCGTTAAGAACTTAGGAAATTAATAATAAGCTAGTTGGCTTAAGCCCTATATAGCTATAAAGAACGGCAAGGAATATTAGACGCTATACTAAATATATAGACCGGAAAGATAACTTATAAAAGATGGAATAGGAGCTAGAGAGGGTTATAAACCCTTAACTATAAAATATGGTCCATAGAACATCTGTAAAGAAACCTATAAACCTTCTACTAGTTAATATTTGCTGTATTGGCGCTATAGGGTTCTACTAAAACTTAAAACAGCCTAATACCGTTACCTTTATAACTAGCTTATATAAAATATATTGGATAATTAAAGACAAGGAAGCCCTAACCTATAACTAGCTTAGTAGGCAAAGTAAGCTTATAGATAAAGAGCTAGTAAAACAGAAACTACTCCACTAATATTGGGAATTTAAGGACGTATTCTTTAAGGTAGTATTTAATATACTCCTGCCTTACTAACCGTACGACTATAAGAGTAAGATTAAGCTAGATAAAGAAAACACCCTTAGCTATAGCCCCCTCCGCCAGTAATCTACTAACGAGCTATAGGCTATTAAGTAGTACCTTATTAATAACCTTAATAAGGGCTTTATTAAGCCTAGCTAAACCCCCTTTACCTTACCTATTCTCTTTATAAAAAAGCCTAATTGCAGACTCCGTTTCTATATTAACTACTATAAACTAAACTATATTACCTGTAAAGACTAATATCCGCTACCCTTATTTAAAGAAATACTAGCCCGTATAAGTAAGGCTAAGATTTTTATAAAGCTTAATATCTACTAGGCCTTTTACCAGATTAGGATAAACCCTAGATCTAAGGATCTTACTATATTTTAGACCCACTATGGATTATATAAATATAAAGTACTACCTTTTAGGCTAACTAATAGACCAGCTATATACCAGCAGTATATAAATAACGTACTTTTTAACTACCTTAATAACTTCTGTATAGCCTACCTAAACGATATTATAATTTACTTTAAGGATAAACTGGAATATAAGGAACATATCTATAAAGTCCTATAACGGCTTCGCGAAGCTAGCCTTTAGGCCAATATTAGGAAGTTAGAATTTAGTGTTAAACGCACTAAGTACCTAGGGTTTATTATTAGTATAGATGGAATTAAGGCAGACCCAGAAAAACGGCTGTAATTAATTAGTGGAATCCCTAAGGACCGTAAAGAGGGTATAGTTATTTTTAGGTTTCTATAACTTCTACTAACGCTTTATTAAAGACTATAGCAAGATTACTCGGCCTCTTAACCGCCTTACCAGAAAGAACCAACCCTTCTATTTTAATGCTGTATGTAAAAAGACCTTTAATAAACTTAAAAAGCGGCTAGTTTCTGCTCCGCTACTAGCCTATTTCCACCTAAAATAGCCCTTAATATTAGAAACGGATGCCTTAGATGGTGTAATAGCTGCCGTCTATTTCTAGAAATAGCTAAATAGAGAATAGCACCCCATTGCATACTATTTAAAGACTATAATAGATACTAAGCTAAATTACTATATCTATAACAAAGAGATGCTGGCTATTATTTCTAGCCTTTAGTACTGGCGTATATAGCTAGAGGGGACCCCTAAATCTATTTGGGTAGTCTTAGATTATAAGGCCTTAGAATACTTTATAATAACTAAAGCCCTTATAGCCCAGTAGGCATACTAGGCGGATATTTTATTATAGTTTAACTTCCTAATTATATATAAGCTAGGCGTAACTAACTATATAATTACCCTTATAAGGCGTAAGAAAGACCTAGATAACTAGATGGCTGTAAAGATTATATTATAGACCTAGACGCTACTATAACTAAAGCACCTTAACCCCTAAATATAGGCAGAACTAAATATAGACCCTATAAAGGCCGAGATATTCCCTGTTAATATAAAAAGGTAAAGGGTGTTACTATCCTATAGTCCCTTAAAAACGGACTACTAAAGTATAAGGAATGGCTAGTAGTAGCTAAGGAACAAAACTTACGGACTCGGCTTATTGCTAAAGCGTATACCTAGATCTCTACGGCCTACCTTAGAAAAAATAAGACCTATAAGATTATTGACGACTATTACTACTAGCCTGGAATGGTTATGGATATTAAGTGCTACGTATGAAACTGTAATAACTATTATAGGTCTATAATTCTATAAGATAAAATCCTAGAACTATTAAAACCACTCCTAATACTAGAGCGCCCCTAGTAGCATATCTCTATAGATTTTTATAGGCTACCTATAGACCGTAGTAGATATAATATGGCTATAGTTATGGTTAACCACTTTGGCAAGCGCCTGTTTTTAATCCCTTGCTATAAGAATATTAATACTAAAGAGGCAGCCCAATTATATATCTACTACGTCTACTAAATTTATGGACTACTAGATACTACCGTGTCCAACCACAGGCTATAGTTTATATTAGCTTTCTAGAATAAGTTTACCTAGATTCTAGGTATTAAGTTAAAGCTTTCTATAGCATACTACCTTTAGATAGACGGCTAGACGGAGATTATAAACCAGTATTTAGACTAGAGACTCCGACCCTTTATTAACTACTTTTAGAATAATTGGGCCGAACTGCTATCTCTAATAGACTACGCCCAGGCTACCCTACCCTATAACTCTATAGGATTTGTATCTATCTAGCTAGGGATGGAGTATTTACCCTATATAAGCTTTAACTAGGAAAGAATAGAAGGGCCGCGGACTATACGCGAAAAACTATCGCATAAGGAGGCCTAGTATAACGCTAAACGCTTAAAAGAAGCCTAGAAAGTACCCTATATAAACCTAAAAAAGGCCTAGAAATTAATGGAATAGTAGATAAATAAGTATAGGCGTAAGCCCGACTTTACCGTAGGTAATAAGGTCTAGGTTATAATAAAGAACTGGAAGACAGAACGGCCTAGCTATAAGCTAGACTATTAGATAGTAGGACCGTATAAGGTCCTTAAGAAGAGAGGCAACTTATACAAAGTAAAGCTCCCAAATTTAATTAAGGTCTATCTTATTTTCTTACTAGATAAGCTACGGAAAGCTATAAACAACCTATTACCTAGATAAAAGAATAAACCGCCCCTGCTAATTTAAGTTAATGGCGACAATAAATGGGAAATTAAAGAAATACTGGCCTATAAACTTATAAGGAGAACACTAAAGTACCGTATAAGTTGGAAAGGCTATAATCCAGACCCTACTTAGTACCCTATATGGAATTTTATAAGTAGTCCCTATAAGTTATAAGAGTTCTATAGCTGTTACCCTAACAAACCTAGACCGCCAAAGTACTTAGATAAGTAAATGGAATGCTAGTATAGTAAGGATAATAGGTTGCCTATAGAGCATAAAGATAAAACCGCCTTATAGGTATAATATGGATATATAAAGCCTAAGGGCAGGCTTTTCTGGAAAGGGGGGGGGGGGGGGTAATGTTACGGTACTAGCATATTGCCGTTAGATTGCCGTTAGATTGCCGCAGATTGCTATAAAGTGCCGCTACGTAACTGGAGGATTGTATATAACTTTAAGCGGTGCTTCTATTCTTCCCCTTTCCTTTCTTTAGCTTTAGATCCTTGTTTATAGACAATCTAATTATACAGGCTTGCATGACCCTCTTGCTGTACTCGTGCCTTAATTAACTAAGTCGCTAATAATAAGCCTTACTTATTTGGTATCGGGTGGATTTTTTCTAGGTCTTAAAGTTATTATTTAACTATATTAAGGAAACTATCTGTCTTAAGCTTCCTTATTACATATTTTTTGCTATTTAGTTACGCCTTAATATCCAGATCTAGCTATATCTAAATAGGGATACAGTCTAAAGCGAGTACCTATTTATCTTTAGGGTTATACCTTTAAAGTCTTTGGTATAGGCCTTCGTCTATAAATATAAGGTTAATTATACTTTTAGCGGTATCTTATTGCTATATAATTGCTCCTAGGGAGGTAGCTAGCTTAAGGCCCCAGATATCTATAGCTTTTAGTAGGCACTCTATCTATTATTTAGCAGTAATATAGATACCCCCCTACCATGGGTAGTAGAGGTTTATATCTCCTAATAGAATAGATTCTATACCTTTAGTTTTTAGTAAGCTTATTACTAATATAATATTCTCTATTTATAGGACCCTTGCGACCCTAGGGTTATATATATTAATAATTTATACTAATCCTCTATATATCTAGATTGTTATAACTATAATATCTAGGTTAACTGCCTACTATAACTATAAGGATAGGCTAATAGCCTTACTAATTATAAAGTATATATATATAGCTGCTTTTAGTTTATATAGGAGTTAGAATCCTTAGGGGCAGTATATTAATTATATAGGTATTATAATACGGCTCTTATATAGTAAGGATATAATATTTCTCTAGGTCTAGACTATCTAGTAAGGGCCTTATAAAATAGTAGTTTATATTGCCGTAGTTATACTATATAATAGATAGGTGGCAGACCCCTAGTAAGGGTCCTTTATCTTTTTTTAAATCCTTACTTTTTCTATTTCTACTTTCTCTAGGATATTTAGAACTTCTATCTCTTATATCTATACCCTAGTTACTACTTATTTTATATAGAGCTTTCTATTTCCGTGTCTTATATTCCTATTAGCCCTTCTATATCTAAATCTATTATTATCTCTAGTCCTTCCCCTATTCTTACTAGTTAGCTATATACTATTTATAGGTTGGCTATAAACGTTATATTTACCGCATTAAGTCTAATTCTTAATTATCCTAGTTTTAAGCTTACTATAGCTATTTATAGGGGTCTTCCTATAGGGCGTTCTCTCCCTTATATCCCTATTTAGTCTAGTAATATTATATAGTACTACTTTTAGCCCGTTAAAGCTTAGGATAGCTAGCCTAGCCCCCTAGTATTAAAGGTAAGAAACGCTAGAAGGGCACCTATATAACCTAGCGTACAGTTATTCCTATAGCTATTAAGCCTTTACCTTTCATCTCCTATATTTAATATAGTCTTCTCTTTCCTACGCCTTATATATACTTTAGTGGCAGTTTATATATTTTATTTAATCTTAATTTAAGCAGTGTCTTATATTATAGGGGCCTATATAGCAGCTGTAGCACACCTATACTACGTATATAGATTGAGTATATCCTTATTATGTATATTAATAGTATTATTTTAGGGGTAGTCTATAGTTATAGAGTCTTATATTATATATAAGGCCATTTATAATTATTTCTTTTTAGATAAGAAGTTTTTGTATTTTTAGTATATATATACTAATAATAAGGGAGCTATATATTTAACTGGTGTCTCCCTAGTAAGTCTCTAGCAACCCTTATGTCCTCTTATTATTCTTATTATATACTTAACTTATATTTTCCTATTAAAGCTACTAGATTTAGGTAATCTTAAATCCTAGTATAAGGCGTTCTATATATTTTACTATCTTCTATATAGTTGCTGTATTATCCACCTGACGTCCCTTTTCTACCCTAAGGCTTATAAAAACCGCTAGGACTTTAACTAGGTAATCTTCACAGAGCACTTTTATACTAATATATCCTTCTAGCCTATCCCCTACCCTTATAGCTTATTCCTTTACCTATTAGTCCTTTAGGGTAACTTTAATATCTCTACTCCTAAGGTGTTGGACTATAATAGCGTTATAGACCTCTTTATAAATTTCTATAAAAACTTCTATTTTTAATTATCCCCTAAGCCCCTCTACTTTTTCTATATTTAGTTATATTATATTTAAGTGCCTAGTTATTATCTTAAGGGAGGTAGGTTCCCTATACTATAAAAGCGCAGCTATAGCGGCCTAGGTACGGTTTGCTAGTAAGGGGGGATTTTTATTTATTCTTAATTTTACTTAGTTATTAGAGGATTTAGTTAAGGGTTTGTTAAAGGGGCGTCTAAGGTTTACTAGACTGGCGGAGCCGTTCTACTAGCTATGTTAGTTTATTATAGCTAATAGTTACTTCCCTATAATTCTAAATACTCAACGCGTCTAATAGGCTTTATATTTTATTAAATACCTTCTTAATAGAGGTATTTCCGCTTTGTAGTGTGGTATTCGCCTATCTTTATTATGGGGGCTATTGTTAGGCGTAGATCTGGCGGTTACGCACAAGTGCAAACCACCGTTATTTAACATATGCCTCCCCTATAATGTATATATCTTAGGGGGGTTCTCTAGGTGTTTTTAGGGTTCTTTTAGTTGGTTTTAGTCTTTTTGGGCCAGGTGCAGCAAGAGCTCCTTTATTGCCTAGGTATTTATATTATGCACTTCCGCACTTCTATTATAGTAATTTTACTCTATTTCTTCTATAAAGCCTTTTTAGTTTCCTTATTTAAATAAAAGATCCTTTAATATAACTTTACCTCAGCAAGCTTAGACGTAATTCCAGTAGTTTGGATTTTTAATCGGTCCCCAAGCGGACTAACTACGTTTATACGAAACTACTAAAATTACGTCTAAGCTTGTTTTCCAAGGTTTCTTGGGCACTCCGACAATACCCATAATATTTCCTATATTCGCGGTCGAATCGCTTAACCACAACGGCTTAAAATACTACCAAAAGTTTATCGATTAGAGAGACAACCCAATATTTTATAGATATTAGGTCTAAATTAGCCCACAACCCCCTAGAGTTAAGATTATTTTCATTAAAAAAAAGCGTTATTAGGAATCCCGCAACTATATATAACTTTATTAAACGCTAGCTAATATATATAAAACTTACATAGATTTATAATAGCTACCCTAAAGAACCTATTATAGCCTAGCGGATATATAGCGGATATATAATAGTATATAATATACTTACTAAAACCTCATTACGCGCCAACTATTAAGTTATAGATATTTAAACTAACCTATAGTATATTACCATAAAAACTTATTATATAAAAAGGTAAAAGGTTAAATAAGATACTAAAATAGTTACTATAGTATTAGGTGCTGTATTACAGACATATAAAGTACCTTCGGTAGTTATTATTTGGGTAGGCTATACAGACGAAGCTCTGCGTGCGAAGGCTCTGCATAAAGCTCTACATAAAGCTCTACACAAAGCTTTTATATAGAGCCTCCGTAGTAGAGCCGTCGTACACAGAACCGTCGCACGCAGAACCGTCGTACGAAGAACCGTCGTACGAAGAACTGTCATACGCAGAGCCGTCGTGCAGAGCGTACGCAGAGCTTTGTGCGGAGCTTCGTGCAGAGCCTCCGTACGCAGAGCTTCGTGGAGCTTCGTTCGGAGCTTCGCACAGAGCCTCGTGCAGAACCTAAGTAGGCGAATCGCCCATTCGGCAGCGCCTTTTACTAAATATCATGGAGGCGTACGGAGTAGATATACTCATTGATTATAGAGCTGCTTCTGCGGATCAATTTAGTGGTATTTCTAAGATAATAGCTATTATAGGAGTGTAGATTAATTTCGTTAAAAAAGGTAACTGCTCTATATATAAAATAAGTCGCGTTGCTTAATAAAGTCTGGAAAAGTCTCTTAGACCATAGAATTAACTTTTTAATAAAAAAGGTTAGCGATATCCGCTTGCGGATATACGTATATCCACTAATTAATTCTATACGTCTAAACTTGTTAAGGTAAAACATAACTATTACTTTATTATATTTTAAATATCCTTTATAGGGTTTAAATTAGAACTCTATATAGAATAGATAAAGTTATTAATTTAATTATTATTTTTAAGCTTATAGGCAAGTTCTCGTTTATAAAGACTGTAAAAAAAATTACTATTCTTTTAAAATAACTACGGTCTATAGTCTTGTAAATATACCTTTTAAATAGCGTTAATATAATATAGTTTATAGGCTAATAGGCCATATGGGCCTCTAGGCTACTTTATTAAAATCGCGACGTATTACTTAACTATTACCTTAATAGCTATACTATAATATAGTAGGGTGGCCCGGAGGCCTATATAACTTATTAGTCTGTAAACTATATTAACGTATATAATGGGGTTATGAAGGTAACCCTAGTTATAACCGATTTGAAAATTAAAATTTGCCAAACTACTAATTTAGTAGTAAATAATTGGTAAAAGCCATTATAAGTTATCGTATTATTAGTAAGAAGTCCTAAAGCTATAAATATATATATAATAGAGTCTATATAAAGTCGATTTTTATTATTTTAGTTAGAGCTACTGGCGAAAAGTATAAAAACTCCTATTAGGCGTAGGCGTAGGCATAGGTATAGAGGTAGCCTAGGTAATAATACCTAAATTAGTTCGCGTAATAACTTATAAAGCACTATGAGGGACTTGCCCTTTTAGAAGGACTTTACTAAGGGCTCCGTTCTAAATCTAATTTAGACTCTAAATTAAGACTTAATTGTAATGTTATAGTTATAAAAGTTATATAGCGCGCATTTTACCTTAGTAAGCTTAGACTATAGAATTAATTAGCGGATATATATATATCTATAAGCGGATATCACTAACCTTTTTTATTAAAAAGTTAATTCTATAACGTAGTTGGTAAATATCCTGGCCACGTAAGTATCCTAGCCACCTCAAAACTTACCAAAAGTTATACTTTAATATCTTAACAACTACTTAATAATAAATTCTAATAATTTATATTTAGACTTTTATATGCACTCTACAGCTTCTATTAAAGTTGCATAGTAATTAGTTTGGTAGTTTTTAAGATATAGCAACCTAGATTTATTTTGGCCCCTAAACTATAATATCTTAAAAACTACTAAACTAATTACTATGCAACTTTAATAGAAGCTGTAGAGTGCATATAAAAGTCCAAATCTAAATTATTAGAATTTATTATTAGGTGGTTGTTAAGATATTAAAGTATAAATTTTGGTAAATTTTAAGGTGGCTAGCTTACTTGCGTGGCTAGGATACTTACCGACTACGTTAGTCTAAGAGACTTTTCTAGTATTTTTTAAGCAATCCGACTTTATTTATATATAGAGTAGTTGCCTTTTTTAATGAAATTAATCTACACCCCTATAGTAGCTATTATCTTAAAAATACTATTAAATTAATCGGTAGAAGTAGCTTTATAATTAATAAATATATCTACCCTATTAGCCCCTGTAATATTAAGTAGAAAGCGCCGCCAAACAGGTAATATATTAATAATTAAATTGCGTACTCCCACTATAAATATAATATTAGTTAACTAGCGGACGCCTGTCTAAACACTAACTAAAGTATTCGCTAAGCGGATATTAAAGAAAGAGAAGATTAAAGTTATTCTAGAACATTTACAGAAGTGGCGATGGTCCTTTAGTAACCTTTTTTTAGTATAGCTATAGCTTAGTATTAATAAAAGACAAGGCGTAAGAAACGACAAGGCGTAAAAAAAGAAGAAGAAAAAGAAGCAGGTAAAGGGGCTTATTACTACCCTTTTAGGGAATAAAGAAATCTATAATACGATTATAGAGATTGAGGGTATCCATTTAGAACTAATTAATATAGTCATAAATATCCTTTATAAAGAGCTTTGTAATCTTTAGTAAAAGACGGTTATCTTTAGCCTATAGAAGTTAGATCTAAAGTTTAAAGACGTTTAACTCTTATAGGGCTATAAGGCAATTAGCTAATATACTCCTCTACTCCACCAACTAATAGAAGGATTATTGGCATAATTAAGAACTAATAAATCGCAAAATCTATACCTAGGGTGGGTTATTCTTCTTATGTCTATCCTTTTATTAGGCCCCTATAGCTCTACCAATTTAGCTTTAAATTGTATAAATAAAACTATTTTATAGCCTTAAAGTAGAGCTATAAAATAAACCTTTATTTATATAAATTGGAGCTATATTAGTAGGGCTATATAGGGTGTATTGTTTTGATGGTGGGGTGGTTACACGCGTCGTCGCTCTAAGCGAGTTCCCGATATTTCCGAAACGATAGTATAAAGGCCTCCCTATTTCTGGCTAACTACGGCTAGCATTTACAAATGGGTTTTAAACCCTTTAGTTATGACGGTGCTAGGGCGCGTCACCTACCAAATTCTGCCATATTCTGCCACCTATTATATTGTCGCATACTATCTAGTACTATTTGTTACTATTAGCTCGCCTACTATTAGCTCGTCTACTACTAGCGCCTTGGCGGCTCGCGCTACCTATTTGTTAACACCAGCCCTCGCAACCCCCTTTCCTTCTCTTTAGCTTGGTATCTTATATAGTAGCAATTTACAAGCTTTGGTTTAGAAGCATTTATATAAGCCCGTTATATTATACTAAGCTCTCCCTACAATGCCTAGGAAGGCCTTAATAATATCCCACCCTAAAAAAAGACCTTTGTCTACAATAACGCGTTAACATATTATACTTAGACATTAAAAAACTCACACTACTACGCCTAAGAAGGCCCTGGCAATATCCCACTTTATAGGCCAGACTATACTTAACCTACACCCCTAAAAGAACCCCAGAATTAAAACTAAATTATATAATTTTAATAAACCTTAGGAAGCTAATAATAGCACCTAAAGTGAGCTTATTTAAAAGACCTGCCTTTACCTAAGAGGAATACAAAATCTAATTAGGATTAGAAATTAAAGATAATAATAACGTTACAGATGTATATAAGCAGATTTATGCCCTTATAGCTAATTAGAAAGTTAATTGTCTTTAAGCCTAAAGTACCTAAGAGACTCTAAAGGAGATCCTAAAAAGCCTTACTGCCCTATAAAACAGCCTAGCCTCCCCTTTACAAAGCCTTAGCTAGCCTATTTACTTAACTAAATATAATATACTAGAGAGTATAGATATAATAATAAAGTAATTAAAGTCCGTTAAGCTCCCTAACCCTCTACTATTATTAAATAGTATAGACCCAACCTTTAAGAACTAGAGAATCTAGGTATAAGAAAAGCTTTATATTAACTATAACTATTTTCCCTCTAAAGAAGCTAAAATACTTTACCTTTTTAGTTAAACTATTAGGGACGCCTAATAATACCTTTAGGCCAAGTTTAAGGATAAGTTACCTATTTAGTTTATATTGGTTAATAAGATAATATAGCATCTAGCTGCTATCTATATTAATCTAAATAAAGTATAGGATGCCCGTTATAACTATAACCGCCTAATAATAAAATTAAACTAATCCTTTACTAAGTTCTAGACCTAGTTCTTATATCTAATAGGTAAAGGCTAGGTTCCCCCTAAGAACTACCGTTTAGACTTATATAATAAGTTAACGGTTTAACCATAAGAGAAGATCGCAGTAGCCTTAGACAACCTACTAATCTATTAAAAACTTACAGCCTAATATTCGTCGCTAGATTTAAAACTAAAATAAATTAATACTTATTCTAATTAACTAAAGCGGTCCTATAATAACTAGAACCTATCTGCTATACTAACAGGAGCTAGCATTAGAAGATAAACTATAACTACCCTTATACCAAAAGCGGTTATAACTACCTACCTATAAGTCTTACTTGACTTATTATATACTATACCTTTAGTTAATGCTTATCGCAACACCCTAATTAATCCTGCTATAATTACGTACTTTAATTATGGAAAGGATAGTTAATTTACTATATCCTGCCTAGAGCTAAAGGATATAGGTAATATTAAAAAGATAGAGGAAGAAGAAATGTCCAATAAGTTAGGAAAAAAAGAACCCTAGGGAAAGACTTCCCCCTAAGGTATCCTATTAATCTTAAGGAGATTAATTTAAGTTAGCTAATAGGTGGAAAATACTTTATAGTTCTATATATAGTATCTTAAAATAGATATAGAGTTAATACTACTGCCCTTATTAACACTAGAGTAAATAGCTTTATCTTTATAAATACTGCTTATATAAATAACGTTGCTAAGTTCTTAAATATAAATGCTACCTAACTAGAGAAGCCCGTTTAAGTAAAAGGCTATAACGGCCAAGCTAGTAAGCCAGTTACCTATATCTTAAAGCTGTATATCTCTATTAATGGGTAATACTAGTATAGTATCCCCTTTTATATTCTAGACCTAGGTTTCCATAATATAATCTTTAGCCAAAAATAGATGTCCTACTTTAATATTTAGCTAAATGTTTAATAAAGACAGTTTATCTGGCCAGAGAATAGACTAAAGTTACCCTCATTTATTAGAGAAATCCGCACTAACTATAAGATATTAGCTGTAAAGGCTAATCTTATCTACTAGTAGGATGTTAGGAACCGCGACCTAGCCTTTGCCTAAGAAGATGCCCGCTATAAGGCCGGTAGAAACCCTATACTAATAAGAATACCCCCCTAAAGGACTGCAGTTAAGGAGGACTCTACTTATAGAAGTAGAATGGATAGTAATATAGACAACTTCTAAATTATAGAGATTTAGCTAGTAGGGAAGAGGACGTACTAATAGGACGTAGAGGGTAATCTTTAAAAGATATAATAAGAGCTAAAAGGAGTAAAGACAACGCTAATATGCTAAAGGCCCCTAAGGCCACGGACACCCCTACTATTATACAACCCCCCTATAGTAGACATTGCGGTACTTAGCGCTATAGGTTTCTACTTTAATATATATTGGAAGGATAATAAGGTCTTTACAACTAGCTTATATAAAATTAACCGGATTATTAATAAGAAGGGAAAAGGGCCAGTAGAAGAAACTAATAAGGAGCTAATTAAGCGCCTTCTCCCTATGTACCTCTTAGACTATAAAGACGCGTTCTTAAAAGCAGCCTTAGATATACTACCCCCCTACTAAACCTATAATTATAAGATTTAACTAGAGGCCGATAACTCTTTAGGCTATAGCCCCCTTTACTAGTAAACTATAGAGAAACTAAAAGCAATTAAGTAGTACTTAATTAATAACCTCTATAAGGGGTTTATTAAACCAAGTTAGACCCCTTTTACTTCCCCTATTCTATTTATAAAGAAATCTAATAAAGGCCTTTATTTCTACATTAACTATTAAAAACTAAATACTATTACTTAGAAAGATTGCTACGCTTTCCCCCTAATTAATAAGATCTTTATATATTTAAGCCGAGCCAAAATCTTTACTAAGCTTAATATCCGCTACGCTCCCCACTAAATTAGAATGGACCCTATATTAGAAGATCTAATAATATTCCATACCTACTACTGTTCTTATAAATATAAAGTTCTTCCTTTTAGACTAATAAATAGGCTAGCTACTTACCAACAATATATAAATAGTGTTCTTTTTAATTACCTTAATAAGTTCTATACGGCATACCTAGACAACATTCTTATATACTTAGACAACGAACTTAAGCACCAAGTTTATATTAAGAAGGTCCTAGAGAGACTGCAAAATATAGACCTATAAGTTAATATTAAAAAATATAAATTTAAAGTAAAACATATAAAGTACCTTAGGTTTATTATTAGTATAAAAGGGATTAAAGTTAACCTAGAGAAGGTTAAGGTAGTTTATAACTAGAAACCCCCTTACACTATAAAGGGCATCCAGTCCTTTCTTAGCTTTTGTAATTTCTACTATTAGTTTATCCATAACTATAAAATTATAGCTAAGCCTCTTATACGACTAACTAAGAATAATACGCCTTTTATCTTTAATAATAACTATATAAAAGCCTTTAAGGAGTTAAAGAACCGACTTATCTCCTTCCTAATTCTTTATTACTATAACCTAGACCTTAAATTAATGCTAGAAATAGACGCCTTTAATAGGGTGGTAGTGGGGGTCCTTTTATAGCTACACCCAGACAGTAAATAGTACCCTATTACGTTTTTCTTAAAAATAATAGCCCTAGCTAAGTATAACTATAAGGTGTACAATAAGGAAATATTAGCTATTATATAATTATTATCCTAGTAGCGCGCAGAGCTTAAAAGCATAGACTCTTAGATTAAGGTCTATACCAATTATAAAGCCCTTAAGTACTTTATAATAATAAAATAACTTACCGGTTAATAGGCCTAGTAGGCTAAAATACTCTCCTAATTCTTCTTTATACTTATATACTGCCCTAGTAGGTAAAATGCTAAGGCTAATACCCTAACCTAAAGAAAATAGAACGTGGGGCTATAAGACAAGCTAAAGGCTTAGCATTAGACACGCGCCCTCCTCTATACCAAATAGCTTAACCCGCGTATTCTTAAAAAACTAAGCTTGAAATAAAATAAGGTAGCACCTATAGAAGGAAAGGCCCTAAAAGAACCAATAGAACTAATTAATTATATCCTAACCGCGAACCGCATAGCTAAATCCCTAAAAGCCCTCTATAATTAAGCTATAGAAGGTAACCCTAATTTAGAAATAGAAGACGGACTACTCCTATACTAAAAACGGCTTATAGTTCCAGATATTAATAACCTATAAATAGAGCTAATCTATAAAGCCCACTGTTAAGTCTCTACAGTATACCCTAGTTAAGACAAGACCCACTAACTACTATTACCTTATTACTATTAGTAAGGACTCCTATCTAATATAAAATAATTTATTAGAAATTGTTATACTTATAACCGTGTAAATACCCCTAGGGACCAAACTCCTAGATGGCTATAACTACTACTAGTTATCACGGAGTGAGTATAAGCGACGATAATATATAATAAGGTAGATATTATTAAGCTAAGTACATAAACTGTGTGATGAAGTCAAGACGTTGCATAAAGAAAGAAGGTAAGAAACGGGAAGAAAGGGTATATATTGTTAGTTTGGTTGCTTAGTCGACACGTATATAGAGCAGAATAGGATTTAAGGAGCGGTCCTAGCAGAACTTGGCAGGATTTAGTGGACTTGGCAGAATATAGCAGAATACGGCAGATTGCCGTTAAATTGCCATAGATTGCCGGCAAATTGCTATTAGATTGCCGTCTTACGGTTAGTCTCTTCTTGTTACGTCGGTAGAAATAGGTGGGCATATATAAGGTGTTATGGAGGTGTCCCGTGACAGTACCCCCCCTCTAAACTCGAGCTTCTGCGAGATAGGGTTATGGTAGTTCTAGGTAGAGTTCATAAGAGTCTTCTGCGGCTTATATAAGTCCTATAGAGTTAACGGGTTCCCATATAGGCTTAATAAAGCCTCTCTATTTTATAAGGTATATATATTTACGTTTTCGTTTATTATACTTAATATCATGAACTCTTTTAATAAAGTACTCATCCTCACTATCCACTTTAACTAGTGGGGGAGGTCCTAGATCTATTTAGGCAGGGTATCTAATATAGGGCAGTAGGGCGGAGAACTAACGTATAGAATATAGGGTAGATTTTAACCATATTAGGAAGCTTTAGTTAATAGGCGTAAGGAAAGACAATTTTTTTAACCTTATAAGGGCCGGCGTTCTTCTAATTAAGTTTCTTAGTAAGTCGTTTCGTATTTAGATTTCTTATATCTAGCTAGACAAAGTTACCAACTTAGTAGGCCGGGACTAGGGTTTGATTCTTATTTACTATAGCTTTATAGATAGATTAGGCCTATATTATTTCGTCTATAAGGAACTCTTATAGTTTTTCTATCTTCTTTATAAATTCGTTTACTTCTATAACTTATAAGGCATAATAAGCTAGGCGAGGAACATTACTAAAGGGTTTAAAACCCATTTGCAGATACTAGCTATAGTTGGCCAGGAATGGGGAGACCTTTATAGTTCCTAAGATGGAGTTATTTGCAGTAAACTTGGCAAATATAAGCCAGTCTATCCAGTCGTCCTGCAAATACGACGTATATATCTAAATATACTGTTCTATTATAGCATTTATACATTCCATTTAACCATCCGTTTCTAGGTAGTATGCTATAAACAGCAGTGCTTTAATACGGAGTTAGGTAGTTAGTTCTTTCCAGAATACAGAGATAAACTGGCTGCCTTTATTAGAGATAATCATTTTAGGGAGTCTGTAGAGTTTCTATACGTAGTCTAGGAACAGTTAGGCAACGGCAGGCGCTAATATATTAGGGTAGGCAATTAAGTATTTCATCTTAGATAGTTAGTCTATAACTACCATAATATTTATGCAGCCTTTACTTACGGGGAGCTTAATAACAAAGTTAATTAAGATATCCTTCTATCTTTAGTCTGGAACGGGTAGTGGCTTTAGGAAGCCGTTATATATCTTATACAAAGCTTTGGCTCATCGGTAGGTATAGTAGCTAGAGATATACCTTTATATCATATTATACATATTCAGCCATTAATATTCTTATTAGAGTAGTTCTAGGGTTTTTCCTTAGCCTAGGTAACTGGCTACTAGTAGGTCATATATATATTTAAGGAGCTTAAGCCTAAGTTTATCGTGGTTGGGTACAACTAGGCGGTTTCTATAGTATAAGCGGCCTCTATAAGCTTCGCATTTACTTAGAGAAATCCTTTTAGAGCGTCTAATGCTACCTTAGATTAGCTTAAGTATCTCTTAGATAAACTTGTTATTTAGGTATTTATTAACTATTATCTGTTTAATTAATCGGTTAGTTATTTTAAGAATGTATATTATAACGTCTTTAACGGAAGGGTTAAATAGCTTAAGGTAAAGTAGGGTTTAATTGCGATAGGAGCGTGCTTCTTCTTAAGCTAGTGCGTCCTATAAACATTGGGTTAAGGTATTAGGCTTCTGTCCTTAAACGCCTAGGCGGTATATAATTAAGAATTAGAAATGGGATAGATATTCTAACTAGCGGGCTTAACGGTAGCTTAGCTGTTTTGTGGTTATAAAGTACTATAGGTTCTTATAATTACTAAGAACTTTAATTAGGAATTTAGCTCCTTCTAGTTCTAGTCACCATTATTTAAAGCATTTAATAATAGCTAGCAATTCCTTATCATAGATATCGTAATTATATTCGGCTGGGCTTAGTTATTTTAAGAAGTATGCTATAGGGTATAATACTCCTTCTTTGTTATATTAAGACAGAATGCCTCCAGTAATGTAATTAGATAAGTTAGCTTCTACAACACTTAGTTAGTTAGGGTTGAAGTATTAGAGTATAGGTGCCGTAGTAAATATAACCTTTAGATAAGTAAAGGCTTTCTTATATTCCTTATTAAAGATAAAGACTTTATCCTTTTGGGTTAAGGCTATAAGGGGTAAAACTAAAGCGGAGAAGTTATTAATAAACTATTAGTAGAAGTTAGCAAATCCTATAAAGGCCCTTACATCTTTAACATTCTTAGGTTCCTGCCAGTTTATAATTGCTTTAACTTTCTTAGGGTCCATTTATATGCCATCTATAGAAATAATAAGTCCAAGGTATAGGACTTCCGTTTTATGGAACTCGCATTTATTTATATCTAACTATAGGCCGGCTCCACGCAAGGCTTATAGGACTAGTTTAATGTTTTTTTAGTATTTAGCTAGATTATTACTATATATTAAGATGTTGTCAATATAAGCGGTATAAAAGACGTCTAGGTATAGGCGTAGGGTATTATTTATAAAGTGTTAAAATAAACTTAGGGTATTTATAAGGCTAAATAGCATTACCAAGTATTTAAATAATCCGTATTAAGTACGAAATGCAGTAAGCTATTTATCTCCTTTTATAATATAGAGGCGGTTAAATATGTGGATAATATTAAACTTTGTATAAAAGTAAGCCTTATTTAAATAGTTTAGTGTCTCTTAGATTAACGGGATTAGGTATTAGTTCTTAACAGTAATAGCGTTAAAAGCTTAGTAGTCTATACAGAATCATAGACCGCTGCCAGGTTTTTTAATAAAGATTACTAGTGCGGCTATGGGTAAAGAACTTACTCTAATAAATCCTTTATCTAGATATTTATTTAAGTACTTCCGTAGTACTTAGAGTTTATTTTAGAACATCCTATATAAGGGTCCAAATCTAGAATGTTTTCCTTCTTTAACTACAATCTTATAATTATATAGACGGCGTCCTGGTAGCTTATTAGCTTCCTTTTGTAAGAATATGTCTAGATAATTATGGTACTTTACTGGTACCTTTATGGCGGGGTTAGTGTGTTTCTTTAGTGCTAAGGCCTTTTTAATATTGGCTATTATAACAGCGCAGGTTATATATTCTAGTTTCCTGGCAAGTTATGCTAGCAGAGTAGCTCTAATTATATAAATGTCTAAGGTATTAAGCAGGTTTAGATCGCCCTTAGTTTCTTATATAGTTTCTTATTTAGCTTTAGGTTTAGTATTAGGTACAGAGTTAGTATTAAATTTAGGTTTGGGTTCTTTAAGTATCCTTTTTATCGTAGAATACCAGTTCTTCTAGTACTTTTATATATTAAGCTTAAGCTTCTGCTTAGTTCGGGGTGTAGTAGTTAGAGTTAGTTTATATAGTTTAGTATAATTTCCAGGTTCTTAGTGGACGTTAGTGGAAATCTTATATTAGTGGAATTCAGTGGAATTCTTATGTTAGTGGAATTTGGTGGAATTCTTAGGTTAGTGGAATTGGGTGAACTTTTTAGGTATAGGGTGGACGTTAGTGGAAATTTTAGACTGGTAGATCCTAGTGGATTTTTTAGATTGCGGTTTAGGGTCTAAATAGTAAGTTATAAGACACTTCTACTTATAACGGGAGGCGGTAAATAGAAGCTTAAGGTTGTCCTAATTAACGGTTGCCTTATATAGCTTTATCTAAGGTTGTCTAAGGATTACTAGGTGGCCTAGGGTAGTTACGAAGAGTTTAATTAATTCTTTATAGTTTAGGTATTGGAGTCTTAGGGCCGCTATATAAGTAATACAGCCTAAGATAGTGCGTTTACCATTAAATCCAAATACATTAATATGCTAGTTAAGGGGTGTTAGGGTAAACCTATTATCTTACGCGAAGATCTTATTAATAAATCCTATGCTACTAGCTCCTGTGTTAATTAGGACTTAAGCGTTAACCTATTAACCTTTTTACTAAAGATGGCAGTTAACGGTTATACTACAATCCTAAGAGTTAGGGTTTGCAATATCTAATGCATTTAACGAGATCTTATAACATAGCTATTTTAGAGAGCGACCTAACTCTAGGATATACCTTTTAGTAGCAAGCGGGAAGGGGTTCCTATAGAACATTAGTTATAATTTCGTCCTTATAAGTGGTGCTTACTAGGTATGGGGCTGGAATTAGGTAAAGATTGGGGACGGTAACTAGAGGATTAGTGTAGTAAACGGCTACTGGTACTAGCTATTTATAAATTCTTTTAGAAAGGAATGGAGTAGTAGCTAGAGATATAAGCGTCGCTTCCACACTTAAAATAGAGGCCGTGTTTAATATATTACTCTTATTTGGCAGATCATTTTAGGGTATAGGAAAGGTTCCTAGTATTAATATCTATGGCGTCTAAGTCCTTATAGGTCTTAGGTAGTTAGGGGTCAGAGTATTAAGGTGTATATTTTAGGGTAAGGCGTAGTAAGTTATTATATAGGCCATTAATAATGTTAGCGCAGGCAATAATGGTATCTAGCAGTTTAACTCCTATAAGAGATGCTTTTAGTTTAGGGTTTAGGGATTCTACTAGGCGATTAATTAAGGCGGGTTTATTCTATCTAGTTTTCTTAGTATAGCGGTGGAATTTAGCAAAGTATAATAGGAAGTTTTTGGAACCCTATATTATCCTATTTAGTTTCCTTTATAATATAGCGACTTAGTTAGGGTCGCCATAAAATGCTTCTAGTATAGTAACTAGTTCCTCTACCGTACTTGGTTGGAACGGGTATACAGTATCTACAGTATCTCCTTTTAGGCGGCTTATAGCGTAACGAAGTTGGCTATTAGGGGTAAGGTAGCAATTAATATTACCGTTTAGCTTATTCTAAAGTTGGTTAAGGAAAAAGCGTAGCTTACTTCTCTTACTAGAATAGGCGGGAGAATTAGGGAGGCGTTTAGATAACTTTTTTTAGGAACATTAATTAGCGAATTTGGGGTTAAGGAGCCAGTTTTAGAGACGTCCTTCTTATCTAATATTTATAAGTTAATACTTATAGGGATAGGTAGGGGCGATGGTATAGCAGACAGTATAGCAGACAGTAGGTTATAACAAATCTCTTTAACTTCCTTTCTTAGGGATTAGATTATCTTATAATATTAAGCTTTTTACCAGGCAAGAGCGTCTATAAAAGCCTCTTAGAGACCTTTTATTTATTTGGTAAATAGGGCGTATAGGTTATTTATGGATAAGGGGGTTTCTGGTTTGTTCTATATGTTAGTTAGGGCAGGATGGAGTATATGGTTTAATATAACGTAGTATTATAGAGTGAGTATAAGCGACAATAATATATAATAAGGTAGATATTATTAAGCTAAGTATATAAACTGTGTAATAAAGTTAAGACGTTGCGTAAAGAAAGAAGGTAAGAAATGGGAAGAAAGGGTATATATTGTTGGTTTGGTTACTTAGTTAATACATATATAGAGCAGAATAGGATTTAAGTAGCGGTCCTAGTAGAACTTGGCAGGATTTGGTGGACTTGGCAGAATATGGCAGAATGCGGCAGATTGCCGTTAGATTGTTGTCTCACGGTCGGTCTCTTCTTGCTGATTCTATATATTAGTCCTTTACCCTACTACCTCTATATTAAATACCTTGCCTAGATAAATCTAGAACCCTCCCCTACTAGTTAAAGTGGATAATAAGAATAAGTACTTTATTAAAAGAATTAATAATATTAAGTATAATAAACAGAAACGTAAATATATATACTTTATAAAATAGAGAGGTTTTACTAAGCCTATATAGGAACCCATTAACTCTATAGGACTTATATAAGCCGTAGAAGGCTTTTACAAACTCTACCTAGAACTACTATAGCCCTCTTTTGTAAAAGCTTAAGTTTAAGGAGGGGGTACTATTATAGGACACCTCCGTAACACCTTATATACATCTACTTATTTTTACTAATGTAGTAAGAAGAGACTAACCGCAAAACGGCAATCTAATGGAAATCTGCTGACAATTTATAGCAAAGCTTAAAGTTAGTAATAGAAACCTATTAAGGATAGAAAAGCCTACCTTAACGCAACTACCGTTCTTAGTACGTATATATTAATTATAAGAACTAAAGGTATTAGACTTTATATAGTAAGTCTTATTATAAGTATCTAGAATCTTCTTATTAGACTTCTGGTTTTTTAAGGACGTGTATATAAAGTTATTTAGGTAGAACTAGTACTAGTTGTAGGTTAGCGGAGGTTAAGGTTTTATATATAGCTACAGGGCTAAAATACGCTAAGGAATTAGCTTAGAAGAGTAGTTAGTAGGAAAACAAAGAGGTATATTAAATTAATAATAATAAAAAATCTTAATAATATATTATTATTATTATTATTCATTGCTTAACGTCCGATTCGGATCCCTGTTAGGCCCACGCGGACTACTCCTTATATACATGTGGGGAGAAAACTCTATTTGAGAAAACCCCGTGATCCGT
>Ga0307507_10000493_pt1 | contig 83402 bp, 26 predicted proteins | sample 7_EM_MG_FD_207223 | JGI IMG/M metagenome (GOLD analysis project Ga0307507, IMG submission 207223) | Populus trichocarpa ectomycorrhiza microbial communities from riparian zone in the Pacific Northwest, United States - 7_EM | ecosystem: Host-associated > Plants > Roots > Unclassified | place...
TTTAGAGCAAAAGGTATTAATATATCTAATTTATATTAAAAGCCCTACTTATATTTACTAATTATACTTTATTTTATAGACTATTATGTCAATATATAGCATGTATTCTAGTGAAACTGCTTTTTAGGAGGACTTTTCTATAGTTAATAAGAGCTCTAAGTAGAGTAGGCGTATAAAATGGATGGAAATAGTATTAAAAGCTTAGTTAAAATGTTAAACAATTAATACTAAGGATGCTGTAAGGGCAAGAGCTAAATATTAAGGAAAATCGCTGGGTTTTAACGAAGTTTTTATATATTAAAAAGGTTTAAAGGTGGAGGTATATAAGAGTAATTACCAAATTACTTGGAAATACTAAGAACTTAAAGGGGAATCTTAGCCTTGGGATAATAATAATCTTAATTAGCGCAATAAAACGATAAACCCTTTTTGTGGTTTTGCTTTTTGTTTTTTCCAATAAATTATAAATGCGTATTTAGAATTTATGATAAGATTTAGTATCTACTATATTAAAAAAATTCGTGCCTACGGCGTATACCCGCTTTTAGAAATTTTAGTATATAAGGCCGGATTCCCAGTAGCACCCCTTAAGAATAGTTACCTTTACTACTAGACTGTTACCGGACGGTTACTAGATGGTTACTTTTTGGTCTTAAAGAAGCTTTAAGCTAATTTTACTAGTAATTATATGCCTTTGGAAACCTAGCGCTAGGTTCTATTGTAACAGTCCATTAAGTACTAGAAAAAGGACCAAACGGTAATTTTTTTCTTGGAAAATCCATAAAATGCGACATATTATCTTATACTTTTAGAGTATATATAACTCCGCGCCCTATCTTATGTTGAGGCGTACTAGGTATTTCTAGGCATTAACTAAGCCGTATATAGAATTTTGCTAACTTTTCCGAGAAAGGGGCTTATCTTTAGTGGCAACGTTGAGATTTGGCCTAAGCGCGCGTGGCCCGGGCGGTCTAAGCCCGCTTGGAGGTCGGACTGTTACTTTTCCGGTTTGAAGGTTCACACCAAACTCTAGGGTGCCACCTGTCTGGAGACGCTTCCTTTTACAACCCTTCCGCTTAGTTATTACTGCTAATTGCTCTTTAAGCTCAGTAATCCATGACTCTTAAAGCACGTTTTAGTGCAGCATTAGTTTAGCGCCTTTAATAAGCTGCTAGAAGCAAGACTGGGCCGTTACAGGCGATCTAGTAAAGGATTCCTTTACTAGCTTTAACTGCGATCCAAACTTAAGCGTATTAGACGGAGTCTTTGACTGCCAGGGGGTCTCTGGTAGTGGGGGTACTGGTAGGGTACATAACCGTACTTCAAGACGGTTAAGTACTGTTAACGGGTTTAGTGGAATAAGACTTAACGCTTTAAAGGCCTTTTAACAGTTCTCTATTGTAAACACGTCAAAAAACGCGTCTTTAAAGGCTAGCAAGAAGGCTTCCTTATTAATGTGGAAGACGCGCCGGCGTGCCAAGTCTTAAACGCGCTGGGAGTACTTTAGCTTTAACGGCGCAAAGCAGACCACATCTAGAGGCTGTAGTATATGCGATAAATGGGCGGGTATATAGAGCGTAAGGATTTTGTTTTCAAGGCAGTAGTCCTTAAAATCTTAAGATTGGTAGCTCTTATAACCGTCTAAAATAAGGAGCCTCCAAGACCCCACTATTTGATCCTTTGTATGCGCGTTAAAGTGCTTTAACCACGCGACTCCAAGCTCGTTGTTAGTCCAGCCGTTCTCTAAGACAGAGAGTTTCCAATTGCATGGTATCCTAGCTTCTTTATACCACGCAGAGATATGGACGCGCCCTTTATAGATAATAAACGGTGGGATTGCGTACCCCGCGGCACAGATACTCTAGATAACGGTAACCCACTCTTAATCGCCTGGCTAAATAAGCTCTGGTTGAGTACGTCTCTTAGAGCCAGTAACCACTTTTATAGACCCAATAACGCCTATCTGGAAGCCAGTCTTATTAAAGTTATGTATGTCGTTGTCCTGGACACCGTACTTGTCTTTAGTCTCCTTAACAAGCTTAAACCACGCGCTAATAACCTCTGGATCTTCCTGCTGTATTCTCTAACGGTCCTTTACTTAGTTAAAAGCCATCTTAAGCTTATCTAAACGCGTCACGAACCTCTCTACCTAGTTTTTGCCTACTAGCTCTCCACCCAGCGCACCTAATAGTTTGTTTGCCATATCTTCTACCTTATACTGTTGGGGAGGAAACCCTCGCGAATTAAGGTTAAGGATGTATTGGACGATCGTCTGCTCTTCGGTCTGGGTAAGCTTGCGGCAGTTTGGGACATAATCGCGTCGTGCCTGCGTTCCGTTAACGCGTCGGCAAAGGGTGCGGGGATTAACGTTAAACGATTTAGCAGCAGCTTCGGCGCTTAAAAATTGGCCTTGAAGGTAGGCTTGTAAAGCTAGATTAATTCTACCATCTTTTTAAATGGATTGTATATTGTTTTATTAAGACATAGTTGTGTAAAGGTAGATAGTGGACGCCAAGGAAATTATCGGACACTCGGTGGTGTCGGACACCCGGTAATGGAATACGTTATATATAAATATTATAGGAGAGGTAATAAATATAATATATTGCAAATATTGCAAATAATCGGTAGATATACCTATTTAGGTTTAGCCGCTATATAACTCTTTTTCCCTTGCGCTTAATTATAATAACTACTATAAATAACCTAATAACAATTGACAGTACTATACTAGGCATTTATGCGCAAATGGAACAGTAATCTAAACCTAATAACAATTGACAGTACTATACTAGGCATTTATACGTAAATGGAACAGTAATCTAAACCTAATAACAATTAACAGTACTATACTAGGCATTTATGCGCAAATGGAACAGTAATCTAAACCTATATCGCTTTCTTTAGTATATAAGGCCCACGCAACAAAGAACTAGTTAGTAAAGTTTATCTGCCTAGGCCTAAAAATTAATAAAATATTATATAGCGATATTTATTCCACTATAGAATAGGGACTTATAGACATTTAAATACTTAGTTTATAACTAAATAAGGTTAGGAACCAGTTAAGACTTAATTAGGTATTTTGCAATGTAATTAAATCATTTTCTACTATTTTTATAGGCATACCAGAACCTTAGCAGAGTAGGTATCTGTCCGCAATTACCTAAAAATATAACAACAATTAGAAGCGTTAAGTATTAGATAAAGCAATAACCTTAGCACAAATTAAGTCTGTTATATATTATCTTAAATTAACTAATACACGCTAGCTAAGCAAAGAAGACCTAGAGTTGGTTACTTAGAATAGCCTTATATTTAGGATAATGCAAACTAAAGTAGTCTGCGAAGGAGATAGCTAGGAAATACTATATAGTTGCAGATACTTTATGGCTAGTAGTATACCAGATAATAAGATTACGTTAACTAATCTAGACTTTAGTCTATTTACTAGTGTACTCTTAGAAGATATTAGCTTTAATCCCATAAAATATGGAATTTTCTATTATAATAGCTAAAGAAGGGAAATAGAAGTTCTTACTAAACGGACCTAGAGGGCTGCTATAGATGAAATATATACTAAAGGACTTAATTGTTTTTATTTTATAGTAAGATACAAAGACTAAGGTAAGATAGATTATATAAGCAATTTTAGCAATATTGGAAATATTCTAACGTATTTAAATAGGCATACTATACCCGGCCACTATACCTATATATATTAAAACTATTATACCATAAGCCATTATAAGCAATTTATTATTAAAGCTACTAGGAATATAACTAGAGTTAGAGAGGAACTATTCTAGGCCTAGAGGTTTAAGGGCATCTATACGGGAAATTAGTAGTACACTTGGGCCAATGGTTTCTATATATAAAGTAGAATTAGCAAGTAATAAGTTAAAGCGGAAATAGGAGACCTCTGTCTAGCCTAAGAAAAAAAAACCAAGGGCCTAATATTATATTTATATTATACCAACTATCCCATATACTATACTATATTTTATATACCTAATGTTTCTAATATAGTGTCAATATATGCACGGTTGCGCATATATGCTAGCTCGGCTAGATATATTAAATAGCTTAACCTAAGTAAGCAAGGCTTAAAATTAAAGAGCCCCTTTACAATTTTTACTTTTCTCCTCTCTCTTATTAACAATCTATATTAGTACTCTTTTTATAGGCTATTAAATACATCTTTAACACCAATATATTAAACTAACACTATTCTCTACTATGGCCAAATCATCTAATATATAGGTTATTGCAGCGTCTAGCAGCCAGGTGCGACTTATATCCGCTTTATAGCAGTGCTATATAGCTAATAAAATAGAGCCTATAGTCTTAGCAAGCTTAGTAAGACTAGCGTATGCCTAAGGACAAATCCAATAGTAATAAGATTCCACTACACCCCTATTGCCCTTAAGACACTTGCTATAGGACTAATATAACTTAGCATAAGCTTAAATCTGCCACCTATTCTAAGTTATTAGTTTAGAAAATAGTAAGGCCTGCACACCTAGCATATAGATTAACTATTTACCTATATATACAGGGTTATTGTGACATATTACCTAATAAACGCCATTATTAACTAAGTACTACCAAGGACGGAAAACCAACGGCATAAAATAATTAAGATATAAACCAGAACTACTCTAGCAGGGAGTACGATGGCGGGCTAAGTTTAACTCTACACCTGCATATACACCTATACTAGCCTATGCTAAGCTGCTTATGTAGGCTATAGTTATAATAGACTACTTTAATCCTTCCTATAGGCTCTCTCTATGGCTAGAAAGATAGAAGTTGGGCCTAAACGCACTAATTATTAATACTTGGCGAAAGGCTAGTTTAAACAATTGGGGGCGTATATTTAATAATATTTAGCCTTTACCTAAACTAAAAGAAGTTTATAGGGCAAGTCTTTAAAATCTACACCTCTTACTAACAATATTTAAAGTAATGCTAATACAGTATATGTCGTAAAACTATAGTTATTTAACTGTATTGGCGACTTTAGATCCCATATTCTAAGTAATATTTATACAGTTGTATATATACATTATCTATTCTTTAATACACTAGATACCCAAGCTTTGGTCTTTTAACTACTTAAAGATAACGCATTTGCATACGCATATCTAAAGCTTATAAGCCCTACTATATACTCCTAGAGTTTACCTACTAATAACGAAAGGGGAAATAATAATTCGCAGTACCTGTAATTATTAAGTATATTACTTAATACTTTTTTAACCCAAACTTAAAAGGCCTAGCTTTACATCCTTAGACATCTAAGTATTTCCACCTACTTTTGGCTTACACTGTTATACTAATTACTACTTATATTTAATATACACTCACTAAATATAAAGAGGAAGGTCCGTGGTAAATAGTTAAGGTAGATATAATAGAAGAACTAAATGGTATAAGCAATACTCTAATCTATATATATATTATAAGATACTAATTTATAAAGCAACATACTATTAAATTTGGAAGATATAGGACGCGTAAGCTTCTAACAAAAAGGCTAAACTACTGCAGGTAATAGCTAGTCTTATTTAGAAGCAGATATACAAAACTGGCAACCCAGTTAATAATATGCATATAGTATATAATCTATATATAGACAATACTAATAATCTAAATAAGCTTAAGCTATATATAACCTAGCACAAGTTTAAGTTCTTAGTAATAGATGGCTTTCCTATCTTTAGTAGCAATAACTTAGGGCCTACTAGTTCTTCCTCTTTTACTTATATAGATAAGGTAACGCCAGTAAGGAGTAAAGATTTAGGTTTAGATTAAAGGGTAAGTAAAAGTATATTTCTAAGCATTATATTAATAACTTAACTAGGGCACTTTATGCTTAACCTTAGTCTCTTTACCACCAATAACTATAAATAGCCCGCCTACCTAAAACTATAAGGTTTCTTACTTTAGGGTTGCTTAGTACTATAACTCGGATAATAAACCATATATACTTAATATACTGTATATAATAATACTAAATAGACTACGAAACTTACTAGGTGTTAAAAAAGAAGATTTTCTTTGGTATACTCTTAGAAAGAGGGAAAACCTACTAGATAATAGCAGATTTAATATATTTTTAGAGTCTATATAGCAAAAGGGAAATAGCAATATTAAAATAAGGCTAGGATTGCCTAAAGATAACAATCTAGATGCATAGTTACTTCCTTAAGGTATATAGATAATATTTTACTTTCTTTCTAATTATTATATAATACTTTTTTTTTATATATAAAATATTATAATTATTACAGTCATAAAAAATATTGCAATTATTGCAGTTATAGTATTATAGTCATGGGAAATATTATAACTATTGCAGTTATAAGAAATATTGCTACTATTATGGCTATAGGAAATATTATAACTATTATAATTATGGGAAACATAAATATTGCAACTATTGCAGTTATATAAAATATTACAACTATTACAGTTATAGAAAATATTGCAACTATTACAGTTATGGAAAATATTACAACTATTGCAGCCATGGGAAATATTACAACTATTGCAGTTATGGGAAATATTGCAACTATTACAGTTATGGAAAATATTGCAACTATTGTAGTTATAGGAAATATTATAACTATTGCAGTTATAGGAAATATTGCGACTATTATAGTTATGGGTAATATTGCAAATATTGCAGTCATGGGAAATATTGCAACTATTACAGTTGCGGGAAATATTATAAATATTACAGTTGTGGGAAATATTGCAACTATTATAGTTATAGAAAATATTATAATTTTAAGATATAAGGTTGCTAAAATGGCCCCAGGCTAGCATAAAAAAGTGTATATAAGCAGATTAGTGGATCCAGCAGAAATGACCCCTAGCTAGCCCCTAGCTAGCCCCTATTACTCTCCCGTTTTCCTAACATAATTATTAAGCTCTAAATATAGTTATAATTTAAAACTAATATCTAATTCCTTTAATTTAAGAGACGCTTAACTATTTAATAAAGATATAGTACTTTATAAAGCTTAATATAGTTACCGCCTTTAATAAAATCTATATATATAAAGGAGATAAAAAGTATATAGCTTTTTATATATAATGGGGACTCTTTAAATACCTAGTAATACTATTTAGCGTAAAAAATTGTCACAGTATGTTTTAGTAATATATTAATAATATACTTTATAAATTCCTTAATGTATTTATTACCGCGTATATTAATAATATCTTAATTTACTTGTCCTCGCTTTCTAAATATTAAAAACACATTAGAATAGTCCTTAAATATTTATAAGACGTAGGCTTATAATGCGATATTAAGAAATACAAGTTCTATACGTCTAAGGTTATATACTTAGGCTTAATTATATCCTATAACGGAATTAAAATAGGCCCTAAAAAAGTCGCTATAATTATAAACTAGAAAAGCCCTAGCAACGTATAAGATATTTAAGGATTTTTAAAATTTACAAATTTCTATTATTAATTTATTAACTACTTCTTAAAAATTACCTAGCTATTAGTAAACCTAATAAGGAAGAATATAAAATTTAAATAAACCGCTAGATACAAATAAGCTTTTAATAATTTAAAATATCGCTTTACAACTGCTCTAATTCTTACTTACTTTAACCCTAACCTTAAATATACTATTAAAACTAACTTATCTAATTATATACAAGGGGGAGTGTTGTCATAATATAATAAGAATGGCGAACTATGTCTAGTAGCCTTTCTCTCCTAAAAACTTACCCCTACTAAATTAAACTATAAGATATATAATAAGGAACTGCTTGCAATTATTAGATGCTTTAAATAATGGCGTCCTAAGCTAGAAGGATTATTATTTCTAATATACGTGTTAACAGACTATAAGAACCTGCAATACTTTATAACTATAAAATAATTAATATAGCGCCAAATTTGTTGGGCTGAATACCTCTTATAATTTAACTTTAAGATTATATATTAACTAGGCAAACTTAATTAAAAGCCTAACGCATTAATATAATAATTATAGGACTTACCTATAAATGCCTTAGATAAATGGATTATAAATTAATTATAGATCTTACTACCCCCTAAACATTTTAAAAAACTACATCCTATATTTCTAGATATAGAAGTTAATAAATAGGAAATGAAAATTAATAAGCTAATAGAATATAAATATAATAATGATATATAGATAGTGGATATAATAACGGCAATCTAAACTGGAAAATAATAGCATAAGGATATTACACTCGCTAAATGTAAAATTTAAAATAATTAATTATACTATTAATAGAAGATAGTAATTCCAAATTCTAAACCCTTATAATTTAAAATACTTAAATTTGTATATAACTTCTCTATAGTAGGACATCCTAGCTATACAAAAACTTATAAGATCGTTTAATAAGCATATTACTAGCCTATAATACATAACTATATACAAAAATACATTTAAGTATATAGGATGTGCATATATAGAAAGACCTCTTATATAAAGAAGTAAGGAATACTTTAACCGCTACCAATTCCAATATAAAAATGGCGCAATATCTTAATTAACTTTATAATTGACTTGCCTAACAGTAATAGGTTTATAAATGTTATAGTAGTTATTAACCGCCTTATAAAAATGCAATATATAATTCCTATAGACTTAATTAATACAATATTAGTAGCTAAATATTTTATTAAATATATCTTTAAGCTATACGGACTTCCTAACTTAATAATATCTAACTATAGAAGCTAGTTTGTTTTAGACTTCTGGTAAGCTCTATATAAATAATTAAGCATTTAAATATAACTCTTAACTGTATTTTATTTAGAAATAAATAGCTAAACTAAAATTGCGAACGTAATTATGGAACAATACTTATAAATATACTGCTCCTACCTATAAAATAACTAGGAAAAATAGCTGCCTTTAGCTAAGTTTACTGCAAATAATATAATAAACGTATTAATAGGCGTAATACTATTTTATGCAACCTACGGATAAGACCCTTAATTTGGATTTAAACTATAACCTAATATTAATATAACAGGACCTATAATTAAACGGATTTAGTTAATTAATATATATAACTTCGCTAATTAAATAAAGTAGTTAATGGAACTATTATAAAGTAAATTAATATACGCTTAAATATTATAGAAATGGTATGCGAATAAAGAACAAGCTCTCGCATGGGACTTTAAGGAAGGTAATATGGCCTACCTAAATATATAAAACCTAAAGACTTAACAGCCCTTAAAGAAACTTAATTGGAAGTTTATGGGCCTATACTAAATTAAGAAGAAACTGAGCCCGTACGCCTATAAGCTTAAACTGCTAACTAAAAGAAAAATATACTTAACGTTTTATATAAGCTTGCTGCAACCTTTAAGAGATAATCCTATAATTTACGAAATTCCGCTACTACCTCCTATAATTATTAACAATAGTAATAGTTCTTACTTTATTATCTTAATTAATAATATATAATAGAAAACACGATCTAAACAATTTAAACTTCTTATTAAGTGGAAAGAATATAAAATATAAACCTAGGAAACCTATAACCAGATTAAGGCCAACGTGCCTTTTTTAGTAAAAGAATTTTATAAGGACTATCCTTTGCGGCCTACTCTGGCTAGATGGATATAATATAAAGGCAAACAACTGCCACCTAATATAAAGACACAAAATATAATAGTAGGAAACTTAAAATTAAAAAGAACTTAAACTACCTTATAATGCTTATAAGGCAATAAGTTATAAATTCTTAACTAAATTAAATTATTTTAAACCTTTGGCTAAAGAGGGAGGGGGTACTATAATGGGACTAGCCTAGTTATAGTAGGAATGTCTTAGTAAAACACTTAACAGATAAATTCCAACGCTTTAATTAAATTCCACTAAATTCCGCTAACTTAATTAAATTCCACTAAGTTCCACTCTCAATTAAAATCCACTAAATTCTACTAATGTAATGGAATTTAGTTAAAACCCATTAAAATCCGCGTGGGCTTATGCCTATGCGTCTACTGCTAAGACCCTAAATATTTAGTTACAAGTTTCCTATATTCCTTTCTCTTTTTTACGCAACGTCTTGTATTTAGCAAGAGCTATATACCCTTAGGTTAGATAGAATTTATATTGTTCCTTCAAATCTTCCCTAAAGCCTCTTCGCGTCCTCACAATTTGCGAAACTCCTTTAGTAAGCGTTATAATATATCTTTATAGGTTAATTCTAGTTCGCCTTTTAGGAATTTCTTAATATTAGTATTAACTATCTTCCGGCGTAGAAACTTAGACCCAGTTTTTAGGTTTATCTTAAGGAAGTTATAAAAATAAGGGGGTAGCGCTTTATGGGCTTTATTTATTATATAGTCGCCTTCTACTAGCCAGCGGAGAGATATTTCTAATAGGTTTAGTACTTCTATTAGGCCTATAGGCAGCTCTTTAAGTAGCTATTAGTGCCCTTCTTATTTAACTAGTTCTACTAGCTCTGCTATATAAATCCTTATTGTGGTAATGTAGATTGGACATCGCCTACTGTCCTGGCAATTTTCTATATTTATAAAGCCTTCGGCTTCCCTCTTCCTTAGATATTATTACAACCCTACTAGTTACAGGAAATACATTTTTTTCTTTCTCTTCTTACTAACTGTTTTACTAATTACTTCTAACTAATTACGACCAACCGACCGACCGACTGACTGACTGACTAACAGCACTATAACTTTCCCATCTAAGAGAGGTCGTACCCTCCCACATTATTACCTTCACGCCTTTTTATTTATAGAACTAGGTAAAATTAACGGCATAAGTGCATTTTATGTCGTCTAGGTTAGGGCGTGTTTGGTTTTCTAGTGCTATAGCTAGGCTTACGCGGCATAGTTACCCTAGGGGGGAGGGGGGGAGGGAAATAAGGCGGCGGCTTTATATGGTATATATAAGAGATAGGTATAAGGTTAGGCGTTATAGGGGGGAGGTTTTAATCACGCTAGTTTCGGTTTTAGTTATAACGCCCTTAGCTATTATACGTGCGGTTATATATATATATATATATATATATATATATAGCAAATAACTTAGAGTTAGGTATCTTATTAGCTAGCCTAAGCTAAGTAGGTATATATAAGGGACTTATAGTTCTAGTGGTGTTTTTTTTTAAGGTTATAAGGCCTTAAAAATAGGAACCTATCTCTCTAAAGGAGCTTTTTATATTCCTAGCGGTAATAATTTATATAGGCCTATTACTAGAAAGAGATATTAAGGAATATTAGACAACTACCTATAAGAAGGGAGTTAACTATTTTATAGTAAGGGAGAATATAAGTAAAAATTGGTAGTAGTAGATTAATTTAAAGCTTTATATATTAACACTAAAGCTTCCTAGTAACAAGATAAAGGAGTCTCTATTTAATAAAATTGCTATACTTAGCGATACTCTATATAACCGTTTTTAGCTCTATTAGAAGCCTAAAACCCACCTTGCCGTTAATAAGACAATTATTTAATTTATAGGCCGAGCTTTTAAAATAGTTAATATTTTAAGTAAACTAATACCAGAAGGCTTTAAAGTATAGATTATAGCCAATTAGGGCTATATATTAGATTAGCTTTAGCATATAAAAGGCGATAAAAAGGGACCTGTTAATTTAGATGAGTATTAAATAAAGGAGAAGGGCTTTTCTAAGACGTAGGTAGTAGTATTGGACCTTCTACTGCGGGAACTTAATGGTAAACGATGTCTTAATAAGAATAAATATATTATATAGCTGGATACCCTTTTTATCAGCATTAAGCTAATTCGTTAGCTTTATAAGGAAGGAATTGGAGCTATAGAAACCGTATAAACGACTAAAATAAGACATAACGTAGTTAATAAATGGGAGGCCAAATAAACAGAGCCAGCTCCACACCTAAAAAAGGACCCTCCCCGTCACAGTGCTACAATACAGGTAGACTAAATAACTATCTTATAGTATAAGGAAGAGAAGAGGGTTAAAAGGAGTATCGTATATAAATATAGGGCTAGCCGCTAAGGCGCTAGTGGTGGGCTAGCTAATAGTAGGAAATAGTACGAGATAGTATAAAACAGTACATAATAGGTTAGTGCTGTAACAGTACTCCCCTCCCCTAGAAGGTTTGGTCCCTAAACTAAATAAGTAGCTCTAAAATAGAATATTACGGTACTAGCAAACTGCCGTTAGATTACCGTTAGTTTGCCGTTATATAATAGCAAATTGCGGTTATATAACTAGTGGCTACGGTATTAGTAGAAAACGGTGGATTATAGTAGGTATATAGGTTCGCGCAAAGATGTCAGTTCTGCTTACCGCTCTTAACTAAGCTAATAGCAATTTTCTATCCTGGGGATAGAAAATTCTAATTAGTTAGCTTAATAAATAGCGTTAGTAGAACTCCATACCGCTACCTAAATTAATTAGGCGTAGTACTTTTAGCAAGAATCTAACCAATTAGACAACTTTAACCGGCGGTTAAAGTTCTATAAGATTTTAACTTCTTTAAATTATTGTAGTTGTTATCTATGGCCTTAGCATAGTAAGTCTTTCTTATTTTATACCCAGTCTAGGGGTCTGGGCTTCTTAGAGTGTTATTTATAGAACTTCAGTAGTGCGCGTTTGTACCCTTTTAGGGACTTCTTAGGTTCCTAGGTTTTCTTATTATAATACTTCCACTTAATATAATATATTAAGCCATGCTTGTCCGTTTATTTATTATATATATTAAGAATCTTCTCAAATTCCTACTTATCCGTAATATTGCCATTGTTATCCCTTTTGGCTATTCTGCCTATAATATTATAACATTCCTCTTTATTAATATATGCTTGGCCAGTGTTAGCGACTCAGTCAATCGAGGCACGAGCACGGCATGAGGGACGCGCAAGCCTGTACAATTGGTAGTCTATAAACGAGGATCCAAAGCTAGAGAAAGGAAGGGAGAAGAATAGCAGCGCCGTGCGAAGTTTTATGCGGTCCTCTAGTCACGTGGACTCACGTGACTCGGCGTCTACCATAACGTCTACCATAATCCACCGTTTTCCACCAGCGCCGTAACAGCCAGGGATTTCTTTAGGGAACTAGAGGCGGACTTTTAAAGTATAGAAAGACTTATTAACACAAATATAGTTTAGGAGGTCCACTATAACTACCCCTCTATAGGCTGCTAAAATGGGTTAGGGTTTATCCTAGTTATTATCCCATTTCCTTTTAGGCCGGTTAGTCTTTATATTTTTAAGGCTAACTATAATTATATTATCTTTTTTAAATATTATACCTTTATCCCGTTTTATATTGGCGTTATCTTTATAGCGTTGCTAGGAGATATAAGCTAGGGCCTTAAGCTAAGTTAGAATACGCTTAAAGCGGTTAGCAATAGCATTAGCTTATAGGTACTCTTTCTTTATATATATAGATAGGGCTAATAGCTAGGGGCCCACTAGTTCGATGCCTAAATATAGGTTATAGCCATAGTTAGTAAAGAATGGTGAGATTCCCATAGTCTTGTTAACTTAGTTATTTATGGCAAACTTAGCAAGGGGAAGCTAATCTACCTAGTTGTCTTAGGTAAGGCTTATAAAAGCGCGTAGGTAATTATTTATTACTACGTTAATAATCTTAGTCTAACTATCTATTTTGGAGTACTATGCGAAACTAGGGTTTAGGGTTACCTTTAGGCGCTAGTTTAGGCAACACTAGAAGTTAGAGATAAATAAAGACCCTCTATTAGAAATAATAGTACTTAAGGCGTTGTATAACTTATAGATAGTATAAGTAAATGCTTTAATAAGCTCCTTAGTGTCTAGGTTAGTAATAGGAATAAAGTATTTCATCTTTATTAGGCGGTTAACGACGGTAAAGATATATCTATATGTTTTGCCGTTATGAAGGCACTTAGGTAGGTTAATAACGTGGTTAATAGAGATATTAGTCTATAGGCAGACTAGTAGTTTTAGTAGTTTTAGGAAACTAGGTAGTGCTAAATATATAGTCTTTATGCGGAAGTAGAGAGCGTAGTCTTTTATAAAGGTAGCCGTAAACTATAAAATACCTAGCTACTAATAGGTTTGACTAAGGAGGTTTAGGGTCTTAACATGACCTAGGCAGCCTATAGAACCTAAACTATGCGTATAGTATACAACTTCTAGTTAGAGTTTAGGTAAATTGGGGACAAATACTTGGTTTCTATAGTAGATTAGGCCGTTGATAATTAAGCATTTAGATTTATTATAGTGGAGCAACTTCCTAATCTGCTTGGGCTAGCGGCGTGCCTTACGGCCTTCCTATTCTTATAGCGCGGCTAATATATCTCTGGCTAGTTTGTTCTCTTTATAGACATTCTTAATAAGCTCCTTAAGGGTTTTTTTCTTAGGCTTTAGCTCCATTACTATAATAAAGTCTTTAACGCTCTAGTCTTGGGATTTACTTAGTAGCTCGTCTAGGATAGTGGGGTTGACTTTTTTTTATAGTAAGACAACGCGGTCTTGGTGTCATAGGCGTTTATTACTAGCGTTAGTAGGTGCTACGCCTGGAAGGCGGTTAAAGGCGTTTAGGATTATAGCTTTAGTACTAGGCCTATAGGTAATAACAAAGTTAAACTAAGAGAAGAACTTAGCTTAATAGACTTAGCGCTAGTTTAGTTATTTTATTATTATAAAGGTCTAGAAGTTCTTATGGTCTATAATAATCTTAAATAGTTATTTAGTTCCTTATAGTTTGGGGCGCTATTCTTTTAGTGCTTTTATAATTACTAAGAGCCCCTTATTATATATCTTATAGTTATATTTAGGGGCGGAATGCTTAGCGGAGAAGAACGCAACTAGCTTAAGTTTACTATCTTCGCCAGCTTAGTAGAGCACTCCTCCTAAAGCCTAGTTTAAGGCGTCTATCTCTACTATAGTCTTCTTTATATAGTTGTAGTACGCTAGGACCAGTGCTATAGTAAATGCTATTTTTAAGGTCTAGAACGCCTGTACTTAGTTAGGGCTCTATAACTAGGTAGTGCTTTTCTTTAGTAGCCTAGCTATAGGCTTAACTACCTTAGAATAGCCTTAGATAAATTATTAGTAGAAGTTCGCGAAGCTAAAAAATTACTATAGTTCCTTAACTAACGTTGGGTCCTTCTATTTCTATAGGGCCTATACCTTTTTAGGGTCTATAGTTATGCCGTTAATTAGAATAATTAAGCCAAGGTATTTCGTTTTTATAGCGTAGAACCCAGACTTATTAATATTAATCTGGAGTCCGGCATTACCAAGTCTCTAGATAATTTTATTTATATATTTTATATATTTAGCGCGTGTTTTTAAGAAGATAAGGACATTATTAAGGTACACAGTGCAGTAGTCATTAAGGGCGTTATATAAAATATAGTTAATATAGTTCTGGAATATAGCAGGTGCGTTATAGAGACTAAATAGTATAACTAATATCTTATAGAGTCCAAACCGGGTAATAAATGCTATAAGCTACTTATAGCCTTCTATAATCCGGATCTGGTTAAACGCAGTAATTACGTTAAGCTCAGTAAAGTACTTAACACTATAAAGTGCGTTAAGTATCTTATGGACTAGTAGTAATAGGACCAATTTTTAATAGTAACTATATTTAGGCCTTAGTAGTTATAGCAAATTTATACACCGCCGCCAGGTTTCGCTATAAGGAAGAATATTACAGTAGCTAGTAAGGTTAATTCGCGGATAAAACCCTTATCTAGCATTTTATTAATCCACTTCTTTATATAACTAAGTTTAGCAGGTAAGAGTAGTCTATTTTTATAATATAGGGCCTACTTTCCGGGTATAATCTCGATTTTATAGTCCCATAGTTAGTAAGGGGGTAGCTTTTCTACATTTTTAGGGAGGAAGTGTTTAATATATTCGCGAAACTCTTTTAGTAGGCATTATAAAATATCTCTGCGGGTTAATCCTAGTTTGCCTTTTAGAAATTTATTAATATTAATATTAACTATCTTTCGGCGTAGGAACTTAGACTTAGTTTTTAGGTTTATCTTAAGGAAGTTATAAAAATAAGGGGTAGCGCTTTATAGGCTTCTTCTATTGTATAGTCGCCTTCTACCAGCTAGCGGAAACACCTTTCTAATAGGTTTAGTACTTCTATTAGACCTATAGGCAGTTCTTTAAGTAGCTATTGGTATTCTTTTTATTTAACCAGTTCTACTAGCTCCGCTATATAGATCCTTATTACCTTTACATCTTTTTATTTATAGAACTGGGTAAAATTAACTGCATAAGTATATCTAATATTGTCTAGGTTAGGGCGTGTCTAGTTCTCTAGTACTACGGCCGGGCTAGCACAGCTTAGTCGGCCTAGGAGGGCGGAGACAAGGCGGCAGCTCTATATGGTACGCGCAGGAAACAGGTATAAGGTTAGGCGTTATGGGGGAACAGTTTTAATTACTCTAGTTTTAGTCTTAGCTATAACGCTCTTAGCTATTATATGTGTAGTCGCATATATGTATAGCAAATAACTTAAAGTTAGGTATCTTATTAGCTGTCCTAGGTTAAGCGGGTATATATAGGGGACTTATAGTTTTAGTGGTATTTTTTTTTAAGGGATAGGGTAGTAATCTAGTCTTCCAGAATCACCATTTTATTTACTGTGTATATTAGCCTATTAGTGCTATGCACCTCTTCTACTATCAGCTAACAGTATCTAAGTGTTAGCTATATAATGCGTCTGCTTAGTGCTACTTAGTTATAGTTAGGGATATGCTATAGGAGACAGTTATAGACGTAGTAATTAGAGTTAAACTTAAGCTCTAGAACAGGGAAGTCTAGTTTTAGGTTATGCTTTTTAAGCTAGGGCATTTTAAGAATTACTAGTGTTAAAGGTAATAACTTTATAATATAGAAAAGTATAGATTCTATATAGTGGCTAATTGTCATTTTTGCTGTAAAGTAATAGGTAATAAAGCTAGATAGGAGTCCGTTAATAAAGCGGAATAGTTTTAGGACTAGGAGTCTTTTTATTATAATATTATACTTTTTTATAAGCGAGTCTTCGTCTGCAAATACTAGTGCTATACTACCACTATTAATAAGGCTTATTGTTTTAATAAAAACTTCTAGGAGTAGGTTACGTAGTAAGGAGAGGTAGGTCTAAATAAGGATGGCATTTCTATTATTATTTGCTGTTCTAAGGTTAAGTAGTAACTAGCTTAGAATAAGGTCTAACTAATCTAGTAGTATAGATCTAATCCTTTTATCCTTTTCCCTATATAGTTCTAACCCTTAGAGGCAACTTAGTCTAAGGGTTAGCCTTTTAATAACTAGATTGTGAGGCTTGGCTAGTGGCTATAGTCTTAGCTAGTATATCCTAACATATCGGTCTCTAACGGTGTATATATGCTAGGGGGTACTTCTCTAAGGATATAGCCGGTCTCTTAATTAGTAGTGGCACGGAGCACTTATCTATAGTTTACATATAGGACTATTGGCTAGGGTTGTATTGGGAAGGAAATCGCAGGGGTAGGTCTCTGTGTCTAGACCTACGTCCCCGTCCTCGGTTACCGCCCTAGTTACCATCCCCTCTACTAAAGAATCCGCCGCGGCTAGAAGGGGGTTAGCGCCGTAGTATTGGAAGGGGATTTAGGTTCTTATTAGGGCCGTAAGCGTCTTTCTAGTAGCTAGGTTAACCATACGCCAGGTAGAGTCTATTATCTATATAATATCTTTAGACGTCATTGGGGAGACTACCGCTACCGCTACTAAGTTTAATAGCGTTAAGGTCTATTAGGTCATTCTACAGTAATATAGGTCAATAGCCACTAGCGGTACTTAGCTTAGCAGTATTTAGCTTAGTATAGTAAGCGTAGTTCTATAGGTTATAAGCAAACACATCCATTTGCTTACTCTAGCCTTTATAGTTAGCATCGCCAATCTTATGGCTAAGGGTAAGGGCTAGGTCCTTTATCTTTAAGGAAATATTCTTCTCAAGTAAATCTACTTTTTATTCCTTAGTCTTATTTACTTTAATTATTAATTTATTAAGCTCTACTTTCTAGGACCAGTAGTTACACTTACCTTAATTTAAAATATCCAATTTATTTTTAGCCGCTTGGGTTATATCTATGGTCTTATAGTGCTTCTTTATATATACGAGCATAGACTCTCAGTTGGAGAAGATCCATTTACTTAGGTTATTTAGGTATATACGTAGTATATTAAGGCTATACTTAATATAGTTATAAGCCTTATCTGTTAGTATATCTAACATATAGAGAACTTTATCTATTAAGGTTTTAAAGCACTTTATATCCCTTTGGAAAACGCCTTAGACCTTTATTTCCTATATTTTAAACTTTTCTTACTTTTTAGTTGGTGACCCCTTACTATTAAATGGGGTTAGATCTTTTACTTTACGCTTTTTTCTACGGGGCTTAGTTGGAAAATAAGAGCTAGGAGCTGTATTCTTATCGGCAATAGTCTAAGTAAGTATAGTAATTTAAAAGCCTAGGCTTTATATGGTTTTAGTGTATATAAAAGCTTACTGTTCGTATTATTGTATGTATAGTTTAAGCGTTATAAGGGAGTTAATTCTATACTAGGCTTCTTTAAGTTAGGACTTTACGGTTTAACCTTTATTATATACAGCTTAGAGACCGCTCTTAACGCTAGTTAAAAAGGTTGTACATATAGAGAGGTGCTGGAAGGTTCCTGCCACATTAAGGTCCTTAGGGTACTCCGGGCCACTCCTAATTGCCTAGGCAATATAGGTATAGGGGGTATTAAAGAGGCAGGCAAGCGGTTTGCGTGTATTCGCTAGCGGGGTATTATCCATATTATAATTACCCATTTTAAAAAATCTAGGTAAGGTAGTTAAAATCTATAAGGCTAGCTGTAATACTAAGATTGTCTATAATTGTACTAAGGTTATCTGTTGCGCCGGGTTGCGATTATACTAGGGAAAATAGAGATAGTGGACTAGGGAAATAAGATCGCGACGGGGCGCAATTAGAGATACCACAAACTATCACAGTGCTACAATATAGGTAGACTAAATAACTACATTATAGTATAAGGAAGAGAAGAGGGTTAAAGGGGGTATTATATACAAATATAGGGCTAGCCGCCAAGGCGCTAGTGGTGGGCCAGCTAATAGTAGGAAACAGTATAAGACAGTATAAAACAGTATATAATAGGTCAGTGCCGTAACACTCCTAAGCATATTAATCGGTCGCTTATAGATCTTAAGTTAGTATATTTAGAGTAGATTAAATAGGGGAAGTTATATAGAAGGCTTTTAAAAGATGGCTCTATTATAGAGTTTGCCTAAAAAGACGCTAATATAGTGCTTTTTATAAGTACAGTTAATTTAGGTATGTTTACCACCCAAAAATAAGGTTCTATAGATAGTAACTTTATATATTACTAGGTAGAGTTAAGGTTTAACAAACACAACGATATTCTGCTACTATAGCATTTAGAGCCCAATAAACGCGCAAAGTCTTTGGAAATAACGCTATAAAGGAGCTCTTAATACTATAGTTTATTAATATATATAACCACTTTATAGACGGCATTAATTAAGCTAATTAATTATGGTCTTGTTATAATATATAGAGAGCGCACTTAAAGTTATAGAAGCCTTTTTACTACTTCCTTATTAATATAACTGTGTCACGGGACTCACTCGTTCTCGCGCCTCTGCGCGTCTTTGACGTTCTTGACCCGTGCTCACGTTCGTCCCGAGACACCTACGCACGTTCCCCTACAACCCCTATTTATACCTTGTACCTGGCACACGAAGACTCTTCTTCTTCATCCAATGTCTTTGTATCAACCACGCATAGTTACGTGTACGTAGCCTTCTCAATTACTACCTCGTTTAGTACATTGTATCCCAGTTCGTGCCCACTCCGTAACAAACTGTTGCTAATTGCTATAAACTCTCTATAAAATTAGTTCCTAGCCATTGGCCTACCCGCAGCGCTTATAAAGCCTTCCGCGAAGACCTTATCAGCGCCTTATTTAAATATGGCGAACGTCTTACTAAACCACCCGGCCCACCTGCTATAATGGAGGATAAGGATATTTATAACGCGCCTATTTCCTAAGAAGCCAAGCTATATGTGACGGCGCTGGAGCGCGTCACCTAGTCAGGGGTTCGCTTAGGACTTGGCATGTGTATATGGACGTGGCCTTACCACCTTCTCTTGCTCCTCAGCTTAATATCTTTATAATACAGCATTTGTTCGCTTCGTCTTGGAAGCATTTATTTAAGTATTTGTTAAGACGTTTGTTTAATGGTTCAAGCTGTCACATTATATTAAGCTCCCCAGTCATATATAGGCTGCGGTATCTCAGGTTCTTAGGTTTAGGTCTTAGGTACCCCAGGCTTGCGTCTCTTTTTTATTATTACTTTCTTTTATCAAAATGGATCCGATATAGGCTCTCGCAGATTTACAGGCCCAAGTTGGATAGCTATAGGCGGAGATCCAATTTTTATATTCTAATTTAACTACCCCCTCTTAACCAAAACCCTCCCTTTTAGACCCTGAAAAGTTCAACGGATATTCTTATAAATTTGACACTTGGCTGCCGTCGATTAAGGCAAAGCTACGGGTTAATGGTGCGGCTATTGGCGATACAGTTGCGTAGTTTTACTACGTATACTTAAATCTTAATAGTAGTGTATAGGCAATAGTTCTCCCCTAGCTTAGACAGGCAGAGAAGTTAAATATATAGAATTACAATCGTATTCTAGATTAGTTGGTATGGGTATATAATAATCCAAACAAGGTTTAAGAGGCAGAAGATAGGCTGCTGTCCCTATGTTAAGGTAATAATTTAGTACCAACCTATATATCAAAATTCGAACGCGTTCTGTACGAGGCAAGTAGGCAGGATTGGCTAGACATTAATAAGATATCAATATTTAGGAACGGGCTGGGCTCTACTATCCGTAGTAGGCTTAATTAACAGCTTAATCTGCTAAAAAAAATTCTGATTTTATTTAAATCGTTTAATAACTGGCTGGCCGATTGTCTTCTTATTCTACAGTACAACCTTCTAGCAACGGTAACTACCAACGCAGATCGGAGCCTATGGATATTGGTGCTATTGGGATTAATGCAGTTAGTATCCCTAGTCCTTAATCTACCCTATAATCTACTAGCCCTTAATCTACCCCACGATCCACTAGCCCCCCTATGGGGCCCCGCGCTTAATTGATATTACCAGCTTACCAAGAACAATGTAGATTGGAAGGACGTTGCACGCGATATAGTGCACACGACCACTAGGTTGTAGACTATTTGTTACAACCATATAGGAAACAGATTGATATAGAGACTCTTCGCCAGTAGAGATTAGAATCGGAATTAGGTATAGATGAGAAAATTCGTTAGTTACAAAGGGGTAAAATTTAATCTGCTTTTTCCTGTATACAAGGCAGACAGCACCTGGAGAATAAAGCCTGAGGGCAGGCTTTTTCAAAGGGGGGGGTAATGTGACGGCGCTGGAGCGCGTCACCTAGTCAGGGGTTTGCTTAGGACTTGGCATTTGTATATGGACGTGGCCTCACCACCTTCTCTTGCTCCTCAGCTTAATATCTTCGTAATACAGCATTCGTTCGCTTCGTCTTGGAAGCATTTGTTCAAGTATTCGTCAAGACGTTTGTTCAATGGTTCGAGCCGTCACACTATACAGCTTATATAGCTGCGGGTAGAAGAGGTATAAATAAGCAAGCAAAAACAAAGCCTCTTTTAGAGCTTTTAGTAAATACAATACAGAAACCTTACGGTAATAAAGAGTGGGCAAGACGACGTCGTCCTCCAAGGACCCAATTCGGCTGTGCTTTATGTAATATACCCCTCTGTAAAGAAGGACCTTACTAGCAGGAACACCTTAGCCTAATTAGGACAGGATAGAGTTAATTATATATTAAGTTTGAGCTTTATTATAATGATTTGGACCCTTAATTCATTAATTAAATCCACGGCTTTATTTTACCAAGACTCGATTCAATCTAGAGACTCTAGTGGTTCGCTTGTGCGTACGCCTTTCTCGACGGCGCATGGGATAGCACAAAAAATAAGCCTGAACTCCGAGCAAGTCTTAGATTTCCACTTACTTAATAACTCAATACAACCCACAGCCTTGCATTCCAAGTTCTGAATCTAAATCAACAACTCATTCAAAGAGTTAACCCTAGAGATCATGGAAACATTCAACGGCCAATGTGCCTGCGGCGCTACCAAGATTCAATTTGAGTTGCCAAAAGCAGATGGTATTCCAAAAGTATGTTCCTTTGTCCTGGAAGTCATAATTAGCCTCCATTCCGTTGGTCTGACCGAGCAATCCAACCCAAGCAAGCATTTTGCCACTGCCTCTTCTGCAAACGCAGCACAGGCGCTTGTTTCACCCGAAATATAGTTGTTCCACGTTCATCAATTACATTCCCTTCCGAAACTCCTAAAGTTTATTACCACCAACTTTCCAAACCAATAGGTGACGGCGTGCCAGGGTTAAAATGGCATTTCTGTTCGACGTGTGGCGTCCAGCTATTCTCGGAGAGCGCGGTACTCCATGGGCAGGCAGTCGTTCGAGTTGGAATTCTAGACCGGCAGGATGAATTCAAGGAGGTTCGGATGCAGTTATTTTGCAAGCGGGCGAATGAGTGGGTGAAGGATGCTTTTGAAAGTGAACAGGGCAGATTCGATGAATTTCCGAGCAAGCCCTCAGCAGAGGCGTAGCTAAAATCTGGTTAAATGGCTCACAAATTGTTTCAAATGCCAACTGCAACGTTTCTTTAACGCCGCTAGTATCGAGGAGCCGTAATTACGGCCTATTTTGACTGGCTAATTAAATTACGAATCTACTTGTTCCCTAAAGACATCAACGATTCTGTTCCTCTCTAGATGAAATTAGAGGCTATCACATGAGATGTGACGTCAATAGTTGCTGATCACCCCCTCAATTTTCGCTCTGATTAATAGAAGGCTGGTGATACCAAGAAAAGTTATTCAACCTTTTATCAGGAATGCGCTCTGGATTCAGAATCAATAATAGAATAGCTGCCGAGCTAGAGCAGTTTCCATAAAATTTTCGGGATCCGGTTCTGACATGGATTGTCGTGAAAGCTTTCAATTTCTTTTATTCTAGTCAGGGTTTTGTGCGGATATCAAACATTGCTTTTAAGCTACAGCGGTCAGAATCAGTGAGGAACAATATATATATAAAGCGAGGTGACTCCGTTAGGTATATTTATTATTATCCGCGGTAATATTCTCGCCTTTAACCTCTAAAGAGTCATCTACTGCCTTAAATAGGGTGGGTGGACACTCGATATGAAATATATCTTTACATCACCCGCATCATGCGGCTCCCAGACACCAATGTTCCGCAACTCTCAGCTCTCCTCTCCACTTCCCGAAAAGGCACCCAAGGCATCCAGCGCCCGAGAATCATCTGTTACCACCAAACGCATTTCGATAACTCCACTTTCGTATCCCTCCTCCCACTCCTAACCCAAAAAACCGCCGTAACACACGTCATTCTCGCTGCCATCGGCCCCAACAAACCAGCCGGCAATATCACAATCAACGACGACCCCTGGGATTCGCCTAAGTATAGGCTCCTATGGTCTGAAGTCCGCACCCTCCAATCAGCTGGCATTTATGTTATGGGTATGCTTTGGTGGGGGGGGCAGCCCAAGGCTCTTTCTCTGCCCTGGACGGCGACTTGAGCAGCTTCAACGCTTCTTACACCTCTCCGTCATATGATTCAGTCTACTGAACTCAATGACCTGGACTTGGATGTTGAGGAGGCAATGTCACTCGGCGGCATAATCCGTCTCGTTGACCGGCTTCACGCCAACTTCGACCCTTCCTTTATTATCACGTTAGCACCGATAGCCACTGCCCTGCAGAATCAGCAAAACCTCTCGGGCTTTGACCACGAGGTTCTTGAAAAGGGCCTAGGCCACAAGATAAGCTGGTATATCACGCAGTTTTACTGCGGCTGGGGCTCTCTTATCTCAACGACAGACTACGAGCGCATACTAGGCCGTAGCTAGCCACCCAACAAGGTTATTGTAGGACTTGTGACGAACCTAGCGAATGGGCAGGGCTGGATTGGAGGTAATGTGTTAAGGAAAACGCTGAGGACGTTGTTAGAGAGGTATGCGGATTTCGGGGGCGTCATGTGATGGGAGTATCTCAATTCAATCACGGAGACTAGTCCAGCGGTTGGGAGACCCTGGTGCTGGGCGCAATTGATGACGGAGATCTTGAAGCAAGGATGAAGTGCTAGTGGTGAGGAAGAGAAGGCGACGAGCCGCCAGCCCGGCCCTCAGTCCTTCAGGCAAAAGGCCACAAAAGATGACCGCGCGACCTGTTTGCCTATTACCAAGTTATAAATAGGGGGAGTAAGCCGGATACCGAGCAGAAAAATCCGAGAGCATACTATTGCTAAGGGAACTGCGGAATGCCTACTTATCATTCAACCTGCCCGCGCTGCCTGTCGCCCACTTCGCCAGGGACGCATGACGGTAAATAGTAGCCTCGGAATTTTTGTCCCAGTGCCATAATTTCCTTTATAAAGTACGGCAACCTTGAGGCACGTGTTTACTATATGTGATAGTTACAGGAGTCGCTTGATATGTTACACGAATTCTATTTCGTAACCTTATCATCCATCACATAAATATAACGGCGCGAGCGTTTGTTTCATGCCTTAGTATATTATTGATCATATACATGACAAGAAATAGTAAGTACATCGAGAGATATGAATCAAACTCCCACAAAAGTGAGATCATACTCGAATGATGTTTGCTCAAGGGGATATACAATAGTCGTACAGAAGCCCTCGAAAGAAAACGGAATGAAAAGAAAATCGTTAAATCGTCCAATCGTGATAACAGCCCAAGACTCCAAGACACGGCGGGGGCTAAAGTGATCTATCATCTATCCTGCGACGATAAGCTCGTCTAGCGCCGATACAAGAATCCTTCCGAATCCGACGTGGCTGCTCTTATAAACGCCGTGGTACTACTACTAAAAGATAACCAATCACCAAAATAAGGGATACGAGTGGAAATACAGAAGAACGAAGGGAAAATAAGAAATGAAAGCACTATATATGCACCTATTGGTGCAGATAGAAATCGAAATCATATGACTGATGTGCATCGAATTGGAAGGTGTTCAGTGAGTCGTCTGGGTTGGCTACAAGTTCTGGAGCGAACTGGGCGACATAGTTGAGCTGGCCGGTGCCGTAAGGCATGTCAAACGACGATGTGTCATTGAAACCATTCATCATAAAGTCATTGGCTTGGTGACTGGGGAGAGGTGCGGGGTACGAGCGGTTGCAGTGGAAGTCATCAGGGCTAACGTCAAGATAAGTCGACGATTTTGGGTTGACTGATGTGATCTGCTCTGAAACAACGTCGTCGGAGTGTTCAGCCGCAAGCTCATCGTCGGTAGGAGCAACAATTTCAACCTCTTTCATCCACAGCTCCTTTAGTATATTCATCGGGGGATCGTCACCCCCACCTTTCCCACCGCGTTTTTCGTCATGCTTGCCTTTGCGACCTCGTTTTCGGGGATGGAAATGAGCTCTTCGAAGATGGGCAGCAGCATTGTAATATGCGCTATACTTCTTTCCACTACGGCATTGTTTGCAGTTTGCGAGGAACTTCTTATCGGGAGACGCGTCTACAGTGACCCACTTTTTTCTGATTGGAGCGTGCGCGCGCTCGGTATGTCTTCGAAGTTCGTGCTCTCCACGAAAACCCTCGGGATATTCGCTACAGTGCAGGCACATTATTTTCGGGTGGCTAGGTCGAATGTACGGCGCTTTAGTAATGGCAGCGACATCTTTAGACGACCCGTCTTGAGACTGAACTCGCATCATTTTGTGGGTTGATGACGCTTGGCGGGCTACAGCCGCAACATTGTGTTTTTCGATCGCTTTAGGGGCAATCGGGCGAGAGCCATGAGCAATTTGCTCTTGCCGACGTCGTAATTGTCGAGAGTGACTCGACGAAGAGGACTTGTTGCTTTCGTTGGAAGCTGACCTCTTCATATCCTCCACTAGGTCCGACTGATACTCAGATACACAAAAAGAGAAGTCTGCAGGGGAAAAGGCATTTTCGCTGATAGGACCGGTGATAGTCCTACCAGTGGAACGAACAAAATGAGAACGATCATTATTAGACGCGCTAATAGAGATACAAGGAGAAGAATGAGGAAGATAATCTTCCGACAAAACATCAGAAACACTTGAATGGTGCGACTGAAGTCGCATCATTGAAAGTTCACCCAAGAGTTGGGTGGTAAAACTGCTCTGACGACTCATGTCACTTGTAAAAGTAGACTCGGCCGTTATCTCACCAGTTGTTGGGGTGCTAGGGGAAGCCGATCCATCTAAGGAAGGACTCCATGTGTAAGATGGTTGGGAGGCTAATAGTCGATTTGAGTCTTGGTGACTTGGGATATGAGCCGACTGCATTGAGGATGCGCTTGAAGGGTCGCTCAAACTATCAACGTACTCGGATGGAGTATATTCGTGAAGTCCAGGAACTTCGCTTTCCGAGACCTGTTGCATAGTTGGGTAAAGGCCAGCAGGTTTGCGACCAAATGCTGAGCCCGAGCTGAAAGTATAGGCAGTTCCCGTTTCATCGTTGGTCGCTTGCCGGTTGGATACCATAGAGCGCGGGCGAGCGTTGGTGGTGAAGGGGTTGGCATCTTCAGCGGCCGAGAAAGACGATGGAGAACGTGACATGCTCACAGCGGCCGGGGCCGACTGGACTGATAGCCCTTCGTTCCGGTTCATAGGATTGGGAATGTCGAGGCCCTAAGAGCCGTTAGATGGGGTAGGATTGAGGCCAAATCAGGAGTGTATTCATACAATGGCATGCTGGGAACTGGAGGATGCACTGTACGACATGGACCGAGGGACGTGAGAATTCTGGGGATGCCGCTGGGAAGCATGGTCGTTGTTGATGAGCGAAGTGAAACGAGCTATTTCTGGATCCAAAAACTGTTGTAGTTCCTGCTCAGATAGATGTGGATTATTACGTCGGATCGTTTGCTTCACTCTCTCTACGGTCCGAAGCAGCACATCACTGGCCCGGAGACTGGTCTCCATAGCTTTAGCAGGTGAAAGGCGAAGGGCAGGTGCTGCTAGTGGATCAGCAGTGGTTACAGAAAAATTGTCCTGTACATGTGTGTGCTGTCTTACCTGAGGTTGCGAAGTATCGGAAATTGCGAATTACGACAGGGAGAAATTCAAGGCGAGCAGAACTGAAAGTTTGCGCAGGAGGGGAGGTGCGGGCTTTTACCTCGCAAGTCAGCCGCGATGAGCTGTCGCTGTGCAAGAGCCAGCCGGCCGGCCGCGATACAGGGAATAGGACGGCCTCTGATATGGCGCGACGAGTCGTTGGCTGAAGGCTGGGTGGGCCGCAGGTGACAGTGGGCGGGAGGGTCATGGCGTGCAGGCTTGGTTGGTGATTGCGCTGCTGGCGACCCGCCTGGCAGGGCACGATTGGCCGCTTCATTTTTTCTGCTGCTTGGCCGCTCGCTGCCGGCTCTATATGCATGCAGTCACGCTTCCCAGGTTTTGCCTGCTTGACTGCTGCGCCGACTGTCGTCAGCAAACAGGCCGCTTTTTGGCTTGCTCCTGCTGCCCACCGACCGCACCTGGCACTCGTCTGATCGTGGGGAGTGGAGTGAAGTCTTGCATGCAGGCTCGGCAAAGCTATGCAAGAGATGCAAAGAGATGCACCCTCCCCCGGCTCGCATTGCTTTTGCGTCGTGCTGACCGGTGACTTCACCTGCGCTGGATTGGATGCTTTCGCAGAAAGGCAAACAACTTGCCGTGTGACTCTGACATTACTCCACTCAATCCCGCATACACGAGAATTCGCGCGAGTGCCCCGTTTATGAGGCCTCTTTCAACTTGCCCACACGGTTTGTTCCATCACGCTTTGATGCATTTCGCACTTGCATGCTTCAGCTGCCTTGGCTGTCCTTAATCAAGCCTTCTTTTGGTGTAATATTACGATAATCTGACTTCTGACAATATCGTTATCCCTTAACCCGCTGGTTTACGTCCAGAAGCTATCGATAAGGATTAGCCAATCAGGTGGCTGTGTTCTGCGTAGTTTTTGGTGTGCTCGTGCACGGTCCAACCCTTTATCGATAAGCTCTGGACGCCAGCGGGTCCAGGGATAACCAGTAGAGAAATTTTATGGGAAAGAGCCGTGAGGTAAATATCTTAAGCCTATTTAGGTAATAAATATCCGGTTTTCCTGCTTATTCACCCTACACGTGACTCTTGATATAACAATGCCATTGGTATTACGATAAGTTCGGCCGAACAAACGGTATCGTATTAAAGAGATTTGACTGTGCTCAATCCATACAGGCGGAATCTCACAGATACACGAGTATTTTCTGTTTATTCCCTTTCATCCATTACTTACAGCCTATCGAAATTACTTTTACGAGAAATATCAATGCATTTGCCTGCCATGAAGAATCTTATCCGAAAACCCTGCCTACCTTCTGTAGTCCTCTGATACTCTTGTGTACTCTTAAACGATGGACGAAGCCGAGTTGAGCAGTCGTCAAAGTTTCATCTTCTGAGGCTGTGGAGCTCGACGCAGAGCTGCCCGAGATGGGCTAGTGCTGTTCCTCAGTCTTGGGCGTGGTGGCGGCGCGGTAGCAGCAGCAAAGACGAAGCTAGAGATACAGGAGACTGCGGCAATGGTGGGAAGGGGTCAAAGCTTTGCCCGGTAGGCCTTGGGCTTGTGTCCCAAAACCTGTCCAGTCCGCATTCCACGGAAGTGTCGTGAATGCCTAAGCTTCCAAAAAGATCAACGATTTCATCCACAGTTGCATCATCAGAGGCTGTTCGGCGCTCCTCCTCAACTTTTTCCACAGCGCCAAGAAATGGCTCTAGGGTAGCGATAGAATTCTTGTGGGAAAGTGCCGACTGCTTACCCAAGCAAATAGGCCCATACTGATACACTGGTCCCACGCTGTTTCTTCCGGTGAGACCGTCGTCAAAACAGAGCCACTTCGTAATGTTATAGACCTGGAGCTGCTGGGACGCTCGGGGCACGTTGAATTGCTGTTCCCGTAGAAGTCACTCCACTTGGTGTTGGTGTGCCCAACCTGTATTTGGCGAAGGGGGTTCGGTTGCAATCTGGAGGCCTCAGATTCAGTTCAGAATCCGTTGATTCGGAGTGATTTCGTCTGCACAGCCTCAAAATTTTGATGTTCCTCTCACCGCTCGCAAAACGCCAGAATAGTACGCTAAAATATTGGCAACTTTACCGTATAGAGCTTCTGAAATGGAGCTCTTGGCGTCATTTCAATCTGGAGCTCAAAGCCCCAGGTCAGATTCCATTTCAATATGAAGGCTTCAGATTGCACACGTCCGTGCGATTACAAAGCCACAGACGCGTGACAAATTAGGAAGGAACGCGTTCTTTCTGCCGGACTTTCAGTTCAGTTTCAATCTGACGGTTTTGCAACCGAACACCCCCGAAATTAGTTGCAGTGTTAACGTGTTCCACCACTCCCCGGCGAACACCGCTCCCCGGCGAACCCCAAAAACACCCCAAAAACCAGGAAAATCGTGCCTTGATATCTTAACAATGGCTTAATCATAAACTCTAAAAATCTATATCTAGTCTTTAATACCTACTTTAAGACCCCTATTAAAGTTTTAAAGTAATAAACCTGGCCATTATTAAGATAATAAGTTTCTGGTCTCTAAAACTAGCTAAATCGCTATATTTCTAGAATTATATAATAAATTACTTTTAAAGTTAAAGGAGAGTCTTAAAATAGGTATAAAAGGCTAATTATAAAATTATAAAACTTATTATTAAGCCGTTGTTAAGATATCAAGGCACGATTTTCCTGATTTTTGGTGTGTTTTTACTATATAGATTACCTTAGCAAGCTCAGACGCGATTCTATTGGTTACATTAGCAGCTCAGACCATAGAATTAACTTTTTGACCAAAAAGGTTAGCGATATCCGCTTGCGGATATACGTATGTCCGCTAATCAATTATATAGTCTGAGCTTGCTAAGGTAATAAGCTTGCTAAGGTAATATATTCTACTAGTTATCCGGCTACCCCAGTTATCCGGCCACCTAAAAACATACTAAAAATCAGGAAAATCGTACCTTGATATCTTAATAACGCCTTAATAATAAATTCTAAAAATTTGCAATAAGCCTTTTATACCTATTTTAAGACTCCTATTAAAGTTCTAGAGTAATAAACCTAGCTATTATTACGATATTAAGTTTCTATCCCTTAGCACGGTAATTTGCGTCCTACCGGTATCGATAAGGACTAGCCAATTAGAGGAGATGAATTTAGTGCCTGTGCTTAGGAATTCGAAGCTTTTATGCACGGACCACTTGCTCGTAGGACGCTACCGTGCTAAGGGATAAGAGGCCAGTCTGACTAGAACGTATAATTATCTAATTAACAGTATAAAATAAGGGTCTTAGGTAAGTAGAAGGTAAGTTAAAGGTAGAACATGCTTTATGTATTAAAGGATAAATGCTTTCTAAACTCTTCTATTTAAAGACTAATTACTAGTTCTTCTCCAGAGGAGAACTAGCTCCCTATATAATCCTTCTAAGACACTAGTAAAACCCTTTACCCCTTGTCTATCTAACTATGTCTCCTCTAAGATATTAGTAGAATATTAGTAAAACCTTTATCTGTCTTATCTAATATATACCTTTTAGGAGCACCCATTATAATTACCTCCCCTTTAAGGGTTTTAGTTCTCTAAGACTTTACCTCTTAATAAACTCTTATAGAGTTCCGACTAAAACTACTAGGGAAGTTCTTTAGTGGAAAGGTACTCTATAATGCGGCTTATTACCAGTTCTTTACTAGCGTAGAACCTTACTTTATCTTCTATTCCTCCGCTCTTCTTCTACTATAGCTCTTCACAGTACCTTTATAATGGAACCTTAATAATAATAATAATAATTAAATAGGATTCTCCTTTCTTATTATAAGAATTTGTTATAAGCTAATCTAGAGGTTATCCCATGCAATACATTAACTAGCTACTATCCCTATTTACCTAAAATAGGTCCTAATAATAATGTCTTAATATTAATTTCTTCTAGTTTATAAGCTGTTATCTCTTACGCGTCTTTCTATTAATAACACTATTTATCTCGCCTTTTAGCAGACTGTTTTTTATTACATCTTAGCTTTTAGCTTCCGTATCTCCAGCTATTCTTTCTACCACTACTTTATTCTCTTCTTATAACGTATCTATAGGTAATAGGATCCCTGTTTTATCTCTTTAATAATACTAACTTCCTATAGTGTTTTCTCGTAATGGCTTGTAATTGTGCTACATGTCCTCAGACTAGCGGCGGCGTTATCCCTACTCTATTAGCACCACAGACCACTTCTGTTACTCCTATAGTGGTTTCTCTAAAGTGCTACCGTCGTTGCGTTTACGCGCTTATATTAGACCTATCCCACGCCTATAAAATACCGCGCTCTAACAAGAATAGATCTAAGTATTCCTACTATTATAGCCAGAAAAAAACCTATATTCCGGTATTTCCCATTCTATCCTATTCTAGACTTCATTAACTATATTAGATCCCCGCTGTTTATATATATAAGGCTTGCTAGCTCTAACGCGCCATTAGGGATTTCTATCTGTATTAAAATAGTAAAAAACGGGGATAGAAGGTGTCTTCTATTACTTATAGCCTTTTTAATTTAATAAGGGTTTCTACTACTGTAGAGACACAGTAATCTTAGATATATAGTGTCTAGGAGTGCATATGTAAGCAGTTCGTTCTTATAAATAACAACATTTATACTCTTACACGGGCCTTTCTGGCTAGGTAAGTCTCTTTAGTAACACGTTTAGGAACTATGCTAACTCTTTAGTTATTAACTTTCTAATCCTAGCCTAGATGCCGATTTGGAGCCTAGGGATAATACTAAGAATAGTGATAAAGATAAATGTTCTCCCTGCTAGTCCCCTGGTTGTAGTAGTCTGTCTAGTTCTTACTACTTTAAGAAGAATGTTAGTAAGAATGCTAATGCTTTTAGGGATAGAAGTGCTAATAATACTACTAGCGATAATATTAAGATGGAGGAGGAGGCTCCCGTTACTACTTTTAGTGTTTAAGTTATTATCTTATTCTTTCTTTCTTCTTATAGAATAGCTTTATATAATGCCTCTCTAGTGCCTCTAGGATGCCCTAGTACTAAGAATTAACTTTATACTTTAGGGATGCCTCTATTCTTATTTTTAGTAATAGTCTATGTAAAAGCAGTATACCGCTATAATCTCCGTATATAATAAATAGGTGGTGTTCTTATAGGTGCTTTATAATTTCTTAAAATTTCTAAGTCTTTGCTCTATGTCTTTTTGGTCCTCTTTATATTATTAACTCTACCGCGTATCTCTAGTATTAGACTAAATACTCTTCTTTTATCCCTAGGGAACCCTTTTAAATCTCTAGGGCCCCTTCTTTTAGTACTACTACTTATTCCTAAATAGCGTCTTCTTTGGACAGTATCCCTAGTGGTTCTTATATAGATCCCTATGGCTTTCTCTTACAGAATTCTAGGATCCTTATTATAATAGCAAAACATTCCTATTTCTAATGCCTGTGCTTAACCTTATAGTTTTAATTTATAGGGTTTTCCCTATTGTCTTGTCCATAGTATATCTGGAACTATTACTAAATCCTAATTTATGGTCTTTAGGAAAGTTTTAATTGCTATATTGTATCCTAGCTAAAGGTGCTCCTTAGGTTCCCAACTATTATACACCTAGGAGTATCCTTCCTAATAAACTAAAAATTTGCGTTTTTTCTAACGCTATCTTTAGTCTAGAATATCCTTTATATTCCATTCTAGTTCCCTATTAATTTTGCTAAGTAGGGGTAGATTTACACCATCTCTTCTCTATTAGCGACTCAGTCAATCGAGGCACAAGCACGGCAAGAGGGACGCGCAAGCCTATACAATTGGTAGTCTATAAACAAGGATCCAAAGCTAGAGAAAGGAAGGAGAAGAATAGCAGCGCCGCTCAATATTTTATGCGGTCCTTAAGTCACGTGACTCGCGTCTACCATAATCCACGTCTGCTAAGATCCACCGTTTTCCACTAGCGCCGTAACATTACCCCCCCTCCAAAAAAGCCTGCCCTTAGGCTTTGTATATCCGTATTATATCCGTAGGGTATTCTTATCTATATGCTTAATAGGTAGCCTATTATCTTCGCTATACTAGCACTCCATCTACTTGTCTAGATACTTTGGGGGTCCTAGCTTGTTAGGGTATTAGTTATATAACTCTTTAAGCTTCTAGGAGCAACCTATAAAGTTCCAAGCAGGGTATTAAGTTAGGTCTAGATTGTAACCTTTCTATTAGATATAGTATTTTAGCGTTCCTTATACCAGCTTATAGGCTAGTATTTTATTAACTTCCTATTTATTATTGCTATTAACTTAAATTGGCAGGGGAGGCTTATTCTTTTATCTAGGTAGTGGGTTATTTATAGCCTTCTATAGCTTATCTAGCAAAAAAACAGGGTAGACTTTAATTAAGTTTGGGAGCTTAACCTTATACGAGTTGCCTTCTTTATTAAGGATCTTATACAGTCCTACTATCTTATAGTCTAGCTTACGGCTAGGCCGTTTTATCTTCTAGTTTTTTATTATAACCTAGACCCTATTATCCACAGTAAAGTTAGGCTTATGCCTATGCTTATTTACCTACTATTCCATTAATTTCTGGGCCTTTTCTAGATTTATATGGGCTACTATCTAGGCTTCTTTTAAGCGTTTAATGTATTACTGGGCTTCCTTATAAGATAGTCTTTTGCGTATAGTCTATGGCCCCTCTAGTCTTTCCCAGTTAAAGCTTATACAGGGTAAGTATCTTATTTCTAGCTAAATAGGTGCAAATCCCGTAAAGTTATAGGGTAGGGTTGCCTAGGCGTAGTTTATTAGGGGTAGTAGTTTGTTTTAGTTGTCCTAAAAGTAGTTAACGAAGGGCTGGAGCCTCTGGTTTAAGTATTAATTTATAATCTCTATCTAACCATCTATCTAGGGGTGGTATGCTATAGAAAGCTTTAGCTTAATGCTAAGGATCTAAGTAAACTTATTCTAGAAGGCTAATATAAACTACGGCCTATAATTGGATATAATAGTATCTAGTAGTCCGTAGATTTGGTAGACATAATAGATATATAGTTAGGCTACCTCCTTAGCATTAATATCCTTATAATAGGGGATTAAGAACGGGCGCTTACTAAAATGGTTAACTAGGATTATTACCATATTATATCCGTTACGGTCTATAGGCAGCTCGTAAAAGTTTATAAATATATACTGCTAGGGGCGTTCTAGTATTGGGAGTAGCTTTAATAGTCCTGGGGTCTTGTCCCGTGGAATTATAGACCTATGGCAGTTGTTATAGTTCTATATATAGCGGTTAATATCCATAACTATTCTAGGCTAGTAGTATTGGTTACTAATAATTTTGCGGGTCTTATTCTTTTTGGGGTAGGCCGTAGAGACCTAGGCATAAGCTTTGGTAATAAGCTAGGTCTATAAGTTCTGTTTCTTAGCTACTACTAGCCGTTTCTAGTGCTTAAGTAGTCCGTTTTTAAGGGACTATAGGCTGGTAACGTTCTTTGCCTTTTTACGGTACTCCTGTAGAGAGGGGGCTGTATAGTTTACCTATAGTAGTTTATTAATAAGGTCAAGTTCTGTGGAGTTAATGGGATATATCTTAGCGTCTAAAGGGTTTGTATTTCGTTCTGCCTGTATCTAGGGGTTAAGGTGCTCTGGTTATAGTAGTGTTTAGGTCTATAATAAGATCTTTATAGCCACCTAGTTACCTAGGTCCTATTTACGCCTTATAAGAGCATCCACACGGTTTATAGTGCCTGGTTTATACATAATTAAGAAGTTAAATTAAGATAGGATATCCGCCTAGCGTGCCTACTAGGCTATAAGGGCCTTGGTTGTTATAAAGTATTCTAGGGCCTTATAATCCGAAACTACCTTAATAGGCTTAGGGGTCCCCTCTAGCTATATACGCTAGTGCTAAAAGCTAGAGATAATGGCCAGCATTTCTTTATTATGGATGTGGTAGTTTAGCTCGGCATCTATTATAGTCTTTAAATAGTATGTAATAGGGTGCTATTCTCCGTCCGGTTGCTTCTAGAAGAAAACTCTAGCTATCGCGCTGTCTAAGGCATTAGTTTCTAGTATTAAGGGCCGTTCTAGGTTAAAGTGGGTAAGTAGGGGAGCCAATACCAGCCATTTTTTAAGCTTATTAAAGGCCTGCATATATATGGCGTTAAAGTGGAATGGCTGGTCCTTCCTAGTAAGGCGGTTAAGAGGCTAGGTGATTCTACTATAGTTCTTAATAAAGCGTTAGTAGAAGTTATAGAAACCTAAAAATAATTACACCCCCTTTATAGTCCGTGGGGGTATCCACTAGTTAATTATAGCCGTTTTCTCTAGGTTGGCCTTAATTTTATTTATACTAATAATAAAACCTAGGTACTTTATACGCTTAATACTAAATTCTAATTTCCTAATATTAGCCTAGAGACCGGCCTTGCGGAGCCGTTATAGGACTTTATAAATATGCTCCTTGTATTCTAACTTATTCTTAAAGTAGATTATAATGTTATCTAGGTAGGCCGTATAGAAGTTATTAAGGTAGTTAAAGAGTATATTATTTATATATTATTGGTACGTAGCCGGTCCGTTGGTTAGTCTAAAAGGAAGTACTTTATATTTATATATTCCGTAATAGGTCCGAAATATAGTAAGATCTTCTAATCTAGAGTCTATTCTAATCCGGTAAAAGGCCTAACGGATATTAAGCTTAGTAAAGATCTTAGCTCTACTTATTTAGGTTAAAGTCTTATTAAGTAAGGGCAGTGGGTAGCGGTCCTTACGGGTTATATTATTTAGTTTATAGTAGTTAATACAGAAATAAAGTCCTCTATTTAGCTTTTTGGTAAAGAGAATAGGCGAGTTAAAAGGGGCTTAACTGGGTTTAATAAAGCCCTTATTTAGGTTATTAATAAGGTACTACTTTATAGCCTATAATTTGGCAGTGGACTGCTAATAAAGGGGGCTATAGCTAAGTATGTCTTCCTTATTTGGCTTAATCTTAATCTTGTGGTTATACGGTTAGTAAAGCAGGAGTATATTAGACGCTGCCTTGGAGAACACGTCCTTGAATTTCTAGTGTTAATAGGGTAGTTTCTGTTCTACTAGCTTTTTATCTATAAGCTCGCCTTCCTATTTACTAAGCTTATTTTCCTTTTCCTTAATTATTTAATTAATTTTATATAAGCTAGTGGTAAAGGTAATAGTATTAGGTTGAACCAAGTTCTGGTAGAATCCTACGGCGCTAATACAGCAGATATTAACTAGTAGAAGGTCCGTAGGTTTCTTTATAGACTGTTATTAGGTCGTATTTTATGGTTTAGGGTTTATAATCTTTCTTAGCTCCTATTCTATCTTCTATAAGTTGTCCCTCCGGTTTATACGTTTAGTATAGCGTCTAATACTCCTTGCTATTCTTTATGGCTGCCTAGGGCCTAAGTTCCCTGTGGGGAGCTCTGCTAGCTTTTTACTAACTTTTTTAATCTCTAGTACGGGTGGTATAATATAGGTAGTCTGGGGGTGGTGTAGTATGCGGACCCGTTGTGGATTAAGCTGTATATCTTTCTTAAAGGCCTGGTCTCTATGTATAGTATTAGCCTAGTGAACGGTGTCTACCTGTGGCCGTATAAGGTTTTCTATTATAATGCTAATTTCTTTTATAAAGGAAGGGGTTGGGGGTAGGGTTTTAGGCTAGATAAGCCGTCTACTCTATACGTTAAGCTATAAGCCTAAATAGGCTAGCTATTTTTTTTTTTAAATTATATTGTGGCTTTCTAGGTCCGTAATAAGCAAGGGGATGTTATACTATCTTTGTCCGTTAACATAGAGGTAAATCCGCAAGATTGTTATAATAGGTGGCCCTATCCGTCCGTTATACCCGCGAATAGGAATTAGTTTAGGCAGTTCTTTAAGGGGTATATTTAGAAAATCAGCCAGCTTTATAGCACTGGGTATCTATTAAGGCGAAGTTATTTGCTCTAGAGTTAGCTAAAGCAGAGGTTAAAACTTAATATCTATTACGGAATAAAGTATAAGGGATAGTGCAGCTTCTTCCACTAACTAGCCGACCTAGATTAATATGTAATATGTTAATCCCTTTTAACCCTAGAGAGGAGTCTTCCTCTAGGGTTCCTCTTTTTCCAACTCTGTGCTATTCTCCTAGATTAACAGAACCTCGCCCGCTTTTGTATTTGTTGGGTAATTCTTTATAATATAGCCCTTTTGGCCGTAAGAGAAGCAAGCTCCCTAATTGCTAAGGGCCTATATATAGGGGTTGCTGTACGTAGGCTGAGTATTCGCTAGACCTATGGTAGGACTAGCTGTATAACTAGCTGCTGAATTAGCGGCGGGCTGTACGGCCGGTGCTGTAGGGGTTGTAGATCTTACTAGGGCGCTGCGGCCTGTTCTAGTAGTACTTGTATTCTGGTTGGTAGAGCTTCTAGTTTTATACCGCTTAGCATATGCCTTAATTTAATAGAGGCCCTAGTTAATAACTAGGCATTAGCCCGTAAGTTCTTTAAGCGTCTATATAGTAGTATAAACTGGCAGTATAGTGTGCTATAGGTCTAGGGTAAGCTTGTTAAAGAGGTCTAGTATTAGATCTTCCTAGGGGATTTAAGCCTATCTGGCTAAGTGTAGAAAGCGGGTCTAAAAGGCTAAGAAGGTCTCTATTGTTTTTATATTTAGGCTTTTATAATTGAGCTGGGCGTTTTATACTTTAAAGGGGTTCTTATAAATAGAAGATAGGTAGTTAATTATCTCTTTTTTAGAGAGGAAGGGGTCTGCTAAGTCCTAGGTATATTACGGACGTAGGTATGTCTATGCGTTACCGCCAGTGCGGCCGAAGACGTATACCATTTTAGCTTAGGCATTAGGAAAGTAGTCCGCATTAACTTTAAGCTTGTCCTGCAGTTAAAGCTTCTAGTTATTAAATATAGGGTCGGTTCCATCTATAAGCAATAGGGGGTTTGCAACCTTTACGGATCGCAACAATACTAATGCTATATATTAGGCTAGGGCCTTAAGGACCGTAGCAAGCCTCTAGGTGTCCGATGATTTATTACTAGGTATAGGGGTGTCTCTAGTTTTAAGCAGCTCTCAGAGCCGTTTGATTTTAGCATTAGCTACTATAAGCTCTTCCTAGGGGGTTAAGACGGCGACTGTTTTACTATTAGAGGTATTTGTAGGTCCTATAGCAGCTTTACCAGCTGCTGTATTTCTTGGCATAGTGGTAGGGGTACTAGGTAATTTCCGGTGTTTGTTTATTTTCTAGGGTTTTAGTCTATGCGTGTCCTATTCTTTAGGTTTTACGTTCTGTTCGTGTTCTTTTGGTTTTAGTAATGTCCTTAGGGTCCTATTCTGTTTCCTTGTTCTATTTATGGTTTTGTAGATATATTTAAGTTTCTTCTTAGGAAGAGAGAGTGGTGACGAGCTTTGGATAATATTAGCAACTCAGTTAATTGAGGCATGAGCATGGCAAGAGGGACGCGCAAGCCTATATAATTGGTAGTCTATAAACGAGGATCCAAAGCTAGAGAAAGGAAGGAGAAGAATAGCAGCGCCGCTCGATATTTTATGCGGTTCTTGAGTCATGTGACTCGCGTCTACCATAATCCACGTCTGCTAAGATCCACCGTTTTCCACTAGCGCCGTAATATTCTCTAGTATAACTCTAATAAGGAAATATAAAATGTAGGATATATTAGATATAATTTTAGCAATTCCAATTTATAGGCTTAATTTCCTTTGGTTTTCCTAACTATCTTAAAGGGTCTGAGCCACTTATAGTCTAGCTTCTTCTTAATACGTTTCGTCTAGATATTTTTTATAAACAGTAAGACTTTATCTCCTATTTCAAATTCTTTAGGCATATATTCCTTATTATAGTACCTTTTTTATATAGCCTAGGCGTCTAGCAAGTGCTTTTTAAGTTTTTCTCTACGAATTCTTATTTGCTTAATTCTCTTAGACGCTACTAGTGCCTCTCTTTTAGGAACGATGTCCTTAACGTTCTAGGGATTATTTACTTTTACCCTAAATAGTGCTTTATAAGGGGTCATTTTTATATTACTATAGATGCTTATATTATATATATATTACGCTAGAGCTAACTATAATAGCCAATTATCCTGTTAATAATTAATATAGCAACGGAGGTAGTGTTCTAATAACGTATTTAGACGCTCTATTTACCCATCTATTTATAAGTAAAAGGTAGTACTTATCTTTTACTATATTTTTAATAAAAGACAGAATAAAGACTAAAATGCGCTGTTAAATATGGTACCTCTATTAGATATAATTCCCCTTAGTATACTAAACAAGAGCTACTACTCTAAAAATAGGTCTACTAGTTCCGCTGCCATGATTATTATTATAATAGCAAAATACCCTAAAAACTTTATATATCTATTGATAATTACTAGGATAGCGTTAGCAACCTTTCCTATTCTTGTTTTAGTAGGGGGTAAGCCTATTATAAAATCCATTATTAATTCTAATATTGGTTCTTGCGGAATAGGAAGCACTAATAACTTGCTATAGGAGCAATGCCTAAATATCTATACCCTTTGGCACGTATTACATCTTAATATATAGTCCTTAACTTCTTTAAATATTCCATCCCAAAAGTATTTCCTTTAAACGGCCTTAAGGGTTCTATTAGCACCGTAGTAACCCCTAAGAGGGTTATTATAGAAGACCTTTAGAATTTTATCTTAAATTACTTAGTCCTTTAGGATATATGCAGCACCCTTAAAGCACAACAGACCCTTTTAGTCTTGCTACTACAGCTTTTTAGTAACTTTAGCTAAGTTGGTCTCCACTATATCTTTCTACCTCTCCCTAGTAATAAAGGCGTCCCTCTATTACGCTTAAAGAAGAAGATCTAAAAAGGGTTTATATAAATTGCTTATTTCCATTTTGCCTGCCGCTATTATAGACCCTAGGTATAGCACAAGATATTTTAAACTATTAGTGCCAGTAAATTCTCCTACCATTATGCAGTATGCTATGCTATAGATAGGCATCTCGCCTATCCCCTCTAGATCCGGAAACTCGCAGCTAATACGCCATTAAGTTAAAGGTGCTGTAATACCTAGCACATCCCATAGAATTCTTGCTAATTCTAGGGTACGCTAACTTTATAATATCTGCTTAGTCTATAACCTAGTCCATAACTATATCCTGCGGCTCTATTATTATAGTACTTCGCAGCTGTATTGCTAGGACCTCTACCCTATTACGGAATTCTATAGTTCTAGGGAAAGATTCTTCTTTCTTTTTAAGCAAATTTTGTAATATGGGAATTATTTCCCCTATGCTGTTCTAGATTCTCCCAGTCTTATATTCTAGACGTCTTAACAACCTATTAGTGGGATTTGTCTTTCCTAGGCGGTACATAATTTTAAAGTTATACTATAATAGTGCCTCCGCCTATTTAGCTTGTTAACTACTTAATACCTTTATAGTTATAAAGTATTCTAGGTTGTTGTGGTCTATAAGGACTTTAATAGGATAATTGCTTCCTATATAATAATGTCGCTAGTGCTTTATTACTGCGACTATTATAAGCAGCTCCTAGTTATGCGTTATATAACGCTGCTCTATAGGGGTTATTTTCCTTAACTAAAACGCCATAGGATGCTATTCTCTGTCTTTTAATTAAGATATAATTGCCCTTAGGGCGAAGCCAGATGTATCTATTTTAAGGTATATATATAGCTCCCAGCAGAAGTATATTAGGATAGGCGCCAACATAAACAAATCCTTTAACTAGTCTATAGCCTGCTTAGCAGCTTCCCTAAATATAAAGGGTTCTAACCTCTTGCTATCCTTAAATCCCTTTAGTAGATTGGTAATTAGGAGCATTACTTATAAGTAATAAATAATAAACCTTTAGTAGAAGTTCGCCATGCCTATAAAAACCTATACTTCCCTAAATATTCTGGGGTATAGCTATTCCCTAATAGCGTCTACCCGGCTTTTCTCTATTAACACTCTATTAACGCTAATAATAAAGCCTAGAAAATTAATGCTAGTAATATAGAACGAGCATTTTTTAGGTTTATATAGAGCTTATATTCCCATAGTCTTTTTAGTACTATTTACACATAGTGTATATATGCTTTGTAGTTATTAGAGTAGACTATAATATTATTAAGGTAGACTATATATATCGTATCTAACAGGCCTAATAATGCCTTATTAATATAGGCCTAAAATATTGCCGGTGCGTTAGTAAGCCTAAATAGCATTACTAGGTACTTAAAGTGGCTATACTATGTTTAGAACGCCGTTTTCCACTTATTACCGGCTTTAATCTGGATTTAATGGTATATATCTTTTAGGTCTAATTTTATAAATATCTTTACGCCTAATAGCCTATTAATAAGCTCCCCTATTAAGGGTAGTGGGTAGCAATTCTTTATAGTAATTTTATTTAGCGCCTAATAGTTAACATAGAGGTAAAGGGTCTTATCCTTCTTAGGTATAAATATAATTGGTACCCCTACTTAGCTTATAGAAGGCCAAATCTATCCTCTCTAAAAATTATCTACTATATACTAACATAATACTGCCAGCTTATTTTCTAATAGGTTATATAGTGGTTTAAAAGGAGGTTTCTTATCTTCTATATCTATCTTATACTCTACTAACATAGGGTTAGGTAAGGTATGCGCAGCTTCCTTATTAGTAATATTCTTTAGGTCTATATATTTCTATAGAATCTCTAGTTCCTTAACTACGTATAGCCGGACATCTAAAAATGAATACTCTGCGTCCCTACCCTTAGGGTTAAGAGTAGCATACATGGTATATACCCACCCTTCTTCTTATATATAGCTTAAGAAAGTCTCTTAATCTTTAACTATAATGCGTAGTTAAGACTTCTAGTGTTAATATAAGGCAGAAGGCTAATTAATGTCTGGATTAACTTAGTAAAGCTATAGGTATCCTAAAATAAGATTATACCCCTTAATTTCTACGGCGCAGAAGCGTATCTCCTATATGTCCTATAGACCATTACGGTCCTAGCTGGCCACGGAAAAAGTTTATTCCCTATAGCACGGAATCCAGTAGCCTTTAATGCTTTAAATAGTGCGCACCTATAAGCCACTAAGGTCCAAATCCAATTCTTTTACTAGTAATTAAGAAATAAACCCTATAGTTACGCCGCTATCTATAAGGCAGTCTTACGTTACCTATTTATTATTAACTTAAATAAAGACAGAAATGACTATACGGCAGCTTACTCCCTTCTTCTCTTACTGGCCTAGTGTAAGGGAGTAAAGATCTACTAGGCTCTCTCTTTTCCCAATTAAGTATCCTCTTACTTCTTCTACCGGTAGAAGCACTATATATAGCCTTTCTTGCCGCAGTGATAACAGCTACATAACCTTTAGTTCTACGGTTTCTGTCTATTATCATTCTAGGGTTAACTAGCATTGCTCTAAGGTTGCGAAGCCTACTTACGTTATCCTTCCGTAGAGTGGTTAGGTTGGAATCTGCCCTTTTTATTAAAGCTAGGTCTAGTTCTACGCTCTTTATTATTGGCGTCTCGTTCCTTTTACTTCCCTAGATAGTCTCTTTTAGCATTTTTAATCCGAGTAGCTTTAGAGATAAGCTTTTCTTAGGAGGTAGGAATTTCGCCCTTTTCCTATATAGCCTGTTAAATCTTAGGTTATAACTTAGCAAGTAGCTAGTGAAGTTATATAGCGTTATCCTACAGGTCTAAGTAGGGTATATTGTCTTTTAGTTCTTCTAAGTAGTTTATAAACTAGACTACACTCTGGCCTTTTTACTGTTTAGCATTATAGTATTGCTAGTTGTAATCTATCCCTTAATTAGTAGGGTCTTAGATCTAATTAACCAACTAGGACTTAAGTTTACTAAATTTAAGGGGTGTAGTAAGTTTCTTTTTATAGTGTATCTATAAACTCTTAATAGTGCCACGTAGAAAGGTAAAAGCAATTAGTATCTAATTATACTTATTAGAGTAATATTTTAGGTCTAGCCGAAACTTGGTTTTATATTAATAGATAAAACAATTATAGTTCTAGAGACTATTACTATTATACTTATTAGGTTCCTTTATACGGAATTTAGGTTTTTCTGATGTTATAGCATAGTATAGCGTTACCCCTTTAAGTCCGCTTCGTGTCTAGGGTGTCTATACTTCTCCCAATTATCCTTACAATTGTCCTTAGTAGTCTTAATATACTTATCTTAATTATATCTCTAACTCCCTTGTCTTTTATAGGGTCTTGCGTAGCAACCGCTCTAATAACTCCCTAGCGGTAATTATTCCTAAGGGTCTTAGAAGGTTAGATAGACTAGCTATAGCTTCCTAGTCTACTCCTTTATAAGTAGAGGGGATGCGCTCCTCTAGGGAGACTCTGTTAGCCTCTTGTAGTAAGGGCGTTGTTTTGGGAGGTAAGGAGGTATGGCCCGTTATTATCAATTAATAGCTATATATTCCTTCCGTAAAGGATTATAAGTAATTAGAATTATAAGAGGTCAGTCTAACTAGAACGTATAATTATCTAATTAATAGTATAGAATAAGAGTCTTAGGTAAGTAGAAGGTAAGTTAAAGGTAGAACGAGCTTTACGTATTAAAGAACAAATGCTTTCTAAACTCTTCTATTTAAAGATTAATTGCTAGTTCTTCTTTAGAGGAGAACTAGCTTCCTATATAATCCTTCTAAGACACTAGTAAAACCCTTTACCCCTTATCTATCTAACTATGTCTCCTCTAGGATATTAGTGGGATATTAGTAAAGCCTTTATCTGTCTTATCTGATATATTATAAGGGGACTTTGTAGACAGGGGGCTATAAGGACACGATTGTGGAATAGGATAGATTGGTAAGAGAGACGAATCCTTAAGGAGGTAAGGCCTCTAGAATCGTGGAGACTATATACTACAGGCACGTGCCTCCGGCACGTGACCGGCGACTATCCAAGGGGCGTTTAGAGGTTGTCCTAAGGGCAACCCAAGGTGACCGCAATAATATCCCTTACATTGCCTCCCCCCTTCTTGTAGTCGGCCCCTAATCGCCATTACCTTGCGGTAAAGAGATTATAAGGGCTTATCCCAAAAGGGGTTCGGATACATATTGGGGAGATATTAGTATACCGCTGTATATTATCTATCTATCTAACCCCTGCTTTAAACTCCTAAAAAACCTTAATAAGGAAAAAACATAACTAGAGAAAAGTCGCGAGGATTATTAGGAGACCTATTAAAGGCCTACTGGAAGTATACCGGTGACTATGTAACGTGGCCCGCCTCCACGTCGCCATACGGCCAAAAAGACTGAGAGTGCTTGCGAACTTGTCGCAAGCGCGGCGGGATCTAATATATATACTCTTACAGACTACCTAGGCTAACATAAAGATTTTTATGCAACTCTATTTCTAAGCCTTTATACCAGTCTGCAATTAATTACAAATGTTATAGGTAATTTAGTATTCTAGTATAGTTCCGTAGAACCTTTTAGTATAGGATTTAACATATAGAGCCTTGGCTTGCTGTTATCTAACTATTAAGATATTAATCTATAATCCTTTCTTATTCTTATAGTCCTGTACTATATTTTAGCATAGCTCTACTATCTAGTAAATAGGAGGGACACTTCACAATAGTGCTTTTAGCTATTATACAATTGTCAAGAATGTTTATAATATTGTTCTTTTAATATCGTAGTATTATTTAGGTATAATTTAACCTATATACATCTTTAATTAACGTCTTAATTGCCTTCCCTAGCCGCGTAATCAGTTTTTCTTATAAGAAAGTGATGGCTAGATGGTATATACACGTATTTCCTTCCTTTTAAATTACGCTATTATAACGGAGTTATATCAGCAAGGTTACGGCTATATACCAGAAGGGTATTAGAAGGTGAAAGTATAGAGACACTTTACTTATTAAGCTTGGTCCTTTTTCTTAATACCTTGCTTCCCGTTATCAACCTTTATCTAATTTTAGACGTATCTTTGATATATTATTAAGATTTTCTTCTTTTCTATTATTAATTTAATATGCCTCTTCGTTCTTCTACTAACTGCTCTTCTAAGCCAATTCTATAGCATATTCTAGCCCTACCGCTACATATAGAACCCCAACCTCTACTAACCCACAACTGGTGCTGATCCTACCTAAATAACTTTATATATACGTCCTTAAAAGACTAGAAATCTAATAAGAAGATTCTAGATGCTTGTAATAAGACCCACTATATAAGGTCTAATACCTTTAGTCCTTATAATCAATGCATGCGTACCAAGAGCGGTAGTTACGTTAAGGTAAGCTTTCCTATCCTTAATAGGTTTCCATTACTAACTTTAGGCTTTAATATAGCCTAGGCCTAAGTAGCGACAATCCTTTAATATTCTTAACTACTATATTGCCCAGGCTCTCTCTTATTCCAGCGCTAATACTAAACAGCTAGGTTGAATTTAAGACTATACTATAGCTATCTATACCGCCCATAATTCCTAGTAAGCTAGCCAGCAACGCCTAATAAGGGAGTAAGGTTGGTATACTAAGGATAGGGTAAAGGATGGGGGTGATAAGAAGAAGGTTATTATCTACCATAAAAAGGAGTTCGTGTATACGCGTTAAGTTTTAAAAGAGCACAATATAGTATGATCTTTAATTAATGTCTAATACGGATCCTATCTAGGCCCACGCAGACACTTGCCGTCGCAGGGGGGAAAACTTATAAATTGACAGGAAGAAAACCCTGCTGTGTAGGGGACGGAAAAACCCTATAAGCCACCTTAATAGGATGAAAAACCCCTGATTTGCCATGTTCGTCCATAGCAGCGGCCCTGCGGGCCTACAGCTACGTCCTGTCCTCCTTAAATGTTTAAACTCTATGGGAACCACTACTTCCTTCTCTAGCTTATCTAAAGCTAGGGTTCACTACGTCCTAGCTAGGCCTCGCTATGTGTGCTATATACTTTATGTTCCATATCTTAACCATCCCCTGTATGCTATCTCCTGTAGACTATTACTATATACGCCATACCTTCCCCCCCCTAGAGCTATTAAAGGCGTAAGGGGAATTCATCTGTCTTAACTACCATAATACTAACAGCGGGATATATTGTGTTATGTTTTGGGTATCTTTTATACCTAGGCCCCAGCTAGGCCCTTTCTAAGGGTCACTACTCCTTAAAAGGAGATAAGGAGAACTGTAGGTCGCAATCCAGGCTACTAGGTATTTGGTAGTTAATGGCGAGTGACCGCATACTCCGCGGGCGATCGCCCTGGGGGTTAGGAGGGGCCGTATATTTGCTCGTTCGTTCGCAGTCGCTGTTCGTTAATGTAAGGTCATCAATGCTTTTAATTGGGGGTCGGGGGATGTTATCGAATACTGCGCATCTATGTTGGATCGTACAGGTGCCCTAATAGAGCAGTATAGAAGTAGCTGTTATCGTGAAGGGGTACCATCAGTGGTGGTTTTCAAGATCTTACTATCCTATATAAAAACTTTTCACTACCGCCCACAACGCTTGCAACTACCACCACGAAGTCATATCGCATGCTATGCGACGTCTCTGCGTTGGCTCTAAGTCTGAACTTTAAAGACCCAGGTTCGTAGCCGTCACTACGTACAGGTGCAGAGTCCGTTTTCGACGGCTAAAGAGCACAATATAATGCGGTATTAGGTAGGTTACCCTTCAGGTACCTAGCAGATAGGTGACTAATAATTACTATAGCAAGGTCTTAGTGGTTCTAGTCTTTACTAGCCAGCTAATATCTTTATTTATTCTGGGCTTAAGCGTATCTTTATTAACTATAAGCTTACGCCTTAAGAACTTTATTAGTACTAGTTTAGGCCTAATATTGGTGTTAAGCGTTTAAGGATCTCTACTCTATCTATACCTTATTAGCCTGCCCCCGTTTTTATGCCTACTTATACTCCTATTAAGGGATCTAGATCTAGATCTCATTTCTATTAACTATTACTTAGTGGGCCAATGGATACTAATCCTGCACCTAAGGATAAGGCATAGTGGCTTTTAATTTAGGCATTTGGGATTGATTTTTGTATATAGTGGTAATTAGGAAGGCATAGGAACACTATTCCTGATATAGACTAATAAATAGGAATGCACTTCTAGCAAAATACCCTATTAATTCTATGCTATATACGTAAAAAGGCTAAGGACCTATCCTGCCTTAGGCCGTAGCCCTAATTAATCCTTATGGTTTCCGGAGCCTATCTATTCTATATCTAATTTAACCTATTTCTTGCTCTTTGCGCGAGTCTTCTTTATAGGCTGTAATGACACTGTAGTATTAGAGCGCTTTCTACGCCTTATAGATTACGGACCTTGGTCCCAATATTCTTTTAGAATATCTTTGCAATAATTAAGGTAATCCTCTGGTTCCTATATAGAGTCCTTAGTAGGCTAGCCTAGCTATTTAACTTTATATTAAAGCTTATTCTTAACAGACTTATAGCGTAGTATAGCTTTAACCTCGTACCGCTCGCCTACCACTTTAGGGTGTTTAATTAGGCCTGGATAGAAGTTCTTTCCGGCGGTAGTCTATACTATGGCTCTAGTAGGTTTACGTAAAATACTAAATGCATATAGGCTATAGATGGGGGTAACTAGAGACGGTAGGCTAGCTTGCTAATTTATTTCTTAACTTAGAAGGGACCTAGGTATCTTATATTAAGCTTCTTTAATGGTTAACGGGTCTTGATATTTGTTGAATATAATAGAACCTTATCGCCTACTCTAAAATGCTTATCCTGGTGTTTGTGGTTATACTAGAGTCTCTACTGCTTTTAGGCATCTTATAGGCTCTACTTTATATGCTTCTATTACTCCTCCTATTCCTAGAGGTATCCTTATACTCTTTGGTAGATATCCTTAGACTTCCTAGTAGGATCCTATAATTAATCATGCGGCCTTAGCCAGTGATCGCTAGGTACACTATTAAACCTAAATAATTGGACGCCGTAGGCAATCTGAATTGGTATATACTTATACAATATATATTACTTTAAATTATAGGCGTACTCCGTATACGGAAGTAGCTCGCACTAATTGTCTTACTGGTAGTTTAAATATATTTATAGGTAAGACTCCAGTTCCTAGTTCTAGCGTTCCATTTACCTATCTGTTTATAGATGGAAAGCTGTACTATAACGGTAGTCTATCTTTAAATAAAAGCATAGATCTAATTAGTACTAGCTTATAAGGACGCTGCCCCTATTAGTAATAATAGAGTGCGGCTAATCTACTTTAAGAAAGCATTTCTCCTTAATTAGGCTAGTAAGCGCTTGTGCGTTAATCGTCTTATTAATAGGAAGGTATTAGACGTACTTTAGAAACCTATTAATAAGTACTAGGACTGTATTATATATTCGTCCTTGCTTATCCTTTAATAGCGGAAGATCCGTAATAAAATCTATAGCGTAATATTACTATAGCTTACTAGTAGGGGGAATAGATTTAAGTAAACCCCACGGCTTATGCCTTTGGATTTTGTATACTTAATACTTTTTATAATGGCTAATATACTCCTTTACTTCCTGCTTGAGCTTTAGCCAATAGTATTTGTGTTAAAGTAATTCCACTATCTTAGCTTAACCGTAGTGGCCGCCTAGAGGATTGTTATAATTCTTTATAAGAATCTTCTAATATAGATTTGCTTCTTATAGCACCCAAACTTTACTATATCTACATAGTAGGCCTATTGGGTCTAGTTCCTAATAGTAGCGCCTAGCAGCTTCCTTTCCATTACGTTTCTAGTCTACTTCCGCATTAAAGATGGTATAGGAGGCGTCCCTTTATTGCACCTTATAGATAAGATCTATTAACCTTTCGGATAGTTCCTGGGTAAAAGCTGTTTTATCTTATACTGCTCTAAGTATATAACTAGATAGTATTATAGATCTTATAACTCTCTAGTGCGTACATATTAGAAAGGCCACTATAAGGTTAAAGTTCTTTAGTCTTTATAGGGCTCTGGGTTCCAATTGCTTTATAGCTTTACTTTTAGTTTAAGGGGACAGCTTAGTAATTAGAGGTGACGTATTACTAGGTTCTAAGAGTATGTCGGGGACGTTCTATCTAGGCATATTTAGACTCTTATTAGCAATAGACCGGGTACCAGCTGGAACATTAATAAAAACCAATAGGGCTTGCACCGCCTAAGACTTAATACGTGGAGCTATGGGTACTTAAGCATCCTATACCCAGAGCTTATTCTGTAATATAGGGAGTAAGATATCTATTATCTATTTTCCTTCTCCTGTTTTAAAGCCTTGGCATAGTCTAGCCGTTATAATGGTCTATTAGTAGGGTTATTTTCCCCTAGCTTATATTTAATCTTAAAATTAAATTATATAAGCTCCTCTACCTATCTAGCCTATTAAGGTATAAGCTCCTTTATAGTTATAAAGTAGCGTAGATTGTAATGATCTAAGAGTATATAAGTAGTATAGCTTGCGTGCTTAAGGTAGTATTGCTACTATTTAAAGCAGTTAACTATGGCTAGCAGTTCCTTATTATAGGTATAATACCTAACTTTAGGTCCCTAGAATTTTCTGCTATAGAATACTACTGGTCTCTAGTAGAGCTAGGTAGGGTCTAGATACCTATTAGGTTGTAGTAGGATACTAATAAGGGCAAAATTTAATATATTAGTAACCATTATTAGTAGCTAATCTAGGTTAAAATGCTATAATAGTGGAGCTTCTATAAACTTTATGCGTAGTTTCTAAAAGGCTTTCTATACCTTTCCGGGCTATATCTATAGTTTATACCATTTGGTTAGTCCCTTCTTGGTTTTCTTTCTTCCCGCCTTTAAGCTTTTTACTCCTTAGGCTAGGTTTTAGGAAGCTTTAGCAATGTAGTTGGATAGGTATTAGGCGACGTCTAAGTAGTTATAGATAAAGCGCCTATAGAAATTGGCAAAGCCTAGAAATACTTAAATATCCTAATAGCTTTTTGGCTCCGGCCACTCTTAAATCGTTTGCACCCGTACTAGGTCTATAACTACGCCTATAGGCGTTATGATATAGCCCAGGAACTCAACATGCTTAGTATTAAAAATATATTTTAATACCTTAGCATAGAGGCCCTAATTATCCAAATATTCTAGCACTTCGCAGATGTGTTACTTATGCTAATCCTTATCTTTTAAGTAGATCAGAATGTTATTTAAATAAATAATATATATGCGGTTGACTAGTCCCCCTAAGGCTCTATAAATATATAATTAAAATGTTGTAGGCGTATTAGCTAGCCCAAAAGGCATTACCAGATACTTAAAGTGGCCGTATTAGGTCTTAAAGGCGGTCCTTTACTTATCCCCTTTTTTAATATGGAGCCTATAATAGGTGTTTTATAGATCTAGCTTTATAAAGATTTTAGCCCTAGATAGTTAATCCAGCATTTTACTAACTAATAGTAGTGGGTAACATTTCTTAATTGTAATCTTATTAAGACTATAATAGTCTACGCATAGCCTTATGGTTCTATCTGGTTTTGGAATAAAGAGGATTAGTGCGCCTGCTAGTAACTTACTAGGCCGTATCTATCCCTTTTCTAGTAAGCTATTAAGGTACTCCTATAGGATCTTAAGCTCTTTATAAGAGAGGTTATAGATAGGAAGGTTTAGTAGCTACTTACCCTCTTCTAGATTAATTATATAATCGTATTCTAAGTTCTATAAAAGGACTTTAGCTCGCCTACCTAAAAATACCCTTAGTAAGTCCCTGTCACGGAGTGAGCACAAGCGATGATAATATATAGCGAAGTAGATATTATTAAGCTATGTACATGAACTGTGTGATGAAGTCAAGACGTTGCGTGAGGAAAGGAAAGTAGGAAACAGGGGAAAAAGGGTATATAACGTTCGCTTAGTTGCTAGGTTAACAGGTACTATACTACGCACGGGTAGGGTAGAGCTTAGGTGGCGGTTCTAGTAGAACTTGGCAGAATTCGGCAGTTAGAGGTCCTTAAAGTTGCCAGTTAGCAACTCCAATAGTAGAGATAGCAAATTGCGGCGGAATACGGCAGATTGCTGTTAGATTGCCGTCTCGTGGTCAGTCTTTAGTTGTTTAGTTAGTGGAAACAGGTGGACGTGTGTAAGGTGTCATGGGGGTGTCCCGTGACAGTACCCCCCCTTTAAACTCAAGCATCTATAAGATGGGGCTGTGGTAGTTCTAGGTAGAGTTCATAAAAGTCTTCTACAGCTTGTATAAGTCCTATAGAGTCGGTAGGTTCCCATAAGGGTTTAGTAAAACCTCTCTATTTTATAAGGTATATATATTTACGTTTCTGTTTATTATACTTAATATCATTAACTCTTTTAATAAGGTACTTATCCTCACTATCCACTTTAACTGGTGGGGGAGGGTCTTGGATCTGTCTAGGCAGGGCGTCTAATATAGGGGCGGCAGGGTGGAGGACTGATATATAGAATATAGGGTGGATTTTAACCGTATTAGGGAGCTTTAGTTAGTAGGCATAAGGAGAGATAACTTTTTTAACCTTATAAGGGCCAGCGTTCTTTTAATTAAGTTTCTTAGTAGGTTGTTTTATGTTCAGATTTCTTGCGTCTAGCTAGATAAAGTCACCAATTTGGTAAGCTGGTGCTAGGGTTTGGTTCTTATTTGCTATGGCTTTATAGATAGACTAGGCCTATGTTATTTTGTTAGTAAGGAACTCCTATAGTTCTTCTATTTTCTTTACGAATTTGTTTACTTCTGCAACTTATAAGGCCTAATGAGCTAGATAAGGAATATTACTAAAGGGTTTAAAACCCATTTGTGGGTGCTAGTTATAATTAGCCAGAAACAGGGAGACCTTTATGGTTTCTAAGACGGAGTTATTTGCAGTAAACTTGGTAAATATAAGCCAGTCCATCTAGTTGTCCTATAGATACAACGTGTATATCCAAATATACTATTCCATTATAGCATTTACACGTTCCATTTAACCATCCGTTTTTAGGTGATATGCCGTAGACAATAGTGCTTTAATATAGAGTTAGGTAGTTAGTTTTTTCTAAAACGCTAAGATAAACTGGCGGCCTCTATTAGAGACAATTGTTTTAGGGAGTCTGTGGAGTTTCCATATATAATTTAGAAACAGTTGGGCAACAATAGGTACTAATATATTAGGGCAGGTGATTAAGTGTCTTATCTTAGATAGTTGGTCTATAACTACTATAATGTTTATACAGCCTTTACTTTTAGGGAGATTAACAATAAAGTCAATTAAGATATCCTTCCATCTTTAGTCCGGAATAGGAAGTGGCTTTAGAAAGCCGTTGTATATCTTATATAAAGCTTTGGCTCGTTGGTAGGTATAGTAGCTAGAGACGTACCTTCGTATTATATTATATATATTTAGCCAGTAGTACTCCTGTTAGAGTAGCTCTAGGGTTTTTCCTTAGCCTAGGTAGCCGGCTACTAGTAGGTTATATACGTGTTTAAGGAGCTTAAGCTTAAGTTTATTATAATTAGGGATAACTAGGCGGTTCTAGTAGTACAAGCGGTCTCCGCGAACTTTATATTTACTTAAAGAGATCTTTTTGGAGCGTCTAATGCTATCTTAAATTAGCTTAAGTGTCTCTTAGATAAACTTGTTGTTTAGGTATTTATTAATTATAATCTATTCAATTAATCGATCAGTTATTTTAAGGATGTGTACTATAAGGTCTTTAGCCAGAGGATTAAATAATTTGGGATAAAGTAGGGTTTGTTTATAGTAGGCGCGCGCTTCTTTCTATACTGTTATATCTTGTAAACGTTAAGTTAGGGTATTAGGTTTTTAACCTTAAACGCCTAGGCGGTATATAATTAAGAATTAGAATTAAGACAGATATTCTAACTAGCGGGCTTAATAATAACTTAGCTGTTTTATAGTTATAAAGTACTGTAGATTCTTATAGTCGCTAAGGACCTTAATTAGAAATCCAGCGCCTTTTAGTTTAGGTCGCCATTATTTAAAACATTTAATAATGGCTAATAATTCTTTATTATAGATCTTATAGTTATATTTAGCTAGACTTAGTTGTTTTAAGAAGTATATTATAGGGTGTAGTACCCCTTTTTTATTATACTAAGACAGAATGCCTCTAGTAATGTAGTTAGATAAGTTAGCTTCTATAACACTCTTTTGGTTTAAGTTAAAGTGTTAAAGTATAGGTGCGGTAGTGAATATAACTTTTAGATAGGTAAAGGCCTTCTTATATTCCTTATTAAAGATAAAGGCTTTGTCCTTTTAGGTTAGAGCTATAAAAGGTAAAACCAGGGCAGAGAAGTTATTAATAAACTGTTAATAGAAATTAGCAAATCCTATAAAGGCTCTTATGTCTTTAACGTTCTTAGGTTCTTGCTAGTTTATAATTACTTTAATCTTCTTTAGGTCTATTTATATGCCGTCTATAGAGATAATAAGTCCAAGGTATAGAACTTCTGTTTTATAAAACTCGCATTTATTTACATCTAATTATAGTCTAGCTCTATATAGGGCTTCCAAGACAAGATTAATGTGTTTCTTATATTTAGCTAGGTTATTGCTATATACTAAAATATTATTAATATAAGTAGTACAGAAAATGTCTAGGTAAGGTCGTAAGGTATTATTTATAAAGTATTAGAATAAACTTAGGGCATTTATAAGGCTAAACAGCGTTACTAAGTATTTAAATAGTCCGTATCTAGTACGGAATGCTATAAGCCATTTATCTCCTTTTGTGATATAGAGGCGGTTAAATGCGTAGATAAGGTTAAGTTTTATATAGTAGCGAGCCTTACTTAATTAGTTTAGTATCTTTTAAATTAACGGGAGCGGGTACCGATTCTTAATAGTAATAGCGTTAAAAGCTTAGTAGTCTATATAAAAGCGTAGACCGCTACTAGGTTTCTTAATAAAGATTATAGGTACAGCTATAGGCGAAGAGCTTGCTCTAATAAATCCTTTACTTAGGTGTTCGTTTAAGTACTTCTGTAATACTTGGAGTTTGTTTTAGGACATTCTATATAAGGGTCTAAATCCTAGTTATTTTCCTTCTTTAAGTACAATCTTGTAGTTATATGGTTAGTGCTCCGCTAACTTATTAGCTTCCTTTTATAAAAATACTTCTAGATGCTTATGATGGCATACTAGTACTTTTATAGCAGGGTTATTATACTTCTTTAGTGCTAGGGCCTTTTTAATATTGGCTATTATAATAGCAAAGATTGTATATTTAGGTTTCCTGGCGAGTTGTGCTAATAGGATAGCTCCAATTATACAAATATCTATAGAAAGGGGGGTAAGTTGCTAGCTAGTAACTTCTTTTTAATTATCTACTGTTTCTTGTTTAACTTTAGGTTTAGTGTTAGGTACAGAGTTAGTATTAGATTTGGGTTTAAGTTCTTTAAGTATCCTTTTTATAGTAGAATACTAGTTCTTTTAGTACTTTTGTATATTAAGCTTAAGTTTAGGCTTCTGCTTGGTTTGGGGTGGTATAGTAGTTAGGGTTGGTTTATGTGGTTTAGTATGATTTTTAGGTTCTTAGTAGAATTAGGTAGACTTTTTAGGTGTAGGGTGGATATTAGTGGAAATTTTAGACTAATAGATCCTAGTGGATTTTTTAGATTTTGGTTTAGGGTCTAAGCACTAAGTTATAAGGCACTTCTACTTGCAACGGGAGGTGGTAAATAAAAGCTTAAGGTTGTCCTAATTAATGGTTACCTTATATAGCTTTATCCAAGGTTGTTTAAGTATTATTAAGTAACCTAGAGTGGTAATGAAAAGCTTAATCAGTTCTTTATAGTTTAGGTATTAGAGTTTTAGGAATACTATATAGGTAATATAGCCTAAGACAGTATATTTGCCATTAAATCTAAATACGTTAATATGCTGGTTAAGGGGGGTTAGAGTAAAACTATTATTTTATATAAAGATCTTATTAATAAATCCTGTGCTACTGGCTCCTATATTAATTAGGACTTAAGCATTAACCTATTAATTATTCTACTAAAGACAACAGTTAATGGTTATGCTATAATCCTAAGAGTTAGAGTTCGTGACATCTAAAGCATTTAATGAAATCCTAAGGCAACGCCGTTTTGGAGAGCGACTTAGCTCCAGGACCTTCCTTTTAGAGGCAATTAGGGTGGGGTTTTTATAGCATGTTAGTTATAGCTTCGTCCTTATAAGTGGTACTTACTGGATGCGGGGCTGGAACTAGGTGGAGATTGGGGACGGTGACTAGAGGATTAATACAGTAAACGGCTGCTAGTGTTAGCCATTTATAATTTGCGTTAGGGCATAGGGACGGAGCAGTGGTTAGAAAGATAGGAGCTACTTCTATACTTAAAATAGAGGCCTAGCTTAGTATATTATTCTTATTTAGAGGACTCTAGTGGGGCGTATCCTAGGGTTCCAGTGTTAATATCCATAGCGTTAGGGTGCTTAGGCTAAGACAATAACTTAGTAGATGTTTACGGGTTTATTATATTATATTAAGGAGCGGACTTTAGTGTCAGGCGTAGTATATCATTATATTATTTATTAATAACGTTTACGTAGGCATTAAGAGCTTCTGGTAGGTCTATACCTATTAGGGAGGTTTTTAGTTCGGGGCTTAGGGATTTAATAAGGCTGTTAATTAGTGCGGAGTCGTTCCAGCCTATTTCTTTTACGTAACAGTTGAATTTGGAGAAGTATACTAGGAAGCTTTTTATTCCTTAAGTTATGTGGTTTATCTTTCTCTAAGTAGTAGCTTGGCAGTTCAGGTTACTATATATAGCTTTAAGAAGTATAATTAGGCTTAGTACTGAGTTCGGTTAAAGAGGTTTAATAAGGTTAGCTATATCTCCTCCTAATTAACTTAGGGCGTAGCAGAGTCGGTTAGCTTTAGTTAGGTAGCGGTTAACGTTACTAGTTAGCTTATTTTTAAGCCGGCTTAGAAATAATTAGAGTTCTTATTATTTACTAGTGAATATTAGAGGGTCTAGTAGTCGTTTAGATTATTATAGTGCAGTAGTTGGTTTAGGGTAAGTAACTACTGTAGGTTTAGGGCTCTCATTCCACGTATTTATCTTTAGAGATGGTATTTGGTCTTAGGGCCCTAATATAGGCATTTTAAGGGTGCGGATTTCTTCTTGGAGGTCTTTAATTAATTGCCAGTATCGTGCTTCTTATTCGGCTTATTATTAAGTTAAAGTAGCTTAGTTCTATGCGAGGGCGTCTATAAAGGACTTCTATATTTCTGCTAATTGTTCTTAAAGTGCGGATATAATGCCAACGGCTGTTATAGGGGCTTTGGGGTCATTCTGCATTTTGGAGGGTGGTATATAGGGTTAACGTAACATAGTGTTACAGAGTAAGCATAAGCGATGATAATATATAGCGAAGTAGATATTATTAAGCTATATATATAAACTGTGTAATAAAGTCAAGACGTTGCGTAAAGAAAGGAAAGTAGGAAATAGGGGAAAAAGGGTATATAACGTTTGCTTGGTTGCTAGGTTAACGGGTACTGTGCTACGCACAGGCAGGGTAGAGCTTAGGTGGCGGTTCTGGTAGAACTTGGTAGAATTCGGCAGTTAGAGGTCCTTGAAGTTGCCAGTTAGCAACTCCGATAGTAGAGATGGCAGATTGCGGCGGAATACGGTAGATTGCTGTTAGATTGCCGTCTCGTGGTTGGTCTTCAGTTGTTCAGTCGGTGGAAACAGGTGGACGTGTGTAAGGTGTTACGGGGGTGTCCCGTGACAGTCCCTTAGGCCTACCGGAATATTTAATAAATTAGGGTCGCGTTTATCCTCTATATTATCGTTAGGTAGGTCCCAGAGCTCCTTTAGGACGCTTATAGGTAGCGTTGCGCGCTATAGTGGCTATTTGTATATAGTTGCCACTGTATATTAAATAGTTTTATGCGGTAGCTAGTGGAGGGTAGGGAACTCCTTAACGCAGCGTTTAAGGTGCTATAGTATACTCTCCGTATATTGCTTAAGCCAGAGTAACCTATAGCGGTGGAAGTATCTTGTAAGATCTTTAAGATCGCCACCTCCCTGTAGTATCTCCGCAACCTATCCGGCAGTTCCCTATAGGGTATCCGTTATAAAAGGGTTATTGTCTATACTAGGCTCTATACCTGTCTTGCTATAGAATAGGGGTTCGATCCGATACTCCTTTAGGTATAGAGTATATACTATTTTGCCTAGAGCTATATCTTTAAGAATGTCTTTTAAGCTTATTAGTAATATGCGCCCTTCTAATTCTTTATCGTTCCACTATTTAAAGGCTCCTGTCTTAAAGTATATCTTAGGATCTGCTTCCGCAAGCTAAGGATATCTAAGGATAAGGTTGTAACCTACAAAGTTGGCCACCTAAAAGGGTTGCGGGCCGACCACCTTGGTACGGTTGTATATATTAGCTACTAACACTGTAAGCTTATAGGTACTATATAGTTTAATCTAATACTTATCTAGGAAGCCTGTAATAGGTTTCCGCCACCTTAGCAACAGGATAAGTTTATACTCTTTTGCCAAATTATATTATATAAGATTGATTTCGGCGCTGCTATTATATAGTACTTAGAACTAACGCGTCTCGCCTATAGGGAGTGTTATTTCCAGCTTAATAGTAATATGGAGAGTCTTCCCTTCCATATCTTGCCCTAGTTATAGCCAGGAGACGTCCATAACTAGGGCTTCTCTTTTTTTGGTTTATTAGTGTGTTTATTGTAACGGCGCTGGGGCGCGTCACCTAGTCAGGGATTAGCTTAAGGCTTGGCTTGTATATGTAGACGTGGCCTCACCACCTTCTCTTGCTCCTCACCTTGATATCTTCGTAATACAGCATTTGTTCAAGCACACGTTGCATTCGTTCAAGCTTTGGTTCAGAGGCATTTGTTCGAGCCGTGCGGCATTTGTTCAAGCCGTCACATTTATTACCTTACTTATTTTTCTAATAAGAATGTCCTTTTAGCTTCTCAGAGTGTTCCTGTAAGGGTATTAGATAGGTGTTGGGTTAGCTACAGAAATCTTTCCTACTGCTTAAGGCTCCTAACTTTAACCATTCTAAAGTTCTCTTTAAGAACGGCTTCTTTAAAGATTAGGTCTGCCCTATGTTACTACTAAAGTGCCTACGCTTCTGGCTACTCCTTAGCTTTTTGCTGGAAGAGGTCTAGTTCCTTACCGCATCCTTAGCGTTTAGAACCGCTCGTTTAAAATCCGCATATACAGTAATCCGCGGTAGGGCTCCTACGCGCTTTATTTTATTATAAATAGCTAGCTTAATTCTAGCCTAGATAAATCTAATCTTCTCCTTCTTATAGACACTGCCGTTCTTGTTTTTAAAGGGCTCTAGATTTATCTATTAAGTATAAGTTTCCACAAAGTTTATAAACTAGCGGAAATCTTAACGGTCCAGCTGTATACTATTCCAGAATTGTTCTGCGTTATTATATTATATAATATACGGATCTTGGGTCTAACCCTTTAGAAAGGTCTATAGCTATAGCTATATAGTAATCTGCTCTTTATTAAGTTAATTAAGCGCAATCTAGTTTAGCGATTGGTCTTTAATCTTGCTAATAATCTACTATATACATTCTTTGGTATTATTTTGTATTATTAGCATCTTAAAGAAGTTATCTACCTCGCGAACCCAATCGTCCAAATATTGGGCGCTGGGTTTATAATGGAGTTCTAGACTACTAGAGGCCTTAGCCAGTTAGTCTATATCCTTTTTCTATTTATTACATAGATACCTCTCTAAATCTTCTATACCTCCTTAGGTAGGTACTGGGTAGCCCCTAGGAAGCCCTTAGCCCTGGCTAGGTTGTAAAAAAACTTATTTAGCTTAGATTAAACCCTACTAGATCTAGATTTACCCTTAAAGAGTTCTAATATGTTTATTAGTAGCTTCCTCCTATATGGCTTCTAAGAGCCTTACAATAGCTTCCCAATATCCATCTTAAAGGATATTAGTATGGGGCTCTTAACTTTCTAAACTTAGGCCTAGGGAAGCTCCGGCTATAGAGGTAGTATTAGCACTAGTAGCTGGTGCGGGTTTCCTAATAAGCCTTAGGTCTTAAGTTAGTGTTTAGGTTAAATTACCCAAAGGGGTAGGTCCGCTTGGCTTATAAGCAGTCTATACACCGCTACTATACCAATTATGGGCCGGTGGTCTTCTGGGAGGGTTCTAGTTGGGTCCCTAGTTAGACGCGTTAGTATATTCCTCTAGCATTTCTGGCTTAGAGGAAGATCTTAAAGTCGCCTTTAGTACTTAGTCTTCCGATTGGCCTAGGTAGAGCCAGAGGGGTTCCAGTTGTTTTCCGGCAGCGTTGCGTCTGTTGTAGAGGGTGTCCGCGTTTTTCTTAGTGGTGACCGTAGGTGTGCGAGAGTCTTCGAGCTCCTGGTGCGTCTGGGTATTAGGGCTTGTTCGGCCGTCTTGCCCAGAGGTTTATATTGTCGCAATCTCTCACTGTTGGAGGGACCTTCCTGCCTTAATGCGATGGCTTTCCATGAGGTATTTATGGAGTTTCCATTTAAGTTGTCGCGAGATTTCAAGGGAGGATGGTAGATGTAAATAAAAGATGTAAACAAACAATTTAGTCCTTAAAGCCAGCTACCCTTCCAAATAGAGTAGGAAGGATTTAAATGTAAGGGGACTTTGTAGACAGGGGGCTATAAGGACACGATTGTGGAACAGGATAGATTGGTAAGAGAGATAAATCCTTAAGAAGGTAAGGTCTCTGGGATCGTGGAGACTATATACTACAGGCACGTGCCTCCGGCACGTAACCGGCGATTGTCCTAAGGGCAACCCGAGGTGACCGCAATAATATCCCTTATATATGTACCTTTCAAAAGCGCCCGTTACAGTTTCTAGCCCCTAAATCTAGCTAAATTGCCATATCTCTAGAACAATATAATAAATTACTTTAAAAGTTAAATAAGAGTCTTAAAATAGGTATAAAAGGCTCATTGCAAAATTTTAGAATTTATTATTAAGGCATTGTTAAGATATCGAGGTACGATTTTCCTGATTTTTGGTTACCTCAGCAAGCTCAGACGTGATTCCGTTGGTGCGGATTTTTAATCGGTCCGCAAGCGGACTAACTACGTTTGTGCGAAACCACCGGAATTACGTCTGAGGGACATTTCCCTATCCCTTGCAACGTCAAAATGGGTCCTCAGGTTATCGATAAGAACCAACCAATTGGATTAGCTGAATTCGGTGCCCGTGCTCAGAAATATGGTGGTCCCAATTGGAGGGGTTCGAATTTGGGCAACGATAGGGCTTAGGAGGAGCTGTTTCGCAGTCTCATTTGGGGGGACGTCGCATTAAGTCTTCTGAACAAGGTCTATATTAATTCTAACACGATTGGAAGGCATGGTGGTAGTGTAATTGATGATTGAATTCTACATAGATACACGCGTTGATTTGAAAACGGTGTTCCCGCACGGACTACCTACTCTGAGGACCCTGACGTTGCAAGGGATACTCGCGGTTGAATCGCTCACAACGGCTTAAAATACTAAGAAAAGTTCATTGATTAGAGAGACGACCCAATATTTTATGGATACTGGGTCTAAATTGGCCCATAACCCCCAGGAGCCGTGCTTATTTTCGCCAAAAAAAAAAGTCGTTATTAGGGATTGTAACATTTCCTATAACGTCGCAACGAGTATATATATAAGAACCAAAAATTAATCATTTATAGACTTAGCTTGTGCGATTATTTTAAGCCTATATGCAGCCCTAGACCTTACGTAGGTAGCTTTAATAATTTTGTTAAAGATTGTATATAGCTCCCATACAAATTTAGATAACGTGGCAAGACTTAGCTATAACGTCGCAACAGGCGCAGATATAAGGCCTAAAATTTCATTAATTATAGAGTCAGTTCTGCGGATTAATTTAATAATATTTATAAAATAATAGCTGTTGTGGGGGTGCAGATTAATTTTGTTAAAAAAGGTGACTGCTTTTATCCCTTAACCCGTTAAAATTCGTCCAACGATTATCAGCCAATTAAAGTATCTGGATTAACGAAAGATACCCAATGAAATCTAGTCGCGAACTTAAGCGACCTTAGTGTAGGACTCTAACGGGTTAAGGGATATACAAACAACGTCGCATCGCTTAAGAAACGTTGGAAAAGTCCCTCAGACCATAGAATCAACTTTTTGACAAAAAAGGTTAGCAATATCCGCTTGCGGATATACGTATGTCCGCTAATTGATTCTATGGTGTGAGCTCGCTGAGGTAAGATTTTTGGTGTGTTTTTAGGTGGCCGGATGACTGGGGTGGCCGGATGACTGGTGGAACACGTTAACCAATATTTGCCAATATTCGCCAATATTGATTAGTAACAATATTGATCAATCTGATTGGCCAATATTGAAATTAAAAACCACGCTGCCGACAAGCCGCGCGGGCTTCCACCTTCAACTTTGAGCGATCGAGTACATCATCTTCAAAAGCATCCGCAGAGAAAATTACATGCTCGGTATCACCACGGAAACCGTTTACGTGATCAGATTGGTACATCAGCTTCATGAAAGGAAAGTCAGAATGCGACATCGAAACTGCGCCTTTAACCTCTTCTTTCTATCTCGGCTGTCAGCTCAAATTATCTGTCTTCGAAAGTCTGCCATCCTATCCACTACGTCATTGCCGTACTGTTCGCTAGGGTTACTGCTAGTAAAGCTCACGGGCCTCTCCATGGGGGTAGCCGTACTCCTATTATACCTTCCTGAAGTGACAGTGGACGCCCAGTTGCCTGTAATTGGCTGCGTGACGCTCGGCGCACCTTTTTCGTAGTCATTCGTAGTCATTCGAGGCGGTGCGGGAGTGTTTACTTCTGAGCGAGATGGTTGTATCGGCGGGGGTTGGAGAGGACTAGTCATGGGTTGGTTCAGGGCATATGGATCTCCTTCTAGTGGTGGAGCGTAGGGCACTGTATTGGGAATAGGATAGGGACGGCGATTTCTCTCGTTCCAGCGCGTTCCTGAGAAGAACCTTTTATAAATCCACCATATCAATGCGGCGAGAAGGAGTACACCCGCGATTACGCCGATGCTTATACCTGCCTTGACGCCTGCCTTGTCTATGGCTTTGGAACTCGACGCGTGGGTGTGAGTTGGCATCGCAACACTCGCAGCCAAAGAGGTACTTTTACTTGTCACCGTCGTTATTGAATTTGAGCTTGTCTTCGAAGTGGTTGACAAGGAGGGGCTGGATCTGCTGATAGTCGATGTCGCAGTATGTTCTAGGCCGCTGATGCCAATGATTGTTTGGACTACTCCGGGATTGATGTCAAAGGTCCCATTGCCGCTAGTACAGTCACATGAAGGATCATTGGCGCAACAGAACTTATTGTCGCCGCAGGCATCGAGGCTTCCGTTGACGTTCGAATCGTCCTTTCAAAAATCAATTCGTTAAGTTCATCACATCATTGCGCACACCAAAACGTACCAAGCAGTAATCTCCACAGATCGCATTATTCCACACGGGATTCGTACAAGATCCACGGATCGATGTTCCGATCGGATGCGCCGAGTTTGCTACTGAGGGATCTGTTACAACGCACGTGCTATTAGAGTAGCACGTCCAACCCTCTGGGCGGCGGTTTGTGATATACGCCGTCGGGTCGCATGGAAAGAATCCCGTAGCTGGTTGGCCATTCGGTAAGTAGCAGGGAGCATCTGTGTCTGCCGTAGTGAACTGGCTGAAGAGAACTCTAAGGGCCACATATCGAAGAAACGGAGTTCTGGGCATTTCACGAAGCAAACGTCGCACACGAGGAAGAATGAAGAAACTGCAGCCGCCTTCGACATTTATAAAGGCGCACCATTAATTTGAACCTTGACCGGCGGAGGCACCATCGCAAGCGGCTTTCGAAACGAAAAATATTGAACAAGGCGCAGCACGAGGTAAATGGAAGAGTCCCGAACTTCCATGAGGTGATATGTATGGGACTCTGGCGTAGTATTGGGAGGTTTTCGACGAATGAAAATATCCAAATTGCCGGAAATAGTTAGCTTTTCAACGCCATGGAGCATCTCGGATACCGATTGAATTCAAAGTTGGCCAATGGACAGTTCTTATTGTGCGACTGGCACACAGCAATCCGGCTTCAAGGCATTCTTTGCAACTTCAGGCCGCATCGTAGGTAGAACATCTGTCTCAGCCTTGTCTCTTGAATAGCGTGGGCCGATTTATCTATCGTGTGGGCCCCCCCCTGATGATGAACGACGGCCCGACGCATTCCCTCACAACCTCTCCCCTGCAAGGTCGAACTGCAGTTCCTGTCGGGGTTACCCAACGATCTTCTTGCTTTGGTAGAGCGTTTTGATAGTGGTTAGTTCACAACTCCCGAAGAGAAACCACCTTCGTCTCGGAATCTACAAGCTCGGTCATTCTTTTGGCTTCAGCAAGCAACATGAACAGGTATCCTCCAATGCCACAGAATGATGTGGGAGCCGCCCCATTCAGTCCAGATACTTATATGGCATACCGACCTCCACCAACTCGTCCTGTGCCTTATCCACCAAACCATGGCCCGCCTCCTCCACCCAATCGTCCTCCACCTCCTCCAAAGAAGCTTAATGGCGATCTACCACCTCAGCTTCGTCCAGCAAATCCCGGGGCACAAAATCGTGCCAGCCTCTCCAACCCTCAGCTGAGCGGAAATCGGTTCCCTAGCAGATCAAACGACGAGACTTCAAGCACTGCTACCCTTTCCATGAACGGAATAGAAGCTAGGCTGCCCATGGAGACGGGCAGTAATGAAGACATAGACAGCAATGTATCTGATGATCGGACGGTTGTTAGCAATTCGGACCGCAGCGGGGACGTGAAGGAAACATATGGAAAAGCCCTTGAGATCATCCAGTCCATCAAAGAAAAGGCTTTGTGGGTTGAGGATGCTGACCAGGTTGTCAAACGATTGGAAATGGCAGCAGACCGCAATTTCAAGAGAACTTACATTCGGGGAGCGCCTACACGTGATCTTTACGAAAATGCCCCAGTAATCAAAGTTGGAATCCTATTTCTTCCCGGTGTGGACAGGCCGACAGTTACAAAGCTTGAGCAGGATATGCTAATAGCTGACAATGAACCAGACCAGCAAAGTGCAAGCTGGAGGGTTCAGACCGCTGGCCATTTGCTAATGGATTTCGAGGTAACGAAAGATCTTAGGGTCGTATCAAGTGACTCGACCTCGGATATTTTACGGACTGCAAAGGAAAGAAAAGAGCGCCAATCGTCTCAATTAATTCCAGGTTCAACAACAGAGGCGGTTATAATCCGAGAACAGAAGCATCCTGCCGTTAATATCGACAGTCAACAGGTTGTTCTTGTCAATGACCTGCGTGCTCACCGAGGAGAATTCGATCTTGAGAGTACTTTGATCGAAGTTGATTCCTCCTCGATGATGAATCTTATTGTCCGCTTCCAGCTTATCATTCAACATAAAAACCCATCTCAGGATCTCGACGAGACCAAGAATCTTTTGGAAGTGATGATGGAGGATGTTCGTAGGCTATGCCATCGCAGTGCCATCTTGTTCCGGATGTCTACTCGAGTCAAGATCATCACATCAAAGAATACACGATACGGCGTCAACGACGGTCGCAAATTCACAACCCTCACGACAAGCAAAGGCATCAGGGAAATTATCAAACTCTCTTCGTCATATTTCAGCGCATTAGACTCTGCCGAGAAGGCACAACAACTTCTTCAGCCTCGTTTCCTTCAAATGTTAGTTCTTCTACTCTCCTTTCTGAATGATGATGACCTTAACCATATACGTAATTTCTTGGAGAAGACTTTCCATTTCAAAGCTGACCGGCCAAATTTGGAACTGCTTTTCCTCAAAGTCATTCCCTTTTACTCTATAAATTCACATGTATTTCTCACCTCAATGTTGCCGGCTTTCGAAGGTTGGTCTCCAAAGGACCCCGTTGGTCAGGACTATAGTCACTACTGGGATACCTTCATGACAAGAATCTTGCCCTACGACTACATACTTCCAGGTAATATCGACCAGCTTGGCCGCAAGCAAAAATCCTGGATTGTGGAATGGCCTGAACAAGGGTTCAAGAGCTCTCTGGTCTTCCGCAATTTGCAGTATGGGGCGAACGATAACATGCGCACTTTCAACGATATACCTCCAATTGAAGACCAGGTTGATCGGCGCGACGAGAACACGATGCTCACAGCCGTCCTCACCAACGATAGACATTTTTTGATTCGCATTGCTGATTACGAGGCCATCACCTGCTTAACGCGAGGTATCTACCCCATTCAAGAGGCTGACCTTAACGGCCACCGCTATGATTTGACTATCGAGGAGAGCGTCCTGAATGAGGCCGCCTATGCAGCCGTGGATCACATTAATCCGGTCATCAGACAAGTAAATCAATGACTTACAGGATTCAAACGGAGGAGCCAGAGTGTTGTCGGTCGCGCCAACACGCTAAAGCACAAACTCTCCAGCCTCAGCGTACCCGGGATTCGACGGCCGGATATTGCAATGTTCGAGGAATGCCGCGTGTCCGGCAAACTGACACGCCACCGCGCCGTTTTGGGCAACGTTGTTCTTGCTATCGCATACAAGATCGATGGACGCAGAATCACGCTGAATGACACTCTCGGCATTCTCGCGTCTGATAATCAGAAGATACAGGTTATTGTAGATTACTACCAGCTTCGATTGCCAAGTTACACCGGGTCCATTGATCCGGAAACGATCAGGCGCACAACCAACCTCCTTATGGGAGTGACGAGTAAGATCCGTGAAGCAGAAGGAATGCGTCATTACATACAAGACGACCCTGCCATTTCCGACGAACCAATTGTGACTTTGATCCAGCCACCTGGAGGGTCTTTCTTCGCACCGCCCGTATGGAACAAGTACAAGGTTTGGACTATTGGAGGCCATCAACTTCAGATTGAGGCAAAGAAGAGCTACATCTCTAGCGTGCGCTGGGACAATGAGATTGAGGTAATACTTCAGGCCGACATGAATCGGTACATTCTCGCGCCGCTAGAGTATGTCGAGGAGGATGAACGAGAAGAGCAAATCAAGCAAGGCGATGTAGCGGTGCTTGCGGGACAATACATGATTGTTGGGTATCCGGAGGAAGAGGATGGAAGTGATGGATTATATATGACGGCTTATATGAAGGTACGTTGGTATATTTCTAAATATTGAATTCGAGTTGAAGCGCTTACTTGTTGTAGATTATCCGTGTTGAGAAAGTCGAGACTAGGTCGAAGAGAGCGACACGCAGAGAGGGTCAGCTGAAGTCGATGAGTACATGCTTATTTGTGTGAGCTCGCTATGACGGATGGTAAAATACGATGCATTTACGAATCTTGATGAGGAAATCCGTTAGGCATCTTAAGATATTATACAAACTTCTCCGCAAACCTAAAGTCCCTTCTCCTTGTGTAAGCCACACCTAGTGATGCAAGTGCCATTAGTCTAATTGTCTGCCACTCCGAAACAAAATTAGAAATTCCATGCCCACATTTGATCCCCAACCAAGATCTGCAATTACGTCTTTAAATCCGACGATAACATGAACTTACAACATCTTAATTCTCCAAGCTCTTCCTCTCAGTCTCCCGATAAACCCCATACTTCCCCTCCCCCTCCCCTCAACCAGCTCGAAAATCTCTCCAATCAACTCCTCAGCCTCCGTGGGCCGCCTCAGCATCCAAATACACTTCGCCACAATCCTCTTCGACGACAGCGCCTGCGGTGCATCCCTCCCCAGCTGCTTATCCATGCACCCCATAAACGGCCTCTCCAGCATCTCCGCTCTTTCAAAGTCGCCTGGCTCGCCGCGCTTGGAGGAGGGAGTCGAGGGCGTGCACATGAGACAAATTAGTCCTATCCTCTTGCTTCTCGATCAAGAGCTCCGCGATGCGGATTTGTTCGTTGGTTTGGCCGAGCTCGCCGTACACGGTTCCTAGGGTCATGACGAGTTTCTGCCAGATCTTGTATCTTTGATCCAGAGCGGCGGTTGTTGCTCTACTTCTCCCTCCATATCCTCCTCCTTCCCAGTAGCAGAAACAGCAGAAGTAGAAGAAGAATAAGATATCCTATCCTCTAAAATCCCTATCAGTACCCCCGCCTTCTCCTCATTCCTCGCATCGCCATACCGCTCCTCCGGCCCCATCCCCTCGACCTCGGCTTCAGAGAAACATGTCAGGTGACGAAGTCACCTCGCCTATATGTATTGTTCCGCACAGCCGTGCCTGGCATCTTGCCAGTCACTCGCTTACCTTTTGGGGTTTGTGCCGTGGCTGGGTGGTGCGGAGCCTGTCACCTCACAAGCAGGCCAGGAAGTTTCGCGCCGGTTTATTATTCGCGCTATAGTTATCACTAATAATAGAGCCTAGCTTTTATAAAATTCTATGGTCTTAAAAACTAAAAGTAGAGTAGTAAATTACTCCTCTTTACTATAGGATGTTAATAAGTATAGTCCTAAAAGAGTTTTATAAAGCTGCTTTGTTTTATATTTAATAAAATATATATAAATTCCTAAAAAAAGATTTTAATTTAAAGAGGTCTAAATATTAAAAGAAAGGTAGATCTTTAATAATACTAATTAAAGCTTCTTTTATATAATATCTTTGTAAATAATTTATGAATTTTAAATCTTTTTACTAACTATAGAATATAATAAGATAATAAGATAATTAAAATAGATACTTTACGCCCTATTTAAGGGTTTAAGAAGTTTAAGAATAGAGAAAGCTTGTATTACTATTTTATATCTATTAATTATAAAGACGATATTCTAGTCCGCGCTAACTTATATTTGCTAAGATATTAAATACCTATATAATAAAACTGATATTAATATAGCCTATCTATAAAGCAGATAATAAGGATAGATAAACCTAGAGCCCTTTAAAAATAGGAATGGCAGTATCTGTAAGAAAGAGAAGATTGGGTTTATATGAGCTAGAATTAAGCTACTAATTTTAAATAAGCGGTTCCAAACGTTAAGGACGCGGTAAAAATAAGCAAGGATGAATATATAATTCAGTCCTTATACTTATTAATAGGTTTTTAAAGTACGTCCAATACCTTCCCGTTAATAAGACGATTAACGTATAAGCACTTACAAGCCTAATTAAGGAGAAATGCTTTCTTAAAGTAGATTAACTGTAAGCTTTGCAGTGTGGGAGAATTGAATGAGCGACTTAATTCTAAATCTATGGAAATCAAGTGAACTAAATATATGAAAGTAGACCCCGAACTCCGAAGTCTATGACTTAATATTTGACCATATCCGAGACATACGAGGGTAGGGTCGATCCTGTCTCGGAGCCTCTCAGGCGACGATCTTGTATCTCAGCGCAGTGCTGGTAGTCTGTTACATTAACTATACTCCATTATTACTAATAGGGGTTGCGTCTTTATAAGCCAGTACTAGCCGGATCTATACTTCTATTTAAAGATAGACCACCGTTATAGTATAGCTTTCTATTTATAGATGGATAGGTAAATATAACGCCAGAACCAGGAACTGGAGTCTTATCTATAAATATATTTAAACTACCAGTAAGATAATTGGTGTGAGCTACTTTTATACGCGGGGTACGCTTATAACTTAAAGCAATATTTATTATATAAGCATATACTAATTTAGATTACCTATAGCGTTTAACTATTTAGGTTTAATAGTATACCTAATAATTACTAGCTAAGGCCGTATAATTAATTATGGGATCCTACTAGGAAGTCTAAGGATATCCACTAAAGAGTTTAAGGGTACCTTAAGGAATGGGAGGAGTAATAGAAGTATGCGAAGCGGAGCCTATAAGATGCTTAAGAGTAGTAGAGACTTTAGTGTAACCGTAAATACTAGGATAAGCATTTCGGCGTAGGCGATAAGATTCTATTATATTTAGCGAATATTAAGACCCGTTAACTATTAAAGAAGCTTATTGCAAGATACATAGGTCCCTTTTAAATTAAGGAATAAATTAGTAAGCTAGCCTACCGTCTCTAGCCACCCCTATCTATGGCCTATATATATCTAGTATTTTACATAAATCTACTAGAGCTATAGTATAGACTACTGCCGGAAACGAACTTCCATTTAGGCCTAATTGAATGCCCTAAAGTAGTAGACGAGCGGTATAAGGTTAAAGCTATACTACGCTATAAGTTTATTAAGAATAAGCTTTAATATAAAGTTAAATGGCTAGGCTAGGCTATTAAGGACTCTATATGGGAACCAGAAGATTACCTTAATTATTGCAAAGATGTTTTAAAAGAATATTAGGACTAAGATCCGCAATCTACAAATTATAGAAAGTGCTCTAATATTACGGTGTTACCGCAACCTATAAAGAAAGCTCGTGGCCATAAGAGGCCCTAAAGAGTAAAAAATAGGTTAAATTGGATATGGAGCGGATAGGCTCCGGAAACTATAAGGATTAGGGCTATAGCCTAAGGTAGAATAGGTCCTTAGCCCTTTTATATATATAATATAGAAGTAATAGGGTATTTTACTAGAATTGCATTTCTATTTATTAGTTTATATTAGGAATAGTGTTTCTATACCTTTTTAGATACCTTATAAGGCCTTCCTTGGCACTAATTAATATTTTTAATTACTACTATATATAAGAATTAATCCTAAATGCCTAAATTAAAAGCCACTATGCCTTATCCTTAGGAGTAGGATTAGTATCTATTAGCCTACTAAGTAACGGTTAATGGGAATAAGATCCCTTTATAGGAGTGTAAGTAGGCATAAAAATAGGGGTAAGATAATAAGGTGTAGAAGGAGTAGAGACTCTTAACCGCTTAATACTAATATTAGGTCTAAACTAGTACTAATAAAGTTTTTAAGGCGTAAGCTTGTAGTTAATAAAGATACGCTTAAGCCTAGAATAAACGGAGATATTAGCTGGCTGGTATAGTCTAGAACCACTAAGACCTTATTATGGTAACTGTTAGTTACCTATTTACTAGGTACCTAAAGGGTAACCTACCTAATAATGTATTATATTATGCTTTTTAGAAACTTAATGCGTATACACAAACTCCTTTTTATAGTAAACGGCGACTTTCTTTTTATTACCCCTATTCTTTACCCTATCCTTAATATACTAACCTTACTCCCTTATTAGGTATTGCTAGCTAGCTTACTAGGAATTATAGGCAGTATAAATAGCTATAGTATAGTCTTTAATTTAACCTAAATATTTAGTATTAGCGTTAGAATAAGAGAGAGCCCGGGCGGTATAGTAGTTAAAGATATTAAAGGAACGTCGCTACTTAGGCCTAGGCTATTAAAGCTTAAAGTTAGTAATGGAAATTTATTAAGAATAGGAAAGCTTAGCTTAACGCAACTACCGCTCTTAGTATGTATATATTAATTATAAGAACTAAAGGTATTAGACCTTACGTAGTAAGTCTTGTATAAGTATCTAGAATCTTCTTATTATACTTCTAGTCTAATAAGGACGTATAGGTAAAATTATTTAGGTAGGACTAGCACTAATTGCAGGTTAGCGGAGGTTAAGGTTTTATATATAGCGGTAGGGCTAGGATACACTAAAGAATTGACTTAAAAAAGTAGTTAGTAGGAGAACAAAGAGGTATATTAAAATAATAATAAAAAAGAAGGAAATCTTAAGAAATATATTAAGTAAACATCTAGAATTGGATAAAGGTTAATAATATAAAGTAAGGTATTAAGGAAAAGGATTAAGCTTAATAAGCTAAGTATCTTTATACTTTACCTTCTAATACTCTTCTAGTATATAGCCGTAACCTTGCCGATATAACTCTGTTATAATAGCGTAATTTAGAAGGAAGAAAACACGCGTACAAGCTATATAGCTATTACTTCCCTATAAAAACTAATTCCGCGGCCGGGGAAGGCAATTAAAACGTCAATTATAGACATATATAGGTCAAATTATACCTAAACAATACCATAGTATTAAAGAATAACGTTATAGATATTTCTAATAATCGTATAATAGCTATAGGATGCTATTTCGAAAGGTCTCTCCTGTTTACTAGGTAGTAAAGCTACGCCAATTATATAGTATCCCTTAGCACAGTAATTGGGGCCCTTGGCTTGTCGATAAGAATTAGCTAATTAAACTAGCTAAATTTAATATATGTACTTAGGAATACAAAGCCTTTAATTTCTTAGTATTTTAATATATAAGCTTAATATTTGGAGTTACGTTGTTTAATATAAGGTAGCTAGTACTCGTCCTCTATACAGAGCGGTATCTTATATATACTATAGCTATATCAAGTCCTTAGATATAGATATACGCGTAGCCTTAATTCTGGTATTAGCGTACGGACTATTAACTTTAAGGACCCTACCGTGCTAAGGGATAGAACCACTAGATTTAAAAGTATATATACTAAATCCTAGGAGATATGTCTCCTTAATTAACTAATTAATACCTTAACTGTACTTAATAAGCCTAAGGGCAAATATAAAAGTAATGCGTTAGTAACGTAGAGGATTATATTACGGACCTTATATTAGCAGTAGTACGGCTACTAAGAGAGGATATAAACGGACTAGTAGTGGAAGCGTGGGAGGCGCTAGAACCAGTCGAACTATAGGACAAGGGGTAGCCAAGTCACATAATAGATCACGTTACCATTTTGGTATGTGGGATCTGTGGGATCTATAAGGAACGTTATATACTAAATATACCTCGCGTACCTTACGTACTTAGTATTTCTTAGTCATGGGGTGCGTACTTAAAGGACCATAGTTTCTACCTAGATAGTTCTTCTCTTTATAGTAAATCTTAAAATATAATTAGAGTTAATCTATTAGGCAACCACTCTACTAGTTATTATTATATTGTTGACTTCTTGTTTACCTATATACCTAGCCTATTAGTAAGTCTACCGTAGTATTTCCTATAAGGCTTTATTATATATTTACTACCTAGTTATAGTATTAATAAAGTTAAATAATATGCTACTAAAAGCACTAGTTATAACGCTATCTACGGCAGCTACGACCTTAGGGTTAGGAGGAGATACTAGTATATAAGATAGTGATTCGCAGCTTATTATAGTGGATTAGTTACAGGAAATAGTTAATTAATTAATAGATAATAATTGAATACTTAAAAACTGAATTAATAGAATTGGAGTAGCTAAGGTTAAGTTACTATTAATTAAACGATTTTTAGGGGAGAAGTTAAAGCTTAAGGGATTTCTTATATAAATGCACTTTAGGGTTATATAAGAGGGGGCGAAGCTGGCAATACCTATAGACTAAGTAGCGTATGTAGGATTGTTCCTAATAGGAAGAGTATTTAAATAGTTTAAACTTTATCTTACTAAAATCTAAACAAACGGAATAATAACTACTAACTAGGAAGTATGGTATATGTTTACTAACTAGAATAGGTTTATAGAAAGGTTAATATAGATATTTAGAGATCTAGAGGCAATAACTATAGTAAAAAGGAAGCTTTAGAATTTAGTATAGCGCACTTTAGTAATTAAGTACACAACATAGTTTTAAATACTTATAACTTAGGTTAAGTGGAATAATAAGGCGCTTATAGTATAGTATAAATAGGGACTTAAGGCTAAAGCTTAGGACGTGATTATCCTAATAGAAGATACGGAAACTCTAAGAGAGTTAATTAATTAGTTAATTAAGATTTATAATAGGATCTATTAAAGGGAATAAGCTAAAAAAGGGCAAGATAGAGTTTCATAGTTATATAAGGCAATAATAGACGCAGAGTTATAAATTATAGAATGGCGGACTAGAGCTAATGGACCTAAGCGGTATTAAAGAATTTAGAAGATAGAGTAAAAAACTATAGAAACCTAAAGGTTAAGGATTAAGTAATTATAGGACTAGGGATTTTAGTAGTAGAAGATGTTAAGGCGGACTCTATAATAAGAAGAATGGTTTAAAAAAGGAGCTTGTATAAATTATAGAAAATAAGGGTATTTTACTAGAGACTATAGAGGTAGTTAGGGTAACCATGCGGTAAAAGGCACTAGGTTATTAGAGTACGGTAATATAGATATAAGTATATTACGCGGGACTAAGAAGTGTTTAATTAAGCACTTCGCGTTTTATTATAATAACATATACTAAATTTATAAGGACGTTAAGTATAGCGTAAGCTATTAGCTATAAGAGCCAAAGTCTAGAGGACTTAAGGGAACTATAGAGTTAGATAAAGAATAAGATTAACTCTATAAGCTAGATTAAGATATTATAGTAATATGTGGATAATAATTAGTGGAAATAATAATAAAGTTAGAGTACTTATTAATTAATAGCAATAAGGAAGAAAAGGCAGTTAATTAGGAATATGTAAACCTTAATAATATATTAGAAGTAGAGACTAAAACCACTATAGAGTAAGGTTTAGTAATAGGTATTATAATACCGTTAGATATAGTATCTATTACTTTATAAGACGGAAGGAGTAATATCTAAAAACAATTAAGCAAGCAGACGACTACTAGTGCTAGCTTACTACTTAATAAAGGCAAAAGGCTATAGGCTTAAGATTCTTAGGAAGAGATAAAAGACGCTTAAGATTCTTAAGATAAGATAAGATATACCTAAGAACCTATAACAGACGATAACTAATAGGAAAGGGTAGTAGCTTAGTTTAAAAGCAGATAAATAAGCATGGGATAATAGTTCCTAGGGAACTAAGATTTTAAAGAACAAATAAAACCCATAGTAATTTTAGGAAAATATGGTGTTTAGCCTAAAGGTTAAAAAGTTTAATAATATTAAAAATCTGTTTATAAGATATAATAGGACAGAAACTATAGAGGAGTTTAGGTAATAAATTCTTATATAGCAAGAACAGAAGCTATACTAGAAATTAGCTATACTAGGACGTATAAGGGATAAAGCACCTATATAAAAAGTTATTAATAGGCTAAAGGTAGATATACTAAGAGCTAAATAGCTTAATAACCTAAAATAAGAAGAGAATTTATGGATTCTAACTAGGTTTGCGGAATAATATATAAAAGGTTATAATAAGGCAGTAATAAAGAGATACTTCCTTATAGATAGATTATATATACTTACGGAGCTATACTATAAGTGGTATAAGTAACGCGGAAATAATAAATGGGAAGATTTCTGTATATAGCTAGATAAGAAGGCTATACTAGATTAAGCTATATCTAAAAGACAGATAAGTTATATTAAAGAACCTAGAGGAATAGGCTATAGACTAAAGAGAAATAATATAGATATTAGTACCAGTAAATAAGATAGTAGTGTTTAGATTAATATGGGAGAGGTTTAAACTTAAGGACGAAAATAAGCCATAAGTAGCCCTAAGATACCTAGCATATTATACGTTGGCGTAGATCGCATATATAGATAATATGTGTAATATATATAGAGCACTAAAGGATAAATATCACAAGTATCTAATAAGAATGTATTGGATAATAGAAGAAAAGCGATTTAGGAATGCTAAGTATATGCATAGTTAGCATCTAGTAAAAGTTTAGGAGTTAGGCGACTTAATACTTTAACTAGGAAAATTCCTTATAGAAAAATACTTAGATGGATAATAGTGGTAGGAGTGCCTAGAAAATACTTATCTATGGTATATTAAGGAAAAGAAGCGAACTAAGTATAGTCTAGATCTAGTAGCTAATAGTTAGAAAAAGCGAAGGCCTATAGAACTAGAGGGAGCTAGTAGTAGAGCCTTAGACCCTTAAGGGAATTATAGGACGATACCTAAATTTATAACTTAATTGGTAAGATTAAAAGTTTAAAGCGCTAGTAGATAGTAGAGTAATAAGAAACTATATATTACTAGCAGCAGTTAAAAGGATAGGATTACTATATAGGCAAAAAGAACATCTATACCTATTAATAACAATTTTAGAAGATCTAATAGCCTATAGAAGAGGCATTATTAACCTTAAAATAGGACCTATTTAGATAACTATTAAAAGAAGACGAGTTAAGATATCTTTTAATATCCTACTATTAAAAAAGAATAAGGCAATACTAGGAATACCTTAGTTATAGGAATATAATCTAAAGATTAATTAGGTTATAGGTTATGTTAATATTAGAGATATATAATAACGCAAGATGCAATAACAAACTAAAATAGTATAGTACTAAGTCGGAGTGATATATAAGGAGACTGAGCAAGGCTTAAGTTATATACTAAAGAGATACCATAAGTCCGGCAAGAGGTTATAGAGCCTAAAAAGTAAAAAGCTGTTAGAGTATATAGTATGGGACTATAAGATAGAATTAGAACCAGGAATAAGTCTAAAGTTCTTTTTAATCTATAAGCTTACTAAAGATAAGTTTAGAGCACTTAAGGAGTTTATCTAGGAAAACCTATAAAAAGGGTATATTAGACTATTGAAGTTATTATTAGGGTATCTAGTACTATTTATACTAAAGAAGAACAGAAAACTTAGACTATATATTAACTATAGATATTTAAACAGCATTACGCGGAAAGATAGGTATTCTTTACTCTTAATTAGCGAAATCTAAGATAGGATTAATAATGCGCAAATCTTTATAAAGATAGATCTGAGATAGGCATACTATTAGATTAGGGTTAAGAAAGGCGATAAATAGAAGGCAGCCTTTAGGTTAAAGGAAGGATTATATAAGCTATTAGTTATATAATTTGGACTTATAAACATACTAGCAACGTTTTAAAAATAAATTAATAGTGTATTAGGAGAACACTTTAATAAGTTTATTATGGCATACTTTAATAACATTATTATCTATTTAATAAGTAAGGAAGAGTATAGAGAATATATTAAATGGGTCTTAAAGAGACTATAAGAAGAGGGGATGCTAGTAGCAATTAAGAAATGCGAGTTTTTTACTAGGAAGACCGATTTTGTTAGATTTATTATTGTCTAATCAAGGTTGCGTCTTTGCAGTCATGTGACCGCAAATTGCCATCACGTGACGGCAATTTAGGGCAATTTGCGGCAACTTGCCTGCGAATGCGAGTTGGTTACGTAAGCTAAGCGAGCTCAGGAATTCCACCAAATCCCACCTATAGAATAGGAGAATAAAAAAAAAGGCATTAATTAAAATCAGTTACCACCCTAACACTATTGTAATAGTAATACGTATCACCAGAAGTGATATAAATACTAATTAGTGATTACAGATCAGGAGACGTATTATCTATAAAGAGAGATAAGCTTAATCAGTCCCTACTTGTAGGCCTCTACCGAACCCGTTTACTAAGGAGTATTAGTTAACGTATATCTAAAGAACCAACCCCCTAACAGGCCCTTAATTCTTTATATATAGTCCTTAGGTACTTAAAGAACCGACCCCTTAATAGGCCCTTAGTTCGTGTCCATTACGTACTCTAAAAGGCGTTAGGTACTTAAGGAACCAACTCCCTAACAGGCCCTTAGTTTATATTTATTACACGTTTTAGAACCTAAAATTAGAACTTAATAAGATAAGGAACCCTTAGTTCGCGTTTATTACGCATATTTATCCTCTAAAACTTAAAATTAAATAGGACAAGAGCCATAAGATAAGAATTAATATGGCAGATATTAGGGTATAAGTTAGAGAAGGACAGAAGAAGTAGGGTAGAGGAATTAATATAGACTCCAATGACATCGATATCACAGATATTAATGACTTTATATAGTTTAAGACCTTAGAATATGAGGTCTATAACTTTAAGGACAATAAGCTATGGGAAGCCTATAAGGAAGATTTCCAGAACTTTATAGTATAGATCTTTAAGAACTGCAACTAGATATATATTAGAAAGCTCCAAATACTTCTATGGACTAATGGCGTATGGGTAAGGAAGTATAGGAACGCTATAGTCCCCAAATCGCTATTTAATATCCTATAAAAAGAAGAACCTATAGAATGGACTAAGCTTAAGATTAAAGAGTATATAGCAGCCGGAGGGAAGTTTAATTTAGGATAAATTAACTACCTCCTTAAGAATAACTTCACCAGTACTAGTACCAGTACTAGTACTACCGAAAACCTAATCTTACAAACTACCATTAAAACCCTAACCTTAACCTTACTAACCCTATAACCTACTTTACCTATATAACCTACCTTATTGGTATAACCTATCTTGTTAATATAACCCGCCTTATTAAGCTAGGGTTTTGGTAAAAAGTTAATAAACCTTATAAAGATATATACGGAAGACAATAAGTACAGTGGAGAAGATAATAACTTTAACTTTAAACTTACTATCTTCTACAACCTCTATAACAGAGCTAATATGCCCTAAGAAGCTAAGGTTAAAGCCTGCCCTATAATGCTATGCGGCTTAGTACTTAACTATTACTATATTAACCTTAAAAACGTTACTATAACCCTTTTATTTAACCAAATCTATAACGCAACATATTACTACTTTAAGGGACCCAAGTATAGATGTAGTATACTAGGGCAGTGGAACTTAATAACCTTATAGTCTATAATAAGTAAGAGCGAGAACACCGGTAAATTAACCCTAGATTGCCTACAGTTGCTTATTAAAGAACTAAGATACCTCTAGTATGGTCTCAACCCAGATTTACGCATAGATAAGTTTCTTTATAATAAGCTTATTAATGCCTACCAGGAGTTACCAGCGTATTAATATGCCTACTTTAAACCTTCTAATAGCTTAACTAGCCTAATTAATAACTTACAATCCTCTATTATAATATTTAAAAAGTTAAATAGCGAGAACCCCTAAGTCTTCTTTACCGACCGCCGCTACTATAGATAATACCCTTAATCACCTTATAGAACACAATTATCCTTATCTAACCAATATGCATTACTAAAGAAGCGCTGCTTTATCTATTATAAGAAAGGTTACTGGTTATCCAAACACTTAAGAGAAGAACGCGACGAATTAAGGAAAAAGTTTAAGAATAGACTTAACCGCCGCTTTAATAGGCACGCTAAGTAATATATTACTAAGTATAAGGGAATAGACCACAATAATAAACCTAACTTGAAATCTATTAATAACGTAATAGAAGCTCTTATAATTAATATTAAGTTACTACTACTATTTCCAACTTAGGAATAAACTAAACTATTCCTTACCTTTTTTAGAACGATATAGCACAAAGGAGCCATTAATACTATAACTGACTTAGCGGACCGATCCTTTACCTATATAATTACCGGCACCAACCTAACTGCTTACTATAACGACTTAGACCTATTTACCTATGTTACTACCAGCTAATATACTTCCAACAAGTTCTATAGAGTAATAATTAACATAGGAGCCTTAAAGAAATTAACAGTAGGTTATAGATAATACCTCACATATAGAAAGACCCATAATACCATTATTAATACCTTAAAGGCTAGCGCTATTAATGTCCAGTTTAGCATTGGCTTTACCCCTTCTATTAGCTCCGTTATAGTTAATACACCAGTTAGCAATATTGAGTTTTACATTATAAAGGCCAATATACCCTTCCTACTATGCCTCGCAGATATGGATATACTAAAGGTCTATTACAATAACCTTAAGAACGTCTTAGTCACCCCAACAAAATTAGTACCAGTAGTTTGCTAATTTGGCCACCCCTTCTTACTATAGGAAGAGTTACTACAGTTATTTATAACCCATTTATTTAACTAAAACCCTTGCTACCTAACCACTACTAAACTCCGCCGACTCTACCGCCGCTTTAGACATCTATTGGCAGATAAGCTATATAAGGTATTAGAACTCTCTAGCCACAACAACATTAATAAGTAGGTTATTAACTATCTTACTAAGTACTACTCCTACTGCTAGAAACACGGCAAATCCCCTAAATAGTTTAAGTTTATATTATAAGAAGACCAAGATTCTAACTTTAACTATTCTATTTTTATTAATATTATATACATTAATGGAAGCCCTATTCTCTATATAATTGATAAAGCTACCAGATTTTAAGCCGCGAGATAGCTATGTAATATCTCCACAAAACATACCTAGGATACCCTATAACTCTACTAGATTAACACCTATATTGGACCACCTAACTACATTACCTATAATACCGGGAAGAACTTTGTAAGCAAGGAGTTTTAACAGTACGCTATAGCAATAGCTATATTAACCAAGAGCGTCCTAGTAGAAGCTCACTAGTCCATTAGAATGGTAGAAAAAGCCTATCTAATACTACGCTGAGCATACCAGATAATTATGGAGGAGCTATAGGACTTAGGAATAGCTAAGGAACTAGCTCTATAAATAGTAGTAAAAGCCGCTAATAATATAACTGGCCTAGACGGCTTGGTCCCAATACTACTTATCTTTAGTGCCTACCCTTAAATAAGCAAACTCGACCTACTAGCACCCTCTATTATACAGCGAGTAGCAGCTATAAGGAAGGCAATGGAGGAGATCGCAAGGATTAAGGTAGAGAAGTAAGTTAACGATGCACTAAACTAACAAAACGGTCTATCTATTATTATAATCCATAACCTCCCCCTTAACTCAGAAGTACTTATATGGCGTAAAGGCAATACTAGACAGAGCGGTAGATAGACTAGCCCATTTAAGTTGCTTAGAATTAACAAAGAAATATATAAGGTATAGCTCCCTAGTAGACCTACCAATTTTAGGACCATAGCAGTAAAGCTATACCTATAACCTGAACCAGAAGAACCTAATAAGGAACTAAAGGAAGAACTAACTAAAGAACTAACTAAAGAACTAACTAAAGAACTAACTAAAGAACTAACTAAAGAACTAACTAAGGAACCAACTAAGGAACTAACCAAGGAACTAATAGCTAGTATATCCCCCCAAAGATTAAAACGGACACAACAATCGCTAATAAAGTCCCAGTAAAACATTATAGATATATCAGTATTTATTAACAACAGCCTAATAAAACCTAATACTATAACCTTTAAGTATACCTTACCATTATTTACAGAGTCTTAATGCAAGGAGATAAACGGTTTACTTAAGAAAGGTGTCTTTAAGTTTATTAATATAGTAAACGTCCTAGAAGGAGTTAGAATCTTTAACTTCTAATTTATTAATAAGATTAAGAATGCCGGAACAGATAAGGCCTTTAAGAAGTCTAGACTAGTTATATAAGCCTATAACAACTATAGTAAAGATCTGGTTTTAACATAATTACCAACTATTTAATATATTAGCTAGAGAATTATCCTAGCACTTACGGCAACCCTATAGGGAAATAAAAGAAGACTAGCTTCTTTATACCTACGCGATATCTTACAAGCTTATATATAGTCTAGTACCCACTTAAATAGAGACTTCTTTATACGCCCGCCACCAGAACTTGGACTAAAGGATAGATTAATTCTAAGAGTTAATAAACCACTATATAGTGTCCCGGAAGCTGGTAACTATTAGTTTAATATATACTACCATTACCACCTTAATAAGCTATAGATAAACTAGTTAATATATAACCCCTGCTTGCTATATACGAACAGCAACGGCTTTGGAATTGTAGGATTATAGACTAATAATACACTATTCCTTGCTAATAAAACCTTTGTGGAGGCTAAAGAAGTTAGGCTTTAGAAGGCAAAGTTCCTAATAAAGGAGAGAGAGAAGCTTACCTAGACTACCCTAATTAAGTTTAATGGAGGTTACATTAAGCAAGATAAGGATTTAATAGTCCTTACCTAAGAACGTTAATAATAGAACCTAAAGTTAGTTACTATAAAGGCTATAGACCTAACTAGCTTTAGAGGGGAAGTCCGTAAGGCAGTTATACTAAAGGACTAGTACGTTGCTTAGAGAGCAAGAGAAGCCTATATTGCCACAGTCTATTAACTAAAAGCTGCCTTTAACCTCTCCTTTATAGCATAAGCCGTTAACCCAAAGGAAGAATATGCGAAGTAGCTTAATAAGTGGCTGTAATAGCAAATTAATAATCCTTTCTAAGGACTTTGCTTTGTATAACTTAATATAAGCACTCTTAAACTAATAATATTTACGGACTCGTTATTTGCCAATAACTATAACCTCTCTTCTTAGATTGGCTTTGTTATTACACTTATAGATAAGGACAATAGGGCCAATATCCTCTATTGGTTATCTATTAAATACAAGCGAGTTATATAAAGTGTCTTAGCATCTAAATTATATGGAATAGCCCATGGATTTGACACCAGAGCTGCAATTAAAGCAACTATTAAGAAGATCCTACAACTTAAACGACTACCGCTTATTCTTTGTACCGATTTAAAATCTCTATATAACTGCTTAGTTAAGCTCGGGATAATATAAGAGAAATGGCTTATAGTTGACCTAATATGTCTACAACAATTATATAAAAGAAGAGAGATAGCAGAGATTAAATGGATTAACAGAGGCAGTAACCCTATAGACGCTATAACAAAATTAAAGCCTTACTAGGCATTAAAAGACCTAATTAATACGAATATAATTAAGCTATAGGTCACTAAGTGGGTAGAGAGAGGAGAAGACGGAGAGACAGGAATAAAGAGTGTAAAGATATTAAGCTAGTAGCTAAGGCGCTAGTGGCAAGCGAGCTAATGGCGATTTTCCATACCGGGCATGGAAAATTGTGATTGGTTACTTTAGTCATTTGGCAGAATTTAGTGGAATTTAATAGGTGGAAAGTAGTGGAATTTGGCGGACGGCGTGCTTAAGCACCGTTAAAAACTAAATACTCCCAGTATCTGATCAAGGTTGCGTCTTTGCAGTCATGTGACCGCAAATTGCCATCACGTGACGGCAATCTAGGGCAATTTGCGGCAACTTTCCTGCGAACGCGAGTTGGTTACGTAAACTAAGCGAGCTTAGGAAATCCACTAAATTCCACCTATAGAATAGAATAATTAAAAAAAAAGGCATTAATTAAAATCAGTTACCACCCCAATACTATTGCAATAGCAATACGTATCACCGGAAGTAATACGAACAATTATTAAACTAGGCAAGATTAGTATAGATCTAAGAAAAGTAGAAGCTATAATAAGTTAGTAAGAATTAGAGAACGTTATATAGTTAAGATTGTTTCTAGGGTTTTAAAACTACTATAGGAGATTTATTATATAGTGGTTAAAGAATATTAAACCCTTTATAAGACTTATAAAGAAGGAGTAACTATAGATATAGGGCGATAAATAGAAGAGGCTATTTAAGGAACTTAAGGAGCTGTTTACCTAGGATCTAATCCTTAAGATCTATTAACTATAGCTAGATATGGTTATAGAAATAGATATATTAGACTTTGCACTAGGAGTATATTTGCTATAGAAGCACTAAGATGTATAGTACCTAGTAGTATACTATAGTTAAAAGATAACACTACTAGAACTAAACTATAATATTTATAATAAGGAGTCACTAGGTATAGTTATAGTACTTAAAGAGTGGAGAGTATTTTTATAAAGTATAGAGAAACTATTTATAGTTAAAATGGACTATAAGAACCTAATAGGGTTCCTAATAATAAAGGAACTAAACTAAAGATAAATTAGATAGGCGGAAATGCTTATAGAATATTACTTTGAAATTTAGTATACTAAGGGAACTAATAACATGAGAGTAGATGTACTTAGTAGGAAGGTAGAACTATAAAATAGTAAAAAACTATTAGGCGCTATGTTACGCAAAGATAAGAATAGGTTAATTAGGTAAAACTATCTAAAACTAGCGGCTATAATTAAAGAAAGGACCTATAAGATGCTAGAAAGTAAGTAGTTATAAAGGATTAAAGAGGTATAAGGTAAGGATCTAGACTTAAAGTAGTATAAGTACTAAGAGGCTATATATATACCAAGAACGGTAGTAAAGGAGTTTATTAAAGAGTTTTATAAGGGAATAACTTAAGGATACAACGGAGCTATAAGCTTAGTATTAAGACTTTAAGAGGAATATATTATTTAAGGAGTTTAGGGACTAGCAAGATAAGTTATAAAGGAATATCTAGATTGCTAAAGGAATAAACTAATAAGGTATAAGCTATATAGAGGACTATAACCTATTAAAATACTAAAAAGACTATAGGAGGTTATATTATAGGACTTTATTATAAAGTTACATCGGCAAAATATGGTACCCTACCAATGGCCTCAATGGTTGGTGGTTGACGCAATTGGCGCGCAGTTGAGGGCATTTGGCAACTCGACCGACTAGCCTATGTCGTGTTTTTTTGACACGCAG